>Ga0268386_10000628_pt1 | contig 22621 bp, 21 predicted proteins | sample RVTome_15_FD_200260 | JGI IMG/M metagenome (GOLD analysis project Ga0268386, IMG submission 200260) | Soil microbial communities from uranium-contaminated site in the Upper Colorado River Basin, Wyoming, United States - RVT150D86... ...
CTTCGAGCACGGCCTCCACCAGATCGGGGGTCGCGGCCTCGAAGGCCGGCAGCGTCGTGACTTCACGCAGATCGGCAAGATGCTCGAGCGTGAAGCGCATCTGCGCCAGCGGCGCGTGGTACTCGGCCATCAACGGACTCCTGCGGTCGCCCGGCGCACACCGGCCCTGACCCCGGCACCGCATATTACAATCACCGCCCGCTCAATCGAGGCAGGCCATGCAGGATGCGACCGAAACGTGCAGCGTCGTTGGCTTTCGGCAGCCGCGGGCGCGTGAAGCGCGCGCCGCGGGTGACCGCGCGCTCGCGTCAGCGCTCGCAGTGGCCCTGCTCGCGTCCGGCTGCGGACTCAAGGGGTCGCTCACGCTGCCCGAGAAGGCCCGCAACGTAGTGATCCGGCCCGGACCGGGCGGTGAAGCCGCGCCCGCGCCTCCGCCCGAGGCCGAACCGTTACCGCCGCCCGAGCTGCCGCCCGACACGCGCGGCAACACCCGTGACTGAACCGAGCAAGCTGGTGCTGGTGGACGGCTCGTCCTACCTGTACCGCGCCTTTCACGCCCTGCCGCCGCTGTCGAACTCCCGCGGCGAGCCGACCGGCGCGGTGCTGGGCGTGATCAACATGCTGCTGCGCTTGCTGAAGGACGACGATCCGCCCTTGATCGCTGTGGTGTTCGATGCGCCGGGACGCACGTTTCGCGACGATCTCTATGTCGAGTACAAGGCGAACCGGCCGTCGATGCCCGACGATCTGCGCGCGCAGATCGACCCGCTGATCGAGACGGTCACGGCGCTCGGGCTGCCGCTGCTGCGTATCGAGGGCGTCGAGGCCGACGACGTCATCGGCACGCTGGCGCAGCGCGCCGCCGCGGCGGGGCTCGACGTCGTGATCTCGACCGGCGACAAGGACATGGCGCAGCTGGTCGACGGCCGCATCACGCTCGTCAACACGATGACGGGCTCGCGGCTCGATCGCGCCGGTGTCAAGGCAAAGTTCGACGTCTACCCCGAGCAGATCGTCGATTACCTCGCGCTCGTCGGAGATTCCTCGGACAACATTCCGGGCGTGCCCAAGGTCGGCGCCAAGACCGCCGCGAAGTGGCTCAACCAGTACTCGACCGTCGATGCGCTGCTTGCGCACCGCGACGAGATCGAGGGCAAGGTCGGGGAAAGCCTGCGTGCGCACATGAACGACGTCACCTTGTCCCGGCAGCTCGCGACGATACGGGGCGACCTCGAGCTGCCCGTGAAGCCCCATGAGCTGAAGCGCGGCGAGCCCGACGTCCCGCGGCTACGCGACGTGTACGGCCGGCTCGAGCTCCGCTCGCTTCTGCGCCAACTCCCCCCGAAAAATGGCTCGGAGCCATTTTTGCTACGGGTCGACTCTCCGGCGGCCGGCGACGCCGCGGCCGGGTCAACTGGCGCGCAAATCAAGGACTTGCCCGCGACCGATTCCGCGAAAATTGGCTCTGAGCCAATTTCAAGGCGGTACGAGACGATCGTCACCGAGGCGGCTCTCGGCGAGTGGCTCGAACGGCTGCGCCGCGCGCCGCTGATGGCCTTCGACATCGAGACGACCTCGCTCGACTACATGCGGGCCGAGATCGTCGGCGTCTCCTTATCCTGCGAGTCCGGGCATGCCGCCTATGTCCCGCTCGCGCACGACTATGCGGGCGCGCCCGAGCAACTCGACCGCGGGCGCGTGCTCGCGGCCCTGAAGCCGCTGCTCGAGGATCCCACGCGCCCCAAGGTTGGACACAACCTCAAGTTGCACGCGCACGTGCTGCGCAACCACGGCATCGAGCTCGCCGGCATCCGCTACGACTCGATGCTCGAGTCCTACGTGCTCAACAGCACCGCGACACGGCACGACCTCGACTCGACCGCGGTGCGTTATCTCGGGATCGACACCATCCAGCTCGAAGGCATCGCGGGCAGAGGCGCCAAGCAGCTGCCGTTCAACCAGGTACCGGTTGAACGCGCCGCGGAGTACGCCGCGGAGGGTGCGGATGTCGCCTTCCGGCTGCACGAGCGGCTCTGGCCCGAGCTCGTCCGGCTGCCACGGCTCCAGTCCGTGTACGAGGACATCGAACGGCCCCTGCTTCCGGTGTTGCTCGAGATGGAGCACCGCGGCGTGCTGGTGGACGGGGAAATGCTGCGGCGACAGAGCCTCGAGATCTCGAAGAGCCTGCTCGCTCTCGAGCAGGCGGCGCACGCCGCCGCCGGGACGAGCTTCAACCTCGATTCGCCCAGGCAACTCCAGGATGTGCTCTTCGGCAAGCTCGCCCTGCCCGTCAAGCGGCGCACCGCGACCGGCCAGCCATCGACGGCGGAGGACGTACTGGAGGAGCTCGCGCTCGAGTTCGAGCTACCTCACCTCATCATGGAGTACCGCGGGCTGTCGAAGCTCAAGTCCACGTACACGGACAAGCTGCCTGCCCAGCGCAACGACCGCACTGGCCGCGTGCACACCTGCTATCAGCAGGCGATTGCCGCGACGGGCCGCCTCTCCTCCACCGACCCGAACCTGCAGAACATCCCGATCCGCACCGCGGAGGGTCGCCGCGTACGCCAGGCCTTCGTGGCGCCGCCCGGGCACGTGATCGTCGCCGCCGATTACTCGCAGATCGAGCTGCGCATCATGGCGCATCTCTCCGGCGACGAAGGTTTGCTGCGCGCGCTTGCGGACGAGCGTGACATCCACCTGGCGACGGCCGCGGAGGTGTTCGGACTCGACACGGCCGCGGTCGGCGCGGATCAGCGCCGCGCGGCGAAGGCGATCAACTTCGGGCTCATCTACGGGATGTCGGCCTTCGGGCTCGCACGCCAGCTCGGCATCGAGCGCGGTGCGGCGCAGCAGTACGTCGATCTCTACTTCCAGCGCTACCCCGGAGTCCGGCAATACATGCAGAGCACGCGCGAGGCGGCACGCGTGCAGGGCTACATCGAAACGGTGGCCGGGCGGCGTCTCTATCTGCAGGACATCAGTGCCCGCAACGCGCAGCTCCGGCAGGCTGCGGAGCGCGCGGCGATCAACGCGCCGATGCAGGGTACCGCCGCCGACATCATCAAGCGGGCGATGATCGCGGTGCATGCTTGGCTCACGCACACGCATCCGAACGCGCGGCTCATCATGCAGGTGCACGACGAGCTGGTCTTCGAGGTGCCGGAGCATGCGCTCGATCCCGTCATGAGCGGTGTGCGCGAGCACATGGCGGCAGCCGCAGCGCTGCGCGTGCCGCTGAAAGTCGACATCGGTCACGGTCACAACTGGGATGAAGCGCATTGAAGGGCCGCTCCGGCTAGAATCCGGCGGCCCGGACGCCAAAAGGAGCACACGATCATGCGCAAGTACATCCTCGCCGCGACGGCGCTGGCAGCGACCCTCGGGGCCACGAGTGCCCTGGCCGTCGACAACGGCATCTATGTCGGCGCAAGCGTCGGCGACAGCAGCGTCGACTTCGATGAAGAGGGCTTCAACTTCGACGACAGCGCGACCGGGTACAAGGTCAACGTCGGCTGGCGGATTCTCGACTGGGCGGGACTCGAGGCGAACTACGTCGACCTGGGTTCCACGGATGGCGATTTCGTAGGCGAACGCGCGGAATACGAGGCAGACGGGTTCAACTTCTCCGGCCTCCTGTTCCTGCCGGTGGGGCCAGTCGATTTGTTTGCCCGTGCTGGATTCATCAGCTGGGACGCCGAGGCGAGGCTCCCCGACTTCGACGCGAGCGCGAGCGACGACGGGATGGATTTCTCGTACGGCGCCGGCGCCCAGTTCCGGGTCTGGAGCCTGTCGCTGCGCGCCGAGTACGAGGTTTTCGACGTCTCCCCCGACAAGGTCGATATGATCTCCCTCGGCATCATGTGGACCTTCTTCTAAGCTCTTGGCAATATTCAATATTTTCTGACTAATGCCCCCGCCGCAGGCGGGGGTCTGAGGCGTTCCTGAACCGGCCATGTGTGGGAGGTCGGTCAGGAACGGAACTTCCCGCCAGCTCACTGCTCAAACCCTAACGAGCGTCTTCTGACGCTTGCGTCGAACCTACCTCCCTGGGTTCGGCGTGACCCGGTCATCCCCCAATACCGGGTTCGTCTTCCCCGGTTGGCTCCGCTGGGTCAACCGGGGTTTCTTTTTTTCGGTGCCCGAGCAGCGCATCCAGTCTTGCGCGCGCCGGGGCCAGACCTTCCCCCGACAAGGACGAAAAGAGCTGCGCGGTGGCCGACCCCTCGAGGTCGCGCTGCACGGCCTGCAGGGCGGCGCGCGCCGCCCCGCGGGCGAGCTTGTCCGACTTGGTAAGGAGCAGATGGACCGGCAGCCCGTGCCCGAGCGCGAGCGCGAGCATCGACCGGTCGTGGGGCGTCAGCGGGCGGCGCGCGTCCATGACGACGATGACACCCTTGAGGCTCGCGCGCGAGGCGAAGTAGGACTCGACAAGCGCGCCCCAATGGCGACGCAGCTCTCCCGGCACCGCCGCAAAGCCGTAGCCCGGCAGGTCAACGAACCGGCGGCCGGGTGCGAGCTCGAAGAAATTGATGAGCCGCGTCGCACCCGGCGTGCGGCTGGTGCGCGCGAGCCCCTTGCGGCCGACGACCGCATTGAGCGCGCTCGACTTGCCTGCATTCGATCGCCCTGCGATCGCGACCTCGCTGCCGTGGTCGGGCGGAAACTGCCGCGCCGCATTCGCGCTCGTGAGGAATTTTACGTTTGGATACGCAGACATAGCCATTGGGCCGCGGGCATGCGTGGCGGGGCCGTAGTGTACAATTCGCCGCCCAACCGACCGGCGAAGATCGGCCGTAGGGGAAACCCGGCCCGCTCGTCTCATGCCCGGAGTGGCTTCATGACCGCCAAGCTCGCCGTAACGCTCATCTGCGCCGCCGCGTGCGGATCGAGCGCGTTCGCCGCCGGCACGAAGGAGGCCGGGCAGGCGAAGTCCACCCCGTGCATTGCTTGCCATGGCATCGACGGCAACAGCGCCAACCCTGAGTGGCCGAGCATCGCCGGCCAGCACGAGACCTATCTCGTAAGACATCTCACGGCGTTCCGTGATGGCGTGAGGCAGAACCCGCTCATGACGCCGATGGCAGTCGGGCTCAGCGACCAGGACATCGCCGATCTCGCGGCTTGGTACTCGAGCCAGACCGCGCGCGGCGGCGAGACCGAACCGTCGAAAGTCAGGCTCGGGCAGAAAGTCTACCGCGCGGGAAACATGGAGGAGCAGACCATGGCCTGCGCGGCCTGCCACGGCCCAACGGGCCGCGGCAACCCGCTTGCGAGCTACCCGGCGATCCAGGGGCAGCACGCAACCTATGTCGCCACCCAGTTGCGCGCCTACAAGACGGGCACGCGAGCGAGCGACCCGAACCAGATGATGCGCAGCGTCGCGGCCCGGCTGTCCGAGGCGGAGATCGACGCAGTGGCATCTTATGTCCAAGGCCTGCGCTGAACCCGGCGCCATTCGACAAGTCATAGCTGCCATGCACCACGTCATCGCACCGCGCCTGCGCGCACTGGCCCTCGCCACCCTGCTGCTCGCCGGCGGAGTCGCGTGCTCGGCCGAGTTCAAGGAGGGCGAGCATTACAAGACGCTCAAGCCCGCGCAGCCGACCACCGTCGGTCCGGGAAAGGTCGAGGTCGTCGAGGTGTTCTGGTACGCCTGCGGCCACTGCTTTCTGATCGAGCCGAGCTTCGAGAGCTGGGCGCGCAAGGGCAAGCCCGCCAACGTAGAGCTGGTCCGCGTGCCCGCGATGTGGAACGACCTGCTGAAGACGCATGCGCGCGTCTTCTACACGGCTGAGCTGCTCGGCAAGCTGCCGGCGCTGCACGGCGAGATCTATCGCGAGATCAACGTGCGGGGCAACCGGCTCGACACGCCGGCGAAGATCGAGGCGTTCTTCACGTCGAAGGGTGTCTCGAAGCAGGACTTCCAGAAGGCGTTTTCCTCGTTTGCGGTCGAGACCAAGTTGAGCCGCGCCGCGGATCTCAACAAGCGTTACCGGATAACGAGCACGCCCACGGTCGTGGTCAATGGCCGCTATGTAACGGACATACAGATGGCCGGTTCCGAAACGGCGTTGTTCGACGTCGTCAACGATCTGGTCGCCCGTGAGACTCCGGCCGGCTGAGCGTTCGACCGCAGGTGTGCTAAAAAGCCGCCCATGCTGACAGGGCGCCCCGCATGCTGCGTCTCTTGATCCCCACCGGCAGCGGTTACACCTGGGTCGAACACGTCCCGCCGGCGCCGTTTCCTGACGAATTCCTCTGGGCCGACCTGTTCGAGCCGACGCCGCAGGAGGAAAAGGCCGTCGAGTCGCTGCTGACGGTGGATGTGCCTACGCGCGACGAGATGAAGGAAATCGAGACCTCGAGCCGCCTCTACGAGGAGAACGGTGCCGTGTACATGACGGCGACGGTCGGCACCAAGCTCGACGGACCTGCGCCGGAGAGCAGCGCCGTCACCTTCATCCTCGCCGACGACCGGCTGATCACCAACCGCTATGCGGACCCCACGCCGATCAAGCGGTTCATGAGCTACGTCGAGCGCTCGCCTGCAGCGTGCACCTCCTCGGCCACGCTGCTGGCCGGGCTGCTCGAGGCGTTCACCGAGCGCACCGCCGACCTGCTCGAGCGCGTGCAACTCGACCTCGACTCGGTGTCGCTGCTGATCTTTCCGCGCTCCGACGGCGCCGCGCCCACCAGCCGCGATTTGCACGGGATGATCCAGCGTATCGGCATCGACGGCGACCTGATCTCGAAGGCGCGCGAGAGCCTGATCAGCTTCCAGCGGCTGCTGATGTACGTGCAGCAGACCACGAGCGTCACGCTGTCGCAGGATCAGCGCGGAAGGTTCAAGTCGACGCTCCGCGACGTTCAGTCACTGTCCGACCACGCGAGCTTCCTCTCGACCAAGGTGTCGTTCCTGCTCGACGCCGTGCTCGGCCTCATCAACCTCGAACAAAACAACATCATCAAGATCTTCTCGGTCGCCGCGGTCATGTTCCTCCCGCCGACGCTGGTGGCGAGCGTCTACGGCATGAACTTCGACTTCATGCCGGAGCTCGACAAGCACTGGGGCTACCCGCTCGCGCTGCTGGCGATGCTCGCCTCCGCGGTCGTACCGTACGTGTATTTCCGACGCAAGGGCTGGTTGTAACGATGGTGAAGCCCGCGATCACAAACATGGCCGTGTTCTGCGACTTCGAGAACGTCGCTCTCGGCGTGCGCGATGCGAAGTTCTCGCGCTTCGACATCGACAAGGTGCTCGAGCGGCTGCTGCTCAAGGGCAGCATCGTGGTCAAGAAAGCCTACTGCGACTGGGAGCGGTACAAGGAGTTCAAGGCCTCGATGCACGAGGCCTCGTTCGAGCTGATCGAGATCCCGCACGTGCGGATGTCCGGCAAGAACTCCGCGGACATACGCATGGTGGTCGACGCGCTCGACCTCTGCTACACGAAGTCGCACGTCGACACGTTCGTGGTCGTGAGCGGCGATTCGGATTTCTCGCCGCTCGTGAGCAAGCTGCGCGAGAACAACAAGATCGTGATCGGTGTGGGCGTCAAGAGCTCGACCTCGGACCTGCTGATCGCGAACTGCGACGAGTTCATCTATTACGACGATCTCGTCCGCAAGGAAGAGCAGCGGCGCGGCCGGCGGAAGGCGCCGGCGAAGCAGACGCAGTCCGGCGCGAAGACGTCGCCGGGCACGGCTGCCGCCGCGTCCGCCCAGGAGCCGGTGCCCGCCGATAGCGGTGGCGTGGTCGCACAGGCGCCGCGGAGTACCGAGGCCGAGCGCCGGCAGGAGGCGTTCGACCTCGTGCTCAAGACGATCGAGGCGCTGTCCGAGGAACGCGACGAGGACGAAAAGATCTGGGGCTCGATGATCAAGCAGGCGATCAAGCGTCAGCGGCCCGGGTTCAACGAGAGCTACCACGGCTTCCGCAGCTTCAGCGAGCTGCTCGAGGAAGCACGCGCACAGCGACTGATCGATCTCGAAAAGGACGAGAAATCCGGGGGCTACATTGTCCGGGCGGTCAATTGAGGGGTTGCTAATTCGGGACACCTGGAGGGGGGTGTCCGTAGTCGCGGAACTTCAGCGTCGAAACGTCGTCCGCGTGGCCCTGTTGTACGGCCTCGCGTCCTGGCTGATCTTGCAAGTCGCGGACGTACTCGTGCCCGCGCTTGCGTTGCCGGGCTGGGTGATGCGCCTCGTCTCCCTGCTACTGATTCTCGGCTTCCCTCTTGTCTTGATCTTCTGCTGGATCTACGAGCTGACACCGGAGGGCCTGAAGAGACAGCTCGAAGTCGACCGCGACCAGTCCATCGCCCGGGAAACCGGCCGCAAGATCAACTATCTGATCGGCGCGCTGGGGGCGGTCGCGATCGTGATGATCGTCGTCGAGCGGCATGAGCAGCGACGCAGGCAACGAGTACTTTTCGGACGGCTTGTCCGAGGAACTGCTCAACGCGTTGGCCCGCTTGCCGGAGCTGAAGGTGATCGCGCGGACGTCCTCCTTTGCCTACAAGGGCAAGGACGCCAAGATCTCCGACATCGCGCGAGTTACAGGTCGCGCACGTGCTCGAGGGCAGCGTCCGGAAGTCCGGGGAGAAGGTGCGCATCACCGCCCAGCTCATCCGCGCTTCCGACAGCACGCACCTGTGGTCGAAGACCTACGATCGCACGCTCGAGGACATCTTCGCGGTTCAGGACGACATCGCGGCACAGGTGGTCCAGGCATTGGAGGTGACCCTCCTCGGTGGTGAGACGTCGACGCCCGCGCGGTCGCAGGATCCGGAGGCGTTCAACCTGATGCTTCAGGGACGCTTCTTCGCCCAACGCCATGGTCGAGAGGATTCCGAGCGCTCTCCAGTACCTGGAGCAATCCCTGCAGCGCAATCCGGTCTATGCGCCGGCGTGGGTGGAACTGGCCAGCGTGCATTTGACGCGGGCAGACGACGGCTGGGTGCCATCCGCCGAGGGCTACGGTCGAGCACGCGAGGCGGCGCACCGGGCGCTCGCGCTCGACCGGAATCTCGCGGGCGCGCATTCGGCCATGGCGTGGATCCAGGCAGGCTATGACTGGGACTGGGCAGCGGCAGAGGCGAGCAATCGAAAGGCGCTGGCGCTGGAGCCTGGCAACGCGGATGCACTGCTGTGGACCGGCCTCCTGGCTGCGACGCTCGGCCGCGCGGACGAAGCGCTACGGGAAATCGATCGGGAAACCGACGAGCCCTGGCGGCTCGAAGGCCTCAGCCGCGTGTACTTTGTCCTCGACCGGAGGTCCGATGCCGATGCAGCGCTTGCGTTGCTCGAGAGGAAGTACGCCGGCGAACTCCCCTTCTTCATCGCGGAGATCCACGCCTTGCGCGGAGAGGACGATCTTGCCTTTGCGTGGCTCGACCGGGCCTACGCGCAGCGACATGGCCACTTGGTCGACATCAAGTTGAGCCGACATTTCCAGCGCCTCGCGGGCGATCCTCGTTACAAGGCGCTGCTCAGAAAGATGAAACTACCGGAATGATGCGGCCGTAGCGGGCTGCTACCCTTCGAGTTGGCGCGCCCGGCGGGATTCGAACCCACGACCTTCGGCTTCGGAGGCCGACACTCTATCCAACTGAGCTACGGGCGCACGGGGACCCTTTTGGGGGCGCAAATCTTAGCCGTGCTGTATGGACCCGTCCATCGCCCAGTCCGGAATCGGGCCGAATCTGCGGGGTCGGCCTGTATAATTTGTTGTTCTGCCATAGGGAGTCGCAGTGAGCGAAAAGCACGACCGCACTTTCTTCGACACCTTCATGCTCGTGCTCGGCATACTGTTCGCCGTGACCCTCGTGCTGCTCGGCCTCGCGCGCGTAATCTCGGGCCGGTCGTTCCAGGCGCACCTGCAGGAGGACCCCGTCTATCAGCGCGAGCTCCTCGCGCGGATCGAGCCCGTGGCGCGGGTCGCCGTGGCGGGGCAGGACAACTCGGCGCTGGAGCCGCCCGCCCCGGCGGCGACGGGCGCAACCGCCGATCTCGGCGGCGAAGAGGTCTACAACCAGGCTTGCGTGGCCTGCCACGGCGCGGGCATCGCCGGCGCACCGAAGTTCGGCGACAAGGCCGCGTGGGCCGAGCGGCTGGCACAGGGTGCCGACACGCTGCACAAGCACGCGATCGCGGGCTACCAGGGCAAGGCGGGCTTCATGCCCGCGAAGGGCGGGCGCACGGATCTATCCGACGAGTCCGTGATCAACGCCGTCGAATACATGGTCGCAGCCGCCAAGTGATCAGCGCGGCCACGGATTGCCGATGCTCGCCTCCAAGCTCACGAACCTGATGGCCATCGTACTGGTGGCCGGTTGTGCGACCCCGCCGCCGCAACCACAGTCGATGCGTGACCCGGCCGCAGACTTCTCGGCGTACCGGACCTTCGGCTGGGCGCCGGTGCAGGGCGTGGCTGGCAGCGACGCGCCCTTGCAGCTCCTCGACAAGAACATCCGCGCGGCGATCACCGCTGAGATGCAACGCAAAGGCTATGCGGAATCGCAGGACAACCCGGATCTGCGGATCGCCTACGAGACCGCGAAGGCTGAAAAGATCGAGAACAACCCGGTGCGCGTCGGGATTGGCGTCGGCGGCTGGGGCGGCAATGTCGGCGGCTCGGTCAACGTCGGAAGCCCGAGTATCCGCAATTTCTCCGAGGGCAGGCTTGTCATTCACGCGATAGACGCCGCGAAGAACGCCGAGGTGTGGCAGGGCAGCATCGCAGGGCGGCTGACGAGGGGCAGCGTCGAGCCCGCGGCGATACAGCACGCGGTCTCGACGGCGATGCGCGATTTCCCGGCGCGGACCACGACGGCTCAGTGATGCACTGCCTGCTGGCCCCACGAACCCGTAAATTCGGCTCAGAGGCGAATATATTTCCGTCGGCTCTGAGCTGAATCTACGCGCTCCGCGAGCGAATTTTTCCTTCAGTCCTCGGACTGGCGGAAATCGACACCGAGCGAACGTAGCTTTCGGTACAGGTGTGTGCGCTCCATCCCCACGCGCTTGGCGAGCTGACCGACCTTGCCGTTGCAGAGCTGCAGCTGCTGCGTGAGATAGGCGCGCTCGAAATGCTCGCGCGCCTCGCGCAGGGGCAGCGCGAGCAAGTCCTGCTTCACCAGCGGTTCGTCGGTCACCGTCCGCGCGGCGGCGATCTGCCGCTCTATCTCCTCGAGGTGTATCTCCTCAGTCCCCCCCTGGATCAGCAGCCGGTGCACCAGGTTCTTGAGCTCGCGGATGTTGCCCGGCCAGGGGTAGTTGCGAAGGCGGTTCTGCGCCGCGACACCGAAGCGCCGGAACGGCAGCCGCTCCTCGTCGACGAGCCGGTCGACGTAGTAGCGCAGCAGCTCCGGCACGTCCTCGGCGTAATCGCGCAGCGGCGGCACGCGCAGGGTCAGGACGTTCAGGTGCGAGAGCAGGTCGATGCGGAAGGGCTCCGCGCCGCGCGTCTCGAATCCTGGCTGCGCGGAAGAAATCACGCGCGCGTCCAGGCGCAACGGCCCTGTGCCGGACTTGCGCAGGTAGCTGCCCGTATCGATCGCGGCGAGCAGCAGCCGCTGCGCCGCGGCGGAGAGGTCCTCGAGACCGTTGACGTACAGCGTTCCGCCCTCGGCCTGCTCGAGCACGCCCTTGCGTGGCTCGCCGCCGTCGCCGACGCCGTACAGATTCGCTTCGAGATCGCCCTCGGTGAGCGCACCGGCCACCGCGGTCACGAACGGCCCGCCGGAGCGCGGGGAGAGCGAGTGGATGTAGCGGGCGAAAGCTTCGCGCCCGGTACCCGGCTCGCCCACGATCAGCACCGGCGCCTCGTGCGGCGCAAGCTGCCGCACCTGCTCGCGCAGCTCGCGCATGAGCCGACTGCGTCCGATGGGCGCGAGCAGCGGCGGCACGAGCGTGCGCGCGCTATGGCGGCGGCGGCGCCCGTCATCGAGCGCCTTCTGCACGGTGCGCAGGAGCTTCGCGAGCGAGAGGGGCTTCTCGACGTAATCGACGGCGCCGAGCCGCGTCGCCTCGACGGCGGTCTCGACCGTGCCGTGCCCGGACATCATCACGACCGGCGCAGTGAACGACTGCGCGAGCTGCCATTCCCGCAGCAGGCTGATACCGTCGGAGTCCGGCATCCAGATGTCGAGCAGCACCAGGTCGGGCGCGTACTTCGCGCAGGCCGCGCGCGCCTCGGCGGCGCTCGCGGCCGTCTCGACCGTGTAGCCTTCCTCGCTCAGGATCTCCTGGACCAGGTCCCGGATATCCGACTCGTCGTCCACCACCAATATCCGCGCGGTGCTCATGCACGCTCCCTCCGGGATTCCGCTTTGCGCTCGCCGCGCTGTACGGCGGCAGGCCTGCCCCACTCACTCAACGGCAGATCGATGCGTACACGCGCGCCGCCCTCGGCGCGGTTTTCCGCCTCGATGTGTCCCCCATGTTCTTCGACGATCTTGCGCACGATCGCGAGCCCCAGGCCCGTGCCCTTGGCCTTGGTCGTCACGTACGGATCGAATACCTGGCCGATCAGGTCGCGCTGGAAACCCGGCCCGTCGTCCTCGACGGTGATCTCGGCCACCTCGGTGCCGCCGCGGCTCGCAAGACGCGTGCGCACCAGGATCTCGCCGCCGCGCCGACCCTCGAGTGCCTCGGTCGCGTTGGTAAGGAGGTTGTGCAGCAGCTGCCGCAACCGGCCCTGGTCCGCTACCACCGTCTCGATGCCCGGACCGAGCATCACCGTCAGACGCACGCGTCGGCGCGTGTCCTGCGCACGGTAGAGATCGGTCACCTCGGTCACGAGCTTGTTGAGATCGACGCTCGACATCTCGAAGCGCGGGGCGCGCGCATACTCGCTGAACGCGTTGACCATCTCCTTCATCGCCTCGACCTGCTGCACGATCGTCTCGGTGCCGCGGTCGAGGATCTGCGCGTCCTTCTCGGCCATCGCCGGCAGCAGCTTGTGCCGCATGCGCTCCGCCGAGAGCCGGATCGGTGTGAGCGGGTTCTTGATCTCGTGTGCGAGACGCCGGGCGACTTCGCCCCAAGCGGCTTCGCGCTGGGCCTGAAGCATCACGGTAATGTCGTCGAAGACGAGCACGAAGCCGGCGGGCGCGTCACCCTCGCCCGGCAGCGGCGTGCAGGCGCACATCAGCACGCGCCGCCCCGAGCCCGAGGCGAGCGTCAGCTGCTCGCGCCACTCGCCGTCGCCGGCCGCGAGCCGCGCGCGCGCCGATTCGCTGAACTGGCCGAGCAGGCTTTCCGGCGGCGCGAGCGACGCAAGCGGCTGACCGACGCGCGTCTCGAGATCGTCGCCGAGGATCATGCTCGCGGCGCGGTTGGCGGTGCGCACGCGCAGATCGGGCTCGAGCGACACCACGCCGGTCGACAGCCGCGCGAGGATGATCGCGAGGTTGGCGCGCTCGGTCTCGGCCGCCTGTTGCGCGAGCTGCTGGTCCTCGCGCGCCCGGCGCAGCCGCTTGGTCATGTCGTTGAAGGAGTGCACGAGAAAGCCCATCTCGTCGTGCGAGGTCATGGGCAGCCGGGTGTCGAGATCGCCCTGCGCGACGGCGCGCGTGCCCTTGACGAGGTCCTGGATGGGCTGCACCAGCCGCTGCGCGGTGAAGATCGCGCCGTACCAGGCCGCGAGCAGCGAGAGCAGCAGCACGACCGTCAGCGTCAGGATAAAGCTCGCCTTGAGCGGCCGGCGCAGATAATCCTTCTCGCCGTACTGCTGGTACGCGGCCTGCACGGTGTCCGCGAGCGCGCCCAGCCGCTCCGCCACCGGGTATACCGCCTGCACCGCGAGACGCTCGCGGCCCGGGACGGTGGGGCCGAGCTGAACGGCCGCGCGCACGAGGTAGCCACCGCTCGCCTGCGGTTCGAGGCTCACGAACGGCCGGCCCTGCCGGATCTGCAGAAGCAGCTCGTCGGGCAGCTCCTCGGGAACGAGGTTCGAGGAGAGTCCGCTGGAAAGCGCGATCAGCGAGCCGCTCTCGGTCGCGATCGTGAGCTCGTGCGCGCCCACCTGCTGGCGCAGCGTCTCGATGAGACCCGGGTACGCGCCGCCGCTCGCTGCCAGCTCGTCGGCGATGAGCTGCGTGTCCGCCAGGTGCTCGCGCATGCGCACTTCGAGCGCCGAGCGCGAGAGCACGAGCGCGTCGTCGAGACTGCGGCGGATCTCGACGTTGAACCAGCTGTCGATGCCGCGGTTCAGGAACTGCACGGCGAAGAAGTACACGAGCAGGATCGGCAGCGTCGCGAGCACGCCGAAGATCCACACCATCCGCGCCTTGATGCGCGAGCCGATCACGTGCCCGCGCCAGTCGCGCACGAGCTGCGTGAGCTTGGCGCCGAGCAGCACGAGCAGGAACACCAGGCCCGCGACGTTCACCAACAGGATCCAGGGGTGTAGTCGCCCGAACTGCTCGGAGTTCTGCGCGGTCTGCGCCATGAACAGGATCGCGGCGAGCCACAGCAGCCCGCCGATGCCCATCAGGGCCGCGGACCCAGCGCGCCTCAGGGTCGCAGCGTCCATGAGTACCACCGGCTGGCCGCGCCCCAGTCCTCGGTCCAGAAAAGCAGCCACTTGAGCGCTGCGGATGTCCCGCCCATGTCGAGCACCGCGCGCACCCGGATGTTGTACGCCGCACCCGCCGGCAGCAGGTTCGCATCGATGACGGGGAGACTGCGGATCGACGAAAGCCGATCCAGCGCCGCCTGCAGCGACCCGAAGTCGAACTGCTCGCTGGTATTGAGGTTGCGCAGCAGGTATCGCTGGCTCAGGGCGTGATAGTTGAGCTCGTAGCTCTGCACCAGCGACGCGATGCCGTCGTCGGGCAGGTAGTTTCGGATGCGGCTGATGCCGATCTCGTAGTCGAGACGCATCGTAAGGCCGCCTTCGATGGCATTGCGCGCATCCTCGTCCAGCTCTAGACCCAAGCTCGTGTCGAGCTCGTAGACGTTTTCGCCGAGGCGCAGCTCGCCATCGCGGATGACCAGCGTGGTCTCGGCATGCGCCGCCGTCGTTGCGAGAAAGCACAACAGCACCCAGCCGTAGACCGCGGCAAAAGGCGGACTCCGACGCGGAGCCCCGACGACGCTGTGGCTGAATTCCAACGCTTAGCCCTGCTTGTCGAGGCAAGCATAATAGAACCCGTCCATGTCGGCCTCCCCGGGGAGCCGGGCGTACCCGGGGCCCTCCGGGTCGGGGCTCGCCGGCCAGCCGGCCACCGCCGCGGGCGTGGCGTCCGCCGCGGCAGCGGTGGCGGCGAGGAAGCCGCCGACCACAGCGGCGTTCTCGGCTTTCAACACCGAGCAGCTCGTGTAGAGAAAGCGTCCGGCCGGCCGCAGCAGGGGCCAGAGCGCCTCGAGCATGGCGCGCTGGCGCCGTGCAAGGGGCTTCATATCGCCGGGTCGCCTCAGCAACTTGATGTCAGGGTGGCGGCGGATGACCCCGGTGGCGGAGCACGGGACGTCGAGCAGGATACGATCGTACGGGCGGCCGTCCCACCAGCCATCCGGCCGCAGCGCGTCACCCGCGATCAGCGTCGCCGAGAGACCCAGGCGGTCGAGGTTGGCCTGCACACGCTCTAGGCGAACGGCGGAGGCGTCGACGGCGGTCACCTCGGCGCCGCCCCACGTGCGCTCGAGGATATGGCAGGTCTTGCCGCCCGGTGCCGCACAGGCATCGAGGATGCGTTCGCCCGCCTGCGGGGCGAGCAGCTCGATCGCGAGCTGCGCGGCGGCGTCCTGGACGGACACATGACCCTCGGCGAACCCCGGCAGCGAGCGCACGTCGGCGGCGGGCTCGACGCGCAACGCATCCGGCGCGAGCGTGTCGCGGTGACCACTGAACCGGGCCGCCGTCAGCGCGCTCAGCAGGGTCGCAATGTCGGTCCGCCGCGAGTTGACGCGCAGCCAGAGCGGCGGGTACTGGTTGTTCGCATCGAGAATCGCCTCGTATCGGCCCGGCCAGTCGCGCTCGATCGCGGCGGCGAGCCAGCCTGGATGCGCGGTGCGAGTAGCGAGATCCGCATCGACCTTGGCGAGCACCTCGGCTCGTTCACGCTGGAAACGCCGCAGCACGGCGTTGACGAACCCGGTCGCCCGCGCGTGACCCAGTTCACGCGCAGCGCCGACCGTCTCCGCCACCGCCGCATGCTCCGCAACCTCGCCCGACACGAGCTGGTAGAGCCCGACCTCGAGCAGGGCGCGCAGCGTCGGCGCGAGCCGCTCCGGCGGCTGGTCGGCGAGCTCGACCAGGATCGCGTGCAGGCGGAAGTGCCAGCGCAACGTGCCGTACGTGAGCGAGCGCTTGAGCCCGCGCGCCGAGCCTTGGTCGGTATCGCCGGCGAGCAGTTCCTCGAGCGAGCGGCCCCGCTCGGCGACCTCGGCCACCCACTGCGCCGCCGCCGCGCGGATTCGGGCGGGTGTTGGCGCGGACCCGCTCACTCACCCAACCGCTCGCCGGTGAGCGAGTGCGCGTGCAGGAACTCGGCGGCGCTCATGGCACGACGGCCGGCGAGCTGCAGGCGCTCGATCTGCAGCGCGCCCCGCCCGGCCGCGACCACGAGTCGCGCCCCGGTCTCGATCACGGATCCCGCCGACGCGTCGATCGTTCGCGGCATCGGCGTCGCTTCCCAGAGGCGGAGTTGCCGTCCCGACCATGTCGTCTCCGCCACCGGCCGCGGATTGAAGGCGCGCACCTGGCGGTCGAGCTCCACCGCATCTCGCGTCCAGTCGATCGCGGCTTCGCGGCGCTCGATCTTGCGTGCGTAGCACGCGCCCGTCGCGGGCTGGGGCTGCGGCGTGACGCGACCGTCCTGCCACGCGGCGATGACCTCGACGACTGCGTCCGCGCCGAGTTTCGCCAGCCGGTCGTGCAGCGAGGCCGCGGTCTCGCGCGAGCCGATGGGCGTCGCCCGCGCGAGCAGCACGGGTCCAGTATCCAACCCCGCATCCATCTTCATGATGCTGACACCGGTCTGCGTGTCCCCCGCCTCGATCGCGCGCTCGATCGGCGCGGCGCCGCGCCAGCGCGGCAGGAGCGATGCGTGGATGTTGAGACAACCGAGGGCAGGCACATCGAGCACCGTTTGCGGAAGGATGAGGCCGTAAGCCACAACCACCATCAGTTGCGGCACGTAGCCGCGCAGTTGCTCGAGTGCCTCGAGGGACCTCAGGCCCGGCGGCTGCTCCACGGTGAGACCGTGCTCGAGCGCGTGCGCCTTGACCGGTCCGGCAGTGGTGACGCGGCCACGTCCCGCCGGCCGGTCGGGCTGTGTGTACACCGCCCGCACCCGATGCCCCGCGGCGTGCAAGGCCGCGAGGGCCGGCACCGCGAACGCCGGCGTGCCTGCAAATACGATGTCCAGCGGGGGAAAATGGCTCGGAGCCAATTTACCTCGTCGGTCGCGAAGCGGCTGCCCGCGATCGTCCGGAAAAATGGCTCTGAGCCATTTTTCAGATGACGGGGACTCGCGGCCGCTCGCGGGCGGGTGCGCCGGTCTGGCGCTCGCGGCGCTCTTTCTCAAGCTTCTTGCGGATGCGGGTGCGCTTGAGCTCGGACAGGTAGTCGACGAAGAGCTTTCCTTCGAGATGGTCCATCTCGTGCTGGATGCAGACCGCGAGCAGCCCCTCTGCCGCGAGCTCGAAGGGCTTACCTTCGCGATCCAGCGCGCGGACCGTTATCCGCGCCGCGCGGTCGACCAGGTCGAAGACACCCGGCACGGACAGGCATCCCTCCTCGCCCTCCGCGACGCCTTCTCGGCTGACGAGCTCGGGGTTGACGAAGGCCAGCGGCTGGTTGCGCTCCTGGCTCACGTCGAGCACCAGCACGCGCTCGTGGACGTCGACCTGCGTCGCTGCGAGCCCCACACCCGGCGCGCCGTACATGGTCTCGAACATGTCCTCGATCAGCCGGCGGATGCGCGCATCCACGAGCGCGACGGGCTTCGCCTTGGTGCGAAGCCGGGGATCCGGGTACTCCAGTATGGTGAGGACAGCCATGTTTCGGTCCGAACCTGCGACTCCCGTCAAGTTACCTGAGCCGGGCGCCCCGGGGACTCGCCCACTTTCTGCGGAAATGCTGCTAAAGTTAAGCCGCGCTTGAACTTACAGACCACTAAAACGCCCCTGGATTCCGTCGTCATCCAGCGGACGGTCCCGACTGAGACTCAGTCGGCAGCAGCCCCGCGCAGGGGCGGATTATAAGGCGACGGTCGCGACCCTGACACCCAGCGGAGTAAAGGGATGGATCGTCACCCACGCCTCGACCCCGACCATGCGCCCGCCGGGCGCCTCCGACTGCGAGCCTGCGCCCTGGCGCTGGCTGGCGCCTGCCTGGGGCTCGCTCTGGGTGCCGCGGCCCCCACGCTGGCCCAGGACGAGGTCTCCGGCCAGTCGATGTCGGTGCCGCTCGCTCCCGACGCGCCCGATACCTACGTCGTCAAGCGCGGCGACACCCTCTGGGACATCTCGGCGGTCTTCCTGCGCGATCCCTGGTATTGGCCCGAGATCTGGTATGTCAACCCGGCGATCGAGAACCCCCACCTGATCTACCCCGGCGACGTGCTGCATCTCGTCTACGTCGACGGGCGGCCGCGAGTCATGATCGGCCGCGCCGGCGACGTGCGGCTCTCGCCGCAGGTGCGCTCGCAGCCGCTCACCGACGCGGTGCGCGCGATTCCCTACAACCTGCTGATGACCTTCGTCGGCCGACCGGCGCTCCTGACCAAGGACGAGGTCAAGGACCAGCCGTACGTGGTCGGCATCCGCGACCGGCACATCGTCGGCTCGGACCAGAACGAAGTGTACGGCCGCGGGCTCGGGCAACCGGCGCTCGGTGCGCGCTACTCGATCATCAACGTCGGCGAGGAGCTCGAGGATCCCGACGACGGCGACCTGCTGGGCTATATCGGCCACTACGCCGGCACCGGGCAGGTCATCGACAATTCGGGCACCGACAAGAAGGCGCTCGCGCACATGCGCGTCGTCGACTCCGGTCGGGAAATTCTCCAGGGCGACAAGCTCTTCCCGGCGCAGACCGACATCGGCGCCGACTTCGTGCCGAGCGCGCCGTCCAAAGCTGATCTCGACGGCGAGGTGATCGCGGTCGTCGACGGCGTGTACGTGGCCGGCCGCTACCAGGTGCTCGCGATCAACCGCGGCAAGCGCGACGGGCTCGTCCCCGGCAACGTCGTCGGTATCTTCGCGCGCGGCGAGCTCGTACGCGATCGCTACGACCGGAGCTCGACCTGGCGCAGCATGTCGACGAGCTACGACAAGGTGCGTCTGCCGACCGAGCGCAGCGGCACGCTGCTGCTCTTCACGGTGCACGATCGCATGAGCTACGGGCTCGTCGTCGAGAGCACCGTCGACATGCGGGTCGGCGACTATATCCAGCACCCGAACGTCGGGCACCGCGACACAGGGCTGGTGGCCGACTACGGCGGCTGACCGCCCCTCGAAGCCAGACAAAGAGAGTCGAATCTCGCAGGGCCTGCCGGGCGCGAATCCCGGTAGGCTCTTCGCGCATGGACGACCCGAAACCGTGGCTCGCGCTGGCCCGCGCGCCCGGGCTGCACGCGGGCAAGCTGCCACCTGGACCGTTGCGTGAGAATCCGACGCTGCTCGTGCGCGAATCGCGCAGTGCGCTCGTGGCGCTCGGGCTGCCGCCGGCGGTGATCGATGCGCTCAGGAATCCCGACGCGGCCTCGCTCGCCGGCGACGAGCGCTGGCTCGCGGGGGCCAACCGGCGGATCGTGGGCTACTGCACGCCCGAATATCCGAGCTTACTCGCGGGCATCGCCGACGCCCCGCTCGCGCTTTTCGTCGAGGGCGACGCGCTCGTCCTCGGCCTGCCGCAGCTCGCGATGGTCGGCGCCCGCAACCCAACCGCGATCGGCCGCGACACCGCCGCGCAGTTTGCCGCGCACCTCGCGCGCGCCGGGCTTGCGATCACGAGCGGGCTTGCGCTCGGCATCGACGCGGCGAGCCATCGCGGTGCGCTCGCGGGCGGGGGCCGCACGGTCGCGGTGCAGGGCTGCGGTCCCGACCGCATCTATCCCGCGGAGCACGCCGAGCTTGCGCACCAGATCGCGGAACGGGGCGCGCTCGTCACGGAATTTCCGACCGGCGTGCCGCCGCTGCCGGAGCACTTTCCGCGGCGCAATCGCATCATCAGCGGGCTCGGGGTGGGAACACTCGTGGTGGAGGCGGCGCTCGCGAGCGGCTCGCTGATCACCGCCCGCCTCGCGAGTGAGCAGGGACGCGAGGTGTTCGCCATTCCCGGCTCGATCCACAGCCCGCTGTCGCGCGGATGTCATCGCCTGATCCGCCAGGGTGCGAAGCTCGTCGAGAGCGCGGACGACATATTCACGGAACTCGGCGCCCTTCTCGCCGGTCTTCGTGAAGAGGCGGCTCGCTCCGAAACGCCTGATGGGCAAGCGGAAACGAGCCGCGCGTTGGACAAGGAGTATGAAATCCTGTTAGATGCGCTCGGCTTCGAGCCGGCCAGCGTCGATGCGCTCGTGTCACGGACGGGCCTGCGCGCCGACGCGGTGGCTTCGATGCTGCTCATCCTCGAACTCGAGGGGCAGGTCGAACAGCAGCACGGCGGGGTTTTCTGTCGCAAGCTGCCGGGGAAACAGGAATGAAGGAAAGCGTCCTCGACATCCTGATCTACCTGTTCGAGAACTACTTCGATGGCGAGCTTGACGATGGATTCGAACCCGATCGCGACACGCTGACGCAGGAGCTCGAACGCGCGGGGTTTGCCGCTGCCGAGGTCGAGCGTGCGCTCGCCTGGCTCGAGGAGCTCGCCGCGGATCCGGGCCGCGCGGATCTCGCGTCGAACGGCCGCGCGATCCGCATCTTCGACGCGCTCGAGCAGGCGCGGCTCGACACCGACTGCCGCGGCTATCTCGTGTACCTGGAGCACGTCGGGATCCTGTCGCCCACGCAGCGCGAGCGCGTGATCGACCGGCTGATGGCGCTCGACGGCGACGAGATCGACATCGAGAAGCTGAAGTGGGTGGTGCTGATGGTGCTCTTCAGCCAGCCGGGATCGGAAACCGCCTATTCGCGGATGGAGGACCTGGTGTTCGAGGATCGCAGCGGAGCGATTCACTGAGCGGCGTGCGACAGCGCGCAAGCACGACGCCGCGGCCCGCCGCGGCTTGATTTTTTCTGGGGCGGAGATTTTTTGACCAGGAATGTCGTCATCGTCGAGTCGCCCGCGAAGGCGAAGACCATCAAGAAGTACCTGGGCAAGGACTTCGAGGTGATGGCGTCGTACGGCCACGTGCGCGATCTCGTGCCCAAGGAAGGCGCGGTCGATCCAACGCGCAATTTCGCAATGCGCTGGGAAATCATCGACAAGAACAGGAAGCACGTCGACGCGATCGCGCGCGCGCTGAAGAAGGCGGACGCGCTCTACCTGTCGACCGACCCCGACCGCGAGGGCGAGGCGATCTCCTGGCACCTCTACGAGCTGCTGAAGGACTCGGGCGCGCTCGACGGCAAGAGCGTGCATCGCAGCGTCTTCTACGAGATAACGCGCAACGCCGTGCAGGAGGCGGTCGAGCAGCCGCGCGAAATCTCCGAGGAACTGGTCAAGGCGTATCTCGCGCGTCGAGCGCTAGATTACCTCGTAGGTTTCAACCTCTCGCCCCTCCTTTGGAAGAAGGCAGGGCTCTCGGGCGCCTCCGCGGGGCGAGTGCAGAGCCCAGCGCTTCGGATGATCTGCGAGCGCGAGGAGGAGATTGCGGCCTTCGTCGCGCGCGAGTACTGGACGATCGACGCCCAGGCCGAGAAGGACGCGCAGCAGTTCGGCGCGCGGCTCACGCAGCTCCGCGGCGAGAAGGTCGAGCAGTTCACGGTCACGACCGCCGCGCGGGCGGAGGAGATACGCAGCGCGCTCAACCAGGCCGCGGCCGGTAACCTCACCGTCGCGAACGTCGACCGGAAGCAGCGCAAGCGCAACCCCGCGCCGCCCTTCACCACCTCCACCCTGCAGCAGGAGGCCGCGCGCAAGCTCGGCTTCGGCGCGCAACGCACGATGCGAGTCGCGCAGCGGCTCTACGAGGGCATGGACTTCGGCGAGGGACCGATCGGCCTCATCACCTACATGCGCACCGACTCGGTGAACCTCGCGGTCGAGGCGGTGCGCGAGATCCGCTCGACGATCGCCCGGCTGTACGGTGCGGAAGCGCTGCCCGATGCGCCGCGGACTTACCGCACCAAGTCGAAGAACGCGCAGGAAGCGCACGAGGCCGTCCGCCCGACTTCGCCCTCGCGCACGCCCGAACAGCTCGCGGGCAAGCTCGACGGAGACGAGCTCAAGCTCTACACCCTCATCTGGCGGCGCGCGGTGGCGAGCCAGATGGAGGCTGCGGTGTTCGATACGGTGGCCGTGGATCTCGATGCGGGCCAGGGCCACGCATTCCGCGCCAACGGGTCAACGCTGATCACGCCGGGATTTCTCGCGGTATACCGCGAGAGCTTCGATGACGCCGCTTCGGACGACGAGAACGACCGCATGTTGCCGGCCATGGCAGTCGGCGATCGCGTAAAGCTGCTCGGGATCAGGCCCGAGCAGCACTTCACCGAGCCGCCG
>Ga0268386_10000629_pt1 | contig 22599 bp, 14 predicted proteins | sample RVTome_15_FD_200260 | JGI IMG/M metagenome (GOLD analysis project Ga0268386, IMG submission 200260) | Soil microbial communities from uranium-contaminated site in the Upper Colorado River Basin, Wyoming, United States - RVT150D86... ...
GAGCGCGCCGCGCTCCTCTCCGCAAAGCCTTCGAGTCGCGGCTAAACGGCGGGATTACGGGTCACACCTTGACCGTCTCGATCCGCTCTTTGCCGATGAACTGCAGATCGACCTCGGCGATTTCCAGCATGGCCGTCGCGAATTTGCCGGTCGTGCCGAACGACCAGTCGCCGCGGGATTCGACGATCACCGCCACGCCCAGCCCGCTGCCGAACGAGAAATTCGCGCCGGGGGTCGGGTTGATGAAGTTCTTTTCCAGTTCGACGCTCTGCCAGTCGCCGAGCTTCGGCTGGAACGACACCGCCGCGAGCTCGTGTCGTTCGCGGGGGGTTTTCTTCTGGTTGTTGAACTGGAAGAACGCCAGCCGGCAGGCGAGCTGCTTGCCGAAAGCCGCGTCGAACGCAGCTTTCGACGAGCCGCTGCCGCGGAATCGCAGCGACAGCTTGAAGCGGCCGGCGAACGGACTGCGGACTTCCTGCGCGAGAACCGCCTGTTGGCCGCGTTTCAGCATGACAGCGGAATCCGCGGCGGCCCGCACGCCGATTCGCGCCACGCCCGTAGGACGGGTTTCCAACCCGTCCGTCTTACGTTTTGATTCACCGCGATGATCGGAGTCGGACACCGGCCGCCGGACGGGTTGGAAACCCGTCCTACGGAGCTCGACGAACATCCCGCCCGCCGATTCCTCGTTTCGCCCGGACGACCGAACCCGCAGCGGTTCCGCCCGCCAGCCTTTCGGGCGCGACGCACCGTCGAAACCGCGGATGTTCTCCACGTCGGCGAACTTCGTATTCAACAGCAGGCTCGGATCAAACGGCGGCACGCGGGCGATGCTGCCCGTCGATTCCCGCCGCTGCTTCGTCGCCGGCTCGCTGCCCAGCAACTTGAACAGCGGCTCCCCTTCCGTCAGGCGGTGCGGGCGGCCGGCGGGATCCTGGAACATGGCCAGCGGGTTGATGCCCAGCAGGTGGAAGATCGTCGCCGTCAGGTCGCCGCCGCGGACGCGGTCTTTCGCGGGGTAGGCCCCGTTCTTGTCGCTTTCGCCGTAGACCTGCCCGCCGCTGATCCCCGCCCCGGCCAGCGCGAAGCTGAACACGGGACCCCAGTGGTCGCGGCCCCCTTTGCTGTTGATCTTGGGCGTGCGGCCGAACTCGGCGATCGCGATGACCAGCGTCTCGTCGAGCAGCCCGCGGGCGTCGAGGTCGTCGAGCAGGGCGGCGAACGTCACGTCGAACTTCGGGCAGAGCACGTCTTCCAGCCGGTCGGCGTTCTGGGCGTGCGTGTCCCACAGCGGGTTGTCGACGGCGTTGTCCCCCGGCTCGCGGGGCCAGTTGACGTGCACCATCCGCACGCCGGCCTCGATCAGCCGCCGGGCGAGCAGGCAGCACTGCCCCCACGTGTGCCGGCCGTAAGCGTCGCGAACGCGGTCCGGTTCCTTCTCGATGGCGAACGCATCCCGCGCTTTGCCCGACGTCATCAGGTCGAAGGCCTGCTGCTGGAAGGAATCGAAGTTCCGCAGGACGTCGCCGCGGTGCATCGCCGCGAACTGCCGGTCGACTTGTTTCAGCAGCGACATCCGCCGGTCGAACCGCAGCGGGGAGATGCCGTCCGCCGCCAGCCCCTGCACTTTGTAATTCCGCGCCGCCGGATCGCCGACGAAGCGGTCGGGATGCCACTTCCCGCCCAGAAACCCCGCCGTCTGCCCGGCGGGCGTCACCGCTTCGTTCAGCCGCATGATGTCGGGAATCCACACGGAGGTCAGCGGCGGCAGCGATTCGCTCGGTTTGAGCATCTTCACCAGCGAGCCGAAGTACGGCCAGTCGGTCGGTTGAATCGTCCGCGAGTTCGGTCCGCGGTACTTGTAGCCGGTCAACAGCCAGTAGCCGCTGGAATCGTGATTGTTGTCGTCGGTGGAAAGGGACCGCACGACGGCGAGCTTGTCGGCCCGCTGTGCCGTTCGCGGCAGCAGCTCGCAGAATTGAATGCCCGGCACGTTCGTCGAGATCGGCTTGTGGACGCCGCGGATTTCGACCGGCGCGTGCGGCTTGGGGTCGAACGTCTCATGCTGCGGCGGCCCCCCCTGGAGCCAGAGATAGATGAGGTTCTTCGCCCGCCCGAACATGCGGTCTTCGGTGGGGCGGTCCGACGGTTTTGCCGCGGCGGCCAGCAGATCCGGCAGCGATAGCCCGAACGCGCTCGCTCCGCCCACGCGGAGAATCTCCCGCCGGCTCCAACCGTCGCATAGCCGCGCGGGTTTCTCGTGAATGGCGAACATGGGCGTCTCCGGGATTGACGGCACAGGTGCATCATACCGTGCAAGCGGGGAACGCATCAATGTTCGCGGTTCCGTTGGTGCAACGGGTGCGGCAAATTCCGCTGGCAATGGGGTCGGGTGTGGAAAATTCAAAATTGCGACGGAACTCGACCCCAATGGGAAAACACACTCCGCAATTTTGAATGTACCACACCCGACCCCGAACGCGCCGTGCCAATGAAAATTGCCACGCCCGGTGCAACGAGGCAGAGACGATGCGACTATCATTCCGGCAACGTCAACTCATCCGGGCCGACCAGATCCTGTCCGGGAGCGCGAACGGAAACGATGTACGCCACTTCGCCACGGATGATGAATAGCGCGCGGTACTTCTTGCCTTTGCGGGTTTTGAAGTACACTTCACGCACCGGTTCAGAGTACAGGTCGCTTTCGGCCGCGAGCGCAAACGTGTCGGCCGCGTCCGCGATTCGTGAGATGGTCCGTTGCAGCTCGGCTTTCCAGCGAGACGCTCCGTCCGGCGACCGTTCCGCAATCCACCGGAAAATGCCGTCGGCGATATCTCGGCCTTGAACAGAGAATTCCACCCGAAACGGCATCAGTCCTGTCCCAATCGTTCGAGGACTTCGGCTGCTGGGATCACACGCCCTGCATTCACGTCATCTATCCCACGCTGGATCGACGCGATCGTCTCCTGCCGTTCCTGCCAGAGCCGCAGCACCTGTTCGGGTGAAAGACTGCTGCCGCCGTTGCTGAGCTGCCGCCCGACGAATTCGTGGAAGCTCTGCAATTCGGTTTGTGTTGTGGTCGGCATGAATGGAATTCCAGATTTCAGTGCGAGTTGCAGGTTCTTTCAAACATCATGTTACGGATGTTGTCGGACGCGAACAAGATCTCTCCGCACGCCCCAGACCGCGCAAGGCGCACTACGGCTCGCGTTTGCCGCTGTTGCCCGCACGAGCCGCCGGATGGCAGTAGCAACTCGCGACCGGCGACACGTCGGACCGCGCCCACGCCTTGCGGACGCGCTCGGCCAGCGCGGCGGCTTCCCGCGGCTTGCCCTGCTGCCGCAGCGACTGTTGCAGACCCAGCAGCGACCAGGCGTTGTCGGGGTGGCGGCGGAGGTCGGCCCGGTAGACCTTCTCGGCCTCGGCGGGCCGACCGTCGGCCAGCAGCAGCGCGCCCAGCGCGTGGCGGACCGGTTGCATCCAGCCGGGGGGTTCGTCGTAGCTGAGCTTTTCTTCCAGCGCGACGGCCTTCCGCAGCAGTTGGAACGCCGCCTTGCGGTCCCCGGCGTGGAAGGCGATCTCCCCCGCCGCCATCGTGCGGGCGACGGCGACGACGGCTTTCGCGGGGTTGTTGCCCATCTTCCATTTGTCGGTCAGCTTAGCGGCGACCTTGTCGAGGAGCGTGATTTCCTTTCGCGCTTCGTCGATCCGTCCCAGGTTCGCCAGTGCGACCGCGCGGGCGGCGTGGCGTTCGGCCCGGCTGAAGATCCGCCACGACGGCGGCTGCGGCTCGGCGAGTATCTCTTTCCACTTCCCGAAGCGAATCAGCACGTACAGCGAGGTGGGCATGAAGCCGTCGGCGATCGTGACGTACTTCTTGAGGAACTCCGGCGGGATCGTCTTCTCGATCTTGCGGGCGGCGTCGAGGGCGACCTGGTAGCGGCCGTCCATCATCGCGGAGTACGCCAGGAAATGAACGTTGTGCAGAAAGTACAGGCTGTAGAAATCGGGTTTGGGGGCCTTCGCGAAGTAGGCCTCGTCGGCCTTGATCGCCCGCTGGTTCGCCGCCGCCGCGTCGGCGTAGCGGCCGACGCGAATGAAAATGTGCGACGGCATGTGCACGAGATGCCCCGACCCCGGCACGAGCGCCTTGAGCCGCTCGGCGGCCGGCACGCCCTTCTCCGGCCACGGCGAGGCCTCGATGGCGTGAATGTAGAAATGGTTCGCGCCCGGGTGTTTGGGATGCTTCGCCAGCGTGCGCTCCAGGACGGCGACGATCTCCAGCGTGCGGCCCTTGGGTTTGCCGGCGTGCGTCCACAGGTCCCACGGCTGTAAGTTCATCAGCGATTCGGCGAACAGCGCGCCGACGTCGGCGTCGTGGGGAAACTTGTGCCAGACGGCTTCCATCGCCTCGGCGTACTTTTGATCGAGGGGCTTCCGGTCCTTCGGGACCGGCCACGTGTATCGCTGTCGGACCGCGCGAATCAGCGCCTTCTCGACCGGCGTTTCGTCGTCGAGGGCGGCGACGGCTTTGCGGGCGGCTTCGTCGGCCAGCCGGCTCTGCTCTTCGCTCATCTCGGGGTTGTTGATGTGCAACCCGCGGGCATAAGCCGACCCCCACCACGCCATCGCGCACGACGGGTCGATTTCGCCGGCCTTCTCGAACGAGCGTATCGCCTCGTCGTGGTTGTAGCCGTAGAGAAGTTGGATTCCCTGGTTGAACCACTTCTGGGCCTCGGCGGATTTCGTCGTCACCTTGCGGGAATACGCCGTGAAGCCGGAATAGAAGCCGACGGTGCGCTTCTCGCCGGGCGCCGCATCGCGCGTGGTTGCGGCCGGCTCCCCGACCGACGTCACCGTCACGGCGGGCAGCGCCAGTCCGATGCCGGCGGCGACGGTCGCGACCGCCGTTGCGACGACGGCCGCGCAGATCACGAACAGACGAGTCATCAGTTGTTCCTTTCACGTAGGGTGGGCAGTCTCTCGTAGGACGGCCTTCCAAGGCCGTCCGCCATCGGTCGTAGCAGAATTCGTGAGAATTCTGCCGTTCGTTTTCCGCACTCCAGAATTCTTACGAATTCTGCTACGAACCCGGAACGGCCTTGGAAGGCCGTTCTACTTCCGGCAGCTTCAAACGGCGGTGGAAACGGGGTCGGCGACGCGCTCGCCCTGCGGATTGCGGCGCGACGGCCGCGGAATGAGCATCGGCACGTTCCGGCGGTATTCGGCGTACGCCTCGCCGTGGTAGTCGACGAGGTTTCGCTCCTCGAAGCGGATCGCGATCAGGATGTAGGCCGTCATCCCCGCGGCGAACAGCAGGTGCGCGACCGTCATCGTGGGGGTCGCCCAGAACGCCGTGATCCAGCCCACGTACAGCGGGTGCCGCACGTAGCGGTACGGCCCCGGCGTCTGGAATCCCAGGTGCGTGTACGGCTTGCCGCGGAAGTACAGCCAGACCTGCCGCAGTCCGAACAGGTCGAAATGATTGATGAGAACCGTCGACACGAACACGGTCAGCCAGCCGAAGGCGAACAGCCCGTACAGCGCGGCCCGGCCCGCGGGATGGGCGACATCCCACACGACGCCTCCCATCGGCCGCCACTGCCAGAACAGCAGGATCAGGGCGGCGTTCGTGAGCAGCACGTAGGTGCTGCGTTCGATCGGTTCCGGGACGAACCGCGTCCACCACTGCTTGAACGTGGGCCGGGCCATCACCGTGTGCTGCAAACCGAAGACGGCGATCAACAGCGTGTTCACCAGGACCGCGACCCACAGGGGACCTTCGGCGGGGGAATCGATGCCGCGGGGTACGAGCAGATTTCCCAGAAAGCCCGCCAGATAGAGAAACACGCCGAGAAACACCGCGTAGTTCACGAGGCCGTAGGCCAGGACCAGGCTGCGACGCATAGCCGTTCTCCGTTTCGATTCAGGTGGGTGGGATGGAAGCCGTCGCCGCGGCAAACTCTGCTAAAATACCGACTGGTCGGTATATTCGTAGTCGAACAAAACAGGGCCTCAGTTAAGGGAATTCCGCTGCAGGGACTCGAGATAACGGCGAAAGCAGCGCAGGGCCTGGGGCACCTTCCGCCGGTCCTGGTGGGCCCGCGACAGTACGACCCCTCCTTCGATGACCATCAGGAACTGCTCCGCCAACTCGCGGGGGGGAGGCGTGTCGGGGCCGTCGTGGGCCTCGCAGAGGGGCGCGAAGAGCTGCTCGAAATCATCGGTCATGCCTCGAAAGATGGCCGACACCCGTTGCCGGACCTCGGGATTCGTTTCCGCCAGTTCCAGGGCGAAACTGCCGATCAGGCAGCCCTCGCGCCAGATGTCCTCGGCCCGTTCCTCGACGTGCTTGACGTAACGGATGGCCCGCTCCGGTCCGTCGCAGCCGTCGAGATTCAGGCCTTCCTCGATTTCGCTTTTTGCGCCGGCCATGTGATACTCGAGCATTGCCAGTGCGAGCTGTTCCTTGGACTTGAAAAAGTGGTACACGCTCCCCTTGCTGACCCCGGCCCGTTCGCAGATGTCGTCGATCGACGTGGCGGGGTAGCCTTTGCTGAGCATCAGCGAATAGGTCGCCTCCAGCAGGCGGGTCTTCGTATCGGGTCTGGCTCCCATGCCATGAGACTATACCGACTGGTCGGTTTTGTCAACGGCGGACGCAGGCTTTTTTGGAAACCACGCACCGCGACGGAAAACGCCGCCCGTTATGCAATCCGTCTCCTTCCGTCGCGGATTCGGACAGGCGAATTCCGGATTGTTGAAAATCTCGTGAGTGCCCAGCGCGGCGAAGCCGCAACCAAACTTTGAAGTCCGCCATTTTTCACCCTCCAATTTTTTACCCGCCTCCTCCTGATTTTGATCAAGGGCGGGTTATAAATTGGGGGGTGAAAAATTCTCTCTGTCCACATGCGATCCCCAAAGCTGCGGCATGCGTCCTCAGGGTGCTGCGGACAGAAAGATTGATGACAAAAAGATGACTTTTCACTGGGATTCCGCGAGGTTTTTTTTGTCATCAATTTTTCTGTCACTGAGTTCCGGCCCGTTCGCATTCACCGAAATTTGCGCAGGAAGCAAAACTTTGATGCCTTTGTAGTACAACGGACGTTGCAAAGTCCGTGCGAAGCCAAGGGGGGAACGCGGATTCAGCGGATCGAGCGGATTTGCGCGGATCGGAAAGAAGAAGAGGGTCAGGCCGAATGGTCTTGGGGCAGAACGATTCCGACGAGCTTTCCGCGGTCAGCTTTCACCTTGCGGGTAGGAACTCGGACCGCTGAAAGCTGACGCCTGAGTGGGGCGGCGGGATCGCACGACGCTGCCCGCCGCCCGACGTGAAAGCCCGCCCCGCATTCTTTTCAAAACGATGGGAACGAAGGGAACGAAGGCAAGGAAGAATGAACGCTTAAATGTTCTACAGTTTGTTCACTACTTCGTTGACTTCGTTTCCTTGGTGTACAAAGCGAAGCGCGTGCGCTCTCGTAACTGGGGGTACTGACAAATGATTTCGCGGCAGACTGACTCTTTTGAATCGTCACCTGCTGGTCACTGTCACGACCGGCGCTCCCCGTGGCGTTCTGTTTTTCGACTGGTTTTCGAATCGGAGAATCATTTGTCAGGACCCACAGTGACAACAGCGATTCTGGTTTCCTTTGTACACCAATGAAACACAGGCAACAAAGCAGTGAACAGAATATGGAACATTTCTCATTCTTGCACTTGCTTGTCTTCGTTGCCTTCGTTGCCTTCGTTTTGAAGAAACGGCGGGCCGGACTCGCGCGTCGGCTGCGCGGAGCCGGTTGTGCGCCGTGCAGCCGCCGCTGCCGGCCGTCCTGCGTCTATCGTTCGCCGGTGGATTTCACTATCCTTTGGGTGAGTGGCGAGGATGTGAGTGGCCTCGCACTTCACCCCGCTCACCACTCACCACTCACCACGTCGCATCATGCCACACTGTCTCGTCACCGGCGGGGCCGGGTTTATCGGGAGCCATCTCACCGAGAAGCTGCTGGAGCGCGGGCACCGCGTGACGGTGCTCGACGACCTTTCCACCGGGCTGCGCGGGAACCTTGACGCCGTCGCGTCGCATCCCGAATTCCGCTTTCGGCCCGGGTCGATCGCCGACACGGTCGTGCTGGCCGACCTGCTGCCGGACGTGGACGTGATTTATCACCTCGCCGCCGCCGTCGGCGTGAAACTCGTCGCCGACGACCCGGTGCGGACGATCGAAACGAACATCTATCCCACGCAGACGCTGCTGCAGCTCGCCGTGCAGGGGAAGAAAGAGTTCTTCCTGGCGTCGACCAGCGAAGTCTACGGCAAGAACCCCAAAGACCGCTGGACCGAAGAAGACGACCTGCACCTGGGGCCGACGTCGCGGCCGCGTTGGGCCTACGGCTGCTCGAAGGCGATCGACGAGTTTCTGGCGCTGGCCTACTTTCAGAAGTACGGGCTGGAGGTCGTCGTGGGGCGGTTTTTCAACGTCGTCGGCCCGCGGCAGTTGGGGCATTACGGCATGGTCGTGCCGCGGTTCGTCGAAGCCGCCCTCAAGGGGGAACCGCTGGTGGTCTACGACGACGGCTCGCAGGTCCGCTGTTTCGCCCACGTGCGGGACGTGGTGCACGCGGTCGTCACCCTGATGGAGACGCCGGCCGCCCGCGGGCGGGTGTTCAACATCGGCAGCGACGCGCCGGTGACCGTTCGCGAACTGGCCGAGGCGGTCATCGCCCGCACCGGCAGCAGCTCGACGATTCGGCACATCCCCTACAGCGAGGCCTACGGGCACGACTTCGAAGACATTCAGCGGCGGGTGCCGGACGTATCGCGGCTGAAGGAAACCCTGGGAATGGTCCCCAGCCTGCCGCTGAACGACATCCTCGACGACGTCATCCGCTGGAAGAAGGATGAGGGATGAAGGATGAAAGATGAAGGATAAAAAGGGTAGTGGAGAGATGGAGTGACGGAGTAATGGAGCAAAGTGACGGTGGTTCGAACACTCCATTACTCCAACACTCCATGACTCCACTCTACGAACCTCTCATCCCCCATCCTTCATCCCTCAACTCTCAACTCTCAACTCTCAACTCTCAACTCTCAACTCTCATGTCAGGCATCGCCGGTAAAGATTTCGGGGTCGTTGACGACGCGGACGTCATTTCGATGTCCACGGATGCGACGGAGCCGTTGTTGCCGGTGCTGGAGCGGTCGCGGGCGTTGCGGCCGCTGATTGTCGTGCTGGCGGTTCTGCCGGGATTCATCGCGCTGGAGCGGCACGGGCTGGACGACTTCAGCTCGGTCTGGGCGCTGCGGGCGTTGTCGAGCTATCAGTCGGAGAGCGTCGCCGGGTTCGTCGACCCGGGCGCGAGCGGGCGGACCGCGGGACTGACTGCGCAGCCGCCGCTGGCGACGTGGCTGACCGCGCTGGTGCTGGCGGCGCTCGGTCCGACGCAGATGTACGCTCCGTTGATCGTGCCTCTCGTGGCGACGGCGGGCTGCGTGTGGTGGACGTTCCGGCTGTTCGGCGAGGTGGCCGGGCCGCGTCGGGGCTTCTGGGCGGCCGTGCTTGCCGCCTCGAACGGGACGCTGCTGCTGGTGGCGACCAACACGGCGCCGACGGCGCTATCGCTGTTTCTGGCGCTGTTCGCGTTCGACGCCTGGGTGCGGCATTTCCGGCAGCGGAAGGGGAACATCAGCGTGTGGCTGCTGCTGGCGGGGACGGCGATCGGGCTGGAACTGCTGGCCGGCGGGCCGGTCGCGATCGCGGTCGTCGCCGTGCTGGTCCTGAAGCCGGCCCTCGACCGCGTGTTTCCCGCCGCCATCCAGAAACAGCTCACGTACGGCCGACGCGCCCGGAAGTCGCCCCGATTGACCGTCGCGCTGGGGGTTGCGTTGTTGACGGCGTTCGCGATCGGCGGCTGGTGGATCATGCGGGCCGCCGCGACCGACGCGGCATTCTGGCCCGCGTGGCTGGCCGGCTACGAGTCCCCCACGCTGGCCGCGGCCGGTACCGCGCCGCAGCCGGTCGAGCCGTTTCCGCCGGACGTCGCCCGCGCCGTTCGCATCTGCGTCGTCATCGGCCCGATTCTGCCGTTGTGCATCTATGGACTCTTTCTGGTCCTGCTGCGACGGTCGGCTTCGAAAGAGCGATCGGCCGGGTTCTCCACCCCGGTTTCCAGGGATTTCGGAAAATCCCTGGGAACTGGTCAGCAGGAATCGTCGGAGTCGCCGGCGTTGCTCGCCTCGTGGTTGATCGTCGCCGCCGCCTGGCACGCGATCGCTCCAGGCTGGACGGCCGGCTACGGAACGGGACGCACCCTCGCCGACGCCTTCCTGCTCATCCCGGCCGTCGGCCTGGCGGCCTACGCCGTCGACGCGATTCTGCAACGGCGAACGACGGTGTGGGAGGTGTTCCTGCTGACGGCGGCCATGTTCGCCGTGCTGCCGGTGCTTCCAAGCTGGGAACTCGGCCGCTCGCCGCTGACGGAACCGCTGCTGGCGATTGCAGTGGGGCTGCTGGCGTTCTCGGTGCTGGTCGGCTGGCGGCTGCGGCACTGGATTCGCGAGCGGGAATTCCGCAAGCGGGTGGCGCTGGGCGGGATGATGACCGCCCAGCTTGCCGCGGTGATCGCGGGGGCCGCGATGGCGCTGTCGACGTCTCCCCCCGACGACGCCCGCCTCGTGCCCGTGCGGACGAAGCTGCAATCCGAAGCGGTCGTGTCGCAGGTTCTGCTGATCACCGACGCGGTTCCCCCGGCGCGGCTCGAGTACACGCTGCGGTCGCTGTATACCAACGCCCGTTGGCGCACCATCAGGGTGCGGAACGTGGCCGCCGAAATCGGCGACGTCCTCTCCCGAACCGACGCCCGGCACGACGTGCTGTTCGTGGAGTGGATTTCCGTCGGCCGGCAGACCGCCCTGGGGGAAATCCGCGGTCGCAAGCTCGTGGCCGTCGGCACCCCCCGCTTCTATCGCGGCCGCGAACTCCGCACGTCGCTGCTGAAGCCGCAGGACGACACGCAGCCGGCCGTCGATCGGCCGGAGGGGTGAGAGTCGCGATTCGGTTTTTGGGTCCGCTGCGGTGAGACGGCTCACGGATGCGACAGAAAAATTGGTGACAGAAAAATCAGACAGGGTGATTCATCCCTCTCTGTTGCCCGTAGCTGAACTCGCAAGACTTCAGATCAGTGCCTGGAAAGGTCGGAATTCTTCCGAATTCCGCTACCACGATTCGACGGTTTTCCGGAATTGAAACTTCCTCTCGGCATTTTTCTGTCACCAATGTTTCTGTCTAGCCTTTGGTTGCGGCTTTGCCGCGCTGGGCCATCCGCGTTCCATGTGCCGCCTGCTCGCGGCACGCGCGCAAATTGCGGCGCACATCCCTGCCAGACGGTCGCCCGAATTCCTCCGTTTTCGTTTGAGTGGCGGACGTGCGATCTATTATGATGAATCCACGGTTCCGCGGCGGTATGCCGAACACGGAAGGTCCGGAACGCAGGCAGTTTCAGGGGAGAGCAGTCGCCCAACGGATCGAGCGCCGGCCATGATCGTCCGCTTGATGGTCTCCAACGATAAGGCCAACGTCAAGAAGGTCGTGTTGCGCTCCGACACCGTCATCGGCCGCAGTTCCGACTGCAACCTGCGGATCGCGTCGAGGGAAGTCAGCCGCAAGCACTGCTCGATTCTCCTGTCCGACCGCTCGGTCCGCGTGCGGGACCTGGGGAGCGCGAACGGCACGTTCCTCAACGGCTCGCAGATCGAAGCGAACGTCGACGTCCCCGCCCCGCCCGGAAGCGAGCTCGAAGTCGGCAACGTGCGGTTCGTGATCAGCTACGATCCGCCCGTGCCGTCCGAGCTGGAAGCCTCCACCGCCGAAGTGCCCAACGCGGTGCTCGCGGCGCGGCTGGCCCAGACGTCCCGCACGGCCGACGCCGATGCCGACGATCGGCAGCGGGTCGTCCCGCGGGAAGATCCGCCGTCAGAGCGAAACGAATCGTCCGCCGCCGCCCTGGATGGCCCGGCGGCCCCGGAAGGATGCGCCGCCGGGCACCCATCCAGCCCGGCGGCGGCGCATCCTTCCGCTGCCGCGGTCGACCCGCAAATCGACACGTATCGCGGCGATCCCGGTGAGACGCTCCGCGACGCCCCGTCTCCGGAGGACACGTTCAACGCCGCCGATCCCGACGACGAAGGGGACAGCACGGTGGACGGGTACGTCGACCGCCCCGTCGACGACGACACGTTCGCCCTGAAGGAATCGGACGCTGCCGATTCGCCGGCGGAATCGGAGGCAGCCGAAGCGGAGCTTCCGGCCGCCGACGAAACGATCTCGATGCGGGTCGAAGACGTGCGGATCGACACGGGAACCGCACCGGCGGCCCCGTCGACGGAATCCGCGAAGGAACAACCGCGCGGGGGCTGGAAGTCGATGTTCGGGCTGCTCGGCGGAAAGAAGGGGAAGCCTGCCGAAGCGAAGCCGGAACAAACGCCGCCGGCCGCTTCCCCGACTGTGGAAGACGACCCGGATGTGGCCAACCGGCTCGAACCCGCGCCGGACGAACGCGGTCCCGACCCGGAACGGAATCGCAAGACGGTCCCCGAGTTTACGCTTCCCGAGGGGAGCGCCGGATCGCCGGACGACACGATCCAGTTCTCGGCCGACGAATCAATTTCGCCCCCGGCCGGCAAACCCCCCGCCGAGCCCGATGCGGGCGACACGAACCTGCAGGATTTCTTCAAGCAGATGTCGAAGGAGTGAGCAGTTCGTAGTGCGAAATTCATTTCGCACGCAATTTGGCGGTAGCAGAATTCGCGAGAATTCTGCAGCGCGAAAACAAACGCCGGAATTCTCACGATTTCTGCGACGCGGACGGTGCGAAATGAATTTCGCACTACGGCCCTTATGCGGCGCGGCGGTGCATCTCCGACTGCGACGCATTGCCCGGCGCGTGGTTCGCCGTGCAATCGCCGAGCCGGCCCAGGGCGGCGGCGATGCCGCGGACCACCGTTTCCTGCTGCACCGGCTGCAATTCCGAATAGATCGGAAGTGCGAGCACGTCGCGCGACGCGGCTTCCGACTCGGGGAAATCCCCCGCGGCGTAACCGAGGTCGCGGAACGCTTCCTGCAGGTGCAGCGGCTTCGGGTAGTAGATCGCGGCCCCGATGTTGTTCGCCCGCAGCCGCGACAGCACCTGGTCCCGCAGCCCGCCGCGAATGCGGACGCAGAACTGGTTGTAGACGTGCCGGCGGCCGGGGAGCGTCTCCGGCAGCTCGACCGCGTCGAGCAGCTCGTAATGCCGGAACAGCTCGCGATAGCGGCGGGCATTCTCGCCGCGGGCTTGGGACCAGTCGTCGAGATGCCGCAGCTTCACGCGGAGCACCGCGGCCTGCAGGGCGTCGAGCCGGCTGCACAGGCCGAGTTCGTGATGCGTGTATCCGCCGGAATCGCCGTGTACGCGCAGCCGGCGGAGCCTGGCGGCGAGATCGCCGTCGTCGGTGGTGATCATTCCCCCGTCGCCGGCCCCGCCCAGGTTTTTCGTGGGGAAGAAGCTGAAGCAGGCCATCGTCCCCAGTACGCCGGCGCGGCGGCCGTGGTAGTCGGCCCCGATCGCCTGGCAGGCGTCTTCCACGATCGCCAGCCGCTTGCGGACGGCGATGCGGAACAACGGCTCCATCTCGGCACACTGTCCGAAGAGGTGCACGGGGATGATGGCCCGCGTGTTTTCGGTGACTGCCGCTTCGACCCGCTCGGTGTCGAGGTTGAAGCTGACCGGGTCGATGTCCACGAGGACCGGCGTCGCGCCGACCCGCCGGATCGCGCTGGCCGTCGCGAAGAACGTGAAGGGCGTCGTGACGACCTCATCGCCGGCCCCGACGTTCAACGCCAGCAGCGACAGCACCAGCGCGTCGGTCCCCGAGCCGCAGCCGACGGCGTGCAGCGAATCGCAATACTCGGCGACTTCGCATTCCAGCGACGCGACTTCGTCTCCCAGAATGAATTGCTGCGAGGTAAAGACGACGTCGACCGCGTCGCGGACTTCGCCCGCGATCGTGCGGTATTGCGCTTTGAGGTCGATCAGCGGCACGCCGGGATCGGCCGCCGGCTCGGCAACAGGGGAAGCGGGCGCATCGTCGGCCATGGGCGACTCCATTCGCCGGAAAACCTGGCAAGCAGGTGCGGAAACGGCCACCGGAGAGAGAGGTGGGCGGGAAATTATTGCGGATTGGCGTTTCTGTCAAGAGCGTTGGGGGAGCGAGATTCCTCGAGGTGCATTCCCCGCTTTGCGATCCGCGGCCGAGAGGGAACGCTGATTCAGCGGATCGAGCGGATCAGATGGGGAATCAGGGAAATGAGGGATAACGGATGAAGGATAAGGGATGAAGGATGAAGGAATCCCTCATCCCTTATCCCTCATCCTTCATCCCCCGTACGCGAATTCCGGGATTGAACCCTTCCTTCACCGCGGCTTCGGTCGGGGGGCCTCAACCGCCGGGCGGACGGTTGGTTTCGGGGCGGCGTCCTGTTTCCGCGAAGGGAGCGGGGGAAGTTGCTCGCCGGTCAAGAGCCGCAGATAAAACCCTCCCAGCCCGCGCAACGGAGTTTCCGGCGCGAGTGCGACCAGCTCGCGAAACGTTTCGGCGGCCCGCTGGGGATAGCCCGTTTCCATCTGCGCCAGTGCGATTTGCAGCTTCATCACCGCCATCGAGAGAGGGGTTTCGTTAAGCGACGACTCCAGGGCCTGCGTCTGATCGGTGATCCACAATCCGGGAAGCCGCAGCCCGTTGCCGACGGCCGACGGCCCGCGCATCGCCAGCGGGAGCGACCCCATCAGCTCCTGAAACCGGTGGTTGTCGAGTTCGACGACGGCGAGCGACCAGATTCTCTCGGCCCGGGCGTAGTCGGCGCGGGTCAGGGCGGCGTGGGCGTCGAGCGCTCGCCAGGAGATGGGCCGCTGGCGGTCTTCGAGTCGCGTTTCGAGTTGTTCGAGATGCTCGAACGCCTCGCGGGCGCGTCCCGCCTGTTGCAGCAGGTCAGCATAGAAATAAGCGGCTTGCGGGTCGCGATCGAGCAATTCGCGATCTTCTTCGATCAGCTCGATCGCCAGTTGCACGCATCCGTTTTGCGAGACACTCTGGGCAAGCTGGTAGCGTCTCATTTTCGACTCGTCGTCGTCCTTGAGAGACGGTGTCAACTGGGCGATTGCCTCGCGAACCTGGTTGACGTCCCTCTGGGCGGTTTCCTTCTTCTCCACAAAGCTGTCGCGGATTTGCTGGGCGCGTTTGCTCAGGTCGGCCTGGCGGTCCATCAACTCGATGCACCGCTCGTAAGTGGCGACGGCCAGGTCGCGTTTTCCGTTCGCGAACTGAACGTGGGCCAGCAGTTGCAGCGTCTGCTCGTCGTCGGGAGCGATGATGAGCGCCTGCTGCAGCGCGGCCGCCGCTTGCCGATAACGCCGCTGGCGAATGGCCAACTCGCTCAGAGCCAGCATTTGGCGGCCGGAGCGTCCCATGCGGTCCGCCACTGCCGCGGCACCCCGCCGCGTCACTTCTACCTCAAGGTCCGAGAGCACGGCATAGGCGCGGCCGAGCATGCGGAAGGCGTCGGCGTTCTGGGGATGCTTTTCCAGACCGGCGTTGGCGTGGCGGATCATCTGGTGCGCGCAGACGGCAATCAGCGAGGTGGGGTCTCTGGTCGGCGTCGTCAAGCCGTCGCCGGTCGGCCGGAAGGCGGAGGCCCCCTGCATCAGCGCCAGGTAATTCCGCGCCAGCTCGACGGAATTGGGGGTCACGTCCCGCGGGCGCGACAGCCAGCGCTCGGTGAACGACTTCCCCCGCGCCCAGTCGAAGCGAATGTCGGGGTCTTTCGTCGTGGTGCGAAAGGCCGCTCTGACGAGGTCCATCCGGTTGCGTTCGAGATACGCCAGCAGCTCGCGGTCGTCGCGGTCGGTGCGGTAGAAGACCGCCGTCGTCGCCCCGAACCGCGCGAGCTGCCAGTCGGGCGAGCGAAACAGAGCGATGAACAACTGCAGGTTGACGTCGAGTTTGACGACCCGCGAGTCCATGCGGGGGACGACATGCGTGATGTCGAAACGGTCCAGCGTCGGCCGCCATTCCCGACCCTGGGAACCGGGCCGGTCCGATCGGGCGATCTGGTTGCGGCACTCCCTGTGCAGCGCGATCAGGTCGTCTTTCCCCGTGCCGGCGTACAAGGGGATGCGGCTGTCGATGAAGGGCTTCTTCCCGATCCAGACCAGCACGTCCCCCTGCCAGAGGACGAAGTTGAAGGGGCGGTCGTCGAAGGAGTCCTGCAGCTCGGCCTCGAACGAGTCGATCGCCCCCCGCAGGTTCGCGTCGAAGCCCACGCCCGCGCGGGTCTGCAGCCGGCCCCACAAGCCGCTGACCGACAAGTAAGCCAGCGCGACCAGCGCCAGCACCGTGACCGCCCGCCCGCCGCGGGAAAACACCAGCTCGCTCGTCTCCACCGAATAGGTCTGGCGGAAGGTGTGCTGATACCACTGCTGGGCGTTGAGCGTCGCCAGCACCGCCGAGACGATCGCCGCCGCCGCCAGCTCGTGCGTGGCGATCGACGCGAACGCGACGAACGCCAGCCACACGACGAAATCGCCGAAGTCGAGCCGGCGGAAGTTCAACACGAAGGAAACCAGCGCCGCGGCGCCGAGCACCAGTCCCGCGACGGCCGCCGCGTCGAGCGCCGCCCAGAACTCCGGCTCCCAGATGGGATGATACTGCAGATGCACGAAGCTGACCTGCCCCCGCAGCGGAAAGTACGCCTGCAATTCCGGGTATTCGGTCGCGTAGCGCGACACGGGCGCCAGCAGCGCGTTCCAGCCGAAGGGGTTCAACAGCGTGACCGCCGCGCAGCCGCCGACCGCCATCCAGAGTTGCTTGCGGTGGTTGTCGTTGTCGAGGCCGGCATAACCCAGCCAGGTGCCGGTCGTCTCGCCGATGGCATAGAACGCCAGCAGGGCCAGTCCGTAGAACATGCCGGGGTCCAGGTTGGCCCACAGGAAAAACACGACCACCAGCCCCTTGAGGAACCGGGTCTGCCGCTCCTCCCGCCAGCGATGCAGCATCCACAGCGTGACGGCCAGCCCCAGCAGGGTGACGATTTCCGGCCGGGCCGTGAGCTGCCGGTGGCACACGATCAACGCCAGCCCCGCGCAGATCGTCCCCCACCAGGTCGAGACGTCTTTGCGGTTGGTGTGCGCCAGGAAGCCGAAGATCGCCGCCGCCACGATCGCCTTGAAGATCGACAGCCCGGTCGCGCCGCCGACGGCGAACACGGCGGCCAGCGCCACGTCGAACAGCCAGCTCAGGTTGTGCCACGATCGGTCTTCCGCCGTCGCGGAAAAGATTCCGGTCCGCGCCGGCAGCAGTTTCTCCAGCGTGTACTGCCCCGATTTGACGTGCACGAGCGTCTGCGTCTCGGCGATTTCCGTGCAGCCGATCAGCAGCGCCAGCAGCACCAGCGCCCAGCGGAGCATGAAGTCGCCGCGGAGGGCTTCGTCCTCAACGAGTTCCGGCGTCAACGGCTCGTACTCGGGGAGGTCGTCTTTCTTCTTCGCGTCCGCCGGTTTGTCCCGCTCTCCGGGTTGTCCCGCAGGTCCCTTCGGCACGCCCGACGCGGATTGGGTTTCGGCTCTGTCCCGCGACGGTTTGTCGGAACTCGGCTTGGGATTGGAAGTGGTATTCACGGAAACGCGGGCTTGCCTGGGAGAGAATGGACGGGCGGATCGCGGAACGGGAACTTTCTCATAGCGGACGGAAGACCAAATCGCCGTTCATGCTACGAACGACGTTTCCGGGCGGTCAAGCTAAAACGTCGCACCGCGACCCCTTCGCGGAAAGCCGCCCGGTTGCAGCGGTTCTGCGGGTCTTACGCCGATCGGCGGTGTTCCGTTGGAGTCCGGAGTGAATATCGAATATCGAACACGGAATGATGAAGTTCGAAGTAAGAGCCGGCGAGCAATCCGCGTCTTCTTCCCTTCATCATTCAACATTCCGTGTTCGATATTCGATATTCCGTCCCCGCACGCGATTCAGCCGATCCGGTCGATTCCCGCCCACTTCCGCAACGGTTCCGGCACGACGATGCTGCCGTCGGCCTGCTGGTGGTTCTCGAGAATCGCGATCAACGCCCGCGTGCTGGCGACGGCGGTGCCGTTGAGGGTGTGCACGAACTGGTTGCCCTTCGTGTCGGGGACTTTCGTCCGTGTATTCAGCCGGCGTGATTGGAAGTCGGTGCAGTTCGAGGCCGACGTGACTTCGCCCCATTCCCCTTTCTTTTCGTTGCGGCCGGGCATCCAGGCTTCGAGGTCGAACTTGCGATACGCCGGCCCGCCGAGGTCGCCGGCGCCGATGTCGACGACGCGGTAAGGGATCTGCAGCGCCTGGAAGATTTCCTCTTCGATCCGCACGATCTCTTCGTGAAATGCGTTCGACGCCGCCAGATCGGGGGCCGTGAACCCGAAGATTTCCACCTTCGTGAACTGGTGCACGCGGTAGATGCCCCGCGTGTCTTTCCCGTGTGCGCCGGCCTCGGTGCGGAAGCAGTGCGACAGCCCGCAGTACCGCAACGGCAGCTTGTCGTAGTCGACGATCTGCTCTTTAAGCGACCCGCCCAGCGTGATCTCCGCCGTCGCCACGAGGCACAGCGGGCTGTTCTCGATCGAATAGATCTGCGTTTCCGGCCCGCGGGGCATGTAGCCGGTGCCTTCGAGCACGTCCCGCCGGGCGAGGTCGGGCGTGCTGAACAGCGTGTAGCCGTGCGACCGCAGCGTGTGCAGCGCGAACTGCACGAGGGCCATTTCGAGCAGCACGAGTTCGTTCTTGAGGAAGTAAAACCCATGCCCGGCGACGCGGGCTCCCGCTTCGAGATCGAGCAGGTCGTGCTTGTCGGCCAGCTCGACGTGGTCCAGCGGTTCGAAGTCGAACCGCGGAATCTCGCCCCACGTCCGCAGCGTGACCGCCTCCTTGCCGGTCGGCGCATCAGGGTGCGTCATGTTGGGAATCTGCGCCTGCAGGTCGCGAAGCTGCTCTTCGATCTCCTTCAGCCGCGCGTCGTTCGCCGTGATCCGCTCGCGAAGCTGCTTCCCTCCGGCGATCAGCGCCTGTTTCTCATCCGGCGACGCCTTGGGAATCTTCGCCGACGTCTCCTTCTGCTGATGCCGCAGCGAATCGGTCTCGGCAATCAACCGCCCCCGCTGCTCTCGCAACGCCGGCAGCGCCTGCAGGTCGACGTCGACACCGCGATGGCGGCAGTTTTCGGCGACGGCGTCGAGGTTTTCAAACAGGAATTGGAGGTCGAGCATGGGGTTGTCAAGGTGTCAGTAGTTCTCAGTACAGAAAGGAACAGGACGTATAAAAACGGGCGCTGAAGTCTAGCTCAGCCGAATCCCCGCAAATTCTGCGAGGCGGCGGGCCAAGCTGGATACTTCTTGAGGAAGATCATCGGGCTCAAACGAGTCGGCGAGTTTCACGTCCGAAAAGGACCCGATCCCGGTCTCCTGCAACCAACGTTTGATTCCCGGCAATACAATGTCTTTGGCGTCCGCAAGCTCAACCTTTCTGGTTTCCCAGTGCTTCTCCAAGTATTCGCGGGCCTTTCTGGTCATACCGGCGGGGTCCCATTTCTCTCCCTTCAGCTTGCGAATTTCGTCGAAGGTCTGGACCAGCGCATCGTTTGCGCAGTCACGGGACGCCTCGATCAGCGCCTCGAATTGCTGTTGGAGCGCCATTTCGTCGAGGACTCGCTGGCTTTCCCGTTGCCGCAGGACTCGCTTCACCGGTTCGAGATTCAGCAGGTAGTTTTCAATCTCGGCACGACGCCAGATGTGCCAACTGAGGTTGGGTTGCGTGAGTTCCGATTCCAATGTTTCCGCGTCGGGATGATAGTCGCTGTCGGCAATGACGAACAGTTGCAGCGGAGGGCCTTGAATGGCGATGGTCTGTTGCAAGAGCGCACGCAAACGCGGCATGTCGTGCTGCTTCCACGGATTGCCCTTGGAATAGCAGAATGCAACACGGCGTTCGACTTGCTGCCAGATTTCAGTACCCAGACACTTTGTGCAAAAGATCGACAGCAGGTTGCGGTCGGTCCGATCTTCGACAACCACAACGCGGCGGAACGCCTGAATGAGCGGCAATTGAGAGGGATCGACCGAACCGAGCCGGTCGAGCGTGTCATAGATATCGAAGGCGACTTGAAGCCGCTTCGCGCCCTCGTCGTCCAGCGAAAGGATGTTCTCAGGGCTGACTCGCGTGATGAGTTCCCGCGAATGGGTGGCGAACAAGACCTGTCCGCCGCCGTCCACCAGGTTCTTCAATTCATCCAGAAGGACGGCCTGCAGCGATCCGTGCAAATGCACATCCGGTTCATCGAGCAGGACAACCGTCGGTTGTCGCAGAAGGATGAACCCGAAGAGGTATAGGAACTGTTGAAATCCGCTTCCTGCGGAAAAGATGTCGAATTCCTTCGGCCGATTCTCTTCCTTATAGGTGACGGTGATGTATCGGTCAGTGACCTCGTCGAATTCGATCCGCAGATCCTTCAGCGACGGAAAGCTGCGACGCAGGACGTCCGTCAATTCGTTTGCGCGATTCTGAACTTTGATTTCCAGCAACAGATTCCGCACGACACTATGGACGCGTCCGCGAACCAGTTCGTCTTCAATCGCGACGGACAGTCGTCGCTCTTCCCGCGGCGAGAACATGGAAAAGACCGGTAGGTAGGCAATGCGCAACTCTTTCAATCGATTTAACGACTCCTGGGAATCATCGCTGATTTCCGTCGAGATCCCGAAGCGGTTGTAGTCCAGCTTGATTGTCACGGTCGCCGTGTCGCCGGTATCAAACTCGGCAGCGATCTTGACGCGACGCTGCTTTTTTCCGGCCATGGTGCGGCGATCATGCCAGATGTCCATCGGGTTTGTGACCGGAAGGACATAAAAGTCCTCGGGGGAAATCGTGCGCTTCTTGAGTTCGAACTCTCCATTCTTTCGTTCCAGGCAATGATGCACGCAGAAATCAAAAAGCGCGAGCCCCTGCAGAAGCGTTGTCTTTCCGGAATTGTTGGCTCCGACAAGGCAATCCAGCCAGCGCAATTCGATTTCAAGGTTCTCGAACCGCTTGAAATTTTGAAAGGTGACACGCCGAAGTCGCATGTTCTAGTCACTCCCATTGCTTGCCAGCTCCCACCACAGCGCCGCGCTCGCCCGCACGCCGCGGTGGAAGTCGTCCAGCTTGAACCGCTCGTTCGGGCTGTGCAGGTTGTCGGTGTCCTGGCCCCAGCCCAGCAGGAGTGTATCGACGCCGAGCACGCCCCGGAAGGTTGTCACCACGGGGATCGTCCCCCCTTCGCGGATCATCACCGGTTCCACGCCGAACGACCGCGCGATCGCCTTGCGGGCCGCGGCCATGTACGGGCTGTCGGCGTCGAACAGCAGGGCGGATGCGCCGTGGAATGACTTGAATTCCATCCGCAACCCCGGCCGCAGGTTGGAACGCAGGAATTCCTCCAAGGCCGCCGTCAGTTTCTTCGGGTCCTGATCGGGGACCAGCCGGCAACTGATTTTCGCCGTGGCTTTCGACGGCACGATGGTCTTCGGCCCCTTGCCGGTGTAGCCGCCGATGAGGCCGTTCACGTCGCAGGTCGGCCGCGCCCAGCGTCGTTCCAGCGTGGTGAAACCGGCTTCGCCGAACGTCGCGTCCACGCCCAGCCCCTTCAGATAAGACGCCTCGTGAAACGGCAGGTTCGCCAGCCGCTGGCGTTCTTCGTCGGTCATCGGGAGCACGTCGTCGTAGAAGCCGGGAATCTGAATCCGGCCGTCGTCGGCGATCAGCGCGGCGATCATCGTCGCCAGCGCGTTCACCGGGTTGGCGATCGACCCGCCGAACATCCCGCTGTGCAGGTCCTGCGACGGACCGCGGACGGTCACTTCGCACGCCAGAATTCCCCGCAGTCCATACGTGATCGCCGGCATGTTCGGCGCGTACTGGCTGGTGTCGCTGATGACGGCCACGTCGCAGCGGCATTTCTCGCGGTTGTCTTCCAGGAACCGGTCGAGGTTATTGCTGCCGACTTCTTCCTCCCCCTCGATGACGAACTTCACGTTCACCGGCAGCTTGCCGTGCGTATTCAGCCACGCGGCGGCCGATTTCACGTGCGTGTAGCTCTGCCCCTTGTCGTCGGTCGCCCCGCGGGCGTAGATGTGGCCGTCGCGGACCGTCGGCTCGAACGGGGGCGAAATCCAGTCCTCCAGCGGGTCGGGGGGCTGCACGTCGTAATGGCCGTAGACGAGGGCCGTCGGCGCGCCCGGCGCGCCGCACCACTCGGCGTAGACGATGGGGTTTCCCTCGGTGGGTACGATCTCCGCCGTCAGCCCGGCGTCCGCCAGCCGGTCGCGAACGAACGCCGCCCCCCGCTGCATGTCCGCCGCGTGGGCCGGGTCGGCGCTGATCGTGGGGATCCGCAGGAAGTCCTTCAACTCGTCGACGAAGCGGTCGGCGTTGTCCGTGAGGTACTGTTCGACCTGTTCGAGCATGGTGTCTTCTCGTAGGAACACGTAGTGCGAAATTCATTTCGCACGC
>Ga0268386_10000630_pt1 | contig 22582 bp, 26 predicted proteins | sample RVTome_15_FD_200260 | JGI IMG/M metagenome (GOLD analysis project Ga0268386, IMG submission 200260) | Soil microbial communities from uranium-contaminated site in the Upper Colorado River Basin, Wyoming, United States - RVT150D86... ...
GTACGCTGGTAAACTCTGATCCGACGTGCGTGGAGTTGGTGAGTGGGGCATTGCGCCTTTTCTTGTTGGCGGATCCTGCGCCGCAGCACGAGGCTCTGGTTCCATCATTTACGGTCCCGGATCGAAATGCGGCGCTCGAAGCGCTTCGAAAAGCCGGTTGCGTCCTGGTTCCTATCGGACCCCACGCACCGGGTGAGCACTATGTTCGAGACCCGAATGGCATCCTGTTCGATGTTGTCGAACGGCGGCTGTAGGTCACGTGGCCGGGTGTCTAACAAGTCGTTCCAGGCGTTCTCCAGGGGCTGGTGTTGAGGAACGGAATCCTGGCGGGCGAATGGATCATGGGTTCGCCAATCATCGTGACCGTTTGGCTGTTCGTTTCGGCAACGTTGTTCGCGATGTTCGGGAAGGACACTGTCACGTTGCTGGAGGCGGCCAGGTGAGACACGAAATGATCAAGAGGACGTCTATATGGGTCATTTCACTTGTAGTTGTGGCGCTACTGGTCACGCAGGTCGTCTATCGACTATTTGAACGGGAACAATCGCACCGGGTGGTGCCACCGGGTTCGCGCCTCGCAGAGCAGGTATTCGGTTCCTCGGACGAGGACCACGCGGCCAGTGCTGCACACGAGCCAGAGCAAGCTCGTCGATCGCAACCAATTCCTAGCCAGAGTGGCTTGCATCAGCGCCTTCTGGCAATGACGGAACCGGAGAGGAATCAGATTTTCTACTTGATTATTCGCGACGCCGGCGCCGAGTGCACTCAGGTAATGAGCAGTCAATATTTGATTGCCGAAAGCAGGGTATGGCACGCCCATTGTGACGAAGCTCAGAGCTATTCCATAGTCATTGATGATTTGGGGACCACTTCCGTCCATCCCATTCCGAACGAAGACGTATTCCCCGACTCTATCGAGCTTCAATAGGTTGAGTGGTCAGTTATGCATGTACGCATCTAAAATGATGGCTATGCAATACCCCGTAATTGTCAACGCGCCCGATGCCTGACAAAGCACAGAGACGAAGTACTATTGGCGGAGGCGTCCTTACCAGGACATCACGCGACCCTCACGTGATAATGCGACGAGACTTTGTCGCAGGAATAGGCGCAGCATCGATTGTCGCAATGGCGTCAGGCTGCGCCATGAAATCCGGAGGAAGCGAATTGTACGGATTAATCGGAAAGATGAAGGTCGTCCCCGGGGAGCGTGACGCACTGATATCGATCCTCCTCGAGGGTCTCAGCGACATGCCGGGCTGTCTCAGCTATGTCGTCGCAAATGACCCGACACATGCGGATGCCATTTGGGTAACGGAGGTCTGGAATAGCCGGTCGAGTCACGAATCATCGCTTTCCCTGCCGTCTGTACAGAGTGCGATTGCACGCGGCAAACCGTTAATAGCCGGTTTTGGCGAGCGATTTGAAACTGAACCCATCGGGGGCCACGGGCTTGCCGGTTGAGCAAGAGAAAGTCAACGGCTTGCCAGAAAACCCGGTCGAACTCATCGATTGATATTCAAACACTTGGGTATGCTGTCAAAAATATCTGACGTCGCGAACCTCGGGCTGGCTCGTCCTCCGTTCATCTACTTGAGCGCGATCGCGCTCGGGCTCGCGCTTCACGTTCTTTGGCTGGTGCGCCTCGTGGCGCCTTTCCTTGGGACGCCAATTGGCGTCGTTCTCACCGTCGTAGCGATCGCACTCTTCGTCCTTGCAGTTCGCGCATTTCGCATCGCCGGAACACCCATCCCGGGTAACCGACCCACGACAGCGATCGTCCGCACAGGTCCTTATCGCTTCAGTCGGAACCCCATCTATCTCGCTTTTTCGCTCTTTCAGCTCGGGCTCGCGTTCTGGATCAACAGTTTCGGCTTGCTGATCACGCTGATTCCGGCGGTCGCGCTCATGTCATTGGTCGTCATCCCCCGAGAAGAACGGTACCTCGAGGCGCGGTTTCCCTCTGAGTACGTGCCCTACAAAGCTTCTGTGCGTCGCTGGCTATCCATCAACAGAATCGCCGCTCGGCGGTCGTGAAGCGAGCGAACGAGCTGCGGGAAGGCCCGGACGAGCAAAGGCCAATGAAACAGAGCAGAAAGGAAAGACAGAAATGCAAACAGCAAAGAGGGACATGAAAGTAAAACAACGTGAAGAACTGCTCAGAACGTTAAAAGCCCGTTTTGAGAAAAACATGAACCGCCACAAAGGCCTTGAATGGGCTAAAGTGCAAGCAAAGCTGGAAGCTAATGCTGAAAAACTGTGGTCGCTCAATGAAATGGAAACAACTGGCGGTGAACCGGATGTTGTTGGTTATGATAAAAAGACTGGCGAATATAGCTTTTATGATTGTTCAGCGGAAAGTCCTAAAGGCCGCAGAAGCGTTTGTTACGACCGGGAAGGGCTAGAGTCAAGGAAAGAGCATAAACCAGAAAATAGCGCTATTGATATGGCTGCTGCCATGGGCATTGAACTATTAACGGAAGAACAATATCGAGAGTTGCAGAACCTTGGCAATTTAGATACGAGAACGTCGAGCTGGGTGAAAACACCTTCTGATATTAGAAAGCTCGGGGGCGCCCTCTTTTGTGATCGACGCTACGGCAATGTCTTCCTATATCACAACGGTGCACAATCATACTATTCCGCCAGGGGATTCCGCGGCTCGCTAAGGGTCTAAATTTTTCACAGACAGACGGCGAGGGAAGAAGTGCCAAGGCACAAAGGCTTCCGCGCCGCCGCTGAACTGCGGCGTTAGGGCTATGGAGGTATAGATGGCGATCACAGGCATAGTCCCGCAGTTGCGAACAACCGACATGGCCTCGTCTATCCGCTTCTACACGGATAAGTTGGGGTTCTCTGTCGAGTTCAACTACCAGGATTTCTACGCAGGAATTCGCGCGGCGGACCAAGTCTTCCATTTGAAGCTAGTTGATGACATAGACCCATCAATCTCATACGTTGATGAGGGCGGACATTTCCATCTCTATCTCGAGACCAGCGGCCTGGCTGATTTCGCCGCTCAGCTTAAAGCTAACGGCGTGCCGTTGGTAAAGGACGTACACGAGACACCTTGGAGCACAAGGGAGATCGTCATTCATGACGATCAGGGCCACGTTTTGTATCTTGGTGAGCCGCTGTAAGCGAGGATTCTCGAGTTTCAACAGATTCGCAGCAACGGTAGTGAGGTCCCAGCGGAGCGCAGGATCGGATTGAGGGCGAAGAATCGCGGCACTGGCAAGTACTACCAGGTAAATACGGAGAGATGAGCCTTGATGAGCACGCAAGAGTCTCTATCGATCATCGGCCAGCCCGTCCCGGAACTGCCTGTGACGGATGTCGAACGGGCGCAGCAGTACTATCGAGACGCACTCGGTTTCGAGATCGGGTGGCTCCATCCCGGCAAGGAGATTGGAGCCGTGTCGCGGGGGAGAGCTTCGATCTTCTTTAGAAGGAAAAAGCCGCCGTTTGAACCCGCGGTTCACTGGATATTCGCGGAATCCATCGATGTCACATATGAAGAGTTGAAATCCTCAGGTGCAAACATCGTGGAGGCGATCGGAGACAAGCCATGGGGCCTTCGACAGTTCACCATTGAAGACCTGGATGGAAACCGCTTCTATTTTCACTGTGACTAGTCCGGTGGCGAGCCCACCCAAACGGAAAACGCCGAAGCCAGGGAAATCGGTCATAAGCTGGCTGCTTGATTCTGACCCTTCGATTCGCTGGCAGGTGATGCGAGACTTGATCGGTGCGCCCGCGCATGACGTTGCGGCCGAGCGTGCGAGGGTCGCCACGGTGGGCTGGGGCGCGCGGCTGCTCGCGCTGCAGGAGGCCGACGGCCGGTGGGGCGCGGCGGCATGGAACCGCGGGTGGAACTCCACGATGCACGCCCTGTGTTTGTTGCGTCACCTGGGGGTCGATCCCGCGAGCGCGGAGGCACGAGATGCCGTCGGACTCGTCCACGACCGCGTGACTTGGCAGGGTTCGGGTCCGCAGGAGTGCGATGCCAACCGTTTCTTCGCTGGCGAGGTGGAGCCGTGCATCAACGGGCAGGTAGCGACGGCCGGCGCCTACTTCGGCCAGGATGTTCGGGGCATCGTCGACCGTTTGCTCGGCGAGCAGCTGTCCGACGGTGGCTGGAACTGCGAGGCGCCGAATGGCTCGATTCGGTCGTCGTTCAATACTACGATCTGCGTGCTGGAGTCTTTACTCGAGTACGAACGCGCGACGGGAGGGAGTCCGGAGGTGACCGAGGCCCGTCTCCGCGGACAGGAGTACATCCTCGAGCGCCGACTCTTCCGTCGGCGGTCGAGCGGCGAGGCGATCGAGCGAGATCGCAAGGGCGGAGCTGACTGGACGCGCTTCGCCTTCCCGACGTGGTGGCACTACGATGTGCTGCGGGGCCTCGAGTACCTGCAGAGCGCCGGTGTCACGCCCGACGAACGGGCGGCTGAGGCGATTGAGCTGGTCTCGTCGAAGTGCGACGGCGACGGGCGTTGGCTGCTCGAGACCCGGTTTCCGGGCGTGATGCCGGTCGAGATGGGCGAAGTCGAGGGCCAACCGAGCCGGTGGAACACCCTCCGCGCCTTACGAGTGCTGGACTGGTATTCAGCACGAGGCTAGAACCTATCTCAATATTCCCGTGGCCGCAAACCTTTGGGACGGCAGCCATTTTTCCGCAACTCCGCGTTGCCGCTCGCTTATGTAGAATGACTACACTGCACTCGCGGCGCCTTGATTTGCGAAAAAATGGCTGCCGTCGCGACCACGGGGAATATTGAGACAGGTTCTAGTGCAGATTCCGCTGGAAAGGGACTGGCCAACATGTGCGGGGAGGTAACGTGACCGGGGATGCAAAATGCAAAAGATGACGCCGGCCGCCAGCCCCGACGCGTACGTCGAAGCGCTGGACGGGTGGCGTCGCACGATTGTAGAAGCCTTGCGCTCAGCGGTTCGCCGCGCTGCGACGCTGGAAGAGGTCGTGAAATGGGGCCACCTCGTCTACCTCGCGAATGGGCCCGTCCTGCTCATTCGTGCGGAGGAAAACCGGGTGCTATTTGGCTTCTGGCGAGGGCAACGCCTGGCTGCCATTGAACCTCGCCTCAAACGAGGCGGTAAGTACGAGATGGCCACGCTGGAACTGCGTGAAGGAATGACTGTTAAGCCCGCGATAGTGCGTCGATTGACGCGGGAAGCAGTTGCGTTAAACAAAACGCTCGGTAACCCGACGGACGCCGCAAAGCCCCGCCGGAAGCGATAGTAATGCTCATGGATAAAAACTATCGTCGCAGCACGTCGCTGAGCGGGAACGTTAGAGCAACAACCCTCAATGCTCAACCATCCAGAGAACGCGCCATGAATAACCTGAGAGTATTCTTTCAGATCCCGGAGGGAGCGCAACGATGACGTTCAACGGCGGTTGCGCTTGTGAGGCGGTGCGATTCTCCGCGACGGCGCAGCCGACAGACGCCGGCTATTGTCACTGCAGGATCTGCCAACGGTCGACTGGTGCCCCGGTCCTTGCGTGGGTCTCGTTTCAGACTCAGAACTTCTCCTATACGCGCGGAGTACCTGCGCGTTACCAGTCGTCGAAGCACGGACACCGGGAGTTCTGTAGCAACTGTGGCACACAAATCGCTTATCGTGATTCCCACAACGCCGCGACGGTCGAGGTGAATGTAGGGAGCCTGGATGATAGCGCCCAGGTGAAACCCCGATATCACATCTGGTATTCCAGTCGTATCCCTTGGTTCGATGTTTCGGATAATTTGCCAAGATTCGACGGCCCGAAGCCGCAGGGAAAGGAGACCTGACCATGCGCTGCGCCGGAAGTACCTTTCACACGGCGGCATCCGCAACCCGCGTGCCGGCTATTGAGCCAGTGAGCTGAGACGGAGACAACGTTATGCACTATTCCCGCATTTGCGCGGTGCTGATCGACTGCAATACATCGGACGTGGATGAGGCAGCTCGCTTTTGGAGCGATGCATTGGGTCGTGCGGTAGATTCTGGCCATGCGGGCAGCCGCGGGAATTACCGGATGCTGGAGACGCCACCTGACGAGCTTATCGTGCAGATTCAGCGCGTCGAGCACGACAGCCGCGTCCACGTGGACGTCGAAACGGATGATATACCTGCGGAGGTGTCCCGCCTGGAGAAGCTCGGCGCCAAAGTGGTTGAGCGCCTGGAACGCTGGGTTGTAATGCAAGCTCCGACCGGGCAGCGATTTTGCGTCGTACGGGTGCAGCGGCCCGGCTTTCCGAAGAACGCGAACCGCTGGGATTAAACACTCCGGTATTTTGCTACGGACGTAACATAGATGCCTCGCTACGTGGCCTTCCTGCGCGGTGTGAGTCCCATGAACGCGAAAATGGGCGAGTTGCGGCGCTGCTTCGAGGAAGCCGGCTATACGAGCGTCAAAACCGTGCTGGCGAGCGGCAATGTCGCTTTCGATTCGCGCAGTCGATCGAATGCCGCACTCGTGCGTGGCATTGAGGCTGCAATGAGAAAAGGGCTAGGACGCAGCTTTTCGACGATCGTGCGCTCGTCCACGTTTCTACGGGAATTGGTCAAGGCGGACCCCTTCGCGCGCTACCGATTACCTGCCGATGCGAAGCGGGTTGTTACCTTCCTCCGCGACGCTCACAAAACACAGCTTTCTCTGCCGCTGGAAATGGACGGCGCGAAGATCATGGGACTGGACGGCTGCGAGGTTTTTACCGCATACGTTCCCAGCCCTAAGGGACCGGTATTCATGACCTTGATCGAAAAGACCTTCGGCAAGAATGTGACGACGCGTACGTGGGATACAGTACAGAAATGCGCGAACGCATAGGAAGGGCCTAGAGGGCGCGCATCGAAAATTAACGAGGGACAGCGTGTTCGACCATATCGATTTTGCCGTGACCGATCTACGCAAGAGTCGGGTGTTCTACACCTCCGCTCTTGCCATGCTGGGCATAGAGCCGTTCATGGAGATCGACCGGGACGACGGGCGTAAGGGGGTAGGGTTTGGAAGTTTGGGTGGTCCGCAGTTTTGGATAGGCGGAGGGCCCGCGGTTTGGGGCCGATTGCACGTTGCGTTCGCGGCCAGCGCTCGCTCGGAGGTAGACGACTTTTACCGGGCAGCGCTTGAAGCCGGCGGAACATCTTGCGGTGCGCCAGGTTCGCGGCCCAAATACGGGGTGCGCTACTATGCTGCCTTCGTGACCGACCCCGACGGGCACGTAGTAGAAGCAGTATGTCGCGAGCCCGAATGACCCCCCAGGTTTCGAGTCAACTTGGGCGTTAAAGGGCATGCAAGTCATCGAATACGATCCCGAATACAAGAAGGCTATTATTGATCTCCTGGCCGAGCTCCAGGATTTCGAGCGGGCGCTCAGCTCTGATCGTACGCCGGGTAAATCGATGGCGGCTGGTCATTTCGATTACCTGCTCGATCTATGCAAAACACAGTCGGGTAAGGTGTTTCTCGCTCTTAGCGCAACAAAAGTGATCGGTTTCCTGACCTGCCGTCGCGGCCACGGGGAATCATGAGATAGGTTCTAGTGCCAGTGAGCTTAAACGTTACGGCAGCCTATGCACGAGTACAGCCGCCCGCCAGGCACATGTTTTGTTCCACATGCGGCATCAAGGCGTTCTACGTTCCACGGTCACATCCTGATGGCTACAGCGTTAATGCGCGCTGTCTGGACGAGGGTACCGTCGAGCAGATGAAAGTTGTCCCCTCCGATGACAAGAACTGGGAAAGAACGCACTTGAGCGGAAATGGGGAGTCACCCCAGAGCGCCGTCGACCGGCAACGCGGAGATCGTGATGGATAGGGTGCCGACGCGCGCTATCGGCCCTGGTGATCGACCAGTGATACGGATCCCGGCTCTGTTATTCGGCGGAACGGCGCACGACGATCATTCCCGCGAGCGGCGGCAGCGTGAGAACAATGCTGTTCCCACGGCCATGCCAGGGAACAGCCTCGCTTGCGATGAGCCCGGTGTTGCGCACGTCGCTCCCACCGTACCGTGACAGGTCCGAGTTCATGATTTCCTCGTATCGGCCTTCTTCCGGAACGCCAACCCTGTAGTCATGTCTGATAACGGGTGTGAAGTTCAGCACGACGATGACCGTTTGCTCGGGCGCATGGCGCATGAACGCAATCACTGACATAGCGCTGTTGTCGCCGTCGAGCCACTCGAAGCCGCGCGGATCGCAGTCCCAGTAAGCAAGGGCAGCATACCTGTGCTGCAACCGGTTGAGATCAGCGAGCAATGCGGAGACCCCGGCCGGACCCGGTTCGTCGAGCCTGTGCCACGGCAGGGACTCCGTCGCGTTCCACTCGCCAGGCTGAGCGAACTCGCCACCCATGAACAGCAGTTTCTTCCCCGGAAAACTCCATTGATAGGTGTACAGCAGGCGCAGATTGGCGAACCGCTGCCAGTCGTCGCCTGGCATCTTCCCGAACAGGGAACGTTTCAGGTGCACGACCTCGTCGTGCGACAACGGCAGCACGAAATTCTCGTTGAACGCATAGGTGGGACTGAACGTCAGCCAGTTCTGGTGATGCTTTCGGTGGATGGGGTCCTTCGCGAAATAATCCAGCGTGTCGTGCATCCATCCCATGTTCCATTTCAGATGGAAGCCCAGCCCACCGGCGGATGCAGGAGCCGTTACGCCCTGCCAGTCGGTCGACTCCTCCGCGATCATCAGGCAGTCCGGGCGTTCTCTCTCGATAGCCTTGTTCAGTTCGCAGATGAAATCGATGGCCTCGAGGTTCTGGTTGCCCCCATAGCGGTTCGGTACCCAGCTCTCTCCCTGCCGCGAGAAATCAAGGTAAAGCATCGACGCGACGGCGTCGACGCGCAGCCCGTCTATGTGAAATTCGCGCAGCCAGTAAAGGGCGTTCGAGATCAGGAAACATCGCACCTCGTTGCGCTCGTAGTTGAACACGAGCGTGCCCCAGTCCCGATGTTCGGCTTTCCAGAAGTCGTGATACTCATAAAGGCTGGTGCCGTCGAATTTTGCCAGGGCGTGCGCATCGCGAGGGAAGTGCGCGGGCACCCAGTCGAGTAACACTCCGATGTTCTGCTGGTGGCAATGATCCACCAGTGCGCGAAACTCATCGGGCGTGCCGTGACGACTGGTGGGCGAATAGTAACCGGTAGTCTGGTAACCCCACGATTCGTCCAGGGGATGCTCGCTGACCGGCAAGAGCTCGACATGAGTAAAGCGGAGATTGCCGGCATAGTCGGCGAGCTGCCCGGCAAGTTCCCCATAGCTCAGGAACCGGTTTTCGTGGGTGCGTCGCCATGAGCCGAGATGCACCTCATAAGTTGCCATCGGACGCGACTTCCAGTCCTGCCTTGCTCGCCGGGTCAGCCACTTCTGGTCATTCCAGGCATACCGGGAATCGGGCATAACCAGGCTCGCGGTTGCCGGACGCCGCTCGGTGAACTTTGCATACGGGTCCGACTTGAGCACGACGGTTCCGGTCTCGCGCTGGCGCACCTCGAACTTGTAGGGACCATCGCCGAGTTCCGGAAGGAAAAGTTCCCAGACGCCGCTTTGGCCGCGAATGCGCATCGGATGACAGCGGCCGTCCCATTCGTTGAAGTTACCGACGACGCTGACCCGCTCTGCATTCGGCGCCCATAGCGCGAATAGCGTACCTTCGATTCCTCCGACGGAGCGCGCATTCGCGCCGAGGAAGCGGTAGGCGGCGGTATGCCGGCCGGCATTGAATTCCGCAAGCTCCGCCTCATCGAGCAGGGGCATGAACGAATACGGGTCGTACTGGAGTCGCGGGTTACCGTAACTGTCTTCGACCAGGAAGCGGTAGTGGCGAGGCAGGTCGGCGATGTTGCCGCAGAATTCGAACAGGTCGGTGTCGCCGATACGCTTCATCGGACGCTGATTTGTGTCCAGGAACACCTGCCTTGTTCGCGGCAAAAACGCTCGCACGCACGCGTCCCTGCCTTCCCCGTGCCTGCCGAGGACGGTAAACGGGTCGTGATGGCGCGCTTCGATCAAACGAACAGCGTCGGCATCACCCGCGGATAAACTGTTTGCGCGTCGGCGGGAAGCGATCGGTAATCCTCGAATTGCGTCCGGGACCGGCCCGGGATGGTTTTGCAGCTGGATGATCGTGCCGCGAATGTAGCATACTGGTTTCGCCCGCTGCGCTTCAGTGAGCATTTCGAGGGTCGGCAACAGGAGCCTTTATGCAGCCGCGACGGTCCGGTCGATTTGTCAGCAGTCTAACCCGCAGCACAATGGCGGTGATCATGGCGGGCGGGCGCGGCTCCAGGCTTGGCGATTTGACCGCCAACCGGGCGAAACCCGCGGCACCTTTCGGCGGCAAGTTCAGAATAATCGATTTTCCGTTATCGAACTGCGTCAACTCCGGCATCCGGCAGATCTTCGTGCTCACCCAGTACAAGGCACACTCTCTTATCCAGCACATCAACCGCGGCTGGGGCTACCTGCGCGGCGAGTTCGGGGAATTCATCCAGATCGTTCCGGCGCAGCAGCAAATGGGTGAGCAGTGGTACCTGGGAACCGCGGATTCGGTCTACCAGAACCTCAGCATCGTGCGCGAAAGTCACCCGGAGCACGTTCTTATCCTGGCCGGTGATCATATTTACAAAATGGACTACGGCCCGATGATTGCCTACCACACGGACAAGGAAGCCGACATCACCGTCGGCGTCATCGAAGTGCCGCTTCCGGACGCGAGGTCGTTCGGCGTGATGACCGTGGACGAGAACAATCGCATCATCAATTTCCTCGAGAAGCCGGAGAACCCCGAACCGATGCCGGGTTCGACCGATACCGCCCTGGCTTCGATGGGCATCTACGTATTCGATACCGATTTTCTGTGCGACAAGCTGATCGCGGATGCCGCGGACCCCGCTTCCGCGCATGACTTCGGCCGCAACGTCGTTCCCGACAGCATTGACTTGCAGCAGCGCGTCTATGCCTATCCGTTTCATGACGTCGAGACCAAGGCGCAGAGTTACTGGCGCGACGTCGGTACCGTCGACGGGTTCTTCAAGGCCAACCTGGAGCTGGCGCAAGTGCGCCCGGAGCTGAACCTGTACGACGACCAGTGGCCGATCTGGACTTACCAGGAACAACTTCCGCCCGCCAAGTTCATTCTCGACGAGCCGAGGAGGCGCGGCGCCGCGGTCAATTCCCTGGTGTCGGGCGGGTGCATCGTATCGGGCGCCGAAGTACGGGAGTCGGTGCTGTTTTCCAACGTGCGTGTGCGCGAGGCGTCGAAACTTTACAAGGCCGTCGTGTTGCCGCGCGCCAGCATCGGCGCCAACTGCCGCGTTAGCCAGGCGATCATCGATGAGGACTGCGTCATTCCGGATGGCACCGTCATCGGTGAGAATGCCCAGGAGGATGCACGGCGCTTCTGGCGTACCGAAGAGGGTGTCGTTCTCGTCTGTCCACACATGCTTCACTGACACCGCTCATCATCATGCAATCAAGGCCGGCGCCGACAGCGTGCAAGGGGAATTAATGACGGCAGACAATCTGCGCCTGGTGCTGTGCTGGCACATGCACCAGCCGCAATACCGCGATGCGCTGGATGGTCACTGGCACAGGCCCTGGACCTGGCTGCACGGCATCAAGGACTACGCGGATATGGCGGCGCACCTCGAGGCGATCCCGGGGGCGCGCGCCGTGGTCAATTTCTCGACCATCCTGCTCGAGCAACTCGTGGACTACGCGGGCCGAATTGAAAGCTGGAGGCAGCACGGCACGCCGATCGGCGATCCTCTGCTCGACACCCTGGGCGGCAGCCTGCCCTATGCCGGGCTCGCCGATGCGGAAAAGCTGGAGCTGACGCAGGCCTGCCTGCACGCAAACGGGACCCACATGATCAAGGCCTTCCCGGGCTATTCAGCGCTGGCCGTGCGGGCCAAAGTGACCCTGCAGCAGGGCGCCCCGCTCGACGATCACAGCTTCCGCGACTTGCTGGTCTGGTACCACCTGGCGTGGACCGGCGAGAGTTTGCGGCGCGAGTTTCCTATGTTGCGTGGCATGTTGCACAAGGCCTCGGGATTCACGGAGGAAGACGCAAAACGGCTGCTCGTGCTGATCGGCGAGGTTCTGGCCGGACTCGTTCCGAGATATCGCAAGCTTGCGGAATCCGGCCGCGTGGAGCTTTCGCTGACGCCGCACGCGCATCCCATCCTGCCGCTGCTGCTGGATATGCAAAGCGGCCGCGATGCGCGACCGGACATGGCCTTGCCCGATTGCCGCTACCCCGGCGGCGATGCGAGGTGTCGCTGGCACATCGAAAGGGCGCTTGAACTCTACCAGCATCATTTCAATGTCCGGCCCCGCGGCTGCTGGCCGTCTGAGGGAGGCGTCAGCGAAGAAGTATTGCCGTTGCTCTGCGAGTACGGCTTCGAGTGGACGGCGACCGGCACCAACGTGCTCAGGAATTCGATCGGCAAGGCCGCAGAGCACGATCACTTTCAGAGGTGGCACCGCTCGGGCCCGGAAGGGAGTATTTCCTGCTTCTTCCGCGACGACGAACTTTCGGACCGCATCGGGTTCCAGTATTCGAACTGGGGCGCCGACGATGCGGTCGACGATTTCATCGCTCGTCTCGAGAGCGTTCGCCGCGACTGGAAAGGCGCAGGACCGCCAATCGTCAGTATCATCATGGATGGCGAGAATGCCTGGGAGCACTTCCCCTACAACGCGTGGTTCTTCCTGCAGCATTTCTATTCCCGACTGGCCGCTCATCCGCACCTCGAACTGACCACGTTCTCTGAATTGCTTGACGACGGATGGGACGCGGGCGAATTGCCGACGCTCGTGGCTGGTAGCTGGGTGTACGGCGACTTCTCCGTCTGGGTCGGCGATCCGCAGAAAAATCGCGCCTGGGACTTGCTCTGCCGTGCCAAAGAATGCGTGGACAGGGTGCTGGAAAGCAGGCAAGAAGGGCGAGAGGCGATCCTGGAACAGCTCGGCGTGTGCGAGGCATCGGACTGGTTCTGGTGGCTGGGCGGCGCCAACACGGCGGAAGACAGCGCTGCGTTCGACGGCCTTTTCCGCGAACATCTCGTGGCGCTTTACCGGATGCTGGGAGAGACGCCGCCCGCCGAACTGTTCGTAGCCGGCGACATCAGCGCGCCAGCCGCGGACGCAGAGGGTGCAATGCGGCGCGCCAATCGATGAGTAGTCGTTGACCGGTTGATGCGCCACTGATGGTCGAAAACCCTGTTCTCGGCCGTCGCCGCGCCGGTATTCTCTTGCATCCAACCTCCCTGCCAGACGGCAGGATAGGCAACGCTGCCTTTACCTTTGTGGATTTTCTGCAAAGGGCCGGTTGCAGGACCTGGCAGGTGCTGCCGCTGGGTCCGACAGGCCAAGCACGCTCCCCGTACAGCCTTTTGTCTTCGTTCGCCGGAAGCGTGGGACTGTTAGGGCAGGAAACCGCTCGTCATCCTGATGCGACAGCGGCCGAGCTCGCCGATTTCGTCGAGAGCGAGCGAAGCTGGCTGCGTGACTACGCGCTGTTCGCCGTGCTGAAGGAGCAAGGCGGCGGCACGTCGTGGTGGCGGTGGCCGGCGGATGCAAGGGACAGGAAGCCGGCGGAGATTTCCGCGTTGGTGAAACGGTATGCTGGGGAGCTTGATGCAGTTTATCGCAACCAGTTTCAGTTCGCGCGGCAGTGGGAGGCATTGCGGCGTTATGCAAACGATCGTGACATCCTCATGTATGGCGACCTTCCGATGTTCCCGGTCGCCGACAGCGCCGACGTGTGGGTCAACCGGCGCCTGTTCAGGCTCGAACCCGACGGCCGCGCCAGCGTCACGGCCGGCGTGCCGCCGGATCTGTTCGCGGCCGACGGGCAGAGCTGGGGCAATCCGGTGTTCGACTGGAAAAGAATGGGCGACGAGGATTTTCGCTGGTGGCGCGAACGCGTAGCGCACGAGCTTCGCCGCTTCGACCTGCTGCGCTGGGATCACTTTCGCGGACTTGTTGCGACGTGGGAGGTGCCACAGGGCGCGAAATCCGCGCGCGAAGGTGCGTGGCGCGACGTGCCGGGTCGGGAGCTGCTGACGGCACTGCGGCTCGACCTCGGCGCTTTGCCGCTGATTGCCGAGAACCTCGGCGTGATTACAGAGGACGTCGAACAGCTGCGGCGGGACTTCGCGCTCCCTGGCATGCACGTGTTCCAGTTTGCATTCGACGGGACCAAGGGCAACCCTCATTTGGCGGAGAATCACGAGGAGCACGGAGTGGCGTACACGGGCACGCACGACAACGACACGACGCTCGGATGGTTTCAGTTGCTGGATGCGGAAGTCACGGAGCAGGTGCTGGATGAAACCGGCGGCCGCGAAGAAGAGATGCCGTGGCCAGCAATCCGCGCGGTATTGAGGTCTCGCGCCCGCCTCGCTGTCGTGCCAATGCAGGATTACCTGTCGCTGGATTCAGTGCACAGGATGAACCGGCCGGGCGTGGCGGAAGGGAACTGGGGGTGGCAGATGCGTGCGGGTGATATCACCGCTCGACTGGCGGATCGGATTCGGGAAGCGGTAGAGGCAGCCGGGCGGTAGTCGCGGGTGGACACGTTGGCGAGTCGCTCGCAGTCGACGTCCGCGAGCAAATAGCGGATCGGGATCTCCGAGATTTCTTTTGGCGTAGGCTCCTACAGCGTGCGATTCAATGAACATTGCGAGACGACCGTAAGAAGGCTGTAGGAGCCCGCCCCGCGGGCGACCACCCGCCTGCGGGCGCGTGCGACCACCCTTAATTCCTGCCAACCTCACCGACATGAATCCGCACCGTCTCCCCCACATCATTCAGAATATCGCGCAACCGGTCGTAATCCGGATGCCTGATGCGCATCCACGCGTTCGCCATGTACCCGCCCTCGATCGGCTGTGTGGCGGTTCCGCGTGCTGGCAGGTGTGCCGCGACAATGTGCTCGCCGTAACGTCGGCTGATCTCGTCCACGCCGGAGTAACCACTAATAACGCCATCCCGCTCCGGCCGCAGCGCAATCATTCCAGCTGAAAATCGCCGCGACGGTTTGTGATGGGTGCGACCATGCACGATCGCGCAAGCCCATTCGAAATAGAGATCGAAGTCGTTTGCGGCGTTGTAGACGTCCCATTGCCCGACTCCAGGCGGCCTGCAGCCGATCTCCGAAAACTTCAGGCCCTTTGGCCCTGAGAACCACTCCATGTGTGTCGCAGACGTGCCGATGTTGAGAATCTTGATAACCCGCCTTGCCATCTCCCGGAGTTCACCGTAGCCCGGCGAGTCGATGCGATTTGTCGTGACCATCTGCGGAGAAATCCACCGTTCTCGCATCGCTTCCAGCACGTTCGGGTAGTAGTGAGTGATGAATTCGTGCACCACTTCCCTGCCGATCGCGAGCGTGTCGAGAAATCCTTCGTGTCCCTCAATGAACTCCTCGATTGCAACTGCGTTTCCGTCGGCGAGTCCTGAGTCGCGAATGACCCGCTCGAGTTCCCCTTTCCTTCCTACGCGCCAGGTCGACGACGCGCCGGCGCCGGCTGGCGGCTTTACGATCAACGGGTATCCGACTGACGCTGCGAACTCTCGCGCATCCTGCGGCGTACGCGCGCGGGTCGATTGAGCACAGGGAATCCCGGCGCGGCGGAGTGCTTCTTTCATCGCCGGTTTGTCACGGCAGAGCCAGGCTGTTTCGGCCGACGTACCGGGGATGCCCGCTGCTTCGCGCACCGTGGCGGCGGCCATGATATGCGCCTCGACCGTGGCTTCAAGGCGGTCGACCCAAAGCCTGCCCTGTACCGCCTTCACCGCTTGCAGGAGCGACGGTTCGTCGACGACCGACCGGACCTGCAGGTAGTCGCCAAGCAAGCCCTGCATTTCCACGCCGAGAGTCGAGGCGGGACGCTCGCCGATGCCGATGACATTGGCGCCGGCCGCGTTGAGTGCACGCACGAACTCGCGTTGGTTATAGGGGAAGGACGGTTCGATGAAGATGACGTTCATGGGTGGCGCCTTGTTTTGCAGTCAATACTTCCCACTCAACTGCCTGAACACGTCAACGTACTGTTGCCCTTGCCGCTCCCACGAAAAGTCCTTCCCCATGCCGTTCTGCATCACGCGTCGCCACGCAGGTCGGTCTGTGTAGAGATCGAGAGCAGTTCCGATTGCCCATCCGAGGCCTGCTTCGTTGAAGTTCCGGAACACGATGCCGTCGCCTTTCCTGGTCGCCGGATCGTAGAGCTGGACCGAATCGGCAAGCCCGCCGGTTTCGCGCACGATGGGTACCGTGCCGTAGCGCAGGCTGTACATCTGGTTCAGGCCGCAGGGTTCGTAGAGAGAGGGCATCAGGAACATATCGGCGCCTGCTTCGATCCAGTGCGCGAGCTGGTTGTTGTATCCGCGATAGAATGCCACGCGGCCTGGAAAGATTTCTCTTAACCACTCAAAAAATCGCTCGTAGCGCGGCTCGCCGCTGCCGAGTACCACGAGGGAAAAATTCCGCCGCTGCAGCAGTGCGGGAATCATCCTCTGGATAAGGTCGATGCCTTTCTGAGCGGTAAGCCGGGTGACCATGCCGATGAGCGGCTGCCGGATGTCGCCTTCCAGGCGCATCTCCTGCATCAGCGCCAGTTTGCAGGTCTTTTTGCCACTCATGTTGCGGCGTGTATACATGGCGGGGATGAGTTCGTCTGTCGCAGGATCCCATTCCGTGTAATCGACGCCGTTAAGGATGCCGACGAGACTTTCGTTCCGCGTCCTCAGGAGATGCTGCAATCCCATGCCGTATTCGTCTCCCTGGATTTCACGGGCGTACGTTGGGCTGACCGTCGTTAGCAGGTTCGCATGCAGGACCCCGGTCTTCAAAAAGTTGATGCGGCCGAGGCCCAGGTCTTCCTGATGCAGTTCATGCACCGCGCCTTCCAGCCCGAGGTCGTCCAGCATGCTGGCGTTGACGACGCCCTGATAACCGATGTTGTGAATGGTCAGCACCGATTTGGTCGCGGCAAACAGGCGGTCCCAGGCGTAACGTGACTTCAGGTAAAGCGGGATGAGCGCGGCATGCCAGTCGTGGCAATGGAAGATATCCGGCGCGAAGCCCATGTTCTGGCACATCTCGATCGCGGCGCGGGAGAGCAGAACAAACCGCAGGTGTTCGTCTGCGTCGGCCGTGTAAATGGTGCCGCGATCGTAAAGCTCCGGACATCGCAACAGGTACAAGGGGAGGTCGGTTCCAGGGAGATGTGCAGTGTCGATCGAGTAGCGGCCCTCGCGGTGACCGATACGCATCGCCACGTTCTGCAAATAATCGACCGGCACGATGTCGAGCCCGGACGTATCGATGGAGGAGTAGAGCGGCATCAGCACGCGAACGTCGTGTCCGCTCCGATGGAGGTAAGCCGCCAGCGCGGCGCTGACGTCGGCAAGGCCTCCTGTTTTCGCAAGCGGCGTCACTTCAGACGTGGCGAGACACAGCTTTAGTGGTGCCGGGTCGGGTGCCTTCTTCCTGCGGCGCGCCATCACGCTGGGCTCATGCGTATTCGGCCAGGTACTTCGGCAGCATCTCCCGCCAAGTCACCCAGTTGTGGTGATACTGTGGTCCCCAGGGATCGACCCGATTCGGGATCTGTTTGGAGCCGAGCACCTGTGCCATGCGCCAGGATTCGCCGATGTCCTCCCAGTCGCCTTCGCCGGTCGGCATCAGGATCAGCCGTTTCCGAAGTGCCTGCAGCAAGTTGCCCTCGAGGTCAGGCAGGTAGTGCAGGGGAGAGGAGAAATAGAATTCCTGGTTGAAACTGCTGTTCAGGTACTTCGACAGGTCGTATGTGCCGCTCATCGCGATTGCGAGCCTGTATGCGTCCGGGTGGCGGCACACGGTGGCGACCGAGTTGAACGCGCCGATCGAGGCGCCGGCAGCGATAATCTCCAGGTTGTCCGACCGGCAGTCGTTGCGAATGGCCGGTGTTACTTCGTGATAGACAAACGCGTCAAACCGGTTCTGCAGCGTCGAGCAGAACTCCGGGGAGTGCTGCCCTGAAATCCAGGCCCGGCCCGCGACGCTGTCGATGGAATAGAGCTTGATTCGGCCGGCGTTGAGCAGCGGTTCCAGCACACGAACCATGAGGAAACGTTCTATCTCCTCGGCGTCGCCGCCGGCAGTCGGGAAAACAAGGACCGGAGCGCCGAAGTGTCCCCAGCGCACCAGTTGCACGTCCTGTTCGATGTTCGGCGAGTACCAGTGAACGGTCTCTTTGGCAATCATCCGGCGAGCTTTCCTTCGGTGGCGCGCCAGTTCTGCACGCGTTGCCAGAACAGTTCAGTAAATTCGTCGATCTCGTGCGCGGGGAACAGAGCCTCGACCTTCTGTCGGATAGCGTCCCGGACGGTATCGGTGCCGAAGAATTCGAGGGCAACCTCGTCGAGGTGACCCAGGTGCGCGTCACAGAACTCGTAGAACCGGTCAGCCTCGAAACGGTCCTGCGCGATGGTGACGTAGTCCGCGAGTTTCTCGTCGAATGGCTTATCCTCGTCGGCAATGCGGAAGTATTCATGCCAGTTGAGGTTCGTATTCATGCGCCGCTCTATTGCCGCACAGAACACCGACCAACGGAGATTGGCCTTGATCAGCCACGGGAAATGAAAGTGCAGTGACGTGACCTGCGAGTCGGGGCAGGCGTTCGCGAAGTCGATCGGATACCAGGTGCCGCTGCTTCTTAAAGCTTCACAGGAATTGAAGTCCCAGCCGAAGAAAGCGTTGATTACCATGGTCATGTTGGCCAGGTGGTTTTCTTCCTGCATCGACAGGAAGTCGACATCCATCTGGTACCGGTCATGAAGGGGCGCGGAGGGGTCGTAGTTCACGCAGCGCCACTGCGGGCCGAGACCGATGCAGCGGACGAAAGAGTCATGTGCGGGTACGGCCTTCTGCAAATGCATGACGCGGGTGCCGCTCTCGTCGTAGGCCTTGCTGAGTTCATCTCGATCGTGAATTGCCGTAACGCCGACCCACGCGCCGCCGTCGTACGGCTTCATGAATAACGGATAGCCGATGCGGTCGCCGATGGCTCCCAGATCGAAGAGCTTTGCGTAGCGTTGCAGCGTGGGCTTGAGATCGGCGGACTCGGTATAGGACTTGGGCGGGATCAACCAGGTTTCCGGCACCGGAAATCCAAGGCGCATCATGGCGCAGTAGGTGGTCTGCTTCTCCATGGACTGCAGCGTCCAGGGATTGTTGAAGACATACAGGTCATCGGTCACAATCGCCTTTTTGATCCACTCGCGCGACGTATGGTACCAGTGAGTCAGCCGGTCGATGACCAGGTCATAGCGGCAGGGTTGACCTAGGTCGAAAGGCTCTATGTAGACGCGTTCGACGTCGAACTTCAGCGTGTCCTTGCCGTAAGGGATGGCCAGGTCGAGCCTTCGAAGCAATGCTTCGTAACAGATCGGCCAGCAGATATCGGCGCCGAGCGACAGCCCGATATGGCGTGTTTTTGTTGCCACGGTCGGATCCTTTTAGTTTTGCGCATACTATAGCTTGTAACCGGAGAGCGTTCGCCGGCTTTTCCGGACCGCCATGGAAGCATTTGGACCGTGCCGGCTCTGGAAGATACTTTCCTTCGCCGTTACAATCGCTTATGTCATAAGCTTGCGCTCAGAGATCGCCATGTTGTAGCAAATCTGGCGGCTTGTGGCAGATGGCACGCCCATACGAATTGAGCCTTGAAACGACGAATCGGTGCAACGCTGAAGCGAGACGACGGAGTAGAACACGGTGACTGACGCTCGTAGCAATTCTGTGCCAAAGCCTGCAAAAAGCCGCTGGACTTCATTCATCGGAACTGTTGTCCGCGGGAGAAAGGTCCGCGGCCTTCAAGAGGAAGGCAACCCGCAGCATCGGGTTCGTGTCGAGCACAACAAGCATACGCTGCTCGTCCATGTTTCCGACGAAGATGGCCGAGGGTGGACGACATTGGCGATCGACAGGAACACGCGGGAATGGTCGATTGCGCAGCGTGTTCGGCAATTGGACGCAGCCATGGCTGCGTATGAGCAGCTTTACGTTTAGTTGTCGATCGCCGGCCCGCTACCGGCAACGGCTCTGTGATTTATGACGCGGTTTCGGAGCTGCGAGCTGTGTTTACAACGTTGTCACAACGCGGCGTTCTAAAACTTGCAGTGTGCTGCTTGGCGGCGGTAGTGTTTATCATGCGGTCGTCCAAGAGTCTTGGCGGCGCCAATGCCAGTGAGCTGAATCCCTCGAATGCCTACCGAAATAAACATACTCAAAGCCGCACCGGAACATCTTGCCGCCATCCTGCGGCTGCTCTCGACACAACTGCGGGAGCACCACATCGAGATATCCGACGCCAAGCTTGAAGTTGCCGTTCGGGGTGTCATTGAAAACCCGGGCCGCGGCTTGATTCTTGCTGCTTTTCTGGACGGCCGGTGTGCTGGAGTCGCCTATGTATCGTTCGTATGGACGCTGGAACATGGTGGCTGCTCCGCGTGGCTCGAGGAGTTGTATGTCGACCCAGGTTTACGAAACGCAGGAATAGGCACCACTCTTCTTCGCGCTGTTCTGGATGAATGTGAATCTTTCGGTTGTGCAGCGCTGGACCTCGAAATCGATGTCGACCATGAAAAGGTACGATCACTATATGAACGGCATGATTTCGTGGCCCTTCCTCGACGGCGCCTGGCCAGACTGCTCAAGGACCAACAACCGCGAGGCTCGGGCAGTACTGCCCTGTAGCGCCCGAATCGGTAGTGTCTGCGCGCGCCCCGAACGCGATGGCGTCGTTGCACCCCCTCGCGCGGGGCCTCCCATCCGGCAACTATCAGCAGAGGAGCGAGCAATGATTGGCGTGTTCGTTTTTGGACCACGCGGTGTCTGGTCGCAGCCGTGTCGTCTTTAAAAGCTTTTAGCATCCAAAAACTTGCGCCCGAGGACGTGGGGCTGATGCAAGCCTTATTGACTACTTTCGGGCAGGCCTTTGACGAGGTCGAGACATACAGCACGGCCCGGCCGCGTGCGGCGTATTTAGAGCGCTTGCTGGGCAGTGACTATTTCATCGCGCTCGCCGCGATGAACGGCGGGGAGGTCGTGGGCGGCATCGCTGCCTATGAGTTGCACAAATTCGAGCAGGAGCGCAGTGAAATTTACATCTATGATCTGGCTGTCGCGGCAGCACACCGGCGTGAGGGGATCGCGACGGCGCTGATCCAGGATCTCAGGAAGATCGCGTCAGCGCGCGGAGCATACGTTATTTTCGTGCAGGCAGACCTGGGTGACGCGCCGGCAATAGCTCTCTATACGAAACTGGGAACGCGCGAAGATGTCCTTCACTTCGATATCGCCGTCCCGCAATAGGTCGGGCGTCGTTGGCGGAATGTGTCGCTGAAGAAACCAGCTTATGACGAGCTTCTTGAATAGCTACAGCGGACAGGGCGACTGCGCATTTTGCAAGTACCTGTCGGGTTCGGAACCCTGTGCGTTCGTGACACGCGGCGGGCAGGTCGCGGCTTTCATGAATCGGGCCCAATATGAGCGAGGCGCGGTGCTTTTGGTGCCAAATCGCCACCTGGAAACCATACTCGATCTGGATGAAGGTTTGATGCGGGACTTGTATGTAGAAGCGCAGCGACTCGCGTTCGGCATGATTGCGGCGTTTGGCGCTGTCGGACTCAATATGTTCCAGAATAACGGCGTCCAGGCCGGGCAGACCATTCCTCATTGTCACCTTCATCTGGTGCCGCGCTATCCAGATAGCGACTCGAGGCGCATTTTTCGTGAAGAAGATTATCCACATGCTTCCATGGATGAACTTGAAGCACGAGCGGCTGAGCTGCGTGCGGTCCTGGAATAGTCATAGCCGCTGGCCGCGGCATGCACCGTCACGACGCTTGCACGACAAGCCCCCGCGCCAGATACTTGCACCGTGAGCTGAGTCCACGGTTGGGGATGCTGAGCACGATAATTATCCGTTCCTATTGGCTGCCAGCGCTGACCGGCCAGCGCTGACCGCCGTACTGAAATCGCCGGCTGCCACTGTCGATGAACTCCGAGTAGCGGGAGAAGTATGCGGACGTATGTGTTGATATCCGGTGCGATTTTTGCCGTGTTGGTCTTCGCGCACGTTGTTCGCCTGTATTTCGAAGGGCTCTCAGTGGCGCTTGAGCCGGCCTTTGTAATCTCGACCATTTTCGGAGTCGTCATGAGTGTCTGGGCCTGGTATCTCCTCAAGCATCACGGCAAAGGCGAGTCTGATCAGTCGTGACAGAGAGCGGCAGCGGTTCGATTCACGGCTCCTGCCACTGCGGCATGATTCGCTTCGTCCTTGCATGGCCGGATTTCGCCGAAGAAATTCAGGTACGGAAGTGTGGTTGCTCATTTTGCCAGAAGCATGGTGGTGCCTGGACATCTCATCGACTCGCTAAACTTGCCTACCAAATCGACGACGAGTCGCGCGTTTCGAAGTACCGGTTTGGGACAAAAACGGCAGAGTTTTACGTGTGTTCCCTGTGCGGCACAGTACCTTTTGTTTTGAGCGAAATCGGCGACGGGCAATACGCA
>Ga0268386_10000631_pt1 | contig 22581 bp, 26 predicted proteins | sample RVTome_15_FD_200260 | JGI IMG/M metagenome (GOLD analysis project Ga0268386, IMG submission 200260) | Soil microbial communities from uranium-contaminated site in the Upper Colorado River Basin, Wyoming, United States - RVT150D86... ...
CCGAATGGCCGCCCCGAAACCGGTAGCCACCGCTTCCATGCCCAGCGAGAGATGGGTCGTTCCCTTCACCAGGTTCTGCAGGAAGAGGTCATGAGCCCGTTTCCCGAACTGGCGCAACTCGTGCAGTTTGCGATACATGCCGAGTCGAATGTCGAGATCGATGTCGACCTGGGCCAGTGAGGTGTCGACCGGCCCGGGGAGACGCGGCTCGCGCAGGGCGTAGTCGTAACGTGGATCAGTAGGCATTCGCCACCATCAGCTCCTCGCAGGGGAACAAGGTGATCACCTTGCAACCGTCTGCGGTGACCACGACCTCCTCTTCGATGCGGGCCGCCGAACGGCCGTCGGCGGCCGGCGCATAGGTCTCGAGGGCGAACAACATCCCTTCCTCGATCTCAACTGGGGTCTCCATCGAGTTGAGCCGGCTGATGATCGGTCTCTCGTGCAGGCCGACCCCCACCCCGTGACCGAACTGGAGCCCAAAAGCGTCCATCTCGTCTTCGAAGCCGAACTCCTCGGCGCGTGGCCATACCTTGGCGATCTGGTCGGTCGTGGCCCCCGGCCTCACCAGGTCGATGGCTGCGTCCATCCACTCCCGGGACTGTTGGAAGGCGTCGCGTTGGGCCTGGGTGGCGCGGCCGACCACGAAGGTGCGGTAGTAACAGGTGCGGTAGCCGTTGAAGACGTGGATGATGTCGAAGTAGGCCTGATCGCCCGGTCTGATCAGCCGGTCGCTGAACACATGTGGATGGGGGCTGCACCGCTCTCCGGCGATCGAGTTGATCGCCTCGACGAACTCCGAGCCCATCTCGAACAGCCGGGCGTGAGCCATGCCGACCACGTCAGACTCCCTGATGCCCGGCTTGAGCATCTCGAAGATGTCCTGATAGACCCCATCGACCATCGCACAGGCTTGGGTGAGCAGCACGATCTCGTCATCGCTCTTGATCTCCCGAGCGCGCATCATCGCCTGCTGACCGTCGACCACGGCCAGCCCGGCCTCCTGGAGAGCCAGGAACACCGCGGTCTCGGCAAGGTCCAGGCCCAGCTTCTCTCCGGCCACTCCCGCGGCCTCGAGGGAGGCCTTGATCTCACGGACTGCTCGGGCGTGGAGGCCGGTCTCGGGTCCAATGGCCCCCTGGAGCCCGGTGTTGCCACCCACCGAGTTCTCGGTGTCGTACATGTGGGGCAACTGGAGACGATGTGCCTTGGCGGCGGATCCGAAGTCCCACACCTTGGGCCGCCCCTCCCTGGTCACCAGGGCCCAGCGCTCACCTTTGTTGAAGGCCCAGTACCCGATCTGGGTGGCGGTGGCGTATCTGATGTTGGAGGTCTCGAACAGGAGGAGAGCCCCCAGGTCGAACTCCTCCAGCATGCGGCGCACCCTCCCCAATCGATACTGGCGCAACCGCTCGAAGTCCACCCGGTTCTCCCAATCGACTCCCATCACACCCGGGGAAGGGCTGGTGGCAACGGGGAACTCGTTCATGGTCTCTCCTCTCTCAATTGCTGGCGCCTCCGCCGAGGGCAGACTGGAGGTAGCTCCAGTCGCGAGCGAAGCGATACGAATGCCTGGGTGGTGGCTGTGGCGCCTGCGTCTCGAGCCATCGCACCAGTCCGTCCCCGACATTGCGGAACTCGTGCACACAGCCGACTCCGGCCCAGGCGAGGTCGCCGGGGCCGAGTAGATAGCGGGACTCGTCGAAGCTGGCCTCGACCTCGCCTTCCAGGATCAGATAAGCCTCTTCGAGGGGGTGGTCGTGGGCACCGGCGAATCCGCCCTCCTCGTACTGGACCATGAACATGGTCGAGAGGTCGGCGCCGAGGTCGGAGTCGATCATCATCTTCACTGTGATCCCGCTGTAGACGAGAAGGGCGGTCCGCATGCTGGCGCTTACCGCAAGGCGGTCCTGGGTCTGCAGACCCGGGTCCATCGACTCGGGGTCGATGTGGCCGAAGAGCCGATTGCGCGGATCGCGCACGTCGATGGGAGTCGGGTCGCCACCGGCAAGGGCCTCGGGAAAGTAGGTGTCGAACCCGAACCGCTCCCGCGGCAAGGGCGCCTTCATCTCGGCGAAGGAGACCGTCCCGTCGGAGGGGTTGCGAAAGGCATGGGTAACGCCCACCGGCAGCAGCCCATAGTCACCAGGGCCGAGGCGGTGGCTTCCCTCTCGCGTGTCCACTGTCAGGTTCCCCTCGACGACATATATCGATTCCTCGAATGAGTGGAGATGGCTGTCGACACTCCCCCCGGGCTCGAGTCGGGAGAGACGAAAGCCCATTTGGGTGGACCCGCCCTCCTCGTCGACCACCAGGTCGCCGGTGTACCCCGAGCTCATCCCCTCGAACTCAGCGGGGATCCGATAGTCGATCGCCTCCACTTTCCTCACGATGTGGACCGCCATCAGCGGTCAGAGCTCCTCAGGTACTCAGCGATTGCGCTGAGGTCACGATCGGCCATCCCAGACTCGATGGCCCGGTTCACGAGGTCGAGGCCTGTTCGCGCCTGCACCATCGGTGCCCCGACCCGGCTGGCGAGGCCGGTGATCAGCTCCAGGTCCTTGGCGACCAGGTCGAGGCTGAATGCGACCTCCGCCTCGTCCGGGTGCTCGAAGGCCTCTCGCTTGTAGTGGACGAAAGGAGCACCGCCCGCCCCGTTGGCGAATACTTCGTATGCGATCGAACGGTCGACTCCCGCCCTCTCGGCCAGGACCAGGGCCTCGGCGAGGGCGATGTTCAGACCATGCACCAGGCCATTGACCGCCAGCTTCACTGCGGCCCCGGCGCCCCGGTCGCCGACCCGGATCACACGTTTGGCAATCGTCGACAGCAGCGGCTCGACCCGATCGATCAGAGTTGCATCCCCACCCGCCATGACGATCAGGTCCCCCGCCTCGACCGTGGAGACGCTCCCGGAGACCGGACAGTCGAGGAAGCCGGCCCCTGTGGTGTCCATCGCGCTGCCCACCTCTCCGATCGTGTCGGGGTCGACGGTGCTGGTGTCCACGGCGATCGCTACCTCCGAGATCCCGTCCACGATCCCATCCGGCCCGACATAGACGGACCTCAGCGCCTGGTCGTCGGCCAGGCTGGTCAAGACGATGTCCGCCGCCGAGGCCGTCTCCGCAGGGCTCCCCATGACCCGCGCACCGGTATCAGACGCCACGGCTTCGGCCCGGACGCGGCTTCGGTTCCAGAGCACGAGCTCGAAGCCGGCATCGTGGAACCGTCGAGCCATGGCGGCCCCCATCCGGCCCAGACCGATCACCGCCACTATTCGAGGGTGGTCACTCACCGATAAGTGACACTACACATCCCCGGGCTGGCCCATCGAGGGAAAGTCGCGCCCGAGCATCTCGGCGACGTGTCTCCCGATGGCCAGGCTGGCGGTCGCCCCGGGGGAAGGTGCGTTGAGGATGTGGACGGTGTTGCCGGCCTGCTCGATCACGAAGTCGTCGACGAGATTCCCCGCCCGATCGATCGCCTGCGCCCTGACCCCGGCACCACCGGGCTCGAGATCGATGCTACGCAGGGCAGGCACCAGCCTCCGGGCGAGACGCGCATAGAGCCGGGTCGACCGGGAGTTCAGTATCTCGGCGGTGCCTGACCGCCAGTGGCGCAGGGCGAGCTTGCGGAAACCGGGATGGGCGAGCACGGCCCGTACCTCGCCCCAGTCCGGGTCCGCCTCCCGATAGTGCTCCCTGCCCAGAGCGAGAACGGCGTTGGGGCCCACCTCGACGGTCCCATCGATTCGCCTCGTGAAGTGGACTCCCAAGAAGGGGAATCGCGGGTCAGGGACGGGGTAGATCAGGGAGCGGACCAGACCGGCGGCCTGCTCCCGGAGTCGGTAGTACTCACCTCGAAACGGGACGATCCGCACGTTCGAGGAGATGCCTGCCATCCCGGCCACCCGATCCGAGTGGAGACCGGCACAGTTGACCAGCAACTTCGATCGGAAAGCTCGGTCTGCGGCGACCACCTCGACCCGGTCACCCATCGGGGTGATCGCGGTCACCTCGGCGCCGGTGACCAGCTCCATGCCTCCCGCCTCGAGGATCTTGGCCAGATGCCTGGCGATGGCTGGGAAATCGGCGACCCCCGCTTCGGGAACGTGGAGAGCTGCGAGACCGGTCGCCTCCGGCTCGATCTCGGTCAACTCATCGGGCCCGATCCGTCGCAGTCCCAGGAGGCCATTGGCGTGTCCCCGGCGCTCAAGCTCGTCGAGCGCGGGGAGCTCTGCCTCGTCATGTGCGATCACGACCTTCCCGGAGACGCGGTGTGGGATCCCCGAGTCTTCACAGAGCTCGTATACGGATCGCCGTCCCTCGACACAGAGACGGGCCTTGAGCGAGCCTGGCTTGTAGTAGAGGCCGGAATGGACCACGCCGCTGTTGTGACTGCTCTGGTGAGCGGCCACGGTGAGCTCCTTCTCCAGCATCAGCAAGGAGACGCCGGGACGGGCCTTGGCGAGGGCATCGGCCACGGCCAAGCCCACCAGTCCCGCCCCGACCACACAGACATCGTATGTGGTGGACAACCCCACCACCTCCTGGAAGCAAACAGGGGTGGCTCGTAACGTATACGAGCCCGGATTCGAATGCTCGGCAACGCCGATGGTAAGCCTCACTGCACACCACGGGCTCCCGAGGTCTATCCTCTCCAGATGGCCGACGGATCTGTTCTCATAGTCGGAGGCACCGGGGGTCTGGGCCGTGAGGTGGCGCGGCACTACCACGAGGAGGGTCACCCGGTGATCATCACCGGAAGGGACCACGACCGGTCGTCGCGAATTGCCGGCGAGATCGGTGATGGCGTGACCGGGCTCGCCTTCGATCTCGCCGAGCCCGATGGGATCGCCGCTGCGCTCGCCGAGGTCGGGCCTGTGTCACGTCTGGTTCTGGCCGCGATCGCCCGGGACAACAACCCGGTGAGGGACTACACCATCGAAGGGGCCCTGTATCTGACGACCATGAAGCTGGTCGGCTACACCGAGACGATCCACACCCTGCTCGATCGTCTCTCCAATGACAGCTCCGTCGTCCTCTTCGGGGGCAGGGCAAAAGATCGCCCCTATCCCGGCTCGACCACGGTCACCACCGTCAACGGTGGCGTCGCCGCGATGATCCACACCCTGGCCATCGAGTTGGCCCCCATCCGGTTCAACGCCATCCATCCCGGCATCGTCGGTGACAGCCCGTTCTGGGAGGACAAACCCCTCGAGGGGGTGGTGGCGCGGACCCCGACCGGGCGTTTGGTGACCATGGCCGACGTAGTCGATGCGACGGTCTTTCTGCTCGAGAACCCGGCGATAAACGGGGTGAACCTCTATGTCGACGGCGGCTGGATGCTGATGTGAGCGACACCCGCAGGGGCACGGACCTGAACGAGACGCTCGACGGAATCGGCGATCGCATCCGGGAGGAACGCGTCAAGGCGGGAATCAGCCAGAGGGAGCTCGCCCGTCGACTCGGTCTCTCGGCCAGCATGATCTCCCAGCTCGAGAGTGGGCAATCCAAGCCGTCGGTGGGGACCCTCTACTCCATAGTCACGGAGTTGAACCTCTCACTCGACCGGGTCATCCGCGGCGAGGACTACCTGGCGGGAGGAATGGAGGTCCGGGCCGACGAGACGGTCAGCCCGCTCGTCCATCCCGAAGACCGCCAGGCAATCGACCTCGCCTCTGGTGTCCGCTGGGAGGAGTTGACCGCTGAGTCCGAGGAGGGTGTCGACTTTCTCCACGCCATATACGAGGTGGGAGGCGCATCGACTCCCGACCAGTCCTTGATGCGGCATCATGGGCGTGAGTACGGCTATGTGATGTCAGGGGTCCTCGGTATCCAGATCGGGTTTCAGGAGTACGAGCTGAGGCCGGGAGACTCCATTGCATTCGACTCCACCAGGCCCCACCGTCTCTTCAACAAGGGGGACGAGCCGGTGCGCGCCATCTGGTTCGTGGTGGGGCGTGGCGCCGATGACCGTCTCTAGATCGGGGCCCACGATGTCGGATCAGGTCATGGCACGGACGATCCAGTAGACCCCCATCCCCACCACCAGGGTGAGGATGTGGCTGCGGGAGCGGTTGGCAACCACGCCACCGGTCACCAGCGCGGCGAGCTCGGGGACCCCGATCGCCACCGAGCCGTCGTCCCTGATGAGCACGGCCACCACCAATGAGGCCAGGACCGCCGGCGCGACGAACTGGAGTGCGACCAGAACCGGCTCGGGTATCCGCCGACGGGCCAGGGAGAGAATGAAGATCGACCTGCTCAGATAGGTCCCGACTCCGACGATGAATGCGGCGAGCAGCCCCGTCATCGTCTCATCCTCTCGGCGGCAGTGCCGGCGACGATCCCGACCAACGCTCCGACCAGGAGACCGGTCCGGTTGGGAAGGCCAGCTGCCAGAAAGGTGACCCCGGCGCCGACGGCGCCCGCCAACGCCTTCGACCACTTGTCGACCCCCAGCACAATCAGACCGAGGAACAGCAACGGGACGGCGAACTCCAGATTCCACTCCTCCGGGACCACCGGGCCGATCGCCAGCCCCACCGCGGTTGTGATCTGCCAGAGAGTCCAAAAGGTGGAGCCCGCCGCCAGGTAGTAGGTGCGAAAAGTCCTGGGATCGGCTTCCGTCTCGAGCACCGTCATCGCGAACAGCTGGTCGATCAGGACATAAGGGCCCAACCAGCGGAACCAACCGGGCTGTCGTTGAAACGTCGGAGCCAGAGCGGCCGAATACATGAGATGACGTGCGTTGACGACTAGCGCCGCGGTGATGGCAGCCGCCAACGCCACCCCTGAGCCCAGTAGCGAGACCAGCGTGAGTTGGGCGGCGCCTCCGAAGATCAGCCAGGAGGTGGACCAGCCGACGAAGCGATTGATCCCGGACTCCACCACAGCCAGCCCGATCACCAGGGCGAACGGGATCGCCGGCACAAACAGAGGGAGGGCGTCACTGATCCCTCGACGCACGATGGAACGATCCACAGCCATGGAGGCGGGAGCATACTGTAATGAGCATCGGGTTCAACACTCATTACCGACTGGATCAGGTGCCTTCTGGTTGACTGCTCTCCATGAGCACGTTCCGTCACATGCTGATGATCCGGTACAAAGAAGGGATCACCGATGGAGAGAAGGACGACCTCTTCGCCGGGTTCGCCCGGATGCCCCGGCTGATGGGCTACATCAAGCGATACGAGTTCGGGCACGACCTGGGCAACCTCGGCCCGGGCACGGCGGACCTGGGCTTGGTCGCCGACTTCGAGTCAGAGGAGGATTGGCGGCGCTACAGCGAGGACCCGGATCACGCCGCACTGGCCGAGCTGGTGAGGAGTGTCTCGGCCGAGCTGATCAGAGTCCAGTACCTGGTCGACTGACACCGACCCCTACCTGCCGAGGTCGATCCTCACGGTCTCCAGGGCGATCTCGACCATGCCGTCGAACGTCGACTGACGCTCCTCGGGCGAGGTGGCCTCGCCGGTGCGGATGTGGTCCGAGACTGTGCAAATCGTCAACGCCCGGGCGCCACGCTCGGCTGCCACCCCATAGAGCCCGGCGGCTTCCATCTCGACGGCGAGGACCCCCATACGCTCCATCCGGTCGAACGCCTCCGGATCGGGGTTGTAGAAGAGGTCGGTCGAGTGGACGTTGCCCACCTTCACGTCGATGCCCCGGGCTGCAGCCGCCTCGGCGGCCGCCTTCAGCAGCCAGAAGTCCGCGGTGGCCGCGAAATCGAGACCTCCGTATCTGACTCGATTGACCATCGAGTCGGTGCAAGCACCAATGGCGAGGATGACGTCACGCACTTTGACCTTCTCGGTGACCGCACCACACGACCCGACCCGGATCATCCGCTCGACTTGGTACTCGTCGACCAGCTCGGTGGTGTAGATCGACGCCGAGGGGATCCCCATCCCCGTCCCCATCACCGACACCGGCAGACCCTGATACGAGCCGGTGTAAGCCAGCATGTTTCGCACCTCGTTGACCAGGCGAGCGTCGTCGAGGAACTCCTCGGCGATGTGCTTGGCCCGCAGCGGATCGCCAGGCAGCAGCACCGAGGGGGCAAAATCGCCCTTCAGTGCCGAGATGTGAGGGGTGGGCATGGGTGAGTGCTTCTCCTGATTGTTGCCGAGGACAACCTATCCCCCTGCCTACAGGAAGCACAGTTTGTAACGTGCCGCGATGAGCCCACCGATAGACCGCTCCGCCATCGCCGAAGCGCTCCGGCAGGCGGGACGGAGCACCCTGCCCGGGCACATGGGGATCGAGGTCGTCGAGATCAGCGAACGAACCGCCGGTCTTCGCTGTGAGATCCAGCCCTTTCACATCGCTCCCAACGGCTATCTGCACGCCGGCTCGGTGATCACGCTCGCCGACACCGCCGCCGGGTATGGATGTATGGGCAACCTCCCGGAGGGTGGCACCGGGTTCACCACGATCGAGCTCAAAGCCAACTTCGTCGGCACCATCGTGGAGGGGGTGATGGTGGCCGAGGCCAGCATGCTCCACGGTGGGAGGACCACTCAGATCTGGGATGTGACGGTTCGAGCTGAGACGTCCGGCAGGCCCCTGGCCCATTTCCGGTGCACGCAGCTGATCCTCTACCCGCCCTCGTGAGCTGAAGCCGGCCTGGGATATCCTCGGCCCATGTCCATGTATGACTTCATCATCAACCTGAAGGCGATCCGGGATTATCGAGCCGAGCCGCTGAGCAACGACGACCTCGGGGCGATACTGGAGGCAGGGCGATGGACCGGGAGCTCGAAGAACCGTCAATCGTGGTCGTTCGTAGCCGTGACCGATCCCGAGCGACTCCAGGGCATCGCCCAATGTGGCGACTTCACCCAACCGGTGCGTGACTCTGCTGCCACCATCGTCGTGGTGCAGGAGCCGGGTGGGAACATGTTCGACATCGGGAGGGCGGCCCAGAACATGATGCTGGCGGCGAAAGCGGTCGGTGTCGCCTCGTGCCCGATCACGCTCCATCGCGAGCGCCAGGCAGGCGAGCTCCTGGGGCTGCCGACCGGTGCCGTCGCCAGATATGCGGTTGCTCTCGGTTACCCGGCGGAGGGCGCCGAGCCGCGCCGATTCGGCGGCCGGAAACCTGCGTCCCAGGTGATCAAGATCGATTCGTACTGAGCTGACTCGACCTCTCCCGCCCGTTGAAAAACTGGGAAAGAATTGTCCGCGGTAACCGTTAGCGTCTGCAGGCGATGACGGCTCCATTAGTCCAGGCACGCGGCCTGACCAAGAGGTTCGGCGATTTCACTGCGGTCGACGCAGTCGACTTCGACATCCAGGAGGGGGAAGCGTTCGGCTTTCTCGGGCCCAACGGCGCAGGCAAGACGTCGACGATGAAGATGATCACGACCGTCAGCCCCATCACCGAGGGCAAGCTGAGTGTGTTCGGGGTCGACCCCATGACCAACGGCCGGGCGATCAGACAGCGCATCGGGGTGGTGCCCCAGGAGGACAACCTCGACCTCGAGCTCACGGTGTCGGAGAACCTCTATATCTACGGCCGTTATCACGACATGAGGAAGGCCGACATCAACACTCGTATCGAGGAGCTGTTGGATTTCGCCCAGCTGAGCGAGCGCAAGGACTCCCAGGTCGAGCCGCTGTCCGGGGGAATGAAGCGTCGTCTCACCATCGCCCGCGCCCTCATCAACGACCCCGACCTGATCATCCTCGACGAGCCGACCACCGGGCTCGACCCCCAGGCCCGGCATCTGCTCTGGGATCGTTTGTATCGGCTCAAACGGGAGGGGGCGACCCTGATCATCACCACCCACTACATGGACGAGGCCGAGCAGCTGTGTGATCGTCTGGTGGTGATGGATCAGGGGAAGATCGTCGCTGAGGGCTCACCCCGTCAGTTGATCCAGCGCTACGCCCCACGAGAGGTTGTCGAGCTCAGGTTCAGCGACGGGGACAAGGACGAGGCCGTCCTCAAGATGGACGGGCTGGCCTCGCGGTCCGAAGTGCTGGCCGATCGGATCCTCCTCTACACAGACGACGCCGATGACACCCAGAACGGCCTCCACAGCCGGGGAATCAACCCCGAGCAGGTGTTGGTCCGCCGCTCCACACTCGAGGACGTCTTCCTCAGGCTGACCGGCCGCGGGCTCATCGACTGATGACCACGCTGAGCCGATCCATCCGCTACGCCGAGTCGGAGGTCATCGCCTACCGCCGGACCTGGCGCGGCACCGTGATCTCCTCGTTCGTCAACCCGGTCTTCTTCCTGGCCGCGATGGGTGCCGGTCTCGGTACGCTGGTCGATGACGGCTCCGGCACGCTCGCCATTCCCTATCTGGCCTTCGTCGCCACCGGGCTGATGGCGGCGACCGCGATGCAGAACGGCGCCGGCGACGGCTCGTTCCCGGTGATGGCGGGTGTGCTCTGGCGGAAGAACTTCCATGGGACGATCACCACCCCGCTGGGGCCGGCCGACATCATCTGGGGTCGTCTGCTCTGGGGTGTGGGCCGGCTGGTCTTCGTGCTGGCTGTGTTCGCGGTGATCGCGGTCGGGTTCGACGCCATGGAGCTGGGACCGGCACTCCAGGCGATCCCGCCGGCGGTCCTCACCGGCATCGCCTTCACCTCGGCGATCACAGCCTGGACCCTCACCCAGGAGGACGGGCGGAGCCTCTCGACCTTGTTCCGGTTCCTCATCGTCCCACTATTCCTGTTTTCCGGGACGTTCTTCCCGATCAGCCAGCTCCCCGACTTCCTCCAGCCAGTAGCGTACGTAACACCCCTGTTCCACGGGGTGGAGGCGGTGCGCAAGATCGCACTCCCCGGGGTCGATCAGACCATCGTCACCTCACTCCCTCTCTGGATCCACGTCGCCTACCTCCTGGTGATGGCGGCGGTGGGGACCTACCTGTCGATCAGGTTCCTCGACCGACGGATCAGGCCATGAGTGTCGAGGCTCCTCCCCGGCCTCGGCTCCTAGGCGCCTTCACCCCGTTCCGTGCCCAGCGCATCTGGGAGAAGAACTTCATCGCCTACCGACGTCTGTGGAAGGTCATCTTCAGCGGGTTCTTCGAGCCGGTCTTCTATCTCTTCGCAGTCGGCATCGGTGTCGGAGCACTGGTCGGGGACGTTCCCGGCCCGGGTGGGACCCTCGTGCCGTATGCGGCCTTCGTCGCCCCGGCGATGATGGCCGCGTCGGCCATGAACGGGGCGGTGATCGAGACCACCTTCAACATCTTCTTCAAGCTCAAGTTCCAGAAGGTGTACGAGGGGGTGCTGACCACGCCGATGCAACCATCCGACATCGCCATCGGGGAGATCGGGTGGGCCCTGTTGCGTGGCGTGGTCTACTCGACGGCGTTCGTCGGCGTGATGTTCGCCCTCGGGATGACCAAGTCGTGGCTGGCTGTCTTCGCCATCCCCGCCGCCACGCTGGTCGGATTCGCCTTCGGGGCCGTTGGTCTGGCGGCGACCACCTGGATGCGCTCCTGGCAGGACTTCGATCTCGTCACCCTGGTGACCATGCCCTTGTTCCTCTTCTCCGGGACCTTCTACCCCATCGATGTCTACCCACCCCTGATCCAGAGCATCGCCAAGATCTCCCCGCTCTATCACGGCACGGAATTACTGCGCGGATTCACCCTCGGAGCCCTCGACTGGTCGATGCTCGGTCACGCCGTCTTCCTGCTGGCGATGGGTGTCCTCGGGGCCATCGTCGCCAACCGTCGCCTCGACGGCATGCTCCGCAAGTAGCGCCGAGTCGGGGGTCCGGGAGCAGGTACCCTCGCCTCAGATGCTGGACCTGAGCTTCCCCCTTCGTGCGCCACGAGGGACCGATCTCAACACCAGGGGCTGGCTGCAGGAGGCGGCACTCCGCTGTCTGCTCAACAACCTCGACCCCGAGGTCGCCGAGGACCCGGCGAACCTGATCGTCTACGGAGGACGGGGCAAGGCGGCTCGCGACCTCGACTCACTCCACGCCATCGTTCGCACCCTGGAGCGACTCACTGACGACGAGACCCTGCTGGTCCAGTCGGGCAAACCGGTCGGGGTCTTCAGGACCCACGAGCTGGCACCGCGGGTCCTGATCGCCAACAGCCTGCTGGTCCCGCGCTGGGCGACATTCGAGCATTTCTGGGAGCTGGAGGCCAAGGGCCTGATGATGTACGGCCAGATGACGGCAGGATCCTGGATCTATATCGGGACCCAGGGAATCCTTCAGGGCACCTATCAGACGTTCGCCGCCATCGCCGAGAAACGCTTCGGAGGCACCCTCGCCGGCACCATGACGCTCACCGGAGGGCTGGGCGGGATGGGAGGCGCTCAGCCCCTAGCCATCACCATGAACGGTGGTGTGGCCCTCTGTGTAGAAGTCGATCCGCAGCGGATCCACCGCCGGCTGGATACGGGATACCTGGACGTCGAGGCCGATTCCCGGGCGCACGCCATCGAGCTGGCCACCGAGGCGAAGAGAGCAAGGAAGGCGCTCTCGATAGGTCTGGCCGGCAACGCTGCCGACATCTTTCCCGACCTGCTGGAGCTGGGGCTCGACGTCGATATCGTCACCGACCAGACGTCGGCCCACGACCCGTTGTACGGGTACATACCGTCCGGTTACACCGTGGACGAGGCTGCCTCGTTACGGCGTGACGACCCAGAGACATATGTGAAGTCGGCCCGCGAGTCGATGGCCACGCAGTGTGAGGCGATGGTCGGGTTCCAGGAAGCCGGAGCCGAGGTGTTCGACTATGGCAACAACCTCCGGGGAGAGGCGGAGATCGCCGGCTACGCCGACGCGTTCACCTACCCGGGATTCGTCCCCGCCTACATCAGGGACCTGTTCGCCGAGGGCTCGGGGCCATTTCGATGGGTTGCGCTCAGCGGTGACCCGGCCGACATCACAACCACCGACCAGGCGATCCTCGAGCTCTTCCCGGAGAATAAGGCTCTGGCCCGCTGGCTTCACATGGCCAGGGAGAAGGTCCAGTTCCAGGGTCTCCCCGCCCGCATTTGCTGGCTGTCGTACGGGGAGAGGCATCTGGCCGGTCTCCGCTTCAACGAGCTGGTCGCGTCGGGGAAGCTTTCCGCCCCCATCGTCATCGGGCGTGACCATCTCGACTCCGGGTCGGTGGCCTCGCCATACCGCGAGACTGAGGCCATGGCGGACGGTTCCGACGCAGTGGCGGATTGGCCGATCCTGAACGCCCTGCTCAACGTGTCGTCCGGCGCTGCATGGGTCGCGGTCCACCACGGCGGTGGCGTCGGCATCGGCAACTCAATACATGCCGGTGCCCAGGTAGTGGCGGACGGGACCGACCAGGCCGCATTCCGGGTGGAGCGGGTCCTCACCAACGATCCCGGCACCGGAGTGATGCGTCATGCCGACGCCGGCTACGAGAAGGCACGTCAGGTCGCCCGCACCAGAGGGGTGGACATCCCGATGCTCGATGGCGATGGTTGACCCACACTGGCCGCGCGCCAGTGTGTGGCTTGGCCAGGATCACCCCGATCCCGACCTCGTCGTGGTGGGTGTGCCCTCGTCGCAGGCCTCGCTCTCCCCATCACGCGCCGACATGACGCCGCTGGCCGTCCGTGATCGCCTCGCCAGGTACTCGACGTTCCATGGCGAGCTCGGCGTCGACTTCGGAGGGCTTGCAGTGCGAGACGTGGGCAACTGGCCGGTGTCAGAGCTCGACATGCACGCGATGCCGGCGATGGTGACCGATCTCGCCCGACGCCTGCCACATGCTCGCCTCAGGCTCTATCTCGGTGGTGACAACGCGATCACCCGCCCACTGGTGGCAGCAATGGCCGTAGACCTCACCCGGGTCGGCGTAATCACATTCGACGCCCACCACGACGTCCGATCCTTGGAGCTCGGGCCCACCAACGGCACCCCGATCCGGGGCCTCATCGAGGAGCACGGGCTGCCCGGGCAAAACGTGGTGCAGGTCGGCATCCACTCGTTCGCCAACTCGGCCTCGTATCGCGCCTATTGCGATGAGGTGGGGATCACGACCGTGACGGTGGCCCAGGTGGAGGAGGTGGGTATGGCGGCAGCGGTCGATGACGCCCTGAGGGCGCTGGCGGAGGCATGTGACTCGATCTACGTCGACGTCGACATCGATGTCCTCGACCAGGCTTTCGCCCCGGCCTGCCCCGGCGCACGCCCGGGTGGCCTGACGGTGCGACAGCTCGCGGCGGGGGTCGCTCGCTGCGCCGCCCACCCGGCGGTGGGCGCCATCGACTTCGTCGAGGTGGACGCAGAAAGGGACCCGGGGTCGATCACGGTCGACGTGACTGCGCACTTGTTGTTGACGGCGGTGGCGGGCTTCGCCACACGGTGATGCAACAAATCGAGCCGGCCGGGGGTTCTATCGATAAGTGAGCGAGAGCCTGGCCAACGTTGCGGTGATCCTGGCCACGATCGGGACCGTCACATTCCTGATCCCCCAGATCGTCAAGCTGGTTCGCACCCGGGACTCCGAGGGTGTGTCGAGCACCTGGCCGGCCCTGGGCTTCGTGACGAACGTGGGTTGGTTCGCCTATGTGATCGCTCAGGCTCTCTGGGTTGCGATCGTGGCGCCCTTCGTCACTTTCATCTCCTATGGGGTCACGCTGTGGGCCCTGGCCAGGACCGGGAGGGACCTGACAGGGAGCAGTCTGCGCGGGCTGGCCTGGGCGGGTCTGCTCTCCGCCACGACGGTGATCGCCGGCTGGGACGCGCTCGGAGTGGTCCTCGGGCTCTCCTACGCGGTGATGCTCGCTCCCTCGATCTGGACCGCCTACCGCACCCCCGACCCCTCCGGTATCTCGCCGGGCACATGGTGGATCGGGTTGGCAGAGGCCTTGCTCTGGGGCTACTACGGGCTCTATCACGCCGACGCGGGGATCATCACCTTTGGAGTCGTCGGCATCGTCGGGTGCAGCCTCATGCTGGTCCGCTATCACACCACCCGCAATCTGGTCGAGGCGACCGTTTGACCGTCGTCAACCCCCACTGATCACCTGCTCGGCCTCCCTCGCCAACCGCGCCCCATCGCGGTTGTCCAGGAAGTCGCGCGGGAGCCGCACCGGGCGCGGTCCGTGACTGTGACCGCGCACCATCCGATTGGCTTCCTCAGGGAACGGGATGGCGGGGTCGAGCCTGGAGACGAGATCGGCCACCTCCTCCACCGAGCCCACCCGGGCCATGGAGTCGCGGAGCCCCGGGCCGACCGGGAAGCCCTTGAGGTACCACGACGGGTGCTTGCGGAAGAGTCTGATCCCATCCGGGTCACCGAAATGGTCGACGAGGAGCTCGGCATGCCGGATCATGATCCGGCCCACCTCTCCCAACGAGGGCGGGGTGCTTGGCCGACGCCCCGCCATCACGTCTGCCAGGTCGCGGAACAGCCAAGGCCGGCCTAGACAGCCCCGTCCCACGACCACCCCGTCACAACCCGTCGAGCCCATCATCCGGAGCGCGTCGTGTGCCGTCCAGATATCGCCATTCCCCAGCAACGGGATCGTTGACACGGTCTCCTTGAGACGTCGGATCGCGTCCCAATCGGCATCGCCGGAGTAGAGCTGGCGCGCCGTACGGGCGTGGAGAGCCACCGCGGCCGCGCCCTCCTCCTCGGCGATCAGCCCGGTCTCGAGATAGGTGAGGTGAGTGTCGTCGATGCCCTTGCGGAATTTGACCGTCACCGGGACCGGGCCCGCATTTGACACCGCAGCCCGGACGATCGATCGGAAGAGGTCCAGCTTCCAGGGGAGGGCAGCGCCCCCGCCATGCCTGGTGACCTTGCCCATCGGGCAGCCGAAGTTCATGTCGATGTGGTCGACTCCCTCCTCGGTGACCAAGTGGTCGACGGCCCGGCCGAGTGACACGGGATCCGTTCCATAGAGCTGGATGGAGCGGGGAACCTCGTCATCGTCGAACCGGGCCAGCGCCAATGTCTTCTCGTTCCCTTCGACTAGGCCCCTCGCTCCGATCATCTCTGATACATAGAGACCCGCCCCGAACTCACGGCACAGACGTCGAAACGGCGCGTTGGTGACACCCGCCATCGGGGCGAGCACCACCGGTGGATCGACGTCGATGGAGCCGATGCGAAGGGTCATGAGCGCAAGATGGTATTGCGGCTGAGTTGGAAGCTCCGGTCCGACGGAGATGTCACCCTCCACATTCCTGGTCACCACGGAGCGTGACCGCGTGTACAGTCCCCGGCCGGCGAGCCAAACCGGCTCCCGCGCATCATGGGGTGCGTCAAATGTTGAGGGAGGAAATCTTGAGGAGACTCACTGTTCTCACTGGCTTGGTGGCGGTGGCGGTGCTCGCCTTGCCACTGTCGGCCTTCGCAGCCCACTGTGTCAACCTGTCCAAGAAAGAAGGTGCCGGCAACGGCATCACGGTCCTGGTAGACGTGTCTGGTCCGGTTGAAACGGTCACCGTTTCGGGACATGGCGGCTACGCCGATGTCTGGCTCGATTTCGATGGCGACGGGATCGGCGACCTTCTGGCAGAAAGCGACATTCAAGTCGGGAAGAACCATGCCTTCGTCGACAAGGATGGCAACTTTGCCGAGGGTGTTGAGCCATGGGTCAACCCTGGAGCGATCAACAAGGCGTTGAGCGAGCACGCCACCAAGACCAATGGGATGGGCTTCTCGAGCTGATCTCAGACCGAAAACACTGACGACCCCGAGCAGACGGCTTCGCCCGCGGCGAATCCTCGTCGCTCGGGGTCCTCATCGAATCGAGTTCATGGACCTCGACCGGTCCGCTAGAAGCTGGTCTCGGTCACGTTCTGGAGACGGACCTGACCCTGGGCCGCCAACTTGCCGTCGGCTTCCCTGGTGATGTCCACCTGCCACAACTGCTGGGTCCGTCCCCGGTGCACCGGGGTCGCCTTCCCGACCAGGACACCGTCGGTGGTGGGGCGGATGAAGTCCGTCTTGTTCGATACGCCCACCGCCCCCGCCATCCCCTGCTCCATCGCCCAAAGGGCGGCACCCGTGGATGCCAGCGTCTCGATCATCGTGCAATAGACCCCACCGTGCACGACCCCATACGGCTGATGATGGTTCTCATTTATCACCAGCCGAGCCTCACAATGGTCGGCCGAGGCATCGGTCAGCTCGATGCCGGTGTGGGCCACATAGGTCGGCCGGCTCTCGAAAGGATTCTCCATCAGCTGCCGCATCCGGTCTGGAGCACCAATGTGAGGCCGAGATCGTCGTTCACGTATTCCCACACCGACACCCCGAAACCCTCGAAGAATGCACCGTTCATCACGATCTCCATCTTGCCGTCTCCGTTGAGATCACCGACAGCGCCCACCCGGTGACCGCCCTCGAACTGCTGGTCCTCGCCGAGCACGACCGTGTCGCCGAGCACCGCAGTCTGGACCTCCCCCTCGATCACCTTCCTCATCAGCGCAACCGAGTAGTCCCCGACCTCGAGCAGATACCCGGGGGACACCTCCTCGGCGACGAACACGACCTCATTGACCCCGTCTCCCTCGAGGTCGGTCCGGAACAGCTGTGTGATAACTGGGCTGGGCACGTTCATGCCTCGGCTGGCGAGGAAGTCCCTGGCAAAGCCGGCATAGTCGCCGTTGGTGTCGGTCGCCGACTCGAAGAGATGAGGCTGCAGCTCCCAGGGCGCCGAGATAGCCACGCCATAGGGTCCGGGGTAAGAGCCGAGGAGATCCGGGTCATCGAGCTCGACACCGATCAGCTCGAGGGGGTCACATACCGTCACCTGCGGGCCGGCCGTGGTCAGCCCGAGCACCCCGACCCTGATCACCTGATAGTCCTCACCTCCGACGACTGGAAGCGCGCCCTCCGTCTCGGCGTCGACCCATTCCAACCCGTCCCACCAGCCCAGGGCCCCGAAGTCGGTAGTGATGAGCGGTTCCTCGGCCCAGTTCCCGGCGAGGAGCGAAGTGGTGGTGGTCTCAGCCGTCGTCGTGGTCGTGGCCAGTGTCGTAGTCGTGGCCAGCGTCGTGGTCGTGGCCTCGGTGGTGGTGGTCGCCAAGGTTGTCGTGGAGGACGACGTCGAGGAGTCCGCGCTCTCGTCCGGGCTGCAAGCGGCGAGCAGCAGGACCACGGCGAGGAGGGCTCTGTTCATTTGGCCAACAAACTAGACCGCGTCTGCTCGGTTGAAGCGAGCCAGGTCGGCGCCGCATTGGGCCAGCAGGCGCGGCAGTAGGTGGATCGGCAGCCCGATCACGGTGAAGGGGCTGCCCCGGATCGCGCTGACGTGCAAACCTCCCCGACCTTGCAGCGCATATGCCCCGGCTTTGTCCATCGGCTCGCCGGAATTCACGTAGTCGGCGATCTCTTCCTCGGTCATCGGCAACATCTCGACCTCCGTGATGTCAACGAGCGACCAGACCTCGTCCCCACGGCTGACGGCGATACCGGTGAAGACCTCGTGGACGTCTCCCTGGAGACGCTCCAGCATCGTTCTCGCCTCCTGGGGATGGGCGGGCTTGCCCATGATCTGGCCGCCATGGACGACCGCGGTGTCGGCACCGATCGCGACCGTCTCAGGATCGGAGACGGCCAATGACTTTTCCCTGGCCAGACGTTCCACGTAAGTGGCTGCAGGCTCGTTCGGTCGTCGACCCTCATCGACATCCACCGGCTCGATCGAGAACTCGACTCCGAGACGGCTCATCAGTTCGGCCCGACGCGACGACCCCGAGGCCAGGACCAGCCTCACAACATCCTTCCATGACGCATCACGTGAGCCGGATGGGCGAGGACTTCGACGTCATCGATCGGATTGGCCGCGAAGAGGACGGCGTCGGCCGCGGAGCCGATCGAGAAGTCGTGATCACGCTCTGTCGCCACGAAACCGTTGAGGGAAACTGCGGCCACCACATCTGCATTGCCCAGCCCATACTCTCCCAGCCGCTTGGCCTCGGCGGCGACATCGGCCGGGGAACCGGCGAGATCGGTGCCGGCGAGCACTCGCACCCCGGCTTCGACTGCCATCGGGAGAAGACCATTCTCGATGCGGGCGAGACCCTCGAGGAACAGCCTCCCACCACTCGACTCCGCACCGAGTTGGGCAAGAGTCGCCTCGTTCCGGCGCAGGGTCGGGACCCACATCCCGCCCCGCTCACCCAAGGCGGCGATGTCCGTCTCGGTGAGGAACATCCCGTGCTCGATGGAGTGGACACCGGCAGCCACGGCCATCGAGGGTACGTCGCGAGCCATGGTGTGGATGGCGACCCTCGCCCCCATCGACTCGGCCACCTTCGCTGCCCGTCGCAGCTCCGACTCGCTGAAATTGGCCACTGGGCCCAGCCCCTTGCGCGGCCAATCTCCGATCAGCTTGACCCAGCCGGCTCCGGCCGACGCCTCATCGGCCACCGCCTTTTCGATGTCGCCCGGCTCGACCTCTTTGGCGAAGCCGGGGAAGTATCCGTTTGGGGCCGACAGGACCCGGGCCGCCGCCTCGATCTCGGGACGCTCCCCGGCAGGTAAGGCGTCGATTACCCGAATGGTGACGTCATCTGTCCAGCCTTTGTCGAGCAATAGCGTCACTCCCGCAGCCAATGCCGCTCTTGCGCGCACCATCGCACCGTCGAAGTCCCCCGGCTGGTAGTCGAGCTCCTCGGCAGCGAGATGGGCATGCCCATCGACCAGGCCCGGCAATGCCCACAGGTCGTCACCGAGGAGGGGCGACGGCGCCCTGGTCGGCGCCTCGGTCCAGCGACCGTCGGACACCTCCCTGACCACCCGATCGCCGAATGGCGAGCGCAGGGCGATGCGAAGACTCACGTGACCGACGGTACCTGCCGAAAACTCCTCATAATGACCACGATGAGACGCTTTCTGGTCGTCGCCATCCTTTCCATCGCCGCCTGCGGAGGATCGACCACAGAGACGACGATCGGCTCGCCCCAAGTCACCACCGCCCTCCCCGACATCACCACGACCCTGCCAACCCAGGACGTCGAGATCCAGACCTGTACCAGCCCCCCAGTGACCTTCGCCACGCTGTGCGAGGTGTATGACCTACTCGAGACTTGGTACGTGGACGCCCCGATGGACCCCGGCCTGCTGGCCGAGCTGGCGGTCCGCGGGCTCGACGACTTCACCACGACGACCACCGAGGAGCCACCCAGAACTCTCTTCTGCGCGATACCCGATCAGGCGTTCACGCTCCTCTGCGATGCGATCGGGGAGCGTGTCCTCCACGACATGATCCCGGTCGGCGCCGCAGTCGAAGCCGCTCTGACCTACATGATCGAGGCCGGGCTCGACCCCTTCACGTACTACCTACCACCTGAGCAGGTGGGCTCCCTTCGCCTGAACGGCATCGTAGGAGGGATCGGGGTGCTGCTCGACGCCCGCGACGCCGCCGGCTCGAGGTGCACACAGATCATCTCGCCGTGCCGTCTCGAGGTCGTCGGGGTCCTGGAGGGCGACCCGGGATCCGAGGCGGGTCTCGCGGTGGCCGACGTGATCACCGATGTCGACGGGGTCCCGGTCGAAGGCAGGGGCTTCGCCTCGGTGGTGGCCCTGATCGCCGGTGACGAGACCGGAACCGTGGTGATCACCGTCGATCGGGACGGCCAGCCGATCGACTTCACCATCGAGCGGGCCGAGCTCGCGGTCCCGACCGTGGATGTCAGGTTGCACTCACCGAGTGTCGGATACATCCGGATCCCCGACTTCGAGTTCGACATCCCGGGTCTCGTCTCCAACGGGCTCCAAGAGATCGCAGGGTCAGGGCCGGCGACGATCGTCGTCGATTTGCGCGACAACCCCGGCGGGTACATCGACGCCGTCGTGGAGGTGGCCGACGAGTTCATCAATGGCGGGATCGTCATGATCAGCGACGCACCGGACGAGCATCTCGAGTACCAGGCCAGCGCAGGGGGCCCCGCCATCAACCAGCGTCTGGTGGTGCTGGTCAATCAGGGGACGGCATCGGCCGCGGAGATCCTGGCCGGTGCCCTACGCGATCGGCGCGGGGCCCTGGTGATAGGCACCGACACGTTCGGTAAGGATGCCGTCCAGATAGCCTTCTCGTTGCGCAACGGCGGTGAATTCCACGTGCCAGTCGCCCGGTGGTCGACGCCCGGTGGCGACACCGCCGCAGACGGTGGGCTCTCACCGGATCGTCAGGTGGTGTGGCCGGCAGGCGCCACAATCGAGGAGATAGTCGAGATCGCGCTGGAAGCTTCTTCATGACCCGAGTGAATTCGATCATCGCGCTGACGGCGCTCGCCCTCCTCACTGCGTGCAGCATCGCCCAGACCGACGAGTCGTCAACCACCACGACGACTGAGCCCTCGTCGACCAGCTCTACGTCGATCACACCGTCTAGTAGCACCACACTTGGGGTCGACCGGGAGCTCAGCCTGGTCGGCTGTGACGAGCCTCCCGAGGACGTGTCGATCGTTTGTGAGGTCTACGAACTGATCCAGACCCACTACGTCGACGATATCGAAGACGAGGAGCTGGCCGAGGCGGCCGCCGAAGGGCTCAGAGACCTCGACGGGTCCGACTCGAAAGGTTTGTTGGTCTGCGCGATGCCGACCGACGACTTCGCCGCGACCTGTGGTGTCGCGGCGGCATCTGCCGACGCCAGCGACGAGGCAGCCGAGGCCATGGTCAATGGGTTCGTCGTCTACGCCCTCGACCCCAACTCCGGGTACCTGGACCCCGAGGCTCTGGCGCTGGTCGAGGAAGAGCAGCAAGGCCAGATCGAGGGCATCGGAGCGCTGGTCTCTCCCGAGGATCAGACAATCCCGGGTGATGACAAGCAATGTGCAGTCATCTCGGAGACCTGCCAGATCCTGATCGTCTCCACGATCGAGGGCTCGCCGGCCGAGAGCGCCGGCCTGCTGCGAGACGACGTGCTCATAGGTGTCGACGGGGAGTCGATCCTGGGTTGGACGGTCGACGAGGTGACCGCGACGGTGCGAGGTCCGGCAGGCACCGCAGTCACTCTCACGATCCAGCGAGCCGGCGACGAGCTGGACGTCCGTATCACCCGAGCGGCGGTGATCATCCCGGTGATCGAGCAGGACACGTTCGGTGAGATCGGGTATGTGCGGTTGCGCAGCTTCAGCGGTAGCGCCGGAGATCAATTCGAGCAGGCGATAGTCGACGTGCTGGCCGACGGAGTCAGCTCATTGGTGATCGACCTGCGTGACAACCCGGGTGGCTTCCTCGACACCGCGATCGACGTCACTTCGGTGTTCCTCGCCGACGGTGAGGTTGTTGTCACCGAGGGCCCGGAGAACAAGATCAACTACGAGGTCAATGGGGCATCTCTCGTACCCGAGGGCATGGACGTGACGATCGTCGTCAACAAGGGAAGCGCATCGGCGTCGGAGGTCGTCTCGGCCACCCTTCAGGAGCGAGGTCGGGTCACTGTGGTGGGCGAGAACACGTTCGGCAAGAACACCGTCCAACAACGCTTCAACCTCTCCAACGGAGGCGCGATGCGTCTCACCGTCGCCCGTTGGCTCACACCCGGCGGACTCGACTTCGGCGGCGGGGGGGTCACGCCGGACGTCATGCTCGACGTCGCCGGGCTCACCGCCGAGGAGCTGGTGGCGGCGGTCAGCGGTTTGTGACCG
>Ga0268386_10000632_pt1 | contig 22578 bp, 20 predicted proteins | sample RVTome_15_FD_200260 | JGI IMG/M metagenome (GOLD analysis project Ga0268386, IMG submission 200260) | Soil microbial communities from uranium-contaminated site in the Upper Colorado River Basin, Wyoming, United States - RVT150D86... ...
CCTACCCCCGCCGGTCGAGCGGCACGTAGTCGCGGCGGGGGGGGCCCGCGTAGACCTGGCGGGGCCGGGCGATCTTCTGCTCCTTGTCCTCGAGCATCTCCTCCCACTGGGCGAGCCAGCCGGAGGTGCGGGGGATCGCGAAGAGGACGGGGAACGTGTCCACCGGGAAGCCCATCGCCTGGTAGATGAGCCCCGAGTAGAAGTCGACGTTGGGGTAGAGCTTCCGCTTCACGAAGTACTCGTCCTCGAGGGCGATCCGCTCCAGCTCGAGGGCGATGTCGAGGAGGGGGTTGCGGCCGGTGACCTCGAAGACCTGGTCGGCCATCCGCTTGATGATCTTGGCCCGGGGGTCGTAGTTCTTGTAGACCCGGTGACCGAAGCCCATGAGACGGACCTCGCCCCCGCTCGTCTTCACCTCCTGGATGAACGCGGGCACCCGGTCCCGGGCGCCGATCTCCTGGAGCATCCCCAGCACCTGCTCGTTGGCCCCCCCGTGGAGGGGGCCGTAGAGGGCGCCGATCGCCCCCGCCATGGACGAGTAGGGGTCGGCCTCCGAGGAGCCCACCCCCCGCATCGCCGAGGTCGAGCAGTTCTGCTCGTGGTCGGCATGGAGGATGAACAGCACCTCGAGGGCCCGCTCGAGGACGGGGTTCACCTCGTAGCGGTTCCCCACCCGGAACATCATCTGGAGGAAGTTGCCGCAGTAGGTCAGGTCGTTGTCCGGGTAGACGTAGGGGAGCCCCACCGAGTGACGGTAGGCGAAGGCGGCGATCGTGGGGATCTTGGCGATGAGCCGGAAGATCTGGTTGCGCCGGTTCTCTCCGTCCCGGACGTCCTTGGCCTCGGGGTAGAAGGTGCTGAGGGCGGCCACCGTCGAGGCGAGCATGCCCATCGGGTGGGCGTCGTAGCGGAACGCCCCCATGAGCTCCTTGATGTTCTCGTGCACCATCGTGTGGTGGGTGACGTTGTGCAGCCACGACCGGTACTCGCCCGGGCTCGGCAGCTCGCCGTGGACGATGAGGTAGGCGGTCTCGAGGTAGTTGCTCTGCTCGGCGAGCTGCTCGATCGGGTAGCCCCGGTAGTTCAGGATCCCGCGATCCCCGTCGATGAAGGTGATCCGGCTCCGGCAGGAGGCGGTGTTCGTGAACGCGGGGTCGTAGGTCATGAGGCCGAAGTCGCCGTCCTGGACCTTGATCTGCCGGAGGTCGAGGGCCCGGATCGTCCCGTCCTGGATCGGCACCTCGTAGGTCTTGCCGGTGCGGTTGTCGGTGATGGTCAGGGAATCCTTGGCCATGGGAGCGGTCCTCTCCGACGCGTCGCGGGGCCGGGTCCGACAGGTGGAGGGAGGCTAGCACCGCCCCGGGGCCTTTTCAAACCCTGGGCATCAACGCGCGGGCGCCCGCGGCGGCCCGGCCGGCGCCAGCTCGAAGACGGTGTCCCCCGAGAACGTGGCCACCTCGCGCAGCTCGCCTCCCACGAACCGCGGGAGGGCCGCTTCGAGCCGCGCCCACTGGTTCGGTCCGTAGCCTCCCCGGTGGACGACCACGTACCGCGCGCCGATCGCCCGGAGGGCGGCGAGGCCTTCCCCGGTGGGAAAGCGGTGGAGGAGCGCGCGGAGGTGACGGTAGCGGGCGGGCTCGATGCCCGCGTAGCCGTTCACGAGGGGCTTCCAGTGATGGGTCGAGTACACCATGTAGACGCTCTCGTGGTAGGCGGGGCGCCGCTCGAGGCCGCGCACGTCGAGCATCGGCAGGTGGACCACGGGGTCACGGCCCGGCCGGGCGGCGAGCCAGCGGTAGACCTCGGGGGGCTCGCGCCGGGAGTCGATCACCTTCGACCACTCCGGCATCGGGATCGGTGCGATGACGGTCTCGGCCATCGCGAGGGCGAAGAGGCCGGCCACCGCGGCCGGCCGCGGGCGCAGCCGGGTCAGGGCGAGCCCGGCGAGGACGGCGAGGGGGAGGGCCAGGAACACCCCGGCCCGGCTCGTCACCCGGATCATCTGGAAGACCGGGACCGCCTCCCGGAGGAGGCCGAACGGAGCCGGCCCCAGGTCGGCCCCGAACGCCCGCAGGCGGGGCCCGAGGGCGACCACCACCGCCAGGAGGGCCACCACCCCCAGGGCGACGGCGTCCCGCCCCGGCCGCTCCCGCCGGCGCGCCAGGAGCACCGCCCCGGCCACGACCAGCCCGGGCAACACGAGGCCCGGGAAGAGGTTGTTGGGGCCGATCGTGCGGAAGGGGTCGGTCATCTCGCCGTACAGCCGGTTCCAGGGGCTCGTCGCGAGGAACGACTCGAAGGCGGCCGAGTAGAACGTAGTCTCCTCGGCCCCCCGGGCGTACCGCTCGGGGTCGAGGGCCGCCCGGTGCATGAGGTAGAGGGGCAGGAGGCTCAGGCCGGCGAGGACCGCGGCCAGGGCGGCGGCGGGCAGGCGCCGCCAGCGTCCCCAGAGCAGGAGGAGGAAGGCCGGCGGAAGGACGGCGAGGGCGATCACGCCGTGGTAGCCGCAGGCGAGGAACGCGAGGACGAAGAAGAGCCCGGCGAGGAGGGCGTGGACGAGGCGGCCCGTCCGGGCGAAGCGGTGGGTGAAGAGCAGCACCAGGGGCAGCCACTGGGTGCCGAGGGTCGAGAGGTGGGCGATCTGGTCGGTGCGGATCGGCGAGAAGGCGAAGCCCGCCCCCGCGAGGAGGGCGGGGCCCTCGGCGGCCCCCAGCTCCCGGGCGAGCCAGTAGGCGGTCAGCCCCGACGCGAGGAAGGTGAGGAGCCGCACGAGGTTGTAGAGGAGGACCGCGTCGCTCGTGAACGGAGCGAGCGGCACCAGGAGGAGCGTCGTCCCGAGCACGGGCTCGTCCATCCCGAGGGCGTAGCGGAGGGGATGGAAGATGTTCGCGTGGGGGAGCCGGCCCGGGTCGGTGCCGAGGGCGTGGAGCGTCCAGCCGACCTCCCAGGCGAAGAAGGCCGAGTCACCCGCGTCCATCACCGTGAGGTTGGCCGCGAGGGGCCAGGTGATGACGATGGTCAGGCCCGCGAACAGGGCGACCGCCCGGAGGGACCGCATGAGCCCGGGATGCTAACTCATGCCGCAGCCCGCACGCCCCGCGCCCTCGGGGCTGCCGGCGTACGGGCCGAGGCGCCGCTTCGGCACGTCACGGGAGGGGGACGGCCCGACCGCTCGCCGGGCCGCCGTGTGCCCCTCCACCACCAGCCCGCCGAAGCTACCGGGTTCCCGGAGCCAGGTCGTCCCGGAACGCCGGAGCCGGCTGCCGCAACCCGAACGGGCGAGCAGGCCGCCAACCGATAGGCCGCCATGGGCGCGCGGGCTCGGTCCCGCGTGGGAGCCAGGCCCCCGAGAGAGTCCTCGCTGTTGGCTGGGAGACGAGGGGGAGCGCCCCGTCAACGATCTGGCGCGCCTCCTCGGGCTGGCCCAGCCGCAGGTCTCCAAGCACCTGAGGGTGCTCCGGGAAGTGGGCGTGGTCGCGGCGCGTGACGAAGGACGCCAGCGGGTCTACCGGCTGAACGGCCACTCGCTCAAGCCCATCCACGACTGGGTGGAGGACTGCGAGCGCGCATGGCGGGAGCGGCTCGACCAGCTGGACGTCGTCTACGCCGGATCCCGTCCGGTGATCTCGGCCGCGGCGGGAGCGCGCGAGGGGCCGTCCGGCAGCGGCGGCAGGCCCCCCGCGGGGAGGCCGGCCAGCTCGCGGAGGGCCCGCGCGACCTCGATACGGGCCATCCGCTTTCGCCACGCGTAGGCGAGGTCGGCGTTGTCGAGGGGATGGGCCACCCGGTAGCCGATGCCGGCCGCCTCCTCGATCGTCTCCGCGTCGAGCACCCGGCCGCGCAGGAAGGCCGCGGCGTCCGGCGCCTCCACCGGCCGGACGTCGACTGCCCCCAGGACGAGCCGTGCCTCCTCCACCACCCCCCCCGTCCCGAGCCTGACCGCGGCGGCCACCCCGAGGATCGGGAAGTCGATCGAGCCGCGCCGGCGCAGCTTCCGGTAGGTGGACCGCCAGCCCGTCCGGTCGGGGACGTGGATGGACGTGAGGACCTCCTCGGGCCTCTTCGCGAGGTAGCGGATCCCGTCGGCGCCGTAGAGCTCGCGGACGGGGATCCGCCGCTCACCCTCGGGCCCGACCAGGGTGGCCTCCGCCCCGAGGGCGATCATCACCGGCGCGGTGTCGGAGGAGCTGAGAGCCCAGCAGGTGCGCGAGCCGGGGGCGACCAGGCAGACGTCGCCGTCCTTCTTCATGCAGTAGCCGATCGCGGCCCGCCATGGCTCGGACTGGTTGTAGTAGTTGCAGCGGGTGTCCACGCAGAGGTTGCCCCCGATCGTCCCCGCGTTCCGGAGGAGCGGCGACGAGACGAGGCCGGCCGCCCGGGCCACCGCCGGCCATCGGTCGAGGACGAGCCGGCTCTCCGCCACCTCGGTCAGGGTCGCGAGGGCCCCGAGACGGAGCCCCCCGTTGGCGGCGATCCCCCGCGCCCCCTCGAGGGCGCGCAGGCCGACCAGCACCTTCGGCTCGAGCTGCCGGCGCTTCATGTTCGGGTAGAGGTCCGTCCCCCCCGCCACCGCCATGGCCTCCGGCCCGTGGTCGGCGAGGGCCCGCGCGGCCTCCCGGCCCGTCTTCGCCGCCACGTACCGGAACGGGGGCAGCCGCATCATGGAAGCACCTCCACCGGCCGCGCCGGCGGGTCCAGCGGCTCGACCCGGACCGGCTCCGGCCATGCGAAGTCCGGCATCCGTGGGCCCCGGTAGCGCCCCTCGAGCGCGGCCAGGACCTTCTCGGGGGTGATCGGCACCTCGTCCACCCGCGCCCCGAGCGCGTCGAGGAGGGCGTTCGCCACCGCGGGGATCACGGGGAGGAGCGGCCCCTGGCCGCACTCCTTGGCCCCGTAGGGGCCCTCGGGATCGAGGGTCTCCACGAGGATCGACTCGACCGGCGGCATCTCGAGGGTGGTGGGGCTCTTGTAGTCGAGCATCGAGGGGATCCGGTGGAGCCCCTTGCGGAAGACCTGCTCCTCCATGAGGGCCTCCCCGAGGGCCATGTAGACCGAGCCCTCGATCTGGCCGACGACGAGGAGAGGGTTGATGGCCTTGCCCACGTCGTGGGCGATCCAGACCTTGTCCACCCGGACGACGCCGGTCTCGCGGTCGGCCGAGAGCTCCACCGCGGCCGCGGAGTACGAGTAGGTCGGGGTGGGTCCCACTCCCGAGCCCTTCCAACGGGCGGCGCTCCGGGGCGGCGTGTACGAGCCCACCGCTCCCAGCGTCCCGTGCTCGGCCTCGGCGAGGACGGCCGCTTCCGCGAAGCCGATCGAGCGGGTGGGGTCGTCGGCGTCGGCGATCCGGCGGTCCCGCGCCCGCAGGCGCTCCCCGGGGACGCCGAGCTTCCGCGCGGCCGCCCCCAGGACGAGCCTCCGAAGCTTCCGGCTCGCCTGGATGGCCGCGTTGCCGGTCATGAGGGTGACCCGGGAGGAGTACGAGCCCAGGTCCACCGGCGTGAGGTCGGTGTCGGCGGTGACGACCCGGACGTCCTCCGGGCGGATCCCCAGCTCCTCGGCCACGACGTAGGCGAGGAGCGAGTCCGAGCCCTGGCCGATGTCGGTGGAGCCGCAGAAGACGGCGGCCCCTCCACCCCGGTCCACCTTCACCATCACCCCCGAGTGGGGGAGGGGGTTCCAGTAGATCGGGAGGCCGGCCCCGGTGATGTACGACGAGCCGCAGACCGCGATCCCCCGCCCGGGGCCGAGGCGGCCCCGCTTCTCGCGATAGCCGCTCCGCTCGACGACCTTCTCCAGGCACTCCCGGAGGCCGATCGTCTTCACCTCCATGTGGTTCGCGGTGACGGTCCCGGGGAGGAGGGTGTTCCGCAGCCGCCACTCGACGGGGTCGATCCCGAGGTCCCGGCAGAAGCGGTCGACGTGGCACTCGAGGGCGTAGCGCGGCTGGGGGGTGCCGTGGCCGCGCTTGGGGCCGCAGGGGGGCTTGTTCGTGAAGACGCGCACGCCCTCGAACTTGTAGCGGGGGATCGCGTAGGTGACCGTCTGGAGGGCGCCCGTGTAGTAGAGGCTCGCGACCCCGTAGCTCCCGTAGGCCCCCCCGTCGAGGACGGAGCGGAAGTGCATGGCGGTGATCGAGCCGTCCTTCCGGAGGCCCGTCCTCACCCACATCGTCACCGGGTGCCGCCCCCGGTGGCAGTAGAAGACCTCCTCGCGGGTGAGGGTGACCTTCACCGGACGGCCCGCCTTCATCGCGAGCCGGCACGCCACGATCTCGTGGCCGAAGGGGTCGCTCTTCCCCCCGAAGCCGCCTCCGTTCGGGCAGGCGACCACCCGGACGTGGGCGGGGGACATCCCGAGGACCGTGCTCACCGCCCGGTGGACGTAGTGGGGGGTCTGGGTGGAGGACCAGAGGGTCAGCTTGCCGTCGGGGCCGAAGGAGGCCACCGCGGAGTGCTGCTCCAGGGGCAGGTGGGTGTTCCCCTCGAAGTAGAACGTGTCCTCCCGGACGTGCTCGGCCTCGCGGAAGCCCTCCTCCACGTCCCCGAAGTCCAGGGAGACCTCCTTGTGGACGTTCCCCCGCGGCCCGTAGTCGTGGATCCGGGCGTCCGGCCGGGCCAGCGCCTCCTCGACCGACATCAGGGGGGGGAGCACCTCGTAGTCCGCCTCGATCAGCCGGCAGGCCGCCTCGGCGGTCTCCTCGTCGAGGGCGGCCACCGCGGCCACCGGGTCGCCCACGAAGCGGACGGTGTCCACGGCGAGGGCGTGCTCGTCCTGGCTCACCGGCAGGATGCCGAAGGGGACGGGCAGCTCGGAGCCGACGAGGGTGGCCACCACCCCGGGGAGCGCCGCCGCCCGCGACACGTCGATCGAGCGGATGCGGGCGTGGGGGTGGGGGGAGCGGAGCTGCCTGGCGTACGCCATCCGGGGGAGGACGAGGTCGTCGGCGAAGACGGTCTGGCCGGTGACCTTGGCGGCGGCGTCGATCTTGGGGAGCGAGCGGCCGACGACGTGGAGGTCGGTGCGGGGGGCTTCAGCCACGGGTGGCCTCCGTCTCCCGCCGCATGCGATCCGCGGCCAGCTCCACGGCCTCGAAGATCTTGAGGTACCCGGTGCAGCGGCAGAGGTTGCCGGCGAGGGCCTCGGCGATCTCGGGGCGGGTGGGACGGGGCCGGTCCTGGAGGAGGGCCTCGGCCGCCAGCAGGAAGCCGGGGGTGCAGTAGCCGCACTGGGCGGCGCCCAGCTCGACGAAGGCCTGCTGGAGCGGGTGGAGGTCCGATCCGCGGGCCATGCCCTCCACGGTCCGGATCTCCCGATCCTCGCATTCCAGGGGGAGGGTCAGGCAGGACAGGACCGGCCGGCCGTCGAGGAGGACCGTGCAGGTGCCGCACTCCCCCAGCTCGCACCCGTGCTTGGTCCCGGGGAGGGCCAGCTCCTCCCGGAGCACCTCGAGGAGGGTGTGGTGGACGGGGGCGAGGACCTCGCGCTCCTCGCCGTTCACCCGGAGCCGCAGACGTGCTTTTTCCATTCCCCGCCCTCGACCGGTTTTGAACGCTGGTTCAGATTCTGAGATTGTACGACAGCCAGGACTCACAGGGAAAGGCCCGATGACCGGACAGGGCTCCGGGGAAAGGAGGGGACTACGCTGAATGAGGGACAACAGACCGGGCGGCTCCCGCCGCCCGGAGCCCCCCAACCAGGAAATCCGCGAAGGTCCGGCCGATCTCGGCGGACCGGGCCTGCCCCTTCGGGTCGAACCAGCGGGTGATCCAGTTGACCGCCCCCAGGATCGCGAACGCGAGGAGCTTGGGGTCGCCCGCCGCGAACGCCCCCGACGCCATCCCTTCCTGGAGGATCCGCCGGACCCCTCGGTCGAACCGGTCGCGCTTGGCGATCACCTTGCGGAGGTGGGCCTTCGAGAGGGCCTGCAGGTCCAGGGTGAGGGCCGTCCCCTGCAGCTCGTCGATGATCATGTGGACGAAGGCCACGATCAGGGTCCGCAGGCGCTCCTCGGGGGGCCCGGCCCCCCGCTCGACCCGCTCGAGCAGCTCGAGCAGGATGTCGAGGGAGTAGTCGTGGCAGAAGAAGAGGATCTCCTCCTTGTCCCGGAAGTAGTAGTAGAGGTTCCCCTTGGTCATGTGGAGGGCGCGGGCGATCTCCTCCACGCTCGCCCCGTGGTACCCCCGGCGGCGGAAGGCGGCGGCCGCGCTCTTGAGGATCTCCACCCGCTTGGCGCGGACCTTGGCGGGGGCGTCGCGCCGGCTCCGCATCACTGGCCGCGGGAGGGTAGCACATCCCCGAGCGCGGCCTCCCGCATCCCCCACACCGAGTTGACGAGCCAGAGCCGGCGGCCCGGGAGCTCCTCGATCCGCACCGGACGCTCCCTCGCCTCGCCCCGCGCGAGGAGGCGGGCCCGCATCGTCCCCGGCAGCAGCCCGCTCCCCACCGGCGGGGTGACCCGTCCCTCCGGCAGCTCGACGACCAGGTTGGAGCGCGCCCCCTCGGTGGCCTCGCCCCGGGCGTTCCAGAGGAGCACCTCGTCGCAGTCGGGACGCGCGCCGAGCGCCTCGTCGTAGACCTCGCGGCGGGTGGTCTTGTGGTAGAGCCAGGGGGACCCCGGGTCGACGGGCCGGGGGGCGAGGCCGAGCCGGAGGGGAAGCGCGGCGGGGAAGGTGAGGGGCGCCGCCTCCACCTCGGGCCGGCCGTCGAGGTCGACGAGCAGGCGCACCCGGCTCGGTCCCCCGAGGCCGGAGGCCGCGCGGTCGAGGGCCGCCCGCACCCGCTCGCCCTCGGCTTCCACCCCGAAGTGGCGCGCCGACGCGAGGAGCCGCTCGAGGTGCTCCTCGAGGAGCCAGTAGCCCTCCCCCGGCGAGAAGCGCATCGTCTCCAGGAGCCGGAACGGCCGCTCCTCGAGCACGCGCGCCTTGAGCAGGCACTCGGCGTACTCCTCCCCGGCCCGCGAGTCCGCGACGACGCCGCTCCCCACGCCGTACTCGGCTTCGCCCCGCTCGCGGTCCACGACCAGGGTGCGGATGGCCACGCTGAAGCAGGCCCGTCCCCCCGGGTCGAGGGTCCCGATCGCCCCCGTGTAGAGCCCCCGGGGACCGCCCTCCCGCTCCGCGATGATCCGCATCGTGCTCGCCTTGGGGGCGCCCGTCACCGAGGCGCAGGGGAAGAGGGCGGCCACGACCTCCGCGAACGGGGCGCGACTCTCGGCCTCCACCGCCGAGGTCATCTGGAGGAGGGTCGGGTAGCGCTCCACGTCGAACAGGGAGGGGACGCGCACGCTCCCCACCTCGGCCACCCGCCCGAGGTCGTTCCGGAGCATGTCCAGGATCATCAGGTTCTCCGCCCGGTCCTTGGCCGAGGTCCGGAGGGCCTCGGCCCGCCCCGCGTCCTCGGCCGGGGTGACCCCCCGGGAAGCCGTGCCCTTCATGGGCCGGGCCCGGAGCCGCGTCCCGTCCCGCCGGAAGAACAGCTCCGGCGAGAGGGACACCACCGCGTGCCGTCCCAGGTCCAGGTAGGCCGCGTGGGACGCGCGCTGGGCCCGGGCGAGCCGGGTGAACGCGGCCCAGGGGTCGCCCGCGAACCGCCCCCGCAGCGGGAAGGTGTAGTTCACCTGGTAGGTGTCGCCGGCGGCGATGCGCTCCTGGATCCGGGCCACCTCCCCCGCGTAGGCCGCTTCGTCCGCCGCGGGCCGCCACGGACCGAAGGGGGGCGGCTCCCCGGCCGTCTCGGCGGCCGGGGGGCCCAGGGCGTCCGCGACCCCGTCCCGCTCCTCGGCCGACTCGAAGAGCGCGAACCACGCGAGGGGCAGCCCCTCCTCCGGCGGGTCGCGAACGGCCAGGCCGTAGGCGGCGGCCGCTTCGTAGGCGAGGAAGCCCACGGCGGGGAGTCCCCGGCGCTCGACCGCGGCCTCGACCGCCCCGAGGACCGCCGGCACGTCCTCGGCGCGGGCCGCCGCCCAGGTTTCCACCCGCCGGCCGTAGCGGCGCCAGCGACGGCCGTCCTGGACGACGAAGCGGCCCGGCTCGGACCCCCTCATCCCGTCACGGCGTCTCCACCCGGTCCGCGACGATCGGGTGAAGGGCCGGTCACTCCTCGATCTGCTGGGCGAGGTAGTTCTCGACCCCGATCTCCTTGATCTGGTGGAGCTGGGCCTCCAGCCAGTCGATGTGCTCCTCCTCGCTCTTGAGGATCTCCTCGAGGAGGCTCCGGGTGCCGTTGTCGCCCCGGACCCGCGCCAGCTCGATCCCCGTGTTGAGCCGGGCCACCGCGTCCAGCTCGAGCTGGAGGTCGAGCTGGTGCTGCTCGGGGACCGTCTTCCCCACGTTGATCTTCATGTACTTCTGCATGTTGGGGGCGCCGTCGAAGTAGAGGATCCGGTCGATCACCGCCTGGGCGTGCTTCATCTCGCCCAGCGACTCCTTGAAGACGGCGGCGGCGAGGCGCTTGTAGCGCCAGTTCTCGCACATGCGGGCGTGGATGACGTACTGGTTGACCGCGGTCAGCTCGGCGGAGAGCACGTCCTGCAGGACCTGGATGACCTCGTCGTTCCCTTGCATGCGCTCCTCCTCGGGGGGCGGACGGAGCGATCTTATCCCGGAGCGGGCCGGCCGGGAAGACGGTCTTGGGTCAGCGTCGGTCGGCGAGGAAGCGCTTGAGGTCGGGCAGGCAGGCGGTGCAGGTCCGGCCGCATCCCGATCGCCGCGAGACCTCCTCGACGGTGAGGCCCTCCTCGCGGATGCGGCGCTCGACCTCGACGAAGGGCACCCCCGCGCACTCGCAGCGGGTCATGGCGGGAGCCTCGACCCGGGTCCAGGGGGCTTCGCAGGCCGACGAGATCGCGCTCATCTCCCCGAGCATACTGAAACCGGATTTCAGTTTCAAGTGATCGGGAACACGTCGACGGGGCCCCCCCCCGGCCCCCCCGGATCCCCCCGCCACCCCGGCGGCGACGGCGAGCCCTCGGCCTTCGCGCTACAATAGCCCCATGCCGGAGGCGCTCGACGTCACCTGCCCCTGCTGCGAGGCCGTCCTGAAGGTGGACCCGGAGACGGGTTCGGTCGTGTGGGTGGACAAGAAGAAGGCCCCGGCCAAGGACTTCGACGACCTGGTCAGCCGGGTCCGGTCGCAGAAGAGCCTCCTCGACGAGAAGTTCCAGCGGTCGGTGCAGCAGACGAAGCACCAGCGGGAGATCCTCGACAAGAAGTTCGAGGAGGCGCGCCGGCGGGCGGCCGAGGACCCCGCGGGCCGCCCCCCCCATCCCTTCGACAACGAGTAGGTCCCGGGCATGGCGCGCGCGGCCGCGCTCACCGCCGGGATCTGGCTGGGTTTCCTCGTCGCCTCGTGGCTCGTGGCCACCGCGAGCTTCCGCTCCGCCGACCGGGTGGCGGGCCCGGAGGCCCGGCCCGAGGTCGCGGCCCGCCTCGTCCAGGTGAGGTCCGAGGACCGGCGGCTGGTCCTGCGCCACCTGGCCTCCGAGATCAACCGCTCGATGTTCCGGACCTGGTCGGGCGTCCAGGCGGGGCTCGGACTCCTGCTCGCCGCGCTCGCGTGGCGCCTGGGCGGGGCGGCGCGGGGCCTCGCGATGGCCGCCCTCCTGCTCGGGCTCGTCCAGGCCCTCGGCCTCGCCGGGCCGATCGCGTCGCTGGGGCGGAGCCTCGACTTCCTCCCCCGGCCGCTGCCCCCCGAGCTGGGCCGCCGGTTCGGGGTCCTCCACGGGGCCTACGTCCTCCTGGACCTCGCGAAGGCGCTGGCCCTCATCGCCCTCTCGGCGCTCCTCCTGCGCCGGCCGGCCTGAGCGGCCTCCCCGGTTGCCTCGGCCCGGGAGTCCGTCCTAAGCTGGCGGCCGGGGGCCATGCCGGCCGGCCGGCCATCCTGACCATGGAGGTCCGTCGATGATTATGAAGCGTCTCGCTCTCCTCGCCCTGTCCTCGATCCTCGCCGTCCCCGCGCTCGCCCACGCCGCCGAGCGCGGCGAGGCGAAGGCCACCGTGGGGGGCAAGGTGGTCGCGGTCGAATACGGCCGCCCGAGCCTCAAGGGCCGGGACATGCTCGCCCAGGCCGAGGTCGGCAAGGCCTGGCGCATGGGGGCGGATTCCGCCACCACCCTCAAGACCGACGCCGAGCTGAGCTTCGGGGACACCGCGGTCGCCAAGGGCGAGTACATCCTGCAGGCCACCAAGGTGGCCGAGGGGAAGTGGAGCCTCAACCTGCTCGACAAGGAGCGGGCCAAGGTGGCCGACGTGCCCCTGGAAGTGGTCAAGCTCCCCGCCACCGTGGAGACGCTCACGATCGACCTGGACGGAGACAAGGACAAGGGCACGTTCACCCTGTCCTGGGGCGACACCGCCCTCAAGACCGGCTTCACCGCCAAGTAGGGACGGCTACCGGATCCAGCCGCGCCGGCGGTAGACCCAGTAGCCGAGCCGCTCGTGGAGGATGTGGCCGAACAAGGCCAGGCGGTCGTACGGCCGTTGCAGGCCCTCCAGGTCGAACTGCGTCTCGACCGCGGGGACGCAGACCACCTCGAGCCCCTCGCTCTCGACGGTGGCGCAGGCCCGCCGGGTGTGGGTGGGGGACGTGACGACGAGGAGGGTGCGCCAGCCGCGCTCCCGGCAGAGCCGTCCCGCCGCCACCGCCTCGTCGCGAGTGTTGCGGATCGGCCCCACCGCCACCAGCTCCCCCTCGAGCCGGAAGCGCTCCATCAGCCGGCGGGCCGTGGGCGCGTAGGCCGCCTCGGGGGGGGGCTGCTCGGTGACCACGAGGCGGGGCGCCCGGCCCTCCGCGAGCAGCTCCAGCCCCCGGAGGAGCCGGCTCTCCGCGGCGGGGGTGGGGTCCTCGTCGGGCTGGATGCGCGAGCCCAGGACGAGGACCGCGTCGCCGGGCCGGACGGGGTCGGAGCGGACGAGACCCCCGCCGACGAGGCGCGCGGCCGGCGTGAAGGCCACCACGAGCCAGAGCGCCCCCAGGCCGGCGGTCGCTCCCGCGACCAGCGGGCGCAGCCGCGTCGCCCAGAGCAGGCTACCCGCGATGGCAGCCAGGGGCAGGAGCAGCGCCCGGTCTCCCCAGAAGGAGACGAGCGTCGGAAGCTCGAGGTCGAGGGCCAGGGAGGCGCCGAGGGCGCCCACCGCCAGCCCGACCCCGAGCCGGCGCGCCCGGCTCCTCGCCTCCTGCACGCCGGACGCTTCAGACGATGAAGAGGGGGGCCAGCACCAGCGTGATCGTCGAGAGCAGCTTGATCAGCACGTGGAGGGAGGGGCCGGCGGTGTCCTTGAAGGGGTCCCCCACGGTGTCCCCCACCACCGCCGCCTTGTGGGGCTCGGACTTCTTCCCCACCACCAGGCCGTCCACCCGGAACTGCCCCGACTCGATGTACTTCTTCGCGTTGTCCCAGGCCCCCCCGCCGTTGTTCATCACGGTGGCCATCAGGATGCCGGCGATCGTCCCGACCATGAGGAGGGCGGCCACCGCCTCCGCCCCGATCTGTCCGTGGGGGGAGAGGTAGCGGAAGCTGAAGCCGACCGCCACCGGGGTCAGCACCGCGAGGAGGCCGGGGGCCACCATCTCCCGCAGCGCCGCCACGGTCACGATGTCGACGCAGCGGGCGTAGTCGGGCTTGGCGGTGCCCGCCATGATCCCCGGGTTCTCCCGGAACTGCCGGCGCACCTCGCCAATGACCACCTGGGCCGCCTTGCCCACCGCCTTGATCGCGAGGGAGCTGAAGACGAACACCAGGGTCGCCCCGAGCAGGCCCCCGACGAAGACGGGGACCCGGGTGAGGTCCACCCTCACGTGCTCGCCGGTGATCTTGGCGACCTCGTCCAGGTAGGCGCTGAAGAGCAGGAAGGCCGCGAGGGCGGCCGAGCCGATCGCGTAGCCCTTGGTGAGGGCCTTGGTCGTGTTCCCCACCGCGTCGAGGCGGTCCGTCTTGACCCGGATCTCCTCGGGCTGCTTGGACATCTCGATGATGCCCCCCGCGTTGTCGGTGATGGGGCCGAAGGTGTCCATGGCCAGGATGTAGGCGCAGGGGGCGAGCATCCCCATGGTGGCGATCGCGGTGCCGTAGAGCCCGGCCCCCGCGAGGTCCCCGAGCGCCATCTTGCCGCACCAGTACGAGCCCATGAGGGCGGCGGAGATGACGAGGACGGGCAGCCCCGTGCACTCGAAGCCCACCGCGAGGCCGCTGATGATGTTGGTGGCGGGGCCGGTCCGGCTCGCCTCCGCGATGGACCGGACCGGGCGGTACTTGTACTCCGTGTAGTACTGGGTGATCCAGACGAAGGCGTAGGCGGTGAGGATCCCGATGATCCCCGCCCCCAGGAGGTAGCCCTGGTGGACGGTCCCCGCCTCGGGGGAGACCGGGCGCAGGAGGAGGTAGACCGCGGCCGCGAACCCCCCCATGGCGAGCACGGTGGTGACGAGGTAGCCGCGGTTCAAGGCGTTCATCGGGTCCTCGTCCTCGCGACAGCGGACGACGAGGACCCCCACGACGGTGGCGATGAGGCCGAACGCCCGGGCGAGGAGGGGGAAGAGGATGCCCCCCAGGCCGAAGACCGGGAAGAGGGCGATCCCCAGGATCATCGCCCCCACGTTCTCGGCGGCGGTGGACTCGAAGAGGTCGGCCCCCCGGCCCGCGCAGTCGCCCACGTTGTCACCGACGAGGTCCGCGATCACCGCGGGGTTCCGGGGGTCGTCTTCGGGAATCCCCGCCTCGACCTTGCCCACGAGGTCGGCCCCCACGTCGGCCGCCTTGGTGAAGATCCCGCCCCCGAGCTGGGCGAAGAGGGCCACGAAGCTCGCCCCGAAGCCGAAGCCCACGATCTGGAGGGGGACGTGGCGGTAGTCCTCCATGCCCCCGAACAGGTAGAAGAGCCCCCCCACCCCGAGCAGGCTCATCGAGACCACCGAGAGGCCGGAGACCGCCCCCCCCCGCAGGGCGAGCCGGAGGGCCCGGTCGAGGCTGGTGGTGGCCGCGGCCGCGGTGCGGATGTTGGCCCGGATCGAGACGAACATCCCGATGAAGCCGGCGATCGCCGAGCAGAGCGCCCCCGCGATGAAGGAGACGGTGACCTTCCAGTAGGTGCCGCTGCCCATCTCCGCGATGTTGCTGACGTCGCGGTTCGAGTAGTAGAAGCCGAAGATCGCCGCCGCCGCGAGCACGGAGAGCCAGGCGATCGTCCGGTACTGCCGGGAGAGGAAGGCCTCCGCCCCCTCCCGGATCGCGTCCGAGATGGCCCGCATCTCGGGCTTGCCGGTGTCGGCGGCCAGGACCTGCCGCGCCAGGATGAACGCCACTCCCAGGGACGCGATGCTGATCCCGATGACGAGCGGCAGTACGAGCTCGACCTGCATGACGCCTCCGATTCGATCGTTCGCTTTCTAGGCGGGCTGGAGAGCCATCACGAAAAACCTCGCGAGGTTACGGCGGGAGGCGGGGCGGCGTCAACCGACCGTTCGTCCTACCGAACGGTCGGAACGAGCGGTTCGGCCTTCTCCCCGCGGGCGATCCTCGCCATCACGCTGTGCTTCCGGCCGTAGGCGAAGTAGATCACGAAGCCCACGGCGAGCCACGCCCCGAGCCGCAGCCAGTTCTCCGCGGGGAGGGAGAACATCAGCGCCAGGCAGGTCAGGATCCCGAGGACGGGGACCACCGGGAAGAAGGGAGCCTTGAACGGCCGCTCCGCCTCCGGGTGCTTGACCCTCATCACGAGCACGGCCGCGCAGACGATCACGAAGGCGAGGAGCGTGCCGATGTTGACCAGCTCGGCCAGGATGCGCAGGGGCAGGAGCGCCCCGAGGACGGCCACGATCACCCCCGTGAGGATCGTGGACTTCCAGGGGGTGCGGTAGCGCTCGTGGACCGCCCCGAAGAACTTCTCGGGGAAGAGGCCGTCCCGGGCCATGGCGAGCCACACCCGGGGCTGGGAGAGCATCATCACGAGGAGGACGGAGGTGATCCCGGTGAGCGCCCCCAGCGAGATCAGGAACTGGGCCCGGGGGAGCCCGGCCTGCCGGAACGCGTCGGACACCGGGGCGTCGATGTCGATCCGGTCGTAGCGCACCATCCCGGTGAGGACGGCCGCCACCGCGACGTAGAGGACCGTGCAGATGATCAGCGACGCGATGATGCCGATGGGGACGTCCTTCCGGGGCCGGACCGCCTCCTCGGCGTGGGTGGAGACCGAGTCGAAGCCGATGTACGCGAAGAAGATGACCGCCGCGCCCGCGAGCATGCCGAGGGGCTCCCCGGCGGGGCCGCTCTGGCCGAAGACGTTGTGGCCGAAGAAGCTCAGCCCGCCGAAGCCGTAGGGGGCGAAGGGGACCCAGTTGGCGGGGTCCACGTGGAACGCCCCCACCCCGATGACGAAGAGCACCACCGCGAGCTTGATCGCGACCATCGCGGTGTTGAAGCGCGCGCTCTCCCGGATGCCGATCACGAGCACCCAGGTCACGAGGGCGGCGATCGCGATCGCGGGCAGGTCGAACCAGGAGCCGGTGGCCGCGAAGCGCCCGGTGGCGGGGTCGAAGTCGAAGGGGGCGGTCCGGAGGACCTCGGGCAGGGAGACCCCGAGGATGCCCAGGAAGTCCTGGAAGTAGTGGGACCAGCCGTGGGCGACGGTGGCGGAGGCCACCGCGTACTCGAGGATGAGATCCCAGCCGATGATCCAGGCGAAGAGCTCTCCGAGGGTGGCGTAGGCGTAGGTGTAGGCCGAGCCCGCCACCGGCACCATCGAGGCGAACTCGGCGTAGCAGAGCGCGGCGAAGACGCAGGCGATCCCCGCGGCCACGAAGGAGAGGGTGAGGGCGGGACCGGTCTTGTCGTGGGCGGCGATGCCGGTGAGGACGAAGATCCCGGTCCCGATGATCGCCCCCACCCCGAGGCTCGTGAGCTGGACGGGGCCGAGGACCCGCCGGAGGCGGTTCTCGCCTTTCATCTCCTCGAGGAGGAGGGCGAGGGGCTTGCGGGCGAAGAGCTGGCTGGCCATTGAGCGGGAGCATCGGGGGACGGCGCGGCGAAGTCAACCCCGATGCGCGGGGAGCGGGGCGCCTGCTCGATCGCCCGGACGTGCGCCCGGGGCCCTCACTTACCGCGGATCCTCCCCGCGGCCTCCCGCATGGCGCCGACGAGCTTCTCCTCGCGGGGGGCCTCTCCGCGCGGGCCGGCCTTGACGAGGCCGTCCAGGCGGGGCAGCGCCTCGCGGGCGGCCGGCCCCAGCTCCCCGAGGCCCTCGACGATCGCCTCGCGGGCGGCGATGCCGGTCTCCGGGCGGGCGAGGGCGGAGGCCAGGGTGGGCACGGCGGCCCCCCCCGCCCGGAGGAGGCCCTTCACCCCCCGGACCTGCTCGCCCGCGTGCTTCGAGCGGAGGAGGTCCGCGAGCTCGGCCCGCGCGTCGCCCGCCGGCCCCGCTCCCGGTCCCGAGCCCACGAGGGCGCGGCGCAGCGCCCCCACGTCCGCGCCGGCCCGGGCGGCGAGACCGGTGAAGAAGCGGGCCTTGTAGTCGTCGCCGCTGCCCAGGTAGCACCAGGCCGTGCCGGCCAGGGACTCGCCTTCGAGCCGGGGGTTCACCTTGGGGACGCGCTCGTAGGCGCCGACCGCGCGCGCCCACTGCCGGGCCGCGCGATAGCTCCGGGCCACCCCCAGCGCCGCCTCGCCGTTCTTCGGATCGAGCTTCAGCGCCTGCTCGTAGGCGGCGACCGCTTCGTCCACCCGGGGAGGGTCGAAGCTCCGGTAGACCCCGCCCAGGTCGAGGAACACTCCCGGGTCCGGGGACTCGGGGGACCGGGTGGCGTCGAGCAGCACCGACACCGCCTCCTCGAAGCGGCCGTCCCAGGCCAGGAAACGCCCGTGGCTCGTCCGGTAGGCGAGGTTGCCCGGCTGGAGGTCCGCGGCCCGGCCGTAGGCGTCCGCGGCGAGCGTCAGCTCGCCGAGCTCGTAGGCGGCGTCCCCGTGGGCGGCCTGGACCTCGGCGAGCCCGGGGAGGGCGGCCACCGCGCGATCGAGCGCGGCCCTGGCGCCTTGGGGGTCCCGCCCGAGGAGCAGGCGGCCGAGCAGCAGCTGCGCCGTGCCCGTGGCTCGGAGGTCGTCGGGCAACGCGGCCAGCCCGGTCGAGGCGCCCTCCGGGTCGCCCTGGAGGCGCCGGATCTCCAGGGCGGCCACCGGAGGCGCGGCCCACGACGGGTCGAGGCGGGCCGCCTCGCCGTAGGAAGCGGCGGCCTCTTCCAGCTGGCCGCGGCTCTGGAAGACGCGTCCCACCGCCATCTTCACGACCGGGTTCTTCGCCTCCAGGAAGCTCGCCTGCTGGACGGCGGCCACCGCTTCCCCGCTCCGGTCCCGCGGGTCCTCGGCGAGGGCGGCCAGGCCGAGGGCGGCCACGGCCTCGGCGTAGTGCTCGTCGAGCGCGATGGCCGCGCGAGCCGCCTCGGCGGCATCCGCGGCCTTCCCCTGGGCGGCGAGGGCGAGCGCGAGGCCGGTGCCCGCGGCGGCCGAGCGGGGGGCGAGCTCCCGGGCGCGCCGGTAGGCGGCCTCGGCGTCCCCGCCGAGCCACGCCGCGAGCAGCGCGTCGCCCCGGGCGAGGTGGGCCGCGGCCGAGGCCGGGCCCGCCTCCACCGCCCGCTCGGCGGTGGCGGGCGCCTCCGCCTCGCCCCGGCGCGCCTGCGCCCGCGCGAGGGCGGCCAGGCTCGCCGCCCCCCCTTCCGCCTCGACCGCCTGCCGGGCGAGGGCGAGCGCCTCCCCGGCGCCGCCGGCCCGCAGCGCGAACACCGAGCGGGCCGCGAGGACGCGGGCCCGCGGGCCGGCCGGCGCGGCCGCGGCCAGCGTCCCCGCCTCGTCGAGGGCGGCCCGGGCCTGCTCCAGCCTCCCGAGCCGCGACAGGAGGTCGGCCAGGGCGAGCCGCGGCTCCGGATCGCGGCGGGCCCGGGAGGCGGCCTTCTCCAGCTCCTTGACCGCCTGGTCCGGCTTGCCCTTGGCGAGCTGGGCCTCCGCCCGGGCGACCGCCTGGTCGAGCTTCTTGTCCGCCCGCGCCGGCGGGGCCACGAACGGCGCCAGGACGATCGCCAACAGGACCCCGACGAGTCGCATCACGCCTCCGCGGGGGAGTGTGGCACAACCGGAGGCCGGTCGGTGCCGGGGCAGCCGGTGCCGGAGGCCGCGGGGCCGCGAGGACGCGGGCTCGGCCGGGCTACAATCCCGCGCCCGGCCATGTCTCCCGACTCCTCCTCCCGCGCGAGCGACGGCCGCCCGGCCGCCCGGCCGGGACACCTCCCGGCGGCCGGGCGGTGAGTCTCCACGTCGTGGTCCTGGGCGCCTACGCCCTCCTCCAGGTCGTCCTCGGCCTGTGGGTCGCCCGCAAGGTGCGGGGGGCCTCGGACTTCTTCGTGGCGGGAAGGAGGCTGGGACCGGGCCTCCTGTTCGCGACCCTCGTCGCGGCCAACATCGGCGCGGGCTCCACCGTGGGGGCCACCGGCCTCGGGTACCGCGACGGCCTCGGCGCCTGGTGGTGGGTCGGCTCGGCGGGCATCGGCTCCATCTTCCTCGCCTTCTTCGTGGGCCCCCGCATCCGGCGGATCGCGGCGGAGCAAGGGCTCCACACGGTGGGCGACTACCTGGAGCGCCGCTACCACAAGAGCGTGCGGGGGACGGTGGCCGTCCTGCTGTGGGTGGGGACCCTCGTGATCCTCGCCGGGCAGCTCATCGCCGCCGGCAAGATCCTCCACGTGGTGACCGGGCTCCCCCCCGAGGTGGGGAGCCTCGTGGGCGGGGTGGCGATGACCGTGTACTTCACCGCGGGGGGCCTCCTGGGGGCGGCCCGGGTCCACGCGCTCCAGCTCGTGGTGGAGGTGTCGGTGTTCGTGGCGCTCCTGCCGGCGGCCCTCGCGGGAGCGGGGGGATGGGACGCGGTGGTGGCCCGCGTCCCCCCGGACGCGTCCTACTGGAGCTTCTGGCAGGGTGGCCTCTCCGGCATCGGCTACCTGGCCGTCCTCGCTCCCGCATTCGTGATCTCGCCGGGGCTCCTCCAGAAGGTCTACGGGGCGCGGGACGACCGGGCGGTGCGGATCGGGGTCGGGCTCAACGCGGCCTTCCTGCTCCTGTTCGCCTTCATCCCCACCCTCCTCGGCATCGTGGCCCGGTCCCGCCACCCCGGCCTCCCCGACCACGAGCTGGCCCTCCCCACCATGCTCCTCCACGACCTCCCGCCCCTCCTGGGGGCCCTCGGCCTCGCCGCCGCGTTCACCACCGACGTGAACACCGCCGACGCGATCCTCTTCATGCTGTCCACGTCCCTCGCCCAGGACCTCTACCGCGGCTTCGTGGACCGGGGGGCGAGCGACGCGAAGGTGCTGCGGGTCGCCCGGGGGGCGGCGGTCCTGGGAGGGGCCCTCGGGGTCGTCCTCGCGGTGGTGATGCCGTCGGTGATCGGGGCCCTCACGATCTTCTACACGCTGCTCGGGGTGTGCCTGTTCGTGCCGATCCTGGCCGGGCTCTTCCTCCCCCGGACGGGGACGGCCGAGGCCCTGGCCTCCATCGCCGCGGGGCTGGGGCTGACGCTGGTCGTGCACGTGGCCACGGGCGGGCGGGGCCTCGGCGGGGTCCCCCCCGCCCTCCTCGGGATCGCCGCGGGAGCGGTCGCCGCGGCCGCCGTCGCGGCGCTCCGCCGGCGGACCGGCCCCGCCTGAACCGGCTCAGGCCGAGCGGAACTCCTCCACCGGCCGCGGCGGCTCGGCGGCGGTCGTGAGCACCCGGTAGTAGCACCACGAGACGAGGGTGGTCACTCCCCCGACCGAGAGCAGCATGAAGATCCAGCCCTGGGTGGTCATCGCATCCCCCTTACCCCGCCGCCGGCTCGTCGTCCGGCGGCCGCACGCCGTCCACGTCCAGTCCCTGGGCCTTCCAGCGCCGCGTCCCGACCACGGTCACCCCCGTGAGGAGGGCCAGGCAGGCGAGGATCACCAGCCACGAGAGCTGGGCCTCGTGGTTGGGGGGGATCCCGGCCTCCGGGTCGCCGAGCACGGTGCGCACGTAACCCGGGATCTGCTGCCAGCAGAAGCCGACGAAGACCACGATCAGGTAGAGGGGGGCGACGTACTTGATGATGTAGCGGTAGACCCGGGGGATGCGGATCTGGGCCCCCTCGTGCGCCTCCGCGAGCCCCTTGTCCACCCCGACCACCCAGCCGAAGCAGATGATCTGCACCGCCGCCATGATGAAGATCATGAAGGTGCCCACCCAGAAGTCGATCGTGTCGAGGGCCACCAGGCCCTGGCTGAACCAGAGCACGAACAGGTTCCCGAGGCCGCAGAGGACCGAGACGACGGTGGTGGCGGCGCCCCGGCTGAGCCCGAGGGCCTCCTGGAAGAAGGCCTGCACCGGCTGGAGCATCGAGAGGGAGGACGTGATCGCGGCCAGGAACAGCATCAGGAACCAGATCGCGCCGAAGAAGGCCCCCGCCGGCATGTGGGCGAAGACCACCGGGAGGGCGTTGAAGCCGGTGGAGAAGGTCCCCCCGGTGTTGGCCCGGGTGAGGGGCTCCCCGAGGAAGATGACGGCCGCGGTCAGGGTGATGAGCCCGCCCAGGCAGACCTCGAAGAACTCGTTGGTCGCGGAGGCGGTGAGGCCGGACAGGACCACGTCGTCCTTCTTCCTGACGTAGGACGCGTAGTTGATGATGACCCCGAACCCGACGGAGAGGCTGAAGAAGATCTGACCGGCCGCGGCCAGCCAGGTGCGGAAGTTCGTCAGGGCCCCGAAGTCGGGGTTCCAGATGAAGCCGAGCCCGTTGCTCACGTTCTGCTCGGGGAGGGCCGGGTCGGGGGTGCCGAGGGTGAGGACGCGCAGGAGGACGAGGAGCCCGCAGACCGCCATCGCCGGCATCGCCCACCGGCAGACCGTCTCGATCCCCTTGGAGAGGCCGCGGTAGACGAACCAGGTGTTGAGGGCGAAGGTCACGGCCCAGAAGCCGAAGATGTGGAGGTGCCCGCCGTCGAACAGGTCCCCGTCCCGGGCGGAGCCGGTCATCCAGCCGAAGAAGGTGGTGGAGGTCTGGACCTGGTCGGCGACCGCCTGGCCGGAGGTGATGCCGATGCCTCCCTGGGTCGCGTAGTGGAGGAAGTAGCCGAGGCACCAGGACTCGACGACCACGTAGTAGAAGTACACGACCATCGGGATGAGGACGCCGACGACGCCGAGGTAGCGGGCCCACGGCCCCTTCCCCCACACCCCCATGATCGCCGGGGAGGAGTGGAAGCCCTTGCGCCCCCCGTAGCGGCCCATCGCCCACTCCGCCCAGCCGATCGGGATGCCGAGGAAGACGAGGGCGCAGAAGTACGGGATCATGAAGGCCCCGCCGCCGTTTTGCGCCGCGTTCCCCGGGAAGCGCAGGAAGTTGCCGAGGCCGACCGCGGAGCCGGCCACCGCGAGGATCAGCCCGATGCGGCTCGCCCACTCCTGCTTCTGCTGCGACATGCGCCTCCCTTCCCGCGGAAACGTGGGGCGGTGCGAGATTGGCGCAGGATACGGGCTCTGGGGGAAAAGTCAAAAGGCGGACGGGCGGGACGGGCGGGACAACGCTCGGGGAG
>Ga0268386_10000633_pt1 | contig 22566 bp, 26 predicted proteins | sample RVTome_15_FD_200260 | JGI IMG/M metagenome (GOLD analysis project Ga0268386, IMG submission 200260) | Soil microbial communities from uranium-contaminated site in the Upper Colorado River Basin, Wyoming, United States - RVT150D86... ...
GCGGAAGTCCGTGCCGCACCATGGCCGCCGCCTGGCCGGGTTTGTTGGACGACCTCGGGTACATCGGCGTGCCGGTGTCGCCGACGGTGAGCACGGCCACGCCGTCGGCGTCGAGCCCGACGACCGAGCCGTGGTGACGGCTCTCGACCAGGCCGGATCGCGCGACCTCGGCCACGATCTCGGCATGCGGTTCGACGCCATCGGCGGACATCGTCACGGGCAGCGATCCTGCCATGCGGCGATGCCGGACAAGCGGCCACGCGACGGCCGCGGCAGACCCGTCCGGGTCGGCTGCCACAATCTCGTCCCGTGCGAGCACTGGTGCAGCGCGTGACCGCGGCCCGGGTGACCGCCGACGACGGGAGCACAGGCGGGTTCGATGCCGATCCCGGGCAGCAGGGCCTGTTGGTCCTGCTCGGCGTCACCCACGACGACACGGCCGAGCACGCCGGCCGGCTTGCGCGCAAGGTCTGGGAGCTCCGCATCCTCGACGGCGAGCGCTCGGCGTCGGAGGTCGGAGCTCCGCTGCTCGTGGTCAGCCAGTTCACGCTCTACGCCGACACCCGCAAAGGCCGGCGCCCCTCCTGGTCGGCGGCGGCACCGCGACAGGTGGCCGAGCCGTTGGTCGACGCGTTCTGCGCGGCCCTGCGTTCGTTCGGGGCGATGGTGGAGACGGGGGTCTTCGGAGCTCACATGCAGGTCACGTCGACCAACGACGGGCCGGTGACGCTTCTGCTCGAGGCGTGACGGTCGTCAGCCCAGGCGGGCGCGGACGTGCAGGCCGGCCTCCGGGTCCACGACGACCTCTTGGGCGGCGGCGACTCCGCCGGCGAGCAGCTCTACGTCGACCGGGACGTTGCGCTTGACCAGCGCCAGCGCGATCGGACCGAGCTCGTGATGACGGGCCGCGGAGCCGACGAAGCCGATCGTGCGCCCGTCGAGCTCGACGTCGTCGCAATGCGCGGGCAGGTGGTCGACCGATCCGTCGAGATGCAGCATCACCAACCGTCGCGGCGGACGGCCCAGAGTGTGCACGCGGGCCACGGTCTCCTGGCCGCGGTAGCACCCCTTGTCGAGGTGGACGGCCGAGCCGATCCAGCCGACCTCGTGCGGGATCGTCTTGTGGTCGGTGTCGACGCCGAGCCTGGGCTCGTGGGCGGCGATCCGCGCGGCCTCGTGCGACCAGACCCCTGACGGCGTCTCTCCGACGTAGGTGGCCAACGACGGGCGGGGCACGAATACCTCGCGCCCTCCGTCGGTGACCCTGCTCAGGTACCGGTCGTGCGGCGCCGCCTCGGGCTCCCACGCGACGGCGAACTCGTCGGAGACGTCGGCGACCTCGACGCGCAGAAGGAACCGCATCGAGTCCAGGAAGCCCACCAGCGCCGCCGCGGTGCCGGGCTCGACGTGGGCCCAGAAGGCCGTGCCGTCGTCGACGGCGTAGAGGGCATGTTCGACCTGACCGTGCGGAGAGAGCAGCAGCGCCGTCGTGGCCTGGCCGGCAGGGAGCTGCTCCACGTCCTGGGTGACCAGCGAGTGCAGCCAGGCGAGGCGGTCCGGACCGGTGATACGGACGACGCCGCGGTGGGAGAGGTCGACGGGCCCGGGGACCCGCTGCTCGCGCATCGGGTCGCCGTAGTGCGCGGCGACGCCGGCATCCGGCCCGGTCGCGGCGACCGCGCCCGGCCGGTCGAGAAGTTGGCTGCGATAGGTGCTCACAGGAGCCTCAACACCGGAAAGTCCCCCACCACTCCCGTCCTGTGGCGGGTCTGCAACCACTCACGGCCGGGTCCGACGTGTCCAACCCGCCACACGATGGATCTCATGAGCAGTCCCGGCAGGTGCCGAACAGCGTCAGGTGACGGACGTCGGTCTGGAATCCGTGGTTCACGGCGACCTTGTCGACCAGGTCGGTGGCCACGTCGGGCTCGATCTCCGTCACCCGTTGGCAGTGCCGGCAGACGAGGTGGACGTGGTCGGGCTCGGTGGTCGCATGGTAGGCGGGTGCGCCGTGCCGGAGATGGGTGTGGCTGACCAGGCCGAGCCTCTCGAGCAGGTCGAGCGTGCGGTACACGGTCGAGATGTTCACGCCCTCGGCGGTACGGCGCACCTGGGTGAGGATCTCGTCCGGAGAGGCGTGGTCGAGATCCTGGACGGCCTGAAGCACCAGCTCACGCTGCGGAGTGAGCCGGTAACCGCGGGCCCGCAGGTCCGAACGCCAGTCGTCCACGCAGCCAGTCTAGGAACGCGCCTGGTCTGCACCGGCCACCCGCTGCAGCTCGGCGGACAGGTGGGGTTGGAGCTCGTGGCCCATGGCCGCCATCTCGTACACGTACATCAGTCGTCCGTCGACCAGCCCATAGAGGCGGTGGCCGGCGCGGTAGTCCTTCGCGGTCTCGGTCTTGAGCACTCCTCGCGTCGCGAGCTCGACCTTCGCCGGTTCGACCCGGCCGAGGTAGATCTCGACGAACCCGGTGGGGTGGGTCAGGAGCACTTCGACCTCGCCACCGGGCTGGGGCCGCCAGTACCCGGCCTCGCCGGCCGCCGGCCGAACCAGGTTGCCGTCGTCGTCGAGGATCCAGCCACGGCTCGTGTAGGCGAGGTAGGCCTTGCCGGGGACGTAGCTGAACACGACCTCCTGGCCGAACCGGAACGCCTCGACCGTCGGGTAGTCACCGACGCCCGCCCCCTCCCAGCGGCCGAGCAACCACGCGATCGGTACGCAGTCGGGGTGGAGATCGGCCGGAATCTGGATCACCGGGGTCAGACCCGGCCCTTGACCAGCATGTAGACCAGGCGGGCCGCAAACCATCCGGCGACCAGGGCGGCGCCGACGAGCACTCCGGTGAACAGCAGGTCCAGCACGCCGAGAGTCTAATCCGCAACCCCGCCCCGCCCGTTGTTCACGGCGGGTCGGCGTCGCCGCCACGAGGGCAGCCGGGCCGTCATGATCAACGGGAGTAGGGTGGTCGGCGTGGCCGGTTCACTCGTCGTCAAGGTGACCGCGGGGCTCGACGCGCCGGAGCGCTGTTCGCAGGCGTTCACGGTGGCGGCCTCCGCTGTGGCATCCGGTGTCGACGTGTCGGTCTGGCTCACCGGGGAGTCCGCCTGGTTCTCTCTGCCCGGGCGGGCCGCCGAGTTCGAACTGCCGCACGCCGCACCGCTCACCGACCTGTTGGACGCGCTGCTGACCGGTGGCCGGGTGACACTGTGCACCCAGTGCGCCGCCCGCCGGGACATCGGTCCCGACGACGTGCTCCCAGGGGTCAGGATCGCCGGAGCCGCCACCTTCGTCGACGAGGCCCTGACCGAGGGCGCGCAGGCGCTGGTCTACTGATCGCGAGCTCAGCCGCCGCGGGCCGCGCGGCGCAGCCGCCGCCCTACGCCCGACACAGCGTCCAGTGCCCTGCCGACCGACGCCTGCACCGGTCCGGCATGGCGCAGCAGCGGGTCGGTGAACGGACGCTCGACGCCCCCGGCGGCACGCGCGGGCGGCCCGAACCGACGGGAAGCGTCGGCCCAGGATTGCTCGTCCGGATCGGCGGGAGGAATCGCGACCGGCCCTGCGACGACCCGTTCGTAGAAGTCCCGCTGCTCCTCGCCGATCCGGTCCCAGCTGCGGGCGGCCGCCCGCGCGATGCCTGCCTTGCGCAGGGTCAGCCATCGAGCCGGGTCGTCGAGCAGGTCCGCGACCTCGCGGGCCAGCGCGTCGACGTCGCCCTCGGGCACCAGGATGCCCGCGTCGCCCACCACCTCCGGTAGCGCGCCGGACGCGTACCCGACGACGACGGCGCCCGCGGCCTGCGCCTCGACCGCCACCCGCCCGCGCTGTTCTGCCCAGGTCGCGGTGGCTCGCGCCGGAGCGAGCACCACGTGGGCTCGCCGCAACTCGGCGGCCAGTGCCGGCTGGGGCAGCCAGCGGTGGTGCTGCACCAGATCCGTCACGCCCATCCGGTCGGCCAGCCGCAGCGCACCCGTCGCGTGCGGACCCTCGCCGACCAGCACGAGCCGGGCACGACTGCCGGCCGCGACCGGACCGCCGTGGGGGGCGACGATCGCGGCCAGGGTACGGACGGCGTCCTCCGGGCCCTTCTCGACATCCATGCGTCCCGCGTGCAGCAACACCGCAGGCGTGCCCGGGGCCTGCCGCCCGGGCTCGTGAAGTGCGGGATCGTGCCCGGCCGGAAGCACGGTCAACTCGCCACGGAACCCCTTCCCCCAGGCGACCGAGGCCGCCTGCCGGGTAGCTGCGTAGATGCCGCCGAGGCGACGGTAGGCCGACCGTTCGTACCCCGCGAGCGGAGGTCGGTGACGGCGGGCGAGGTTCTGCGCCGTGGAGCCGACCACCGGTAGGCCGTCCGGGACCGCGGCGAGCCACTGCCGGGTCACCATGGAGTACGGCTCCGCGTCGATGTCGACCACATCGGGTCGTTGCCGCTCCAGCACAGTTGCGAGCTCCGCCGACGTGACCGCATACCGGTGCCGTACGGCGTCGCCGGACCGTTCGACCGGTAGTGCGACGACGGTGAAGTCCTCGACCACGGCGTCGATCTGCGCGCCGGGCTCGGGCCAGGACGACGGCACGAGCAGGACGACATCGACGCCGGCTGCCGCCAGCGCGCGCTCACGGGAACGCTGCGACGGGTCGCGGCCGCCGTGGTGGACCCGCAGCACACGCATGGGTCGCACTGTAGAACGCAGCGGGACGGGGCTTCGGACGTCGCCGGCGTCAGGCCGGCGACGAGATCCGGACGGCGCTCACCGCGACGGTGTCGCGCGCTGCGTCGGAACTGCTGACGATCTCCAACACGAGCCGCTGCGTTGCGCGGGGAGGCACCCGGAAGGTCTGCAGGTCGCGCAGCGTCGGATCCGGGTCCAGTTCCTGCTCGACGGTCGTGCCGTCGTCGAAGCGCCACCGGACGGCCGTGATCCGACGGTTCTCGGCGTAGCGGTCGGTGCCGTCGGCCGCGTCGGTCTTCGCATATCCGGGAACGAGCGCCACCTCGGCGATCCGCACCGACCCACCCAGGTCGAGAACGAGCGTCTCGCCGACGCCGTCGCCCGGGCAGCGCCAGGCCGTTTCCGGGTCGGCGTCGACCGACAGTGCCGGCTCGTAGGTCACCGGTCGGCCCGCCGCGTCGCGGCTGGCGTCGGCCTCGCAGGAGGCCTGGGCCACACTGGCCGCCACCGGCGTCACGTCGCCGTCCCACGGCGCGTCGTCTGCCACCGGGACCTGCCCGGCGCCCTGCGCTCCGCCACCAGAGGCACCGACCAGGGCACCGACGAGGAAACCTGCGAAGGCACACGAGGAGAGCACCGCAGCGACCACGGCGCCGGCCGGCCGCCCCGGCGCCGCGGAACCGTCGAACACGCGGGCCACCATACGACCGAGCTCCGCCGGCGAGCAGGCCGCTCAGACGGGGATCGTCACCTCGAGCTCGGCCACGACGCCGCGCTGGGCGACCACGACACGGTCGACGGGCACGGCGCGCGGCGCGAGGGTGCGGACCGTCCACCGCCCCGGCGCCGCGAAGAACCGGAACCCGCCGTCCTCGTCGGTCGGTACCTCTGCGGTGAACTCTCCCGAAGCGTCGTGGAGCCGCACGTAGGCGCCGGCCAGCGGATGGTCATCGGCGCGGGTGACCACGCCCTGGATGACCGACTGCGTGGACAGGTCGACGCCGTCGAGCGGGACACCACCGGGCGGTGCCGCGCAGCCCTCGGTCATGCCGCACCGGGTTCGTCCCCGACGGCGATCGGGACGCCGACCAGGGAGCCGTACTCGGTCCAGGAGCCGTCGTAGTTCTTGACGTTCTGGACGCCGAGGAGCTCGTGCAGGACGAACCAGGTGTGTGCGGACCGCTCGCCGATGCGGCAGTACGCGATCGTGTCGGTGGCGAGGTCGACTCCCGCGTCGACGTAGAGGGTGCGCAGGTCGTCATCGGAGCGGAAGGTCCCGTCGTCGTTGGCCGCCTTGCTCCACGGGATGTTGCGCGCCGTCGGGATGTGCCCGCCGCGCTGGGACTGCTCCTGCGGGAGGTGGGCCGGCGCCAGCAGCCGGCCGGCGAACTCGTCGGGCGAACGCACGTCGACGAGGTTCTTCACGCCGATGGCCGCGATGACTTCGTCGCGGAAGGCCCGGATCGACAGGTCCGGGCCCGAGGCCGTGTACTGCGTCGTCGGACGGGGCGGCGTGTCGGCCACCAACTCGCGGCTCTCGAGTTCCCAGATCTTGCGTCCGCCGTCGAGCAGCCGCACGTCGCGGTGCCCGTACAGCGAGAAGTACCAGTACGCATAGGCGGCGAACCAGTTGTTGTTCCCGCCGTAGAGCACGACGGTGTCGTCGTTTCCGATCCCGCGGGCCGACAGCAGCGCCTCGAACTGCCCGCGGTCGATGAAGTCGCGACGGACCGGGTCCTGCAGGTCCGCCTTCCAGTCGAGGCGGACCGCGCCCCTGATGTGGTTCTTGTCGTACGCGCTGGTGTCCTCGTCGACCTCGACGAGGACGACGGCGGGATCGTCGAGATGCTGCTCGACCCAGTCGGCCGAGACGAGCACGGACTCACGGCTCATCGGGAAACCTCCGTTAGGCGTGGAAGGGTGCGGCGGTATGCCAGGTAGATCTCACAGCCCAGGCAGATGCCGAAGGCGGCGTTGAGGAAGGCAGCGGCCAGGGCTGCGCCGACCGCGAGGTACCCGAGGACGGTCCAGCCGGCCACGAGTCCGGCCAGCCCGATCATCGCGAATACCAGCCCGACGCCCTGCGCAAATCGCGGTGGCCGGGCGTCCTCGTACTCATCAGGAGGCCTCAGCCGCGGCCGGATCGCCCGGGCGTAGAACCGGCCGTATGGCGATGCCGCGACACCGGCGACGGCCCCCACCGCGAACGCCCCGGCCTGGGCTGCGAGCAGCCAGACGCTGCCCGTGAGCAGTACCAGGGCGAGCACGACCGTCGTGACGGTGGCGGCGAAGCGTTGACCACGCGGGTCGATCATCAGATGCTCCCTGACGAGGGCGGACAGGATCGTCGCTGCGGGCGGTCCGGGCCGGTCCGACAGGAGCCGGGTGACGGGGACGCTCCGCGTCAGGGCATGAGACAGAGCATGCCGGCCACGCGAACGAGGTCGATCGCGCGGCGCTTGGTCAGCTCCGTCCGGAACACGGTGCGAGCGTACGGCGCGGGTTCTACCGTGTCACGGAACGATCGCATGTTGAGACAGCGTGTCTCATGACGTGGCCACCTCGTCGAGGACGGCCCGTACCTCGGCGGTGCGCGGGACGCCGGCCGACCGGCGCACGATCCGACCCCCTCGATCGAGGACGAACGTCGTCGGCGTCCGGGTGATCCCCAGCCGCCGCACCAGGTCGAGGTTCGACTCGGCGTCGACCTCGACGTGCTGAACCCCCTCGGTCGTCCGGGCCGCGTGTGCGAGCACCTGACGCGCTGCACGGCACGGCGCGCAGAACGCCGTGGAGAACTGCACCAGGGTCGCGCGGGCGCCGAGATCGTGACCGAGGTCGTCGCGCGAGAGGCTGGTCCCCCCTGCTTCCCGGCGCGGGGCCATCAGCCTCCCCCCGATCCGCCGGCGCCACACGCCGAACGCCGTTGCCGCGGCGACAACGACGAGGAGGACGAGGACGCCGGTCATGCCCACCCCAACACCAGGCGTCACTTCCACTGTTCCCCGTGGGGATTGATCACGTCCACCATGCTGGCAGACCGTTCACCAGGCGCGGGACGCTGGTGAACCGTCCACCCGGGTGGTGAACGTGATCAACGGGCGACGACGAGAACCTCGCCCGTGGACGTGACCACTTCGTAGCTGCTGATCTGCTCGACCTGCATCCCGACGGCCCCGTCGACGGCCAGCGCTCCCGCCACGGGGTCGTAGCCGTTCGTCGGCACGGTCCACGTGGCAGCCACCTCGCGGGTTCCGTCGGCCCCGACCGCGACCAGGCTGCACCGGGACCCGCCAGGAACGCCGGACACGTCGACGTGCACGGCAGTGCCCCATCCGCGCCGCCAGAGGTCGAGATCGAGGACGACGCCCCCTTCGCTGCCCTGCACCTCCGCCGTAGGGGCAGCCACCACCTGGTCCACAGCGGCCGGCTGGTCATCTGACAACGCCGCCACGCCGACACCCGCGACGACTGCCGCCGTGGCCGCAGCCGCCATGCTCAGCGCCCAGCGACGGCGCCGGTCATGCCGGCGCTGTGCCCGGACCTGTCCCAGCAGGCCGTCCAGAAGTCGCGGGTCAGGTTCAGCGGAGGAGTCGTCGTGCAGCGCGGATGTCCCGCCGTCATGCGGGGGCGGCCCGGCCATCGCGAGCATGCCCGCCGTGGCCTCCAAGGCCGCGATCTCGGCCGCACAGGCCGCGCAGCCCTCGACGTGCGAGCGGATCCGTCGTTCCTCCTCGGCGTCGAGCGCTCCCAGGACCAGGGCGCCGAACGAGAGCCGGATGTCGTCGCAGGCGGTCATGTCGCCACCTCCGTTCCGGTGATCCCACGTTCCTCCAGCGCCAGCCGCAGGGCACGAAGGGCGTAGTACGTGCGCGACTTGACCGTCCCGGTGGGGACGCCGAGCGCATCGGCGGCCTCGGCGACCGAACAGCCGCGATAGTAGGTCTGGAGCAGGGCACTGCGGTGCTCGCTGGTCAGCGTCGAGAGAGCGTCGACCACGACTTGGGCCACGAGCGCCTGGTCAACGCCGTCGTTCACGGGTACGGCGGCCAGCGCACTCTCGGCCACCTCCGGCGGCCGCGCCCGGCGAGCCCGTTCCCCGTCGACGACGAGGTGGCGGGCCACGGTCCACAGCCACGGCCGCGCCGATCCCTTGTCGGGGTCCAGCGAGTCGGGGTGCCGCCAGGCACGCAGCAACGTCTCCTGCACGACGTCCTCCGCACGGTGCCGGTCGCCGCGGACCAGCCGTAGGACGTAGGCGAACAGAGGGCCGGCGTGCTCGTCGTAGAGCGCGCGGACGAGCTGCTCGTCGGCGACCGGTGCCCTCACACCTGGGGCACGCTCGCGGGATCGACCCGGTTCAGCCGGCCGCTGGCTCATCCGACCAGGATGCGCCCGAGGACGTACGCCACGGGAGCGGTAGCGACGATCGGAAGAGACACCCGCAGGTGCACCGGGACGGAATCGGGTGTCCCGGCCTCGATGCCGATCCGGTCGACCGCGGCCAGGGCGGTCACGGCCGTCAGTGCGGTGAACGTGGCGACGACGACGGCGCCCACGGCGGGAACCGCCGCAGCGACGGCACCGACCAGCAGGACCAGGCCGGCGGCGAGCCCGCCGGCCGCGAGCACCGCGAGAGCGCGCCGGACGGCGACGGGAAGTGGCATCAACTCGGCCAGCCCGACGGTCCCCACGCCCAGCAGCCCCAGCCCGACGGCGTAGACGCCGCTCTCCGCCGCCCGCAACGCGACCCAGGCCACCGGCAGCACGGCCATCGCGCACGCCGCCACGGTCAGCGTCAACGACGTGGTCAGGCCGGGTCGACCATCCCGGCGCAGGAGCTGGATCGCAATGGCCACCAGCAGTGCCGGGCCGAGCAGGGCCGCCGCGGGGCGCATACCCGATGTGCCCTCGTAGACGGTCCAGACCGATGCCGCCACCGCGACCGCCAGGGCCAGCCAGGCCGCCGGGCGTGCTTCGTGCACGCTCGACGACTGCACTCCCCCGAGCGTGAACACCACCTGCACGATGACCACCGCTGCCGCGAGCAGCGCGCTGCCGGCGACAGCTGTCACGGCCAGTACGGCCACGAGTCCCGCGGTCATCAGCGATGGCACGGGGGGATCTTCCCAGAGCAGATGGCTACCCCCCGGCGAACGGTGGCAACAACTCGACAACGGAACCCTCGGTCAGGTCGAGCTCCGCCTGGTCGCGCAAACCCGCAGGTGCGCCGTCGACGACCGCCGAACACACCGAGAGGACGGTCGCGAACCGAGGTACGTCGGCATGACGGGCCCGCGCCTGCACGAGGGCCGCGGCGAGCGTGTCGGCCTCCACCGACTCCTCCGTCAACCCGGCGGCCGCCCGAAGCGACGCCCAGTATCGCAGCGTCACCGTGGGCACTGTGCCGCCAGCCAGTCACCGATGCGCCGAGTCAGCGACGCGTCGACCGCGCCTTCCGCGTGCCCGAAACCCGGCACCAGCCACAGCGTCCCACGGTCGCCTGCAGCTTCGGCCACCCGACGGGCGTGCTCGGTCGGGAAGTAGTCGTCCAGGTCGCCGTGCACCACGAGCAGGGGTGCCTGGATCTCGGCGGCGGCGGACACCGGGTCCAGCGGGTACGGCTCGGTCCATTCGTCGGCAGCGATGCGCGTGCCACGGATCAGCCGGATGGCCACCCGGCCGGGCGGGTGGAGCACCAGCCGATGCAACGTTCTCATGCGCGGAGAGCCGCGGTAGTACCACTGACCAGGGCCGCTGACCGCGGCGACGGCGTCGACGCCTCCGTACAGCGCGGCGTGCCGGAGCACCACCGCCGAGCCGAGCGAGAACCCGAGCGTCGCCACCCGGGCGTAGCCCAGCGAACGCGCCCAGCCGACCGCGGCCTCGACGTCGCGGACCTCCTCCCACCCGAGCGTGCACACGCCACCGGAGCCGCCATGCCCCCGGAGGTCGAGCAGGACGAGCCCGGCCGGGTCACGCAACCACGCCGCGATGCGGCGTATCCGCGGGTGGCGCGAGTTCAGGGTGAAGCCGTGTACGACGACGACGGCGAGGTCGCGTGTCCCGCGCGACGGTGGCTGGTGCTCGGCCACGACGAGGACCCCGTCGTCGGTCTGCAGGCGCCGGCGGAAGCCCGCGCCGTCGCGACTCGCGGTGGTGGGGCGGAGCGGGGTCCCGGTCACGTGCACTATCCTGCCAAGTGTGGACCCGGGCAGTGCTGCCTACGGGTCCCGTCGTGTTCCCGGCGAGAGGGGGCCGCATGGGCTCGACCATCCTCCTGCTGACCAATGCCTTACGTCCGTCGGCCGAGGTGCTCCCCGCCCTCGGCCTGCTCCTGCACGACGTACGCGTGGCTCCCGCCGAGGCGGCGGCGCTGCTCGACGCGCCGGCCAGCGACGCGGTCCTCGTCGACGCCCGACGTGAACTCGGCAACGCGCGTGGGTTGACCCGACTCATCCGCACGACCGGCGTGGACGTCCCGCTGATGGCGGTCGTGACCGAGGGTGGACTGGCTGCCGTCACCGCCGACTGGGGAGTCGACGACGTCCTCCTCGACACCGCCGGCCCGGCCGAGGTGGAGGCCCGGTTGCGCCTGTCGCAGGGCCGTCTCGCCGCCGCGAGCGCGGCGGACGACGCGCCTGACGAGATCCGGTCCGGCGACCTCGTCGTCGACGAGGCCACGTACACCGCCCGGGTGTCCGGACGCCAGCTCGACCTCACCTACAAGGAGTTCGAGCTGCTCAAGTTCATCGCCCAGCACCCGGGCCGCGTCTTCACGCGGGCCCAGCTCCTCCAGGAGGTCTGGGGCTACGACTACTTCGGCGGTACCCGGACCGTCGATGTCCACGTCCGCCGGCTGCGGGCGAAGTTGGGAGCCGAGCACGAGGCGCTCATCGGGACCGTCCGCAACGTCGGCTACCGGTTCGTGCCGCCGGCGCCGCGCCGTGGACCCACGCCGGAGCGCGTGAGCCGGTGATCGCGGCCGCGCGGCGGCTCGACGACGACGCCGCCGCCGCCGTGGCGACCTTGATCGCGGCAGCGACCGAGTCCGACCGGGTCGCGCCCGTATCGGAGCAGGGGCTGCTGCGGTTGCGCGCCGACGGTGACGGCCGAGTCCGGCACCTGGTCGCACGCGACGGCGGGGTGCTCACCGGGTACGCCCAGCTCGACGTCGACAGCTCCGCCGCCGAGCTGGTGGTCCATCCAGCCCACCGCCGGCGCGGCGTCGGCCGCAGCATGGTGGACGGCCTCACCGGTGAGGCTCAGGGTGCGGAGTTGCGGGTGTGGGCCCACGGTGATCTTCCTGCGGCGGCCGCGTTGGCCACCGCGACCGGGTTCACGCGAGCCCGATCGCTGTGGAAGATGGCCCGCCCCCTGACCGCGCCCCTACCCCAGCCGCGCGTCCCCGACGGCGTTGTCGTCGACACGTTCGTCCCGGGCGCCGACGATGCCGCCTGGCTGACCCTCAACGCCCGTGCGTTCGCCGAGCATCCCGAGCAGGGCCGCTGGACGGCGGCCGACCTCCGGCAGCGTTCCAGGCAGCGCTGGTTCGACCCGGGCGGGTTCTTCGTGGCCCGGCGTGGTCCGCGGATGATCGGCTTCCACTGGACGAAGGTCGACGACGACACCACCGGTGAGGTCTACGTCGTCGGTGCCGATCCGGACGAGCAGGGAATCGGTCTCGGCCGTGCGCTCACGCTCGTCGGCCTGCACCACCTGCGGGCGGCCGGTCTGGAACAGGTCGTGCTCTACGTCGACGAAGACAACCGGGCGGCGGTGCACCTCTACGCCACGCTCGGATTCGAACGCGTCGGCGTCGACGTCATGTACGCCCGATTGCGGCCATAGGCAGGATGGCAGCGGGCAAAGCCCTGGGGCGGCGCGTTGCGCCCCCGGCCGCCGAGATCGGCTACCCAGTGTTCACGTCGGCGTGTCAGCATGATTGCCATGGCCGCCGAGCCGATCGCCGCCGAGGAGCGCTACCTCGACCGCGAGCTGTCCTGGCTGGCGTTCAACACCCGGGTGCTCGAGCTCGCGGAGGACCCCGATCAGCCCATGCTCGAACGGGTGCGGTTCCTCGCGATCTTCTCCAGCAACCTCGACGAGTTCTTCATGGTCCGCGTGGCCGGCCTCAAACGCCGCATCGCGGCCGGCGTCGCCGTCCGTGCCGCCAGCGGCCTGCTGCCTCGCGAGGTCCACGTGGGCACGCTGGCGCGAAGCCGCGACCTCATGACCCGCCAGGCGGCGTGCTTCCAGGACGAGCTGATGCCGTCGTTGGTCAAGGAGGGCATCGAGATCTCCCGGTGGGACGACCTCGACGACTCCGACCACACCCGCCTCCGCTTGTTGTTCGGCGAGCGCATATTCCCTGTGCTCACGCCGCTGGCCGTGGACCCAGCCCATCCGTTCCCGTACATCTCCGGTCTCTCACTCAACCTCGCGGTCGTCGTCCGCAACCCCCGCACCGGAACCGAGCACTTCGCGAGGGTCAAGGTGCCGCCGAACTTCCCGCGCTTCCTGCCGGTGGCCGACGAGCGCTTCGTTCCGCTGGAGGACGTGATCGCGGCGCACCTGTCCCAGCTGTTCCCGGGCATGGACGTGCTCCAGAACCACACCTTCCGGGTGACCCGTAACGAGGACGTCGAGGTCGAGGAGGACGACGCGGAGAACCTTCTCACCGCCATGGAACGCGAGCTGATGCGCCGGCGGTTCGGCCCGGCGGTGCGGCTCGAGGTCGAGGAGACCGTCGACCCACACGTTCTCGACCTGCTCCAACGCGAGCTGGGCGTCAGCGACAACGAGGTGCTGTCGCTTCCCGGGCCTCTCGATCTCACCGGCCTGCACGACATCGCGAACCTCGACCGCGCCGAGCACAAGTACCGGCCGTTTCTACCGGCCACCCATCGCGACCTACCCGATGTGGAGTCGGCGGCGCCGGCGGACATGTTCGCCGCGATACGGCGCGGGGACATCCTCGTGCACCACCCTTACGACTCCTTCTCCACCAGCGTTCAACGCTTCGTGGAACAGGCGGCCGCGGACCCCCGCGTGCTGGGGATCAAGCAGACCCTCTACCGCACCAGCGGCGACTCGCCCATCGTCGACGCGTTGGTCGACGCCGCCGAGGCCGGCAAGCAGGTCCTGGCGCTGGTCGAGATCAAGGCGAGGTTCGACGAACGGGCCAACATCACCTGGGCCCGCAAGCTCGAGCAGGCGGGCGTCCACGTGGTCTACGGGATGGTGGGCCTGAAGACCCACTGCAAGCTGTGCCTGGTCGTCCGTGACGAGGCGGAGTACGGCGCCGGCATCCGCCGTTACAGCCACATCGGCACCGGCAACTACCACCCGAAGACGGCCCGGATCTACGAAGACCTCGGCGTGCTCACCGCCGATCCCGAGGTCGCGCGGGACGTCAACCACCTGTTCAACACGTTGTCGGGCTACTCGATCGACTCCGACTACGAACGGCTTCTGGTCGCCCCACAGGCACTCCGGTCCGGCATCGTGGAGCGGATCCAGCGTGAGATCGGACACCATCGGGCCGGACGTCCCGCGCAGATCCGACTGAAGATGAACAGCGTCACCGACGAGGCGGTCATCGATGCGCTCTACGCGGCTTCCCAGGCCGGAGTCCCGGTCGACATCTGGGTCCGCGGCATCTGCTGCATCCGTGCCGGTGTTCCCGGTCTGTCGGAGAACGTCCGCGTCCGGAGCATTCTCGGTCGCTTCCTCGAGCACTCGCGCATCATCTCGTTCGAGAACGCGGGCAACCCCGAGTACTGGATCGGCTCGGCCGACCTCATGCACCGCAACCTCGACCGCAGGGTCGAGACCATGGTCCGTCTCGGCCGGCCGGAGCACGAGGCCGAACTGGGCGCCCTGTTCGCCCTCGCGTTCAGCTCCGAGATCACGTCGTGGCACCTGGATCCGGACGGGGAGTGGGTGCGGGTCCACAAGTCCGACGACGGTCAACCACTCGCCGACCTCCAGCAGGTCCTGATCGAAGGGAAGCAACGCCGGAGGGCCACGGCGTGAACACCGGCGAGCCCGTGTCCGTGCAGCGGGAGGTCGAGTACAAGTTCCGGGTCCACGGTCTGTTCCGCCTTCCCGACATGACCTCCGGTGACGCGGTCTCGGTCGTCGAGGACCAGGGCGTCCTCACGCTCGAGTCCGCCTACTACGACACCCCCGATCTGCGGCTAGCCCGGGAGGGCATGACACTGCGGCGGCGGAGCGGCGACGACGACGAGGGCTGGCACCTCAAGCTGCCCGTTCCCGGCGACGGCCCGCAGGCTCGCGACGAGCTGCGGCTGCCGCTCGCTGCCGGCGACCCCGACGCCCCGCCGGCCGCCCTGCTCGATGTTGTTCGGGTCGTCCTGCGGCACACCCCCGTACGGCGGGTGGCCACCTTGCGCACCGCGCGCACCCGGAACGTCCTGCACGACGCTGCCGGGCAGCCGGCCGCCGAGCTCGTCGACGACACCGTCCGCGTGGTGGACGGCTCGGGCCGGGCATCGGCACGGTTCCGCGAGCTCGAGCTGGAGGAGCGCGACACGACGCCGCGTGACCTGGTCTCGCAGGTGGCGGATGCGCTCGCCGGCGCCGGTGCCGTCGGCGGCGAGTTCGTGTCCAAGGCCGTCCGCGCGCTCGGGCCGCAGGCAGCCGCACCACCAGAGGTTCCGGAGCCCGGAACGGTGGGGCCCGACGATCCGGCGCGCCTGGCCGTCAGGGCCTACCTGGCCCGGCACACGATCGCCCTGCGCGCCGCCGACATCTCCTTCCGGCGCGATCCCGACGGACCCTGGGACTCCGTCCACCGGATGCGCGTCGCGGCGCGGCGGTTGCGCAGCGGGCTGCGCGTGTTCCGTCCGCTTCTCGACCGGGCTTGGGCCGACGGGCTGCGCGACCAGTTGGCGTGGTTGGCTCGCGGGTTGGGTGACCTGCGCGAGCTCGAGGTGCTGATCGACCGGCTCCAGGACCGCATGAACGACCTTCCCGCGGACGAGCGGCCCGAGGACCACGGGGCCGGCGTGCTGGACCACATCCGGCGACAGAAGTCCGACGCGCGCGAGCGCGCCGGGCGCATGCTCGCCTCCGATCGGTATCTCGACCTCCACCAGTCGCTGGTGATGGCGGCCGCCACGCCGCCGACCACGCCGGCGGCCGAACGGCCGGCGGGCGAGGCACTGCCACCATTGGTCGCCAAGGCGTGGAAGCGGCTCGAGACGAAGGTCGAGGCCTTGCTTGCCGACGAGGCCTGCCCGGGAGGCGCACCGGACGCGGAGTGGCACGCGGCCCGCATCGCGGCCAAGCGGGCGCGGTACGCCGTCGAAGCGGTGGCGCCCGTTCTGGGCAAGGATGCCGCGGCGCTGGCCGGTCAACTCGAGCGGATCACCGACATCCTCGGGGCTCACCAGGACGCTGCGGACGCGGCCAGAGCCGTGCGGGCGATGGCCGGCGAGGTGACCGACCCGTCGGCCGGATTCGTGCTCGGTGTGCTGCACACCGCCGAGCGGGACACCGTCCGCGCCAAGCGTGCCGAGTTCGCCGCGGTGTGGCCGAAGGTCAGCCGAGCCAAGTGGCGCCGGTGGCTCGACCGATGAGCAGGCGCGACACGGTTGCGGCCCAGACGATCGTCGCGGCTGGTGCCGTGGTGTGGCGCCCACACGTCGGGCCGGGCGGAGGGATCGAGGTCTGCCTCGTCCATCGCCCCCGCTACGACGACTGGTCGCTCCCCAAGGGCAAAGTGGGCCGTCACGAGCATCTCCTCGCCTGTGCCGTGCGAGAGGTTCAGGAGGAGACCGGCCATCGTGTCGTCCTCGGCCGACCGTTGCCGGGTCAGACCTACCAGGTCGACGGCCTGCCGAAGCAGGTCCACTACTGGGCCGCCCGGGCCGACGACGACGCGCCGCCATGGCGAGCCACCGCCGAGGTCGACCAGGTGGTCTTCCTCCCTGCCCCGGCGGCGTTGGGTCGGCTCAGTCATCCGCGCGACGCGCAGCCCGTCGCGGCGCTCCTCGAGAGCCCGGTCCGGACGACCCCAGTCGTCGTGCTCCGTCACACCCAGGCGCTCCAACGCTCGTCGTGGACTGCCGGACCCGACGCGGAGCGGCCGCTGAACGAGCACGGCGCGCGAGATGCGGTTTCCCTGATCGCGCCGTTGAGCGCGCTCGGGGTCACCCGGGTAGTGACCAGCGACGCCGCCCGGTGTGTCGAGACCGTCCGGCCCTTTGCGGAGGCGGCGGGAACAGCGCTCGAGCTCGAACCGGCGCTGTCCGAGGATGGTCACCTGGACCGGCCCGACGGCGCCGGCCGGCTCACCAGGGCCGTGTTGGCCGAGGACGCTCCGACCGTGATCTGTGCCCACCGGCCCGTCCTGCCCGACGTGATCGCGGCGGCCACCGAACTGTCGCACGTCGATGTGCCCGGCGGACGACTGCACCCGGGCGAGTTCCTGGTGCTGCACCACCGCGGCGGCACCGTGGTCGCCGCCGAGCGCCACCACCCATGACTCGGGCGGATGCCCGGGACAACGGGATACCAGGCGGAGGACGCGCGGCTGGTTCATGTGACGGCCACCACACCGCCCGGTCCACGACCAGCACTAGGTGATTGGCGTTCACGGTTCGTTCACTCGCGTCGGGTCACGCGGACACCTCCACTCCCTACGTTCGCGGTGTCACGTGGGCAACGAGAGTCCGAGGAAGGACACCGGAAGTGGACATCAGCTCTGTTCGACGGCGCCTTGCGCCGTTCGCCGTGGCAGGTGCGGCGGTGCTCGTGCTGGCCGCGTGCGGCAGTGGCAACGACCCTGAGAACACCGCCGCGGAGGAAGGAAGCGACTCGGAGTCGCTGTCCGGCTCCGTGGTCGTCGACGGTTCCAGCACGGTCTTCCCGCTGACCAGCGCGGCCGCCGAACTGTTCGCCGCCGAGCAGCCCGACGTGCAGGTCTCGGTCGGCCAGTCGGGCACCGGCGGTGGATTCGAGAAGTTCTGCGTCGGGGAGACCGACATCTCCGACGCGTCCCGGGCGATCGCCGACGACGAGATCGCGTTGTGCGAGGAGAACGGCGTCACCCACGACGAGTTCTCCATCGCCAACGACGGACTCACGGTCGTGGTGAATGCGGAGAACGGCTGGGCCACCTGCCTGACCGTGGAGCAGCTCAACGCGATCTGGGCACCCGACTCGACCATTGCCAACTGGAACGAGGTCGACCCGTCCTTCCCGGACGAGCCGCTCGTGCTGGCCGGGCCGGGCACCGACTCCGGTACGTTCGACTACTTCACCGACGCGATCAACGGTGAAGAGGGTGCCTCGAGGACCGACTACCAGGCCTCGGAGGACGACAACGTGATCGTCCAGGCGGTCCAGGGATCAGCCGGTGCCATGGGGTACTTCGGCTACTCCTACTACGAGGAGAACGCCGAATCGCTCAAGGCCCTGAAGATCGACGGTGGCGGCGGTTGTGTCGCACCCAGCGCCGAGACCGTCCAGGACGGCTCCTACGCCCCGCTGGGCCGGCAGCTGTTCATCTACCCGTCGGCCGAGGCGCTCGAACGGCCGGAGGTCGAAGGCTTCGTCCGCTTCTACATCGAGAACATCGACGAGATCGTCCAGGCGGCAGGCTTCATCGGCCTCAACGACGAGCAGAAGACGACCCTGTCCGACCAGTTCGACGCACTGCTCGGGGGCTGAGCACGTCCGTGCGCAGCACCATGAAGCCGAGCGGCGCAGGGGTGTCCCTGCGCCGCTCGCAGCCGCGCTACGGCGAGCGGGTGATCGAGGCCGTCCTCTTCATCGCCGCGTTGGTCTCGATCCTCACCACCATCGGGATCGTCGTCGCCATCATCGGGCCGACGATCGAGTTCTTCCGCGAACCGTCGGTGACGGTGTGGGACTTCCTCACCGGTACCGAGTGGACGGCACTGTTCGCCGAAAGCCAGCAGGAGTTCGGCGTTCTGCCTCTCGTGAGCGCGACGTTGGTCACCAGCGTGATCGCGATGGCCGTGGCTATACCGGTCGGCCTCGGCGCTGCAATCTACCTGGCCGAGTACGCCTCGCCGCGTGCTCGCAGGCTGCTCAAGCCGACACTCGAGGTGCTCGCCGGCATCCCGACCGTCGTCTACGGCTTCTTCGCCGTCTCGTTCATCACCCCGAACGTGCTGCAGTCGTTCCTCGAGGTCGGCACGTTCAACAAGCTCAGCCCGGGCCTGGTCATGGGCGTCATGATCATCCCGACGGTGGCCACACTCGCCGAGGACGCCATGACTGCCGTGCCGCAGGCACTGCGGGACGGCGCCTACGGCCTGGGCAGCACCAAGCGGCAGGTGGCGACCAGGGTCGTCGTGCCGGCAGCGACCTCGGGCATCATCGCCGCGTTCGTGCTGGGCATCAGCCGGGCGGTCGGGGAGACCATGATCGTCGCCCTGGCTGCGGGGAACCAGGCGAATCTCTCGCTCAACCCACTGGAGCTCGGGCAGACGATGACGGGGTTCATCGCGCAGGCGGCCTCCGGCGACCAGCCGACCGGATCGATCGGCTACGAGTCGCTGTTCGCCGTCGCGGCGTTGCTGTTCGCCATCACGATCCTGATGAACTTCGTCAGCATTCGGCTGGTCCGCCGGTACCGCGAGGTGTACGAGTGACGGTCACCGAACGGACGCCGCCGCCGCCTTCGGCGCCACAGACGCCGCCGGTTCTCACCGGGCGCGGCCACGACCGCGCACCGAGGGAGTACGGCTTCCGCACCGTTCTGCTGATCTGCCTGGGTATCGGGATCGTCTTCCTGGCCGTCCTGCTGGTCTACGTCCTGCTCGAGGGGTGGCCGCGGCTCGACCTCGACCTGTTCCGTAACCAGGGATCGCAGATCAGCCCGGCGACCGCCGGTGCGCAGGCGGCGATCTACGGCACGCTCTGGCTGATGGCGGGAACGGCGGTGCTCATCCTGCCGCTCGGCGTCATGTCGGCCATCTACCTCGAGGAGTACGCCGATCCGGAGAAGTGGTACAACCGGCTGATCGAGGTGAACATCCAGAACCTGGCGGCCGTGCCCAGCGTCGTCTACGGGATCCTCGGCCTCGGCCTGGTCGTCCGCGGCCCGCTGTCATTGGGGCCCGTTCTGCTCGCAGGCATGATCATCTTGGCACTGCTCGTGCTGCCGGTCGTCATCATCTCCAGCCGCGAGGCCATCCGTGCGGTGCCCGACTCGATCCGCGACGGCTCGCTGGCCCTGGGCGCCACCCGCTGGCAGACGATCTGGCGGACGACCCTGCCGAACAGCGTGCCCGGGATCGCGACCGGTTCGATCCTCGCGCTGTCCCGTGCGATCGGCGAAGCAGCACCGCTGGTGATCATCGGGGTGGCGCTGACCGTCACGTTCAACCCGGCCAGTGTCTACGACCGGTTCACCACGCTGCCGATGCAGATCTACAGCTACGCACAGCGGCCGCAGGAGGACTTCATCATCCTCTCCAGCGCCTTGATCATCGTGCTGCTCGTCATCATGCTCGCGATGAACTCGGTGGCCATCCTCATCCGGAACAAGTACCAGCGGCGCTGGTGAACCGTGCCTACACCCGACGGCGAGACGAGAGACGACATGACCGGTCAGGACACGATTCCGGCGACGACCACGAGCGACGCCTCTACCGCTCCGTCGGCCGCGGGCGGCACCATGGTCATGCCGCCTCGGCCGGGCCACGAGCACCACAGCACGCGCGAGTCGAGGCCGCTGGACCCATTGATCGTCGTCGAGAAGCTCAACATCTTCTACGGCGACTTCCACGCCGTCCGCGACGTCGACATGCTGATCGGCCGCAACGAGATCACCGCCCTGATCGGACCGTCCGGGTGCGGCAAGTCGACGGTGATCCGTTGCTTCGACCGGATGAACGACCTGATCCCGACCGCGCGGGTCGAGGGAAGGATCCTCTTCCACGGTCAGGACCTCTACGCCAGGGACGTCGACCCGATCGAGGTCCGGCGCCGGGTCGGCATGGTCTTTCAGAAGCCCAACCCCTTCCCGAAGTCGATCTTCGACAACGTTGCCTACGGACCCAAGGTCACCGGCATGAAACTCTCGAAGTCCGCGTTGGCCGACCGGGTCGAGCACGCCCTGGTCGCCGCCGCGTTGTGGGACGAGGTCAAGGACAAGCTCGACCAGAACGCCCTGTCTCTCTCCGGCGGCCAGCAGCAGCGCCTCTGCATCGCCAGGGCGATCGCGACCAATCCCGAAGTCATCCTCATGGACGAGCCGTGCTCCGCGCTCGACCCGATCGCAACGTCCAAGATCGAGGACCTCATGCGCGACCTGGTGGAGGAGTTCACGATCATCATCGTGACGCACAACATGCAGCAGGCCGCGCGGGTCAGCGACCGGACGGCGTTCTTCACCGCCAACGTGGACGCGAAGGGTCATCGTTTCGGCGAGCTGGTCGAATACGACCTGACCAGCAAGATCTTCACCAATCCCGAGGACAGTCGCACCGAGGACTACATCTCCGGTCGGTTCGGCTGAGCCACCGGCCTCAGGCTCGAGCGGGCACCCGGAGGTCGTCGAGCAGGCGCCGCACCCTCCGCTCGATCTCGTCCCGAATGGGTCGGACGTCCTCGACCGCCAGACCGGACGGATCGTCGAGAGTCCACTCCTCGTACCGCTTCCCGGGGAAGATCGGGCAGGCGTCCCCGCATCCCATGGTGATGACGACATCAGCGGCGCGGACGACGTCGTCGGTCCAGGGCTTGGGAAACTCGCCGGAGATGTCGATGCCCCGCTCGCGCATCGCCTCGATCGCGGCCGGGTTGACCTCCGACCCGGGTTCGGAGCCGCCCGACCACGCGACGGCCCGGTCACCGGCAAGATGCTCGAAGAAGCCCATGGCCATCTGGGATCGGCCGGCGTTGTGCACACACAGGAACAGGACGGTGGGTAGCCCGTCGTCGGCCAGCCCTTCGACCTTGGCCAGCGCGCGCAACTGCTGGCGCGCGAACCGTTCGGCCATCAGGGGCAGGAAGTTGACGACGGTTGCCCGCCCGGCGAACTGGTCGTAACTCGAGTGCAGGAATCGCTCGATCGTGTCCGTGCCGAACGTGCCGTCGAACTCGCCGGCGAGCCGTTCGGCCGCGGCCCGCAGGGCGAGGCTCTGCTCGAGGGTGATGTCACGACGGGTCCAGGTCTGGCTCATCGGAGGTCTCCTCTCTCGTGGGCTCGACCGCCTGGGCCAGGCGACCGACGCGGTCGGCGAGGTCGACGACGGCGTGCTCGAAGGCCTCGGCGGTGCCGATCCGGACGGGATCGGGCACCGACCAGTGCAGCCGTTCCGCCGCCCGAGCGCCGAGATGTTCGTGGGCGGCGTCGCACACGGCGACGACCAGGTCGCCGGGACGCAGCACGCCGCTGACGTGCACGGGGCGGCCGGCGCCGAGGTGCAACCGGTGCCGGCGCGCTGCGGCCACCGCGCCCGGATGCACGCGGGCTGCCGGGTGCGTTCCGGCCGACGATGCGGGCACCGTGCTCTTCCCCGACCAGAGCGATGCCGCCAACCGTGAGCGGGCAGAGTTGTGGCTGCACACGAACACCACCCGCGGAGCGCGCAGGGTGGCCCGCGGAACGAGTGCGGTCAGGGCGGCGGGAACGAGGCCGACGTAGGTGCGCCGGCGGTCGGCCTCCGACCGGGTCCGGTGGACGACGCCGGCCTGCTCGAGGACCTTCAGATGGTGGGCCAGCAGGTTGCCCGGCAGCGCGAGATCGCGGGCCAACTCGCCTGGCGACGCATCGCCGAGAACCAGTCGGTCGACGACGGCCAGCCTGGACGGTTCGCCCAGCGCCGCGTGAATACGTGCGCGCTCGTCAAGGGCGCCGACTCGGTTCTCGCCGCCAAC
>Ga0268386_10000634_pt1 | contig 22552 bp, 17 predicted proteins | sample RVTome_15_FD_200260 | JGI IMG/M metagenome (GOLD analysis project Ga0268386, IMG submission 200260) | Soil microbial communities from uranium-contaminated site in the Upper Colorado River Basin, Wyoming, United States - RVT150D86... ...
GATTCTCCACTGGGAAGCATGATTGGGATCGCCACCCCGGTCATGATCATTGCATCCAGCATCCACGCTTGCTGCCCAACCAACCTACCGCCGCCATCGGCCTGAACGGACCGTTCTATTTTCCATCTTTGACGAACACTACCCGCGCTTTGTGCGGGAGATCGAGGGGGCCGGTGGGCGCCTGCCGCAGTTCATCCGCCAGGAGGCCGACGTGGAGTATGTTCTGGTTCATAGACGTCTCCCTGGTTCACGAGCTCAAGTGGTAGCTTCCACTGTTAAGGTATTCCTCACTGAGGATAGTCCTCGGTTCTCGTGAATGGGGGGGCGTCTATATCTTCTATCCGCTTTGAGTCGGCGTTCGGGGTGGATTAAGACCGGAAGCTGAACGCGGTTTGGTTCACAAAGCTTCTTAACTGGCATTCCTAAGCTCTTCCCGGATCACATTTCGCAATGTCTCTTCCAACGGTCGGCCGGCATTCTCGATGTGTTCTCGAAGTGCCGCATTGATTAGCGTCTGGTAATTGCCACCGCCAGCTTCAAGAACCCGCTGCTTGAAATGATTGATGATGTCACCATCAAGCCGAATGGTGATCCGTTTCTTGTTGGGGTCCGGCCTCAATACTGGACCGCGCTTGCCCTTGCTGAAATCTTCACTCATGGCTTAATCCTTCGTAATACTGATTCGTTTCGCTACGGTCTGCCTTTCGCGCAGAGATAATGCGAATGGTCTCCTGATCTTGCTCCGCATGTACCACTAGCAACACGTTCAAATTTGGACCCAGGCAAAGCGTTTTGAATCGCTGTTCGTCGTGATATTTGTCTTCGATCGTTAAGGCGTTTTCATCCTCAAGTGCAACGACCGCATCAGCGAAGTCGACGCCGTGATCTCGCAGATTCGAGGCGGCCTTGTTCGGATCCCATTCGACCTTCACAGTCTAAATGTATGCACAAATAGTGCACATGTCAAAGGCGTGCTGGGGCGTGGCAAACGCGAGCGCGTCGATGTGCTGCACATCACGCGGACGTGGCGTGAAATTAGAGGTGCTACTCGTTCGGGATTCGGGTGTCGATGGCACGCCTCACTTCGCGTACGAAACTTCGGCTGACCGGGACGCGGCGCCCACCCTTGAGTACCGCGTAAATTCGACCCTTGCCGGACTCGACGCGAATGAGGCTGTCTCGGGCGACCCAGTACGAACGATGGACCTGTATGCCGAGCGGGCGAAGTTCTTCAGCGGCACGCGAGAAAACGTAATTAACCAACCTATGGTCGTCCGCCCCATACACATCGACGTAGTTACCTTCCGCCTTCATCCAGCGGATATCCCTGCGTAGTTCGTCAGGCAGCATTCCGAGCAACCCCGCCTGCGGCAGTGACTCGCGGCGCTGCTCGCCCGCCGAACGGGCCAAAAGGGCCCGGACCAGCAGGCAGATACTCCAGAATATCGCCGAATACGCCATAGTCTCAACCAGCTCGGTCAGCCATCCGTTCCGCTCAACAAGGCCCCCGTACCGGAAGATATCCAGCAGCCATTCCAGCACCTCGTTGAACAAAGCGCCGACGAGCACGGTCGCTGAGTGGTGCACGACCTCGCTGAATCGTTGTGCGACCCCGAGCTTCCTGAACAAGCCATTCGCAAGCAACAGGCCCGCCACGAGCGGTAACACCTCGGAAAGCGCCCGGGCCAGCCCGGCCAACGGCGCTTCGGTGCGATCGACCGATTCCACGACAAGCGTCACCAACACGATCGCGGCGACGCCCCACTCGACCGCGTGATGCCGCAACAGCGCGCCCCCCACGCTACTGATGCCGGTTTGCGGTTTGTCATTGATGGATGGCATTCGTAAAGAATAAGGTCTTGGCCGCGTAAAACCAATTGCACCGTGAAAAAGACACCACGAGTATGCGATGTGGTTGCCTATAGGCGCAGATTACGTGAGCAGAGGAATCTCAGATGGCGCGGTCATTTCGAACGGGGATCCATCGGGGAAGGTGCAACAGAGCGTGGCGGCAAACGATGAACTCGGTCATCGTCGCCGCCCTTCTGGCAACGTGCTCGGCCACCGCGTGGGCGCAGGAACGCCAGGGCTCGTTGGAAGCCCGAGTGCTTCAGAGCGAGACACAGCGACCGATGGCCGACATCTCCGTGACCCTCGTAAGCAGGGACGGTGCCCGTTTCGAGGCCCGGACGGACGCTCAGGGCCGAGCCCTGCTGGATCACCTGCCAGAAGGGCTCTACACGGTGCTGGTGAGCGCCCCGGGCCGTTTGGCCGTGGAAGAACCGAGCGTCCGCATCGTCGCCAACCGAATTCTGCCTTTCGACGTGGCGCTGCAACCCCTGCCGGAAGACATCCTGGAGCTGGAAGAGGTGCGCGTCACAGCCCGGGCGATCCCGACTGACCCCTTCGGCACGGTAAGCGAGAGCTTCCGTAACCGCGAGGAGCTGCGCGTGGCGCCGGGTACCGGGAGTGATGTTTTACGCGCGCTGGACGGCCTGCCCGGGCTACTGTCCACTGGCGAGTTTGCGAACTTCTCGGTACGGGGCCGCGGGCCGCGCGACAACCTGATTCTCGTGGACGACATGCCGTTCGACAAGATTCTTCACTTCGATCAGTCCGTGGGCGGGGCCGAGGACATCGACGGCGGTGGTCGCTACTCGATATTCGCACCCGAGACCATCGCGGGCGCGACTTTCTCCCCGGGCGGTTGGACGGCCGCATACGGCGGACGGTCGGGATCCTTGTTGCGGCTCGACGTCGCCCCCGGTGCGCCGTCGCCGCGCAGCAGCCTGCGCATCGACATCGCCGGCGTGGAATTCCTCCACGAGGGGCCCAGCGGCTTCGATCCCGACACTTCGCTGATGTTCACCGCACGACAGTTCGACTTCGGTCGCGTTTTCGACTTGGTGGGCGAGGACGATCTGGGTGAGCCGGAACTCACGGACGTGATCCTGAAGACCACGACCGACCTCGGCTCGCGTGACACCCTGGAGTTCCTCGCCATCTACGCCACCGAGGAGTATGTCCGTGACGTGGACAACGCGGTCGCATCGGAGAATTTCGAGGATGTCTCGCTGATCGATTCGAGCCAGGACGTGGCATTGCTCGGCGTTACCTGGCGTCACCTGTTCGGCGACAGCGGCGAGTGGACCAACCGGGTCTACTTCCGGTCCAGCGACAAGACGAGCAGCGAGGGCGAGGCGTTCCCGGATCTCGTCCCCCCGGACACGCCGGCGCAGGACGTGCCCGTTCGCGAAGACATCCTTTCCATCGACGAGAAGGAATCCGAGATCGGCTGGCGCAGCGACGTCAGCCTGCTCAACCGCTTTGGATCATTCAGCGCGGGCCTGCGGGTCAGCGACGTTTCGTTGGACTACGAAACCGTCTTGGCCGGGCCCTGGGACCGCTTTGTCTACCGCAGCGAGGACCCGCGTCCGCCGGGCCAGGACTATATCACCCTGATACCGGAAGACATCGACAGCAGCCTGGACCGGGGCGAGCTTTCCTGGGCCGCCTATGCCGAACAGGTGTTAGAGCAGGAGCGCTGGGACCTGCGCGCCGGCCTGCGCTACGACCAGGACGGCTTTTCCAGCGAGGGCTACGTTTCACCGCGGTTCGCGTTCAACTACCAGCTCGGCCTGGACACGCGCCTGTCGGCATCCGCCGGGCTGTTCTACCAGTCGCCGCGCTACTTCGACCGCGCCGCCGACCCGTCCAACCTCGGCCTGGCTAATGAGCGCATCGCGCACCTCAGCGCCGGTTTCACGCACCGGATCAACGACCGCTGGGACCTGCTGGTCGAAGCCTATGCCCAGAAGCTGGACGACCTGGTTACCGAGGACGTCCGCACCAGCGGCACCTTCAGCAACGACGGCGAGGGGACCAACCTCGGTGTCGACGTGGTGCTGGCGCGGAATTTCGCCAACGGGCTGTCCGGCGACATCACTTACTCGTACAACGACCTCCGCATCGACGACAACGACGGCCTCGGGGAGTACGACGGCGACGATAACCGGCCGCACTTCTTCTCCGTCGGCGGCAGCTGGGAAATCAACGAACGCTGGCTGCTGAGCGCCCGCATGAAGTGGGCCAGCGGCCTGCCGATTGACGATTTCATCATTCACGACGACGTCCTCGGCCCGGGCGAGCCGCTGCGCTACTCCAAGGAGCTGACCACGACCAATACCCTGCGCGCCGATGACTACTACGCGCTCAACCTGCGCGTCGACTACCGCCGGCCGCTCGGCTGGCTCGACCTCGTGGCCTTTCTCGACGTAATCAACGTGTTGGGCGGCGTCGGCGCCAGCCCGCCCGAGTTCAACCCCAGGAACGGCCTGAACGTCCCAGACGAAGAGGAAGCGCTGCCAATCTTTGGGCTGATCCTGGAGAAGAATTGGTAGTCATTGCTTCCACGAACCTCACTGTAATTTTAGCGCCAACTTCACAATCATTCTTATTCTTCACCGGACGTTTCCGCGGAAACGCCTCTCGAAGTGATGGCTACATGCATTCATGTTGCTCCATCGCCAGCCAATAGACGCGAAACACGAAAACGGTAAAAAGCGCTCCGAGAAGTGACGACAAAATATTGGTCACCGTGTACACAAATAAGTATCCGAGACTGCTGGTGTCGAACAGGATGCCAATCAAGCCGTATGCGACGTAGGCAGTTCCCAAAAATATAAGTCCGCCAACCAACAATGTTCCACCGTAACCAGTGGTTCGACTCCAGCTGAGCTTCATGCTGCTAAGCGGGTTTTCGCCGCCAAGTAGCAATTCGAAGAACGCCGACCTGGTGGTGTTCCACCCGCTCAGCCGCGAGCACATCCGCAAGATCGCGGACATCCAGCTCGATCACCTGCGCAAGCGGCGAGGCTTCTGCCCCAGCTGTGGTGCCCGGCGGATGGTGGAATCGGCCGCCCACCTGGTCGATCACGTATTTCCCGAAGCGCCGGTGCGGCAGTTCGTGCTTACATTTCCTTTCCCATTAAGGTTTCTTCTGGCGGCTGAACCGAAGGCATTGACCGAGGTGTTGGCGGTCGTACAGCGTGGAATTTCAAAGTTTCCGATCCGGCAGGCCGGATTCACCGGGGCCTCGGGCGCGAAGACGGGTGCCGTTACACTGATCCAGCGCTTCGGCTCGGCCCTGAACCTCAACCCCCACCTGCACATGCTGTTCCTGGACGGGGCGTACCGATTCGGTAGTCGTAATGCGCGTTTCCATCGCGCCCGTCGGGCCACCAGCGATGACCCCGGATCGGGTCCGGGGCAGGTTCTCGCCCAGCTCCTCGACAGCCTCAGCCGGCGCATCGTCAGGGTGCTGGAACGTCGTGGATTGTTGGTCGCTGATCCAGTCGATCCATATCTGGAGTTCGAGGCCGGATCGAGCCTCGTTCAGATTCAGGCAGCTCCGATTGCTTATCGCATTGTGATCGGCCCGCACGCGGGCCAATAAAGACAGGACATCCACAACTATTCGCTTAAAAAAGATGTGGGTGTCCCAGCTTCCTTCCCAGCTTCTCCAGCTTCTTTTCGCACGAGCTCCGCGGCGATGTGCTCGTCCACGACTTGCTCCAGGATGGCCATCGGCATCGCGCCGTTCTTGAGCACCACGTCGTGGAAGGCGCGGATGTCGAAATCATCGCCGAGGGCCTCTCGGGCCCGCTCGCGCAGGTCCAGGAGTGTGAGCATTCCGATCTTGTAGCTCAGCGCCTGGCCCGCGGTCACGTAATAGCGCTGGATCTGGCGCTCGATGTCGGCCGGGGCCATGGGCGTGTTCTCGGTCATGTAAGCGATGCTTTGCTCCAGGGGCCATTGCCTGGCGTGCATGCCGGTGTCGACCACCAGGCGCACCGCCCGCTTCATCTCCTCGGCCAGACGTCCGAAGTCGCGCATGGGCAGGTCCTGGTACAGGCCGGCTTCCCAGGCCAGGCGCTCGGCGTACAGGGCCCAGCCCTCGGAATAGGCGCTGTAGCCGCCGAATTTGCGAAATTCCGGCACGCCTTCGAGTTCCTGCTGGATGGCCAGTTGGAAATGGTGCCCCGGCGCGCCTTCGTGGTAGGCCAGCGAATTCATGATGTGCTTCTGCACCGCGTTCATGTTCTGCAGGTTGACGTAATAGATGCCGGGCCGCGAGCCGTCGGGTGAGGGGCGGTTGTAGAAGGCCGTGGAAGAGCCCGCTTCACGCCACGGCTCCACGCGACGCACTTCCAGCGGCGCCTCGGGCAGCACGTTGAAGTAGTCCGGGGCGATGTCGTAGATGTTTCCGATCAGGCGGGTGGCCTCCGCGAGGTACTCGGCACGCCCCTCGTCGCTATCGGGGTAGTAGTTTTCCGGCGCGGTGCGCACGTATTCGAAGAACTCCTGCAGGTCGCCCTCGAAACCCACCTCGGCCATGATGGTTTCCATTTCGCCGCGGACGCGGGCGACTTCAGCCAGCCCCAGTTCGTGGATCTCGTTGGGGTGGCGTTGAACCGTTGTCCAGAACTCGACCATATTGGCGTAGTAGGCCTCGCCGTCGGGCAGTGCCCAGACGCCGTCATCGTGGTCGGCCTTGTCGCGAAGCCGGGTCATCTCGGCGATGAAGGCCTGGTAGCCGATTCGGAAAGGGCCACTCAAGGCATTGGCCGCGTCGTTCACCAGGATCGCCTTTTCCTCCTCGTCGATGTCCAGCGCCTCCACCTTTTCGCGGAAGTCGGCCAGCACCACACCATCGTCGGCGGCTTCCTCGAACGGCGCCCCTTCGAGCATGTTCCCGGCGGCGGGCAGCACGCGCGGGTAGACCATCCTGGGCGGTATGACGCCCATCACTTCTCCCAAACGAAGCTGCTCCACGATCTGTTGCATCACCCCGTGGACACCGGCCACCCGCGAAATATAGGCTTCGGCGTCCTCACGGGAATCAACGCGGTGGATGTTCTGCAGAAAGGTGGGCAGATCGCCGGCGATGTTGTTCATTTGCGAGACCGCGTAGTGATGATGCCGCCATGGGAACATGCGCAGCGCGCGCTCCTGGTTGTACTCGAAGATGCGATAGCTCAGTTGCGAGCCGGGGCTGAGTGCAGCGAATTCGAACTCACTGCGCAGCCGGGCGAGGTCGGCTTTGGCCTGTTCGTGCTCCTGCAGCGCCCGCTCGTCGGAATAGTCGTCCCACTTGCCGTAGTCCGCGGTCTTGCGGCCCAGGCGTGCCTGAAGTTCCGGGCTGTCGGCAACGTTACGCTCGAAGATCTCCTCGAAGAAGGCGGCCAGGCGCTGGTCCTGCGTCAGGTCCTCCGAGACTTCCTCTCCGCCTGCTGCCGCGTTCTCTGCGGGACCGGCCGATGCAGCCGCCGAATCCGGCGAGCGATCACAGGCTGCGAGCCACAGCAGCGCGGTGATGAGGGCTGCGTTCATTAAGGTCTTTTGAATCATCTCAGCTTCCCGGGGTTCTTGCCGTCACGCCAATGTCACGGCGGATTGGAAGTATAGACAGGCTTTCGATGAACTTCTGTATATTTGTCCGACCATTCGAACGAGGAGCCCACGATGCTACTTGGGATTCGGCCGTTACTTGTCTGCCTTTTGCTTTGCGCCTTCACGCCGTCCGCCTTCGGCGACGAAAGTGCCCGCAGCGGGGAGGCCGACAAGCTCCACGCAATTTTCGACAGGCACTGGGAACGCAGCCTGGCGGAAAACCCGGTCTACGCATCGTTACTGGGCGACCGTCGCTACAACCGCGACTGGGGTGATCTGAGCGAAGTAGCACGGCAGCAACGACACCAGGGTGATCTCGAAGCGCTCGAAGCGCTCAAGACAATCGACCGCGAGCAGCTTTCGAAGGCCGACCGGCTCAACTACGACCTGTTCAAGCGCGAATACGAAGACCAGGTCGAGGGCCACCAGTTCCAAACCTACCTGATGCCCATCAGCCAGCGGGGCGGCATCCAGACCCTGGACGAAACCGGCAATCGCATCCGCATGCGCGAGGTGAGTGACTACGAGGACTGGCTGGTTCGCCTGTCGAAGCTGGTAACGTTGACGGACCAGACCATCGACCTCATGCAAGCCGGCATTGCCGCCGGAATGGTGCCACCGAAAATCACCATGTCGCGCGTTCCGGGGCAGATCGGGAAACAGATCGTCGATGATCCCGGGCAAAGCCTTTTCTTCAAACCCTTCGCCGAGATGCCCGATGACTTCAGCGATGCCGACAGGGAACGGCTGGCCGACGAGGCCCGCAAGGTCATCGGTGAAATCGTGATCCCGCAGTACCGGCGCCTCCTGGCCTACTTCAACGAAACCTACTACCCGGCATGCCGCGACAGCGTCGGCGCAAGCGAGCTTCCGAACGGCAGGGCGTTTTACGAGTACCGCGTCCGTTCCTACACGACCACCGTAATGGCGCCTGACGAAGTGCACCAGCTCGGGCTGGAAGAGGTTGCGCGCAACCGTCGGGAAATGCTCGCAGTGATGGAAGAAGTTGGGTTTGAGGGTACTTTGCACGAATTCTTCGACCACCTTCGCACCGATCCCAAGTTCTACTACGCAACACCGGAGGAGCTGTTCGAGGGCTACCTTGCCGTATCGAAAAGGATCGACCCGGAACTCGTCCAGCTATTCGGCAAGCTGCCGCGCATGCCTTACGGCCTGAAGCCGATTCCCGACGCGATCGCCCCGGACACCACGACCGCCTACTACACCCGGCCCGCCGCCGACGGCAGCCGGGCCGGATACTATTACGTCAATCTCTACAAGCCGGAAACACGCCCGAAATGGGAAATGGAAGTGCTGTCGGTGCACGAGGCCGTGCCCGGCCACCATCTGCAACTCGCACTCCAGCAGGAGCTCGAAGGGATGCCGAACTTCCGGCGCTACGGCGGCTTCACCGCCTTCAGCGAGGGCTGGGGGCTTTACAGCGAACGGCTGGGCTACGACCTGGGGCTGTACAAGGATCCGTACTCGCGGTTTGGGCAGCTCACCTACGACATGTGGCGCGCCGTTCGCCTGGTGGTCGACACCGGTCTGCACTACAAGGGATGGTCGCGGGAGCGCGCGATCGAATACTTCATGGACAACGCCCCGAAAACGGAGCTGGACATCACCAACGAAATCGACCGCTACATCTCGAATCCCGGCCAGGCGCTGGCGTACAAGCTGGGCCAGCTCAAGCTGCTGGAGATGCGCCAACTGGCGAGCAACCAACTGGGCGATGCTTTTGACATCAGGGCCTTTCACGACAAGGTACTGTCGAACGGCTCCGTGCCGCTGTCGGTCCTCGAGCAGATCGTGAACGAGTGGATCGCGGCCTCGCTTTGCGTGAAGGGCGCGACGCCCGTCAGAAACTGAACGCCATTCGGTTTGGCAGCCGCAGCAGCGCGCCGGGCTGGAACGAGTGGGCCGGTCCTACAATCGTTCGTAAGCGATCTCGAAGGTATCGCCGTCCTCGATTCGGCCTGATTCCAGCCCCTTATCGAACCACCGCATCCGTTGCTCCGAAGTGCCGTGGGTGAAGGCGTGCGGCACCACTTTGCCCTGGGAGCGCTGCTGGATGGCGTCATCGCCGATCTGGTTGGCCGCGCGCATCGCTTCCTCGATATCACCGCGGTCGAGGTAATGTTTGTTATGGTTGGTCCACACACCGGCGAGGAAATCGGCCTGCAGTTCGAGCCGCACCGACTGCTGGTTGAAATCGGGCTGCCCGCGCCGGGCGTGAACCTGCTCTGAAATCCCCAGCAAGGTCTGCACGTGGTGGCCCACCTCGTGGGCGATCACGTAGGCCTGCGCGAAGTCGCCCGGCGCTTTGAACGTCTGGGCCAATTGATCGTAGAACGACAGGTCGACGTAGATCTTGCGGTCAGTCGGGCAATAGAACGGCCCCATGCGCGCATCGCCCACGCCGCAGCCGGTGGGGTAGCGGTCCTTGTAAATCACCAATTGCGGTTCCTCGTACTGCCGGCCGATGCGCTGGAACTCCCGGCTCCAGATGTCCTCGGTGTCGGCCATCACCACCTTGACGAACTGGAACAGCTCCTGCTCCTCCGCGCTCGGCGTGTACTCGACTTCCTGCACCTGGGCCGGCCCGCCGGTGAGCATGGACGGATCGATCAGACCCATCTTCCAGCCGATCACGCCAAGCACAACCACCACCAGGATGCCTTTCCAGCCGAAGCTTCGTCCGACCAAGCTGAGCAGCGCGGTCGCGCCTGCGCCGCCTGCCGTCACGCGCTGCCCACGCGCGTCTTCCACGTTACTGCTGGTTCTACGTCCTCTCCATCTCATCCTGGCGAACTCCTAAAAAATCGGTGAGTGCCCGAAATTCACACTTTGGCACGTTGCGCCTTCCAGGGAAAGCGTGCCAGAAAAAGGGCTCTGCACATTCTGTTCAGCAAATCATACGCGCCTCATGAATATACGTTCCGTTCCATCAAAAGGAAGAGACCTGAAGCGTTGTCTTGAATACCAGCCGATTGCACGCAAGATAGTTTCAGTGGCAACCACCAAGGGCGCAGCATCCGTGACCGCCAAAAGTCATGGCGGAACCCTGGTGCCGGGCACCCGACTTACTTGATCTGGAGGTACGGATTCACGCGCATGTGCGGACTTTCAGGAGAAATTCGATTCGACGGCAAACGCGCCTCTGAAGAGCGGGTGCGGGCGATGATGGACATGCAGGCCGCGCGCGGCCCCGATGGCAGCGGCTTTGCCGATTTCGGATGGGCAGCTTTCGGACACCGCCGCCTCAAGATCGTCGACCTCAGCGATCGCGCGGCGCAGCCCATGAGCGACGAAGGCTCGGATCACTGCATCGTGTTCAACGGCTGCATCTACAACCACAATGAACTGCGCGAAGAACTCCGCAAAAAGGGCCACCAGTTCTTCTCGGCGAGCGACACCGAGGTCATCCTGAAGGCCCACCAGGAATGGGGTGCGGACTGCGTCGAACGGCTGAATGGAATGTTCGCCTTCGCCATCCACGACCCCGACCGGAACGAGATCTTCCTTGCCCGCGACCGCCTGGGCATCAAACCGATGTACCTGCTCGAGGAGCCCGGCTGCATTCGCTTTGCGTCGTTTTTGCCGGCCCTGATCCGTGGAGCCTCGGAAACACCCGATATCGACCGTGACGCCCTGCACAATTACATGACCTTCCACTCGGTCGTGCCCGCGCCGCGGACCATCCTGGAGCCCGTGCGCAAGCTGCCGCCTGCAACCCGAATGACCATACGTCGCGATGGCACAATCGACTCCGAGGTCTACTGGCGTCCGCATTTCCGCCGCCGCGATGGTGATGAGGATGTCAGCTTCGGCGACTGGCGCGATCAGGTTCGCGACAGCCTCAACTTCGCCGTGCAGCGCCGCCTGACCGGCGATGTGCCGGTCGGCGTGCTGCTGTCGGGCGGGTTGGATTCCAGCCTCATCGTGGGCCTTTTGGCCGAACACGGCCAGACCGGCCTGAAGACCTTCTCGGTGGGTTTCGAGGCCGCCGGTGAAGAGAAGGGCGACGAATTCGAGTATTCCGACATCGTCGCCAAGGCTTTTGGCACCGAGCATCACCAGATCCGGGTCGCCTCCGATGAATTGCTGGAGCACCTGCCGGACTGCTTCGAAGCGATGTCCGAGCCGATGGTCAGCCACGACAACATTGGCTTCTACCTGCTCAGCCGCGAAGTTTCCAAGCACGTGAAGGTGGTGCAGAGCGGGCAGGGCGCCGACGAGGTGTTCGCCGGCTATCACTGGTATCCGCCCATGATGGACAGCGACACACCGCTCGAGGATTACTGCCAGGTGTTCTTCGACCGCGATCACGAAGAATTCCGCCGCGCGGTCGATGAGCGCTTCGTCAACGGCGACGCCAGCAAGGCTTTCGTCAGACAGCACTTTGCCGAGGCCGACGCCGAGCGCGCCGTCGACAAGGCCTTCCACATCGATACCACGGTGATGCTCGTCGAGGACCCCGTCAAACGCGTCGACAACATGACCATGGCCTGGGGACTGGAGGCGCGCGTGCCCTTCCTCGACCACGAACTGGTCGAGCTGGCGGCGCGCATCCCGCCGGGCTACAAGGTCGACGGCGGCGGCAAGTACGTGCTCAAGGAAATGGCGCGTTCGGTGATCCCCTCGGAAGTCATCGACCGGCCCAAGGGCTATTTCCCGGTTCCTGAGCTGAAATATTTGAAAGGCCGCAGCCTGCAGTTCGTCAAGGACACGCTCAACAGCCGTGCCGCCAACGAGCGCGGCCTGTTCCGGCGCGACTACCTCGACACGCTGCTGGATGCACCCCACGAACATCTGACCCCGCTGCGCGGCTCCAAGCTGTGGCAGGTCGCCGTGCTCGAAGCCTGGCTGCAGCGGCATATCGAGGCATAGCATGATGGCCGACGACCGACGAATCAGGCATCGCGTCAAGCGGCAGGGCTCGCCGACCCTGCGCAACTGGGAGGCGCCCAGGCGCCCCCACGGCAAGCCACAGCGCAGCAACGTCTCGATCGACTGCGGCTGGGGTCGGCTGATCTTCGCGCAGACCTTCTCCGAGAACCGGGAACTCGCCGACCTGATCAGTGATGAGGCGCCCGGACAGCGCAACATCGCGCTCTACATCAACGACCCGCACGTCGTGCTGTCTCTGAATCCCCAGGAGCTATTCCTCGATCCGTCTCACACGTACCGATTGTGGCTGTGCAACTACCGGCCTTCGCGGGTGCGCCCTCAGGGCTTCAGCGTCCGCCGTGCCCAGGACGACAAGGACGCGCGGGCGATTTCGCGGCTGCTCACCAGCCGCAACATGGTGCCGGCAGAGGCCGAGTTCATCAGCGAGCACATCGCCTCCAAAGTCCTCACCCACTTTGTGGCCGAGGACGGCGCCAGCGGGCGGGTGGTCGGCACCGTGATGGGCGTCGATCACAAGCGCGCCTTTGACGATGTCGAGAACGGCTCCAGCCTGTGGGCGCTGGCCGTCGACGCGCAGGCTGCGCTGCCCGGCATCGGCCGTGCCCTGGTGGCGGCGCTGGCCGACCACTTCGCCGCCCGTGGTCGCGAATACATGGATCTTTCCGTCATGCACGACAACGAGGCGGTGATCAATCTTTACGAGAAGATGGGCTTTCAGCGTGTCCCCGTGTTCAGCATCAAGCGCAAGAACGCCATCAACGAGCCGCTGTATATCGGCCCCAGCGAAGGGGAGAGCGGACTCAACCCCTACGCACAGATCATTGTCGACGAAGCACGTCGGCGCGGAATCGGGGTGAATGTGCTGGACGCCCCGATGGGGTATTTCTCGCTCAGCTTCGGGCCCAAGACCATCGTATGCCGCGAATCGCTGACCGAGATGACCTCGGCCATCGCCATGAGCCGCTGCGACGACAAGCGGGTTACGCAGAAAATGCTGTCTGAGGCCGACCTGAATGTTCCGCCGTGGCAGCACGCCGGAGAAGCCGACGACAACCGCGCCTTCCTGGAGGAGCACCAACGCATTGTCGTCAAACCGGCGCGTGGAGAGCAAGGAAACGGCGTCAGCGTCGGCCTGACTGTAGAAGATGAAATGAACCGGGCCATCGAGCGCGCCGCCCAGGTGTGCCCCGACGTCATGCTAGAGGCCTTCCGGCCGGGCCAGGACCTGCGCGTCATCCTGATCGGCGATGAAGTGGTGGCGGCGGCGGTGCGGCGCCCCGCGGAAATCACCGGCAATGGTCGTGATACGGTCGAAACCCTCATCAAGAAAAAAAGCCGGCGACGCGCGGCGGCCACCGACGGTGAATCGCACATCCCCGTGGACGAGGAGACCCTGCGCAGCCTGAACAGCCAGAATCTGGATCTGGAATCGGTGCCCGAAGAGGGCCGCGAAATCCGCGTTCGTGAGACCGCTAATCTGCATACCGGCGGCACCCTGCACGACGTGACGGAGGACCTGCACCCCGAACTGATTCGCGCTTGCGAGCGGGCCGCGCGCACGCTCAACATTCCGGTGGTGGGCCTCGACCTGATGGTGGAAGCGCCCGACAAACCGGACTATTGCTTTATCGAGGCCAACGAGCGTCCTGGCCTCGCCAACCACGAGCCGCAGCCGACCGCACAGAAATTCATCGACTTCCTGTTCCCGCAAACCATCGCCGAGAAGGAGAAATAATGGAAAAGATCTCCCCGGACCTGAAGTACGTCCAGCGCGTCATGCAGGACCTGCTCGATATCCCCAGCCCGGTGGGCTTTACAGACGAGGCCGTTCGCTACACCTGCAATGAGCTCGAACGCCTCGGCATTCCCTTCGAGATGACGCGGCGCGGTGCCATTCGCGCCGACCTCAAGGGTGATGTGGAAAGTCCCGACCGCGCGATCGTTGCGCACCTGGACACCTTGGGCGCCATGGTGCGCAAGCTGCAGGACAACGGACGGCTCGGATTGACCCCGATCGGGACCTGGTCGAGCCGCTTCGCCGAGGGCGCGCGGGCGACGGTGTACACCGACAAGGCGCACATCGAAGGCACCATATTGCCGATCAAGGCTTCGGGACATATCTACAACGAGGAGATCGACACCCTGCCGGTGTCCTGGGAGACCGTGGAGTTGCGCGTCGACCACGCGGTCTACGATGCTGATGACCTGGCGGAACTGGGGATCAACGTCGGCGATGTGGTGGCGCTCGCGCCCGAGACCCGCTTCACCGACACCGGCTTCGTCTGCTCGCGCTACCTCGACGACAAGGCCGGCGTGGCGGTGCTGCTGGGGGTGGCGCGAGAGGCGCTTCGGCACAAGATCAAGCTGCCGGTCGATTGCCACCTGCTGTTTACCATCAGCGAGGAGGTCGGCTCCGGGGCTTCGGCCGTCCTGCACGGCGACATTTCCGAAATGGTCACCATTGACGCCGGTCCGTCAGGGCCGGGGCACAACACCGACGAATTCGGCGTCACCGTGTGCATGAAAGACTCCAGCGGGCCGTTCGATTATCACCTCACACACAAGCTGCTGCGGCTGTGCGAGGAACACGGCATTTGCCACAAGCGCGATGTGTTCCGTTATTACCGCTGCGACAGCGCCTCGGCGATCGAGGCCGGCAACGACATCCGCACCGCGCTGGTGTGCTTCGGCACCGACGCCACCCACGGCTACGAGCGCTGCCACAAAGAGAGCCTGAATGCGTTGGGCGAACTGCTGGGGCTCTACCTGCAGAGCAAGCCCACCTTCAAGCGAGACCGCGAGGAGCTGAGCAGCCTGAAGGGCTTCTCGAAGCTGCCTGTCTGAGAGCCAGGCGGGTATAATGGCCCTGGGTAAGGCCTGATCCTCGATGGGGGCGTGGGCGGGTGTGTTCAACCACTGAAGGAGTGCGGACATGAATTGGATCATCACCCTGGTCATTGGCGGTGTCGTCGGCTGGCTCGCCAGCATCATCATGAAGACCAACGCTCAGATGGGAATCATCGCCAATGTGCTGGTGGGCATCGTGGGTTCTATGCTCGGCTACTGGGTCGCCGGACTGCTGGGCATAGGGGCCGCTGGTGGTCTGCTGGGTTTCCTGGTGGCAATCGCGGGCGCCGTGCTGCTGATTGTGATCCTGCGCGCGCTAGGTCTGTTCCGCTAGCTACACTGTACCGACCGCCGGCCCGTACGGCGTAAGTTGCGTCGCCATCGCCGAGCCTGACCTTCAGGCTCCGGGCGCGTATTGCGTGCCCGGTTGGCCGCATTTCGCTTCGAGCTGAGCCAGGTCGAATCCCCGCCAAAGCGACGCCGCACGGCTATGTGGGCTACTGCACCGACCCGGCAGCGCTTCGCTCCCTATCCTCGAAATTCAACCGGCCGGCGGCGCATGCCGCGGGTGTACCTATTGCAATCGCGTGCATTCGTGCACGCCACCACTGGAACCGGCCATGGCCGCACGACCTTTGTGGAAAGGACAGCTTCGCTTCTCGCTGGTCGCGATGGCGGTGGAGCTGTACTCGGCAACCCGGACTGGCGGGCGGATCCGCTTTCGCCAGATTCACGAACCCAGCGGTAAGCCAATCCGTTACGAGAAGGTCGTGCCCGGTATCGGACCGGTGGACAAGGACGAGATCATGAAGGGCTACGAGCTCGACAAGGACAGCTACCTGCTGCTAGATCCCGATGAGATCGACGCGCTCAAACTCGAATCCAGAAAGACCTTCGAACTCGTTCAGTTCGTCGGCGCGTGCGAGATATCTCCGCTGTATTTCGACAAACCCTACTACCTGGTGCCCGCCGATGATCTTGCGGAAGACGCCTACCGGGTGATTCGCGAGGCTCTGCGCGCCTCCGAGAAGGTCGGCCTCGGGCAGATCACGTTGCGGGGCCGCGAGTACATCGCGGCGGTGAGACCGTGCGGCGACGGGCTGCTGCTGGAGACGCTGCATTACGAGGACGAAATCCGAGAGGCCGAACCGATCTTCTCCAGCATCGGCGATGCCGACGTGCCGGAAGACCTGGTGCAGGTCGCGACCACGCTGATCGACAAGAAGACATCGGAGTTCGACGTCTCGCGCTTCACGGACAACTACACCGTCGCGATGCATGAACTGATCGAACGCAAGACACGCTCGAAGTCGGCGAAGAAGGTCTCGACCGACGATGACGAGGATCGGCTGCCCGGCACCGACAATGTCATCGACCTGATGGCGGCCTTGAAGAAGAGCCTGGAGAACACAAGCAAGCGCGCAGGCAACAGCAGCCGGAAGAAGCCGGTGAAGAAGAAGGCAAGCAGCACCGCCGCAAGCAAGAAGAGGAAGCGGGCCTGACCCGTGGCAGCCGATGGCAGACTTTCAAACTACAACGCGAAACGTGATTTCGCCAAGACCCGCGAGCCGAAAGGGCGCAGCGGTCGCTCGCGACGCAGCGCGCCCGGCTTGTACGTGCAAATGCATGCCGCGCGGCGGTTGCACTACGACCTCAGGCTCGAGTGGGACGGCGTGCTGTTGAGTTGGGCTGTGACCCGGGGCCCGAGCCCCGATCCCACGCAAAAGCGCCTCGCGGTGCGCACCGAGGATCATCCGCTGTCGTATGCGCGATTCGAGGGCACGATCCCGAAAAAGCAATACGGCGGCGGCACCGTGATGTTGTGGGACAGGGGCACCTGGACACCGCGGGGCGACGCCGCCGCAGGGCTTGAGAACGGCAAGCTGTCGTTCGCTGCGCATGGTGAACGCATGCGAGGCGGCTGGACGCTGGTGCGCATGCAACCACGCAACAAGGAAAAGCGTGAGAACTGGCTGCTGATCAAGGAGCGCGACCAGCATGCCGGGCACGACGCCGACGAGCTAACCGACGCGTACACGACCAGCATCGCCTCCTCACGCACAATGGACCAGATAGCCGGCGGCTCGCCGGTGCCACGCGAGGCGCGCCGGCTCGCCACAAAGACGAAACCCGAGCCGGCTTCGCGCCGCTCTGCGAGCGCGGCGCCCGGGCGCCCGGCGCGCCTGCCCCGCTTTCACAAACCGCAGCTCGCGACGCCCGCTGACACGGTTCCGAATGGGGAGGAGTGGCTGCATGAATCGAAGTTCGACGGTTACCGCTGCATCACGGCCGTGGCCGGCAAGCAGGCGCGTTGCTACTCGCGCGCCGGCCACGACTGGAGCGAGCGTTTCCGCCGTATTGCGGACGCGGCGCTCGACCTCAAATGCGACAGCGCCCTGCTCGACGGCGAGATCGTCGCTCCGCACGACGAGACGGGATCGCCGTTCTCGGCATTGCAGCGCGCGCTGTCAGAAGGAACTGCGATCGCATATTACGTGTTCGACCTGCTGGAACTGGACGGTCAGAAGCTGTACGAGCGCCCGCTCATCGAGCGCAAAGCGTTGCTTCGCAAGCTGCTCGGCTCGCTGGCTGCCGGCGCGCCGATCCGCTGCAGTGAGCACCTGCGCGGCGGTGACGACGAGGTGCTGGCGCGGATCTGCGCCAGTGGCGGCGAGGGCATCGTGTCGAAGCGGGCCAGCTCGCCGTACCGCGGACGGCGCACGAGGAGCTGGCTCAAGATCAAGTGCACCAGCCGCCAGGAGTTTGTCGTGGGCGGCTTCACCCCCTCGGACAAGCGCGGCCGCGCGTTCGCGTCGATCCTGGTCGGCACCTACGACGGCAAGCGGCTGCGCTACCGCGGCAGGGTCGGCAGCGGATTTTCGAAGAAACAGCTCGTCGCGCTCAGCGCGGCGATGTCGTCGCGCCGGCGCAAGACACCGCCGTTCGAGGGTGTCCCGGACGCGATCGCGCGAAACGCGCGCTGGCTGCGTCCCGATCTGGTCGCCGAGGTCGACTTCACCGAGTTCACCGACGCCGGGCACGTGCGTCACGGCGTGTTCAAGGGGCTGCGCGAGGACAAGCGCGCCGGCCAGGTTACGCGAGAGCGCACACCGCGAATGAGTGCCAAGTCCGGCGACGAGTACCGCGGCGTGCGCATTTCAAATGCGCAACGCGTTGTCTACCCGCGACAGGGTGTGACCAAGTCTGCACTGGCGCATTACTACGACGTCATCGGCGCACGCATGCTGCCACTGATGCGCGCCCGCCCAGTGTCCTTGTTGCGCTGCCCCAAAGGCCGCAATAACAAGTGCTTCTTCCAAAAGCATGCGTCGGCCGGCTTTCCGGCACAGATCGCGCGAGTCCCGATCGCGGAGCGCTCGGGGAAAAGCGCCGAGTATCTGTACATCGACGACGTCGCCGGGTTGATCGCCGGCGTGCAGATGGGCACGCTGGAGTTCCACACCTGGGGCTCGAGGATCGATTCGCTCGAAAAGCCCGACCGCCTGGTGTTCGATCTGGACCCGGACGAGACGCTGGACTTCGAGGTCGTTGCGCTGGCTGCCGCCGTGATCCGCGGCAGGCTCGACGAGCTGGGGCTGGGGTCGTTGCCGCTGGTGACCGGCGGCAAGGGCGTGCACGTGGTCGCGCCGCTGCGCCGCACTGCCGAATGGCCGCAAGTGAAGGCGTTCGCGCGGGCATTCGCGACGCGGCTGGCCGCCGACGAGCCGTCGGTGTTCACCGCGACGATGTCGAAGAGCAAGCGCCGCGGCCGCATCTTCATCGACTGGCTGCGCAACGAGCGCGGTGCGACCGCGATCTCGCCGTACTCGACGCGCGCTCGCGAGAACGCGCCGGTCGCGACACCGGTGAGCTGGGACGAACTGGCGCAGTTGCAGGCCGCGAACAGCTTTCGCATCGACGACGTGGTCGCACGCCTCGATCAGGCCGATCCATGGCACGTATTCGGCTCCTGGCAGCAGTCTGTGACCGTGCGCATGCTCTCGACCATGCAGGAACAGCACGAGGAATGAGCCGCCAAAAATCCCGCGCCGAATGTTGGCCAACGTACAGATCGACAGAAGGAATGGAGCCATAGTTCTGTCTCGCAAGGATGCGCGACGGCAGCACACGATGGCCCCCGGTCCAGGCGATATCTCTCGCAACTCAATCTTGAATTGGTCGAGGAATGCGGATCGCGCTTCGGACCGCTAGACCCATCCCAAAGACCACACGCCGTCGCGCATCCGAGCGAACAGCCCTGAGTCGAGCGTTACCCCGAGATTCGCAAAACCAATTGGAGATAAACATGATGGAACGCAATAGAGATCACAAAAGTGAAGCTGATGCCAACCGCGACCCGATTACGGGGGCCGCTGGAGCACATCCGGTAGGCACTGGAGTGGGCGCAGCTGCGGGCGGCGTCGCGGCAGGTGCCTTGGCAGGATCAGTGGCGGGCCCCGTGGGAACGGCAGTCGGCGCAGCAGTGGGCGCCGTGGCGGGAGGCCTGGCCGGGAAGGGAGTTGCGGAGTCGATCGACCCGACCGTCGAAGAGGCTTACTGGCGCGACAATTTCGAGAGCCGGTCTTACGTCAATGAAGGTGCTAGCTTTTCGGACTACGGGCCGGCGTATCGCTTCGGCTCGGACTCCTACGGACACTCCAAGGGCCGCACGTTCGATCAGTCGGAATCCGACCTCAAACGCGACTGGGATGGCAACAAAGGCTCATCCAGCCTGACGTGGGATCGCGCCAAAGATGCCGTCCATGACTCCTGGCAGCGCACCAGCGATGCGGTCGAGCGAGCGGTTCCCGGCGATTCCGATCGCGACGGAATGTAAACCTGCTCTGTTAGTGCGACGGCAGGGGTGGGACATCACTTCTCATCCTGCGCTGTCGCATGTGCTACATAATCCTTGGTCGGCCGCCAATTGCTGGTGGCCGACCAAGCATTCACGCAGTGCGCCCGGGTAACAACCCTTAGCGCGCCACCGAACCGACTGCAGCATGTCACTACCGTAGACTTAAGGGTGAACATAGCAAGCCCCCCCTTAAAAAATGGATAAACCATGATGTATTCGAAATTTCGCAAGTCAGTACTAGCGTCCTCCATCGCCCTGGCACTCGCCACGGCAAGTGGAGCAACTTTTGCAGGCACGCCATGCGAGAATGACCCGTCGCACCAGGCGAATATGCCTAGCCAGGACCTCTCCGCAGCACGCCAGGAGAGCCAGATCCAGACGACATATTCCTTGAACTCGTCTCTGCGGGCCAATGACCTTCAGGTGTCCGTCAAGGACGGCAAAGCCACCCTCACCGGCACCGTCGAGGAGGACGTCAGCAAGGAGCTGGCCAACGCAATAGCACTCGGCGTTACCGGAATCGATACCGTCGACAATCAGATCGAGGTTGCTCCTGACTATGCCCCAGCGGCACGGACCTCGCAGGATCGTAGCTTCGGTGAAATGGTTGACGATGCCTCGATCACCGCAACCGTGAAGTCGAAACTGCTTTGGAGCAAAAACACCGAAGGCCTGGAAATGAATGTGGATACGACAAACGGCAAGGTCACGCTGAGCGGTGTTGCCGAGAGCGATGCCGCCAAGACGCTTGCGTCCACCATGGCAGAAAACACCCGTGGCGTCGTGTCAGTCGACAACCGCTTGGTGGTGGATTCAACCAACCCAGCGCCGGAGTTCGCGAATGATGACTCCGAGCTGGATAGTCCGGAAGTTTCGGATGGCTGGATCACCACCAAGGTAACTGCCACTTTCATGTACTCCGCCAATGTCGAGAGCCACAATATCGAGGTCAGCACTGACCAGGGTATCGTCACCTTGACAGGGAAAGTCGACAGCGATAGCGAACGTGCACAGGCGATTGAGCTTGCCGAAAACATTCGCGGCGTCAAGAGCGTGAATGCGAGCGACCTCACGATCTAATCAATCGTTTTCTGGTTGAGCCTAAATTCGCTTAACACAGAGTAGCGCCAGCACGAATTGCCGCGCATCCCTTCCAAAGGGGTGCGCGGCATTTTTATTGAGGAACAGGGCGCTCTGCTTCGACTATGAAGTTCCGGCCGCGGACCTCCGTAGAGGATACTTGAAATCCAGCCCTAACCAGAGCGCATTTGAACCCACGAACTGTCTGGAATGACTCATTACGGCCATTCCATGGACGAGGGTAGCAGTGGCCCGTGCTTGCGAAGATGAAGCCATTCAGGATGACGTACATTCGATCGACGATGCGGATCGGATGCATCGATCGGACGGCGGAGAGCAACTGTTCCCTCTCCATTTCCCATGAGTGCAACGAGACCCACAGCCGGCCACCAGGCTTGAGCACACGGTGCATCTCTGACAAGGCAACGGCTATGTTGCAGTATGGCAGCGAGACACGAGAGAAAACCAAATCAAAACTCGAATCGCGAAAAGGAATCGACTCGCCTCGCGCCACTGACAAGCCAAGGAATGGAAAGGCGCTTTGGCCATAAGCGATTGCACTGGCATCGACATCGATACCGCAACGCGCGAAGCACCCGCTGAACTCAGGCGCCGTTAGGGCCTGGCCAATACCACAGCCTATGTCCAGAACGCTCGACCCCGCTTCTTGCGCCGAGGGCATCAGTCGCCGCGGATCGGCCACGTTCTGAACAATCTTGAGTTCATTCAGGTGATACGTGACGCTGGACGTCTCACCGCCATCAACATCTGGTACCAAGTGTACTCAACCGCATCAAGGCAAGAGCCCCGAAGATTAGCGCAGACCGTAACGCCGATAAAGGAGGGATAACGGGGCGCTTAACGCGAGGGAAGGACGTGACGCGCGGCGGGCTCTCCCAGCGGCGCCAGGAAGGCGCCGAAGATGTCCTTGCTCAGCGCGATCGAATCTTTGATGTGCGCCTGGGTGTGCCGACGAATCGCTTCGGCATCGTGCGGCACCTCGCTGTGTTCCAGTTCTTCGAGGTAGTGCGGCAGATTCAGCCAGCGGTTGATCAAGCGCTCGTCGAGTTCGAGATGAAACTGCAAGCCATAAGCATGCGTGCCGTAGCGGAAGGCCTGGTGGTCGCACAGCTCGCTACGCGCGAGATGCGTGGCGCCAGTCGGCAGCCCGAATGTATAGCCGTGCCACTGGAACACGGGTCTCGGCTGGATGAGGCCGCGGAACACGGGATCGGCCGCGGCCTGCGCCGTTGGCGCGAGGTCATACCATCCGATCTCCCAGGCGGGTGAAGGGCGCATCGGCGCGCCCAGCGCATGCGCCAGCAACTGCGCGCCCAGGCAGATGCCCAGCACCGGCATGTTTTGCTTCAATGCCTCCTCGATACAGCGAATTTCGGTCGT
>Ga0268386_10000635_pt1 | contig 22549 bp, 21 predicted proteins | sample RVTome_15_FD_200260 | JGI IMG/M metagenome (GOLD analysis project Ga0268386, IMG submission 200260) | Soil microbial communities from uranium-contaminated site in the Upper Colorado River Basin, Wyoming, United States - RVT150D86... ...
TTGAACAGGGTGAAGTCCTGTTGGATCTGGACAGTTATGGTTCCGGAGAGCTACAGGAATTTTTCTTGTTTTCTCCCATATCCGGGATAGTACTCTCCCCCTACAACGTAAGAAGTGAGCACTATGGGGTTGATGTGGTGTCTAAAAAAAATGAACCGGTAAAATGCGTTGCCGACGGTACCGTAATATTTTCGGACTGGACACAGGAATCGGGTTATGTTATCTCTGTTCAACACAAGGGTAACCTGATTTCAGTTTACAAGCACAATTCTGCATTGTTGAAAAAAGTTGGTAATTTTGTTAATGCCGGTGATATTATTTCCATAATCGGTAATACCGGTGAATTGACATCGGGTCCCCATCTGCATTTCGAGTTGTGGTATAATGGTAATCCTGTGAATCCGGAGGAATTTGTTTCATTCTAAACGAAACATCTATGTTTAAACAAGAGGAAAGGAACTTATCTGAGGTACAAAGTTCAACGAGCAATATCATCAGCCGGGGAACCATCCTGGAGGGCAACATAAAAACCCCCGGTAATCTGAGAATAGAAGGCCGGGTGATCGGTAACCTGATCACAAAAAGTAAAGCCGCTTTATCACAATCTTCTTATGTGGACGGCAATATACTGGCAAAAAATGCGGAGGTTGCCGGGGAGGTAAAAGGCAGGGTGGAAGTATCTGAAATGCTGATATTAAAACCAACTTGTGTTATTCACGGAGATATTGTAACCAATAAACTGATTGTGGAGTCAGGTGCTACCTTCAATGGAGGATGCAAAATGGGCGCCCACATTGACGAAATTCGTCTTGATAGCATCGATCCTGCTCCTGACCAAAAATCCGTCCAGTTAAAAGGACTGCAAAATGTCCAAGGAAACCAAACAAGACAAGGTTACAGACCCGCTTAAGCAATACGCCAGGTATACTGGGATTGCATTTCAGATGATGGCCATTATGGCATTCGCTGCCTGGTTGGGGTGGGAGTTGGACGAAAGGTTAAATCTAAATTTCCCGTTATTTACATTGATATTTATCATCATTGCTGTGGGGCTTGTGCTTTATAAAATCGTTAGATCCCTATCAGGTTGAAAGCAGGCTCAATTAATTTTTTTAAGGCGATCTTTATTTTGACCGTTTTCCTGGCAGTCATAATGCTGCTTGCTGAAAAGTGGGTACCAGTACCGTTAAATATGGGCCTGTATATTATTATGATAATAGCCCTGGCGGCTATAACCACCATTGTCCATGTGGTGTTGATAAAGGTGAGTGAGGGTAAACCCCAACGATTCATAAGAGTATTTATGATCGCCACTATGGTTAAACTTTTGGTGTATCTGATTCTTATTTTATCCGTGGCTTTCAACTTTCGTCAGCAGGCTGCCGGGTTACTTATTGCTTTTCTGATATTTTACATTTGCTTCACTACGCTGGAGGTAATTTTTCTGCGCAGGCATCTTGATTCACAGGGTTCCTGAACCATTTGAGAAGGTTGCCTAAAGGCCATAATAATAATTTTGTATTTGTTTTTTGTTTGGCAATTAATGTCTATTTTTGCCCTCCGAAAAACAGATGTAACCTCCAGATTAGTATAAGAAATGCAAAAATTGCAGCGTGTTCAACACCATCTGATTCAATGCATCTTACTGATTATCTTTACCTTCGGACTTTCGGTTTATCCACTGAGCGCAGCTTCAGATTCTGAACAGGAGCCAGCAGAGCTAAATGTCGGTGAATTGATTTTTGAACATGTTCTTGATGCTCATGACTGGCATATCCTAACCTGGAAAGGTCATCATATATCCATACCATTACCAGTGATTTTATATAGCCCTGAGAAGGGACTGGATGTATTTATATCCAGTAAATTTCACCATGGACATTCCAGCTACCAAGGCTACAAGCTTGAACACGGGCATATTTTGTCGGAAGACGGCTCTAAATTTTACGATTTCTCCATTACCAAAACAGTAGCTGCTATCATTATCAGCATAATCTTACTCTGTTGGATTTTTATCACAGCGGCCAAATCCTACACCACCAATAAGGGCAAAGCTCCAAAGGGTATTCAATCGGTAATAGAGCCCCTGGTGATATTTGTCCGCGACGATATTGCGAAACCATCCATTGGTGATGGTTATATTAAGTATATGCCTTTCTTATTGACTGTATTCTTTTTTATATGGATCAATAACACGCTGGGGCTGGTTCCTATTTTCCCGGGCGGCGCAAACGTCACCGGTAATATTGCCATCACCATGGTACTGGCAATATTTACATTCGTAATTACCACCATCAATACCAACAAAGGATATTGGGTGCATATAGTCAATACACCCGGGGTTCCTTGGTGGTTGAAGTTCCCCGTGCCCTTGATGCCGATTATTGAGATATTCGGGGTGTTTTCAAAACCATTTGTGTTGATGCTTCGATTGTTTGCTAACATCAGCGCTGGTCATATGATCATACTGGTATTTATCAGCATGATATTTATTTTCGGGAACATAAATATCTGGGCGGGATATGGTACTTCAGTAGTTTCAATACTGTTTTCTGCAGCGTTGTCACTACTGGAAATTCTGGTGGCTTTCCTGCAGGCCTACGTGTTTACATTGTTGTCAGCGCTTTATTTTGGGATGGCAAAAGTGGAGGACCACCATTAAGGAAGTATTTATTAATCAATCATAACTTGTTATGTATCTTTTATCAATTTTATTGGACGCGGCGACCGGATATCTGGGAGCCGGGGTTGGGGCTGGATTAGCGGCTATCGGTGCCGGAATTGGCATTGGTAGAATCGGTGGTAGTGCCCTTGAAGCAATGGCACGTCAGCCTGAGATCTCCAATGATCTGAGAGGAAATATGATTGTGGCAGCTGCCTTGGTAGAAGGAGCTGTTTTCTTTGCGATCATTATTTGTGCTTTGGTCATTTTCACCACCTAATTTATAAGCTTGTATCCAATACATTAGGTTTGGATGCAGGCTTTTTTAAAGTTTAAAATTATGGAACTGGTAACCCCGGATATTGGACTCCTTTTTTGGATGACAGTGTCTTTTTTGATTGTATTGGCGATATTAAAGAAATATGCCTGGAAACCTATTTTACAGGGTTTAAAGGATCGTGAGAATTCCATCAAGGAATCACTGGAGTCCGCTGAGAAAGCCAGGGATGAAATGTCCAAATTGAAATCTGAAAACGAGCAATTGCTAGCGGAGGCCAGATTGGAAAGGGATAAAATAATCAAGGAAGCCTTAACCGCTGCCAGTGCAATCAAGGAAGAAGCAAAGACCGATGCTTCCAAAATTTCCGGAAAAATCATCGAAGATGCCCGTAGAGCTATCACCAGTGAAAAGCAGGCAGCATTGGCAGAGATGAAGCAGGAAGTCGCCAGGCTCTCCCTGGAAATTGCTGAAAAACTCATGCGAAAGAACCTTTCAGATGACAAGAGCCAACGGGAACTGGTTGATCGATTTATTAAGGAAGTAAAAGTTAACTAAAATATGTCCGAATATCAAGTAGCTTCCCGATACTCAAAATCCCTGATCACCTTGGCCCAGGAGCAGGGTGTATTGGAAGAAATACGCCAGGACATACTGCTGTTCTTGGATATCTGCCGGAAAAACAGGGATTTTGTGCTGATGCTCAAAAACCCGGTTATCAGTAATGATAAAAAGTTCGGCATAATACAAGCATTGTTAAAAGACAAAGTTCATCCGATTACCATTTCTTTTTTCGAGATTATCATCCAGAAGAACCGTGAAATGTTGCTGCCGGCAATTGCGGAAGAACTTCGCCGCCAGTACAACGTGCTTCGGGGAATCAGCATGGCTAAAGTTTATACAGTATTTCCACTGGATGAATCTTTGCGTAAAGCATTTAAAAGTATGGTACAGGCTTACACCGGGAAAAAAGAAGTGCAACTCCAGGAAGAGGTGGATGAGGATCTGATTGGAGGATACCTGCTAAAAGTTGAGGGGAAGCAGGTTGATGAAAGCCTTAAAGGGAAACTAAAAGAATTGTCATTGAAATTTTCCTAATCTTACCACTTAGTGATTAACCATATAAAAGGATAAATTATGTCAGTAGAAATTCGCCCCGATGAAGTTTCGGCTATACTAAGGGAACAGCTTTCAAACTTTAAGACTGAAGCTGAGCTGGAAGAAGTTGGTACGGTGCTACAGATAGGTGATGGTGTGGCCCGGATATATGGTCTTTTTCAAGCTGAAGCCGGTGAATTGCTTGAGTTTGAAAATGGCTTAAAAGGCCTGGTACTAAACCTGGAAGAGGATAACGTTGGAGCGGTGCTCTTCGGGGATTCCGCCGGAATCAGGGAAGGGGATACTGTAAAACGTACCCGAACTATTGTCTCTGCAAAGGTGGGTGATGGAATGCTGGGTAGAGTGGTGAATGCTCTTGGGGAGCCTATTGATGCGAAAGGCCCGATCACTGGTAAAACCTTCGAAATGCCCCTGGAACGAAAGGCTCCGGGTGTGATTTACCGGGAGCCCGTAAGTGAACCGTTGCAAACAGGTATTAAAGCCATTGATTCAATGATTCCCATCGGCAGGGGACAAAGAGAATTGATCATTGGAGACCGCCAGACTGGAAAAACTGCGGTAGCCATAGATACCATCATTAACCAGAAGGAGTTTTATGAAAGGGGAGAACCGGTAATATGTATTTATGTAGCCTGTGGCCAGAAAGCTTCTACAGTGGCAGGGGTTGTTGCAGCACTTGAAAGAGGAGGTGCCATGGATTATACCGTGGTGGTATCAGCCAGCGCTTCAGAACCTGCACCAATGCAGTTTTTTGCACCATTTACCGGGGCTGCCATTGGGGAGTTTTTCAGGGACACTGGCCGGCCTGCCCTGGTGGTTTACGACGATCTTTCCAAACAGGCTGTTGCATACCGGGAAGTATCCCTGTTATTACGCCGGCCTCCGGGACGTGAAGCCTATCCCGGTGATGTGTTTTATCTGCACTCACGACTACTGGAAAGGGCCGCAAAAATAAACGCCAATGATTCAATTGCACGGCAAATGAACGATCTGCCGGAGTCAACCAGGCACATGGTAAAAGGCGGGGGCTCATTAACTGCACTTCCTATTATTGAAACTCAGGCAAACGATGTTTCAGCGTATATACCTACCAATGTAATTTCGATTACTGACGGTCAGATCTTCCTGGAAACCAACCTTTTCAACTCGGGAATTCGACCGGCAATCAATGTGGGAATTTCTGTTTCCAGGGTAGGGGGGGCTGCCCAAATTAAGTCCATGAAAAAGGTGGCAGGTACCTTAAAATTGGATCAGGCCCAATTCCGGGAACTTGAGGCTTTTGCCAAATTCGGTTCGGACCTGGATGCAGCAACTCAATTAATAATTGATCGTGGCCGCAGAAACCAGGAAATATTGAAACAAACCCAGTACACCCCCGTTCCGGTGGAGCAGCAGGTCGCCATAATTTTCGCTTCAACCAATGGTTATTTGGACAAAGTGCCCTTAAACAAAGTTAAAGAATTTGAAAAGGAGTACCTGGCCATATTGACCGCACAGCATGCCGATGTTATGGACAATCTAAGGGCCGGCAAGCTGGACGATCACTCGTTGGAGATCCTGAAAAAGGAAGCCCGTGATATGGCAGGAAAATTTATTAAGGCTTAATAATGCCCAGCTTAAAGGAGGTTAAAAGTAGAATAGCGTCTGTTTCTTCAACCCAGCAGATCACCAAGGCCATGAAAATGGTGGCGGCTGCCAAGTTGAGGAAAGCACAGGACCGGATCATCCGGATGAGACCCTATTCACAAAAACTTTCCAACATTTTGCAGAACGTCTCTACTGATAACGATACTGACATTGTAAATCCTTATGCCGAAGAAAGACCGGTAGACAAAGTGTTGGTGGTAGCAATATCATCAGACAAAGGGCTCTGCGGCCCCTTTAACAGTAATGTGTTCAAGGTTGCGGGTAAATTGGTAGAGGAGAAGTATGGTACATCCCGGGATTCCGGAAATCTCACCGTCATGCCCATTGGAAAACGTGCGTTTGATTTCTTTAAGAAGAAAAGTGTTAAGCTGGTGAAAGACCATACCAATTTGTTTGGTTCCTTGTCATTTGAACAGGTGCGCGAAGCAGCCGAACACGCCATGCATGGATTCGTGGAAGAAAAATACCACCGGGTAGACCTTGTTTACAACGAGTTTAAGAACGTAGCCACTCAGGTTCTTCGTGTCGAACAATTTCTTCCCATGGTACCCATTAACGCCCAGGAGGGAGAAACCGTAAAGGGGAACTATATTTATGAACCTTCCAAGGTTGAAATCATTGAAGAATTGATTCCCAAATCTCTGAAATTAAAGTTCTACACTGCATTGCTGGAATCTAATGCCTCAGAGCATGGGGCCCGGATGACCGCGATGGATCAGGCTACTGAGAATGCCGGTGAATTACTAAGGGAATTGAAATTGACCTATAACCGAACCAGACAGGCAGCTATTACCAAGGAAATCCTTGAAATTGTGGCTGGCGCTGAAGCCTTATCGGGTAGATAGTCTGAGCAGCATTTCGGCTCTCTTTCCAGATCGATCGGGTTTCCTGGGAGATTCAATATTTTTTATACCATTTGCTGATCATCTGAATAGTGCTGCCGACCATAGACAGGGTAGTATCGCAAGCTTCAGGTAACTGAACCCAGCCATTGAAAGAAATAAACCAAAACCAGTCCAACAATTACTGCCAGGCCTGTCATAATGATCAATAGCACCAATAACACAGCCAACAGGTAAGGCCAACCAGATCCATGATGCTTTCCTTCTTTTAAATATTCCTTCAGCAGCTTAAAATTTCTTTCATTGGCCTTATATCCGAAATCCACGATATAACCCAGCACCGGTACATTGCTGATGATATAATCCAGGGTAATGTTGCCAATCATCTTTACTACTACTTTTCCGCTGGCACCTTTGCGGACCATGGCCAGCACCAGCGAGCTGGATATACCATAAGAGATCAGGTCACCTATAAACGGGAACAACCCAATGATCGGATCTATGCCAAATCTTATATTGGTTCCGGGGATCCGGAATGCGTCATCCATTAATCGTGTTATTTTTTCGATTGATTCAAGTTCCGGTATTTTATCAGGCCGGTTCATTGATTCACCGAAACACTTTTTTCTTGCTGAAATAGTCCTGCAGGTATTGTTCGTCCTCAGATGCCTGTACCAGTTCCCGGCCTTGTGTCCCCTTTTCTCTAGCGATAGCAGCCACTCTTCCCTGGTTGTTCATGAGAACATCAGGTATATGGTTAGCTATCGGATCCTGATAGGCATTTTCCGGTGATATGATTTCCCATCCCTCCCCCCGAAGGAATGAAATCAGATCGTCCAGGAACAGCGCTGCCAGGTCATTTTCATGTAGTAACAGTATGTGCTTTGGGGATCGGTTGAGCGTTTTCAGTGCAATGCTTTGGTAAAATTGGATGCTTTCCCAAATGTGCTCAATGTACATATCCTTCAGAAGGTCATAATTGATTTTTTTATGTTCTTTAAGGGCTTGTTGGAACATGGATTCCAGGTACCAATCATACGTATCTATTGTTACATACCCGTTTATATAGTCCATGTCGTGCAAAGCCTGCCTGATGCGGTCACGGGTAGCCTCATCTCTGCCTTCGTTAAGGTACGGAAACCGGAACCAGGGGCGAAAATTTGGTAATTTGCGCAGGGCAGTATCTGCCATCTTGATATCTGCGATAAATTGATCAACCCCTACTTCAGCAATTTGAGGATGCGTATAACTGTGATTGGCAATGATATGACCAGCCTGTCCATACATTTTCAGCCTTAGAATACCAACTGCATCTTTATTACCCGGAACGCTAAAGAATGCCACTTGAGGAACATTATATTGCTTTAGTTTCTCCAACAGGATCTCACTGCGTTTCAGGCCTGTATATAAATGCCCATCGCTTCTGGGGGCATCATCAAATGTCAATGCTATTTCCTGGGCGTAGACGAAAAACGATAATAACAATAGGTTGAGGAACAGTAGCAATGTGCGGATTAGCATATTCTCTAAAAAATGGAAGGATTTATGGTAAGATACTAGGTGAAGCGCCAAATTCCAAAAGACCAGGCTGCAGGTAACAGTGGGTTCACTAATATTCAAACACTCCGTGGGCAGATCTAATGGTCAGCCTGGCTTGATCGGCAGCTTCTACATGTCCAACTACTTTGGCACTAACCCCAAAACTTTCAGAAATCTCCATAATTTCCCCGGCATGTTTTTCAGATAGATAGATTTCCATCCGGTGACCCATATTGAATACCTGATACATTTCTTGCCAGTCAGTACCGCTTTGCTCCCGGATCAGTTGAAACAAGGGAGGGACATCAAAAAGCTGGTCTTTAATGATATGCAGGTTCTTGATAAAATGAAGCACTTTGGTCTGTGCACCCCCGGAACAGTGAATAATACCATGAATCACATTACGGAATTGGCTGATAACAGATTTCATAATGGGAGCATAAGTTCGGGTAGGAGAGAGCACCAGGCTGCCGGCGTCCACTCCAAGATCCGCTATATGGTCCTGCAGCCGCTTGGTGCCTGCATATACAAGTCCTTCTGGTACAGCGGCATCATAACTTTCAGGATATTTTTCCGCCAGGTACCTGGCAAAAACATCATGACGTGCCGAAGTAAGGCCATTGCTGCCCATGCCACCGTTGTATTCGGTCTCATAATTGGCCTGCCCAAATGAGGCCAGGCCCACGATCACATCCCCCGGCTGTATGTCCACACAGATCACCTCCGACCTGCGCATTCTGGCGGTGATTGTACTGTCCACAATGATGGTCCGCACCAGGTCCCCTACATCTGCGGTTTCCCCACCAGTGCTATATATGGATATACCATGATCTCTCAGCATCTGGAGCACTTTCTCGGTACCCTCAATAATGGCCTTAATCACTTCGCCCGGTATGAGATTTTTGTTTCGTCCGATGGTCGATGACAACAGAATCCTATCCACCGTTCCCACGCACAGCAGATCATCTACGTTCATGATCACTGCATCCTGTGCTATTCCTTCCCACACGCTCAGGTCGCCGGTTTCTTTCCAGTATATATAGGCCAGTGAGGATTTGGTGCCGGCCCCATCAGCATGCATAATATTGCAATACTCAGGGTTGCCGCCCAGGTAATCCGGGATTATTTTGCAGAATGAATTGGGAAATAGCCCTTTATCAATATTCTCAATAGCCTGGTGGACTTCTTTTTTAGTGGCAGAGACCCCACGTTGCTGGTAACGTTGATCCATATTTACAAAAATATAAAAAGTAGGTATCCCGTTGTCAAACTGACTAAAAAAGTATTAATTGTTAATACCAAACAATTAACATTACCGTGTATAAAATCTGCTTTTTCTTGGTGGGATTCCTGATAATAAGTTGTGGCCAGCCTGCCAATAGACCATCGGGTAATTTAAAAAATCCAGGTTCCTCATGGGTCGCATATGGGGGTGACCCTGGAGGCCAGAGGTATGTTGCTCTCGATCAGATCAATTTATCCAATGTCAGAAATTTATCAATAGCCTGGATGTATCGTACCGGAGAGATGGGTCAAAACAGTAGTATCAGTGAAAAGCTTACTTTTGAGGCGACTCCCATCATGTTTGATGGTCGGCTGTACTTATGTACGGCTTATGGTAAAGTAATCGCTTTAAAACCAGCCACTGGGGAAGAAGTGTGGACCTATGATGCCAAAATCAACAGGACCAAGTCATTTTCCGAATTAACCTCAAGAGGTGTCTCGACGTGGATAAATGAAGATTTGTCCGAAACGGAAACATGTCATAAATGCATTGTATTTGGTACAATTGATGGCAGGTTAATAAAATTGGATGCAGTTTCAGGTAGTCCCTGTCATGACTTCGGAAACCAGGGTATTGTGGACCTGCACCAGGATATTTATGTTCCTAGCCCTCCAGATCATCAGGTAACTTCACCGCCTGCGATTATCAACAACCTGGCTATAGTTGGTTCATCAATAGGGGACAACTGGCAGGCAGACATAGGCAGCGGAGTAGTGCGGGCATATGATTTAAAAACCGGTCAAAAAATTTGGTCCTGGGACCCGCTGTCCCCTTCACGTGAAATGTTCAAGGGGCCTGTAGGAGCGGCAAACGCCTGGTCAGTCATTTCGGTAGATCAGGAAAGGGATCTGGTGTTTGTACCTACAGGTAGCGCCAGCCCGGATTTTTACGGGGGATTGCGCCCCGGGAATAATGAATTCGCAAACTCGGTGGTTGCCCTTAGGGCATCCTCCGGTGAGGTGGTCTGGCATTTTCAAACTGTACATCATGATTTATGGGACTATGACGTTGCGGCTCAACCTGCGCTGGTGGATATTCGTCGCCAGGACAAGGTTACCCCCGCAGTAGTCCAGGCCACAAAGACCGGAAATCTTTTTGTACTTGACCGGGAAACCGGTCAGCCGGTTTACCCCGTTGAGGAAAAGCCGGTACCCGTGTCAGACATACCAGGGGAATACACGTCTCCCACGCAACCTTTTTCAAGCCTACCAAATCTTATGGGACTAATACCCAACCAGGTGGATCAGCTTTGGGCTGAGGAGCACACCGAAAAGAAAAATAGCCTGGAATTTATTGAAGAGGCCCGGTTTGAAGGGATTTTCACCCCTCCCGGTATGAGAGGCACCATACTGTACCCGGGCAATGGCTCCGGTATTAATTGGGGAAGTGTTGCATTTGATCCTGATAACCAACTTCTTGTCACCAATACTTGCCGTTATGCAACCTATGTCGAACTCTTTCCTACTGAACAATACCAGGAAGTTAGCCAAAATAGCCCGGGGTTCGAAGTTTCCAGGCAAAGCGGCACTCCCTATGGGATGAGAAGGAAAACATTGATTTCCAATGGTCATCTGCTGAATGCACCGCCATGGGGTACTCTTGCGGCGGTAAACCTTTCAACAGGATTGTTGGAATGGGAAATCGAGCTGGGAAAATCTGACCATCAACCCTACGGCTTGCCCAATGCCGGAGGGCCGATGGTGACCAAGGGTGGGTTGATATTTATCGCAGCTACACTCGATAAAAAATTCAGGGCTTATAACCTGGCAAATGGTAACATGGTGTGGGAAACTGAACTTCCAAGATGCGGTATTGCTACTCCCATGTCTTATCTTGATGAAACCGGTAGACAATTTGTTGTTATTGCTGCCGGGGGACATGGTAAAATGGGCACTGAAACAGGGGATTTTGTAGTGGCTTTTGCTTTGCCGAATTAAACCAAAACCGGACCTTTAATTATCATCGGGCTGGCCATCAGGCTGTGATCTCAGCTCTTCGATCTCCTCCATTTCACCGGTGTCTTTGTTATACTCAAATACCTTGATCTCGGTACGACGGTTTTTCTGACGTCCATCCGGGTTATCTGAGCCATCTGGATTAGTATTCGGTGCAATAGCGCGTGATTCACCATAGCCTCTGGCCCGGATCCGGTTTTTGTCTACCCCTTCTGATATGATGTAATTTACTGCAGATTCAGCCCTCCTCTGTGAAAGGTCACGGTTATAATCGTCATCACCCCTGCTATCGGTATGGGAGCCCAGTTCAATCTTGATTTCAGGGTTGTCCTGTAAGAACCTGGCCAGTTTATCCAGTTCAACAGCAGCATCGGGACGGATATTCGCAGAATCGTAATCATAGTAGATGTTCTCCACTACGATTGCTTTTTCCAGAATAATACGGTCCAGTACCAGTTCGGTTTGAAAATTTTTAGTAGTTATTTCCTCTACCCGTTCCTCAGGTGGTATTGATTCGCCAACGGTGGAGAAGTTGGTGCGGGTGGTAAAATAATCCGGTTTTTCACCTATGATCCGGTAATCAGTTTCGCCGTCTACCTGGAATTCGAATGAGCCGTCATCTTTCGTAATGGTTTCCGCCAGGATGTTATCGTTAATATCCATTAGTCTTACCTGTACCTGACCCAATACTACATTGGCCTGGGTTGCACTATCCGGGGTCAGGGTCCGACCGGTCAGTGCGTAATTAACGATTTTTCTATCCGGAGCGCTATCAATGAATGCATATATGTCATCATCTCCCTGACCACCATCCCGGTTGGAAGTGAAATAGCCCTTTGTTCTACTGGTATAGATGAGGCCAAAATCATCCTCACCGGTGTTAACTGGTATTCCCAAATTACTTATGGTAGTCACACCACCTTCCCTCACCGCTACAAAAAGGTCCAATCCTCCGTAGCCTGCATGCCCATTTGAGGCGAAAAATAGCCGGCCATCATCATCGACATAGGGAAACATATCATTTCCTGGAGTATTGATCTCGTTGCCCAGATTACGGGCATTGCTAAATCGACCGTTTCCGTCAAGGGTGGCGGCATAAATGTCCACACCACCCATACCACCAGGCCTGTTCGAAGCGAAGTAAAGAGTGCGGCCATCCCGGTTAAATGCTGGTGAAGAATCCCATGAATTGGGATCATTAACTGCTAACAATTCCGGTTCGCTCCATTCCCCGTTACGATAATAGCTGATATAAAGATTAACCTCTTTGGTGCCTTTTTTACTTCCATCATTCCCTCTGGCGAAAACTACGGTATTTCCGTCCCTGGTAAATGATAGCGTACCCTCATTGATTTCTGGCAGGTTGATCAGGTCTCCCAGGATCTCCACACTGGAAACATCGATTTCATCTCCATTCAATTTCGCTTTGTATATATCTGTAAACGGTGTCCCTGTAGTCTTGTAAACTTTAGTGTCGTGCCTGTTGGAAGTAAAGTAAATTTCACCATTACTAACCACCGGGGAGTACTCCGCTGCTGCAGTATTTAGTGGCCCAATGGTGAATATTTCATAGTTACTTTCATTGGATTTTGCCTGGATTTTATTCAGGTTATCGATTTCCTGGCGAGCCCGGTTAGCAAGTTCAACATTTTCAGTATTTTCCACCAGGGAATTCAGGGTTTCGATGGCATCATCATACTGTTCTCCGGCCTTAAGCGAAGTTGCCAAATAATAACGTCCGGAATCACTTACGAACCCATTTTCAAATGCAGTCTCATAGAACCCGCCCGCCTGCTTTAACCGGTTTGACAACCTGAAACTTTCAGCGATCTGGTAGTTAATCCGGGGGTCGTTAGGGTTGTCTTCCAGCATTTTCTGATAAGCTGAAATAGCTACATCATACTCTCCCGACAGGAAACTGTCATCAGCCCCCTTGGGACCGGAAATTTTTTGGGCACAGGACCAGGCCAGAAACGCCACCACACCTGTTAACAATAAACTACGTAGATTCATATGACATTCACTTATTATCCCTGAAACTGACTGAAGCTGCTGGTAATTTACAAAATAACGTTTAATTCAACATCCTTGCGACTGTGGCAAATAACGTGAAAGCCAGGAATTTTTTAAGGGAATCACCCAGTCGGACAGCCCGCCCTTATTCGGGACCAAGGTATTTACCAACATGGTATCCTGAGAAATTTGTCCATTCCTGATCTGCTGTTTAAATTCCGGCAGGGGTACCAGGGTTATATGCTCCCGGCTGAATACCGGAACATTGGTCCTTTCAAAAAAGTCCAGATTCAATTTGCTTCCCAACCCGCGCATCAGGTCTACAGAGGCATCGATCGAGCATCCTGAGGGCAACATCCGGTCATCAACTGCAATGACCACAAAAAGATCATTGAAAATTTTGATGGAGGCTGCCAATGGTTCACCATGGCTGGCCCATTGGTTGATAAAATTCCTGCCGGTATTAAGCACTACCTGCTGTTCAGCAGTGGATAGCGCTCTTTCGGTCTGGTAGACCCAAACCCTGGCTTCCTCAGGCAGTGTATCAAATTCTACAAACATAACTAACGTTGCTCTTTATAAACCTTTACCACGGGCTATTAGTTCAGCCAGATCCATTACTTCAACTTCGTCTTCCTTTTCATGGCCTTTAACTCCATCACTCAGCATGGTCATACAAAAGGGACAGGCGGAAGCTATTATCGATGCTCCGGTAGACAAAGCTTCTTCTGTGCGTTCCGTATTGATGTCTTTATTTCCGGATTCCGGCTCTTTAAACATTTGCGCACCGCCTGCTCCGCAACAGAGCCCGGAGGCGCCACATCTCTTCATTTCTACCAGTTCGGCATCCAGCGCTTCCAATACTTTTCTGGGCGCTTCATAAATTCCGTTTGCCCGACCCAGGAAGCAGGAATCATGATAAGTGATGGTCTTCCCATTAAAGTTGCTGCCCCCTTTAACTACCAGACGTCCTTCATCAATTAAACGTTGCAGAAAAGTGCTGTGATGTATGACGTCATAATTCCCTCCCAGATCGGGATATTCATTTTTTAGCGTATTGAAACAATGCGGACAGGCGGTTACAATGGTATGAACCTCATACCCGTTCAATATTTCAATGTTGGCCATTGCCTGCATTTGAAATAAGAATTCATTGCCAGCCCTGCGTGCAGGATCACCGGTACAGCTTTCCTCCTGGCCCAGTACCGCAAAGGAAATATTGAGCTCATGCAGAATCTTTACCAGGGCCCTGGTCACTTTTTGGTATCGCTGATCATATGAACCGGCGCAGCCCACCCAGAACAACACTTCCGGATGTTTTCCAATGGCTGACATTTCTGCCAGGGTAGGAACCTGATTGCTGTTGATCCAGTTAAAACGATCGGTTGCCGGAAATTTCCATGGAGCAAAGTTAGTTTCAATGTTTGAAAACATATTGTTCCATTCGGACGGGCTGGATGATTCCTCCATGGCGGTATATCGTTTCAGCTGTAAAATTATAGAAAGCGGATCAATTTCTACCGGACAGGCTTCAACGCAGGCATTGCAACTGGTACACGCAAATATCTCTTCCCGGGTGATATAATCTCCCAGTAAAGATTTATTATCTTGGCCATGGTTGGAGGACAGACCAATTTCCTCTACCCGGTCACGCACGTCCATCATAATTTTCCTTGGTGAAAGTGCCTTGCCTGTAATATTCGCCGGGCACTCCGCCGTGCAACGGCCGCATTCTGTACAGGCATAAGCGTTCATAATGTTGAACCGGGTCAGATCCGTCACGTCTTTTGCGCCAAATCTTGCAGTGGTTTCATTAGCATTTTGATCTGCAGCAGCAGTCCCGAGCATGATTTTTACCTCGTTGGTTACTTCAGGCATATTGTCCATTTGACCCGGGGGATTGAGGTTGGCAAAATAGGTATTTGGAAATGCCATAAAGATGTGCAGATGCTTTGAATAAGTGATGTAAACTGCAAAAGCCAGGATACCAATAATATGGACCCACCAGGCAAGTCTTTCCAGGATGATCAATGTGGCGGTAGATGCTCCTTCAAATACTGGTATTAGCTGGGCGCTGAGAAAGAATTTGCCGGTGGCGGTGTAGGCCGTGTCCCTGGATTGTAATATTTGATCGGTGGCATTCATGGTAAAAATGGCAGCCATTAACAGAATTTCAATAAGCAGGATCAGGTTAGCATCCAGGCGGGGCCAGGAAGTCATTTCTGTGTTCCAGAATCTAGGTAGTTTTAAGACATTCCTGCGGATCAGAAATACCATGCATGAGAACACTACTGCCAGCGCCAGCAGCTCAAAGAAATTCAGGCAAAATGTATAAAAACCTCCTAAATACGCCGCGAATATTCGATGGGTACCGAACAGACCATCTATTACAAACTCCAGGACTTCCAGATTAATTACCAGGAACCCAACATAGATAAATAAATGAAGGACAGCAGGAATTATTTTTTTAAACATCTTTTGTTGGCCGAACGCCACCAGAAGCATTTTTCTGAGCCTTTTTCCGGGTTGGTCATTGCGATTGACCTTCCGGCCTAGTTGAATATTTTTTTTAATTCTTATTACCCGCCTGATAAAGAAATATCCAAAGACTAGTACGGTTAATACAAAGAATATCTGCGATAAATAAGCCATTCACAGCGGCCTGAAAACAAGCCTTTTACGGTGTTCTTTAAAATACATAAAAATTTTGCGCCAAGGATAAATTTATATAATTTTGTCCACTCATTTCGGTGATGTAGCTCAGGTGGTAGAGCATCGGACTGAAAATCCGTGAGTCGGTGGTTCGAGTCCACTCATCACCACAAAACAGCGCGAGGACGAGGATGCTAATACCTGACGTATCAACGAGCAGGCGGGAAATCCGAAGGTCTGGCGCTGTTTTCCTTCGCAATCTTGTCCGATGTTCAGTGTTCGATATTCAGGATCAGCCGCTTTTAAGGTGTTTTAGCTGAATGATTTCGCGAACAGTGAGTAGCCTCCACTTACCCCTGGGCAGGTCTTTTTTGGTCAAACCGGCAAACATTACCCTGTCTAGTTTTGCAACTTCATAACCAAGATGTTCAAATATCCTCCTCACGATCCGGTTCTTGCCGGAGTGTAATTTGATACCCAGTTCGGTACCGTCTGATGACACCACATCAACGGCATCTAAATTTACCGGACCGTCCTCTAACTCAAGTCCATGCCGCAGTGCCTGAAGATCATGGTGTTCAATGGACCGGTTCAGAAACACGTGGTATATTTTGTTGACCTGATGAGAGGGATGACTGAGTTTTTTATGCAGGTCGCCGTCGTTGGTAAATAGCAGTAGTCCTGTGGTATTGCGATCCAGTCTGCCCACCGGTACGATCCTTTCCTGACAGGCTTTTTTAACCAGTTGCATTACCGTTTTTCGTTGCTTGGGATCGTCGGTGGTGGTAATATAATCTTTGGGTTTATTTAACAGTACGTACACCAGTTTCTCCCCTTTCAGGATTTTACCCTGGTAAGTAACCTGATCCTTTGGCCGTACTTTGTAACCCATTGAAGTTATGATCTGGCCATTGACCTTTATTTTACCTGATTGAATGAGAACATCAGCATCTCTGCGGGAACATACTCCGGCATTTGCTATGAACCTGTTCAACCTGATTTCGTTAGCCGGGGAACTACTGGCTTCGGTCTTTTTGGGGGCCGATTTCCCTGATTTTGCCTGGGGCCTGTATGGCTTTTTCATCACAACTCAGGTAGGAACTGGCGCTAAATATCCCGTTCGCTGCCAATTTCGTGGTCTTCCCCGGCAAAGTCTTTAGGCGCCGGAAGTTCAGACAATTCATTGATGCCGAAGTAATCCATAAACTTTGTACTGGTCCCGTAGATTAAAGGACGTCCCACCTTGTCGGATTTTCCCTTGATTTCTATAAGGTTTTTTTCCAGGAGTTTTTGAACCGAATAGTCACAGTTCACCCCCCGGATTTGTTCAATTTCAGCCTTGCTTACCGGCTGTTTGTAGGCAATGATGGATAAGGTTTCCAATGCCGAGGTCGACAGCCTCCTTTTGGACTGTTGTTTTAGATAAATTCCGATACTGCTTTGATAGGCGGGTTTGGTTAGGAATTGAAAACCACCGCCGGACTGCACTATTTCAAAGGCATAATCATCTGAACAATACCGTTCTTTGATTCTTTCTATGGACGCATCAATATCCTGTTCAGGAATATCTGCTTCAAACATTTCAACCAGGGTTGAGTGCAACTCTTCTTTGGTCACCGGTTTCGAAGAACAAAAAATAAGCGCCTCAATATGGTTGCCCAGATAATCCAACTATTTAATTCTTCTTAGCCAGTTTGGCTTCGATGGAATGCATAGTATGAGGTACTGCCCGCAGCCTTTCCTTTTGAATGAGTTTTCCGGAATCAATGCATACCCCATAAGTCCCATTTTTGATCCGTATCAAAGCGTTTTCCAGGCTGGAAATAAATTTCTGCTGCCTTGCTGCCAGCTGGCTGAGATTCTCTTTTTCAGCAGTATCTGCCCCATCTTCCAGGACTTTGGTATTACCCGAAGTGTTGTCAGTACCGCTGTCGTTTTTTCTGCTTAATGAATCCTTTATATAATTGAGTTCATTACGGGCCTTCTCTAATTTCTCCTTGATCAGAGCTTCAAATTCTAATAACTCCTCGTCGGAATATCTAAGTTTCTCTTCTTTTCCCATTTTTAAAAATTAACGATAGTCTGATATTTATTCCTGTTCGCAAGCAATAAGTATAGTTTTCGGTTTTTCAGGAATTCTCCTGAACGTCCATTGACCTGTGATCAATGATTTGAGGCGACAAATTTGTCAATAATACTTACAAAAAGGAAGATTATTTGGAATTTTCTCAAGAGTAATCCTGCAACCTGGCCTTTAGGTGCTTTCAGACAAGGAAATGAATGATGGGACATACCTGGCCGCCACAATAAAGATTAAAGAACTTAAACGTCGTATTCCAGGTGTATATTTCTTACCCTTTCCCTGAATGCATGTTGATCAATGCTAACCCTGTATTTAAGCCTGATATATCTTCGAATGACTTCTATTTTCCTGCCCTTTCTGACATAAAAATCTATAGCATTGTTGATAATGTCGTTCATGGTCGATTGCTGGTCTAGTGGTCACTTATTCGTTCAGGTAACAAATAAGATAGGGAAATGTTATAACAATACCATTAAAATGCTAATAAATCCCATAGTTTTATTGGATTATTCACACATTTTCATAAAAGGATCATATCTGATTATCATTAGAAATCAGGTACCACAGCTATGGTTTTCTGCCACTTTTCAGTACTGTGGTGACTACTGATTACCCGTAGCTGTATAATGTAATATCCCATGGGCACACGCTGCGCCTTGTCGTTGGTGCCATCCCATTGGTAAGTACCGTCTACCGGAAGTATTGAATTGTTTAACAGGGTTCTAACCAGGTACCCTTGTCGGTTGAAAATTAGAATTGAACCGGAATTTCCAGCACCTTCCAGCGAAAATGAAATTCTCGCATAGGATGGAAGCCGGGAAGAAACCGGTGAAATTAACGTTGGCTCCACCGAAAGCGTCTGCTGGCCTGCGGGTACAAAGTATTGCGAGTTTTGAAAGCCCGGTGTGGCGTATCCGGTGTATTCTGAACCGCTGAACCAGTTATTCGGATCGGCACTGGCTGCGTCCGGATCGGCTCGTTCGAGTGACACACCATTTCGATCAATTAACAGACTGTGGTGCATATCCTCGCGGTAATGGACCTCATCAACAATATAACCTCCTGGTGCCAGCAGTACCAGGTTTCCACGTTTTTCATCCATGGAAGTCATATGATCGACTTCCAGTACAGATACCGCCAGGGGATACTGTGATTTCAGCATAGATTCACTTTCAGTGAAAACCCGGTATTCACCTGGATAGATCATTTGGTTTTCCTCAGTCAGTAGAGCAAAATCTGAAAGTGCCTCAGCCTGCCATCGGGCAAACCTCCAATTCCTGAGATTAATGGCTTTGCCGGACCTGTTGAATAATTCAACAAACCTTATTCCCAACGGCTTGGGGTTGAAAAGTATTTCACTTATTACCAGGTCACCACTATCCGCTTTTTGAGGCAGACCAACCAGGGATGCCGGACCCTGGTTATAATTGATGTTTTGATTGCAATCAGCAAATCCGTTGGCGGTCATTTTATACAGAACCTGGGCTTGTAAACTGTCCTTTAGTCTGATGGTCAGGCTGGGTTGTACCGGCGATCCTACGAAAAATGTGTCGACCTGCAGATATGGTTCAATGGTTATTTGAGAACTTGAAACCGCATTTGCACTAAGTGGTTGATCGAAAAGGACTGTTAAGTGAAATGGAGTCTCAGCGAACGTATTGACAATTTGAGGTGGAGTTAGATCAGGGTTATCTGTGGTTACACTATTTATTTTACCGGGTGTCCCTCCTGAAGGCGCTATACTGGCAGTCCAGTTAGGGCCTCCTGAACATGGATAACGGACATCGATCATCTCAAGTGACCAACCACCATGTTGTTTAAGGGAATTTTTGTACCAACTGTCCGAATAATTTACAAAATGAATGATCTTTCCCAGGGTGTCGGTAAGCGTAATTAAATCTCCGGTGTTGTTCAGGGCTGGCCACGAATCAAGTAGTAAAAGGCTCTCTTCGTATGGGAAAGATGCAGGGTCAGGTAGTAGAACCAGATAATCTCCGGGATTTAACACATGGTCGGGCAAAAGAACTTTGCTGGTGGCATCCGACAATGTCCAGTTCAAAAGATTGATAGCGCTATCTCCAACGTTCAGGATCTCAATGTATTCCTGTTCCGGAAGTTGTAAAGAGGGCGAGGGATCGACCATGATTTCGGAGATTACTACATCATGCACTGCTGCTTTCCCAACTTCCCAAAACTGAAATTGCCGTGAGTGGTGAAGCTCATTGCCAAACAAGTCCTGTATACCATTTAACTCCAGGGTATATTCAAATCCGTTTTTAAAGGAGAAGGGAAATTCAATCTGCCAGGTGTTGTAACCAGTATGGATTAACCGTACCGGGGAGCCTTGCCCGGTAACATTGAATTGGTAAAGTTCCGGAACCTGCAAAGGTTCATTAAATAAAAGTTCAATCCGCCTGTTATCCAAAGTCTTAAGGGAATGTAGCGCCGGAGGGTGGTTATCTGTAAATGAAAGTCCCTGTATGTGAATGTTATCCAGGAAAAAAGCCTTTGAGCGGGTGGTGGTAAACTGACAGAAGATGCCAAAAAAATTGGCCCTGTGGTGTGTAGCATCCACGGATTCGCCCACAATTTGATATTGACTATCCTGATCAGCCTTTTGGAAAACCTCCCATTTACCGTTAGCGTCGCGGGTAACCTTAATTCCCATTTTTACCAATAAGGTATCGGTGATACCATCTGCTCCATCTATGATCTTGAGATGATTTGACAGGTCCTGTCGATAAAGGCTGATTTCGTCCTGCGTTCCACCAATTTTTACATAGTAGCCGTTGAGTGGGGCTGACAGATTATGGGAATCACTTATGAGGTAGACACTGCAAAAGTTACTCGCAGACGGATTAAAAGACATCTCAATATCAAATTGCCAGGTTGCCTGAGAGTTAATATGGCTCACGGTACTTAAATAAGCTGACCCTGTGCCGGATTCGTCTAGTTGCAACTGTTTATCATTGTTTACCCTGAATGATTCCGTTTGACCATACCAGGGGGGAGATCCATAGAACTCCCCGTCAGAAAAATCCTCCACTACCTGTCCGTACACGCCTGTATGGAAAATAATGAACAAGCATATACGGCAGATCCTCATATCAATTTTGTTTAACTGTAAGGCCGGAAAGTATGGAAATGTAGTATCTTTGCAAACTCTAAAAAATTTTAATTGGTCATGAAACTAGCAATCGTGGGGGCCACCGGTCTGGTGGGCCAGGAAATCCTAAAAGTAGTGGAGGAGCGGGGTTTGGAGTTCAGCCAGTTATTCCTGGTAGCTTCCCCCAGATCTACCGGTAAAGAAATCTCTTTTAAAAACCGGGTTTATACCGTGATGGGTATGGAGGAAGCGGTTTCCCTCAAACCTGATGTAGCTATTTTCTCTGCCGGTGGAAGTACTTCATTGGAGTGGGCTCCTAAATTTGCAGAAGCCGGGACCATTGTTATTGACAATTCCTCTGCCTGGAGAATGAATCCCGGGCATAAACTGATAGTGCCTGAGATCAATGCACATGTGCTTAGAATCGATGACCGGATTATCGCCAACCCTAACTGTTCAACCATCCAAATGGTACTGGCGTTGGCCCCCTTGCATCAGCGGTACGGTTTGAAAAGATTGGTGATTTCTACTTATCAATCTGTTACAGGTACCGGCAAGGATGCAGTTGACCAGTTAATACAGGAAAGATCCGGTAATGAGGTTACTACCCGTGCCTATCCATACAGGATCGATTTAAACGTACTGCCTCACATTGACGTCTTTCAGGAAAATGCTTATACCAAAGAGGAGATGAAAATGGTCAATGAGACCCGCAAAATCCTGCAGGACGATTCCATCGGAATTACCGCCACTGCGGTTAGGATTCCCGTAATTGGAGGACATTCGGAATCCATCAATGCCGAGTTTCATCAGGACTTTGAACTGGAGGAGGTAAGGGAACTGCTTACCAATGCACCGGGGGTGGTGCTGGAAGATGATGTTGACCATCTAAAATATCCAATGCCCATGAATGCCCATGGCAGGGATGAGGTGTTTGTAGGCCGCCTGAGAAGGGATGAATCACAACCCAGAACGCTTAACCTGTGGGTAGTTGCCGATAATCTAAGAAAAGGGGCCGCCACCAACGCTGTGCAAATCGCGGAGTATATGGTGGAACACTATTTGGTGTACTAGGTCTGGTTGCTGGTTGTTACGGGTTACCAGGCGCGGGGTGCGAGGTACGGGCGGTTGGGTTATAGGTAATGGGTTATCCTATATCAGATTAGATATGCCGTAAAGCGTCCATAGCAACAATGTGGGCACTCCATAATATTTCAACACTTTTTTGCGGTTTGAAAAGTCGGACCACCAGAAAACCAGCCAGGGCTTATAAAGACCGGTTAGGGTGCAGATCGTAAAGAAAAGGGCTAAAATCCTGAGAAATAACAAATAGTCAATCGTCAATCCAGTCGTCAATCGCTAATGGTCA
>Ga0268386_10000636_pt1 | contig 22539 bp, 18 predicted proteins | sample RVTome_15_FD_200260 | JGI IMG/M metagenome (GOLD analysis project Ga0268386, IMG submission 200260) | Soil microbial communities from uranium-contaminated site in the Upper Colorado River Basin, Wyoming, United States - RVT150D86... ...
TCGTTCGTGCCGACTTCGCATACACGCGCCAGCCTGAACCCGCCTTTTGTAAATACAGATCGGCGCGAGCGAGATGGCGTCCCCAATGATTTGCCTGGGTTAAAAGAACTCCATTGATGTAGAGCGAAGGAACGTCGCGATGCGTGTGGCCCATGAAAATGACATCAACCCCCGGCACTTCTTTAGCAATTGCAATTGCCTGGTTTTCGTTCGGCACTTGTCCGGGCCTTACTTCACCGGTGCGCAGATCCTCACTCAGACCCATGTGCATCGCAATAACAACAATGTCGGCCTTCTCCTGATCTCGCAAAAGTGGAACCCACTTGCGAGCTTCGGCCAGAGGTTCATGAAACTCGAGACCGGCATAGTTTGGTGGATTGTCCCAATGAGGAACGCCCGGAGTGGTGAGGCCAATGATCCCGATTCTTACGCCGGCAAGTTCCTTAACGATGTAAGGCTTGTAATGCGGCTTCTTGCTGGCAGTGTCATAAGTGTTCGCCGAAAGCCACGGAAACTTCGCTTCGCTCCGAGCCTTTTCCAAAACTTTAAGACCGAAATTGTATTCGTGATTACCGACTGCCATCGCGTCGTATTCCAGCGAGCTCATTACCAGCATCATCGGGTCAGGCGGTTGGTTGTTTTTTCGGCTGTGAAACGACTCGAGCGGCGAGCCTTGAATCGTATCGCCGGAGTCGACCAGCACTACGTTGGGCTGCTCACTTCGGACGCGTTTGATCAACGTAGCGATCTTAGCAAGCCCGCGGTTGTCGGCCGTGTTTGTGTAATAGTCGATCGGGTTGATGTTGCCGTGTAGATCGGTGGTTCCGAGAATTGTTATCTGAACTCGCTCGGGCGCAAAGCTTCTCCCAACGAGAAACAGCGTCAGCATGACGACGAGCGTTGCGAGCGAATAAAAGAGCGGTGAAAGTTTTCGGTTTTTCATAGAGATGTTTTTCCCGCAAAGACGCAAAGGAGATGCGTTGAAGAACTGAGCTTGAGATTTCCAGCCACTTCCAAGTCCTTACGGCAAAACGGAACCGAGCGCGGTAGCGCCGGGTCGATCTCATTCTACGGCGCGATTAGGCGTACTATGGACCCGGCGCTACCGCGCTCGGTTCTGTTTTTGCCATCAATGCCCGTACCCGTCGTTGTTAGCTTAGACCAAAATGCTTTATGGTGATAGCCATCGTGTCCTGTGTCGGAAGTTGATTGCGGTTGACTTGATTAAATAGCAGGCGGTAGCAACGAACGTGAGTTTCCACGGGGCGAGCCTGTGGCATCGCATGGATAACTTAGTAACTTCAAACATTCGTCAGCGACCGATTCGCACACTCGTAAGCGTGGCGGGCATCGCTTTGGGAGTCAGTCTGGTCATGCTTTTCACAGGGCTTGCCCGGGGCATGTCAAACGACCTTCAGCGGCGCGCGACGAATGTTCGCGCAGAGCTGATTTTCATGCGGCCGGGAGCAGTTCAGTTGACCGCTACCACTGCCAACCTCGATACAAGATATGTCGCTCGGTTAAAAGCGATTGAGGGTATCGAAGAGGCTCTGCCGGTGATCCGCCACTTTTTTCAGGGGACGGGAGGCATTGGAATTGAGCAGATTGACGGTGTTGCCTGGGACGCATACGCGAGGATGAACGGGATCAACATGGTCGCGGGACAAGGGCTGCAGAACCTGAACGAAGTCGTCATCGACGAGACGAAGGCGCGAAACAACAACTATCGAGTCGGCGATCTGATCAAACCCTTTGGCACTGAGGAGTACCGCATCGCTGGAATCTATTCACCTGAATCGGGAGCGCGAGTGAAGATGTCGCTCGAGGCCATGCAGACGGCGCTTGAGGCCGAGGGTAAGTGTACTTTCGTTTTTATAAAACTTCTTAATCCGGATCAACTACAGGAAGTAGCACAGCGAATAGATCAGGAATTACCGGGCAACACTATTCAACCGACGCGCGATGTGTTTACGAGCTTTGAGAAAAGCATTCCATATCTCGGCGTGTTCCTGCGCGTGCTTGTTGGACTGGCGGCGGTCGTCAGCTCGTTAGTAGTGATGCTGGCGATGTATACGACTATCACGGAACGAACGCGCGAGATCGGTATCCTCAAGGCGATGGGAGCATCGCGTGGTTATATCGTGGGAATCATTGAAAAAGAAGCGATTTTAATCAGCTTCATCGGTCTTGTGGCGGGCTTCGCGGTTTCGTTGGTCGCAGGATATTTTATTCATAAAACCTACGGACTTGTTTTCGAATACAGCTGGACCTGGGCGCTCGTGGCTGCGGCGATAGGCCTCGGGGGTGGAATACTTGGTGCTTTATATCCGGCGTGGCGCGCTTCAAATCTCGACGCCGTAAACGCGCTCGCCTATGAATAGCCACGGATTTACACAAATGATCACGAATCAAGAACTTCTTTTTGAACGTTCTGATCCGTGATCATCCGTGTAAATCCGTGGCCTTTTTTCCAAATCAAAGCAACTCCGATCGCAGCCCAGAAAATATCACGGCCTTTTCTCACAATGGCCAGCGTTTCTCCGACCCCTCTTGCAAATCCAAGCGCCTTCGACACCTGGCCAGTTCCACCCTCATCGACACCGGCTCGAAGCGGAATAAACTTGAAAGCCACGTTTATGACTCGGTTCACCGACTCGAGAATGAAAGCCTGTGTGAGTGTCGGCGGTATCGGACTGATGAACGAAAGTGTGATGAACACTTCAGCGACTCCAGCCAGGTGAAAGCACATGTCCAAAGCAAAGATCGAAAGAAAACTTCGCTGGCTTTTTGCATAGAAACCGTAGACACGCTCTTCAAGCGCCTGTGCGCGCGGCTTCAGTTTCGTTATCAGCTTGCGCGCGATTCCACGATTACTGAGAAATCCCAGCAAACCACTAAGAAATCTCGATTGTCGGCGGATTATCAAATATGCCAGCGGTACGACCACGAGCGTCGCGACCAGTGCCCCGACACTGGCATATCGCAAAGGCTTCGGCAGTGAAAAGCTGAGCAGCAGCGTCGCTGTGCCTGAGAAAATAAACAGTGCTACCGAGAGGCCGTAGAAAATGTTTTCGATTGCGAGGCCGGATAATCCGACCATCAAAGGCACACGATCTTTTACAAAGACCGCCTTTGAGGGTTCACTAACGGCCACGCTTACGAAAGGGATGATGTTGCCGAGTGCGTCGCCCATCAGACGGGCGGCGAAAGCGTCGCGGAAACGGAGCCGGTATGGCGGATCGATGCACCGAGTCCAGGCAAGTGCGCGAACCATGTAACGAATACTGGAGACAGCGAGAATGAGGAGGAAGCCAGCGCCAAGTTCCTGAATCCGCGAGACGATTACACTGACGCCTGCCCTACTCACAAAGTAGGCAAACAGGATCAGCCCTAACAGACCGAAGATGATTCCAAGTGGCGCAAATCTCCTGCTCCCACTTCGCTTTTCACTCAAAACATCGTCAGGCATCGGGGTACGGTACCACACGGCGCTGATTCTTACAGAACCGAGCGCGGTAGCGCCGGGTACATCACGTTTCCAAGCACTCTCATGCAAATATTGACCCGGCGCTACCGCGCTCGGTTCTTTTTTATTATCATGCTATGTTCCATTTTGACACCGGCAAAACGAGCAGCACACCAATGAGTCAATCCCAAACAGCCGTAGCGCAAGTTCCCGGCAGTCCGCTGACTACACTTTCCGAAGACGAGACAATGTTTCGCGCCAGTGTGCGGGAATTTGCCGAGGGCGAACTGCGTCCTCGCGTCGAGCACATGGACGAGGCTGCGAAGCTCGATCCGGCGATCATCAAGCAATGTTTCGACCTCGGATTGATGGGAATCGAAACTCCTGAGGAGTATGGCGGAGCAGGAGCAAATTTTTTTACCGCTATTCTTGCCGTTGAAGAGCTTTCTCGTGTCGATGCGTCGGTCGGAGTTTTTGTTGACGTGCAAAACACGCTTGTCAACAACGCCTTCATCCGTTGGGGCACGCCCGAACAGAAAAAGAACTACCTGACCAAACTTGCAGCAGACACCGTCGGTGCTTACGCATTGAGTGAACCCGGTTCGGGCTCGGATGCGTTTGCGATGCAGACACGAGCCGTCGAAAAAGGTGGTCATTACTTACTCAACGGTCGAAAACTCTGGATCACAAACGGAATAGAAGCTGAGATCTTTGTACTGTTTGCTAATGCTAATCCCGAAGCCGGATATCGAGGCATTACAGCCTTCATTGTCGAAAAGAGTTTTCCGGGGTTTTCGATCGGAAAGAAGGAGAACAAACTCGGCATTCGCGCGTCGTCAACGGTGGAGTTGATACTCGAAGATTGCCGGGTGCCGAAGGAAAACTTGCTCGGTGAGTCGGGCAAGGGATACAAGATTTCGATCGAAACGCTGAACGAAGGCCGGATCGGAATCGGCGCGCAGATGATTGGCATCGCCGCAGGCGCGTTGGAGAGTGCGCTTGCCTACACAGCGGAACGACAACAGTTTGGCAAGGCGATCAATCAGTTTCAGGGAGTTCAATTTCAGCTTGCCGAGATGGCCACGGAATTAGAAGCCGCGCGTTTGATGGTCTACAACGCCGCGCGCATGAAAGACGCGGGAATCAATTTCGTCAAGGAAGCGGCAATGGCGAAACTCTACTCGTCGCGCGTGGCCGAGCGCGTGAGTTCAAAGGCAATCGAGTTGTATGGCGGCTATGGATACGTGAAAGACTATCCAGTTGAAAAATACTGGCGCGATTCGAAGATAGGTGCAATCTACGAGGGCACCTCGAATATGCAACTGCAAACGATAGCAAAATTGATAATCGGAAAATAAAAGGAGCAGGAATGCTGCGTTCAACCTGCTCCTGCACGGTGCTCCTGCTTACTAATCATGAGTCGAATCGACTTATTCGAACAGATGCTGGCCAGCGATCCCGGAAACATCAGTGTGCTTTTCGGACTGGCAAAGGAATACGAAAAGGCTGGCCCCGATGAAAAGCTGATTGAAATTCTCAGTCGTTATCTCGAAGCTTCGGATGATGAAGGAAACGCCTTTGGCATGTTGGCCGGAGCTTACGAACGTATGGGCCAACGTGACAAGGCACGCGAAGCTTACCAACGCGGCATCGAAACGGCGCAGCGCCATGGACATCCCGGCATGGCCGAAGAGTACCGAATGACTCTGGCTGGCAACTATGAAGACTGACACTAAAGTATTGAAGCTGGTCCGCAAGACCTCACCGTCGCAAACCGAAGCACCGGAACAGGAAGCCGAGATGGGCATGGCGCCTGGTCCAACTTCGGTAGGATTGGCCAGCACCACGAAGAAGGAGCAGGATGCAGGGGCACACCTGCTCCTGTCTTCTGCTCCTGCTCCAATACGCCATGAGTTGCCAGATCATAAGTTATTGCTCGGGATGTATCGCACGATGTACCTATCGCGCCGACTCGACGACAAAGAGATCCAGCTTAAGGGACAAAACCGGATCTTTTTCCAGATCAGTGGCGCCGGTCACGAGGCCGTGCTGGTTGCCGCCGGCGTAGTCTTGAAGCCTGGCTACGACTGGTTTTATCCGTACTATCGCGATCGCGCTCTCTGTTTGCAGCTTGGTATGACACCTTTGGAGATGTTGCTCTCTGCGGTTGGAGCTGAAGCTGATCCCAACTCACACGGGCGCCAGATGCCTTCCCACTGGGGTCACAAACAACTGAATATCGTTTCTCAGTCTTCACCGACGGGGACTCAACTGTTGCAAGCTGTGGGCTGTGCCGAAGCGAGTTATCGCTGCAAACTGATTCCGGAACTTCAGAAGCGTGTCAGCAGTTTTCACGACGATGAGGTCACATACGTTTCACTCGGCGACGGCACCAGCAGCGAAGGAGAGTTTTGGGAAGCACTGAATACTGCGTCGAATCTGAAGTTGCCTGTAGTCTTCCTGCTGGAAGACAACGGCTACGCGATCAGTGTTCCGGTAGAAGTACAAACCGCGGGTGGCGACGTCTCGAGGTTGGTTGAGAATTTTCCATCACTGTATCTCCAAAGATGCGACGGCACAGATCCGATTCAATCTCTGGAAACAATGAGACGAGCGGTGGATTATTGTCGTCAACGGAAAGGCCCAGCGCTGGTCCACGCCAAGGTTATTCGTCCTTATTCACACTCGCTTTCCGACGATGAAAAGCTATACCGGCCGGACGAGGAACGCGCGAGCGATGCTGAGCGCGATCCAGTGAAGCGTTTTGGCGCGTTGCTGATCGATGAAGGAGTGATCGATCAGAACGGGCTGCAAAAGATCAAGGATGAAGTTGACGTGCTCGTGAACGACGCGGCAGACAAGGCCCTGGCGAGTCCACAGCCGGCCGGCGAAACCGCAACTGATTACGTTTTCTCACACGATGTCGATCCATCTTCCAAAGATTTCGATACCGAAGACGAAGTACAGCTTTCCGGAAATGCCGGGACCATGGTCGATCTCATCAACCGTTGCCTGGAGACGGAAATGGCACGCGATTCTCGGATTTTTGTATTCGGTGAAGACGTGGCCGACTGTTCGCGTGAACAATATCTGGATACCTTGAAAGGTAAAGGAGGCGTCTTCAAAGTAACCGCGAATCTGCAGCGAAAGTTCGGAGGCGCTCGCGTTTTTAATTCGCCTCTCGCCGAAGCAAACATCGTCGGACGAGCCATCGGCATGGCGACACGCGGGTTGAAGCCTGTGGTCGAGATCCAATTCTTCGACTACATCTGGCCTGCGATGCACCAGATTCGTAACGAACTGGCGCTGATGCGATGGAGGTCCGGGAATGATTGGAAAGCGCCAATGGTGATACGCGTTCCTATCGGTGGTTATCTAAAAGGCGGCGCCGTTTATCACTCACAATCAGGTGTGTCGACTTTTACACAGATTCCGGGCTTGCGCGTGGTCTATCCATCAAATGCGCTCGACGCAAACGGACTGCTTCGCACCGCGATTCGTTGTGACGATCCGGTTTTGTTTCTCGAACACAAACATCTTTACCGGCAGACCCACAACAAATCGCAGTATCCGGCTGACGATTTCATGATTCCGTTCGGCAAAGCGAAGAAGATTCGGGAAGGCACAGACCTATCGATCGTCACCTACGGCGCGTTGGTCCAACGGTCGCTCGTTGCGGCGAAGCAGATGGAGCAGGAAGGCGTCAGTGTGGAAATTGTAGATTTGCGGAGTCTTGCTCCGTTCGATTGGAATGCAATCGTCGAGACGGTAAAAAAGACCAATCGTGTGATCGTGGCACATGAAGACTCGCTGTCGTTTGGCTATGGCGCCGAGATAGCCGCGCGGATCACCGATGAGTTGTTTGAGTATCTCGACGCTCCAGTGCGTCGCGTCGGCGCGCTCGACACCTTCGTCGCCTATGCGCCTCAACTCGAAGATGCAATCCTCCCGCAAGCATCCGACGTGGCGAAAGCGATCGCGGAACTTAAGTCTTACTAAGCCACGAATTAACACGGATTACACGGATCAGAAGTACCGATCAGTGAAAATCCGTGTAAATCCGGTGGCGAAGCTAAGCTTCCAACCGTACAGCCGTGTATCGATCTATTTCGCAGCCCACTCAATTAATCCCTCTTTTCCCACCAAAATCCGCGGCATAAGTGTTGCCAAAGACACCTTCACGTACGCCTCTGCGCGTCTTCCCGACATTAGGTTCCCCCACGTAGACAATTAATCGCGATTAATTAAACACAAGGGAGGCACAACTAATGAGCAAGCACGTTTTGAGCGGTTTAGGGGCTGTGATGCTGAGTCTCGCGATCACCGCAATCGCTCTAGCACAAACGACAACGACAACCGTTACAAAGACAGTCCAAAACCCCGATGGCACCTACACGATTATTGAGTATCCTGCGAAGAAGGAAGTTAAGATCAACCTCACTCCCGTTAACGTCACGGGAGCGAAGGGTGTCGCAACCATTCTTCGTGACGACGACGGCACCAGGATCAAACTCAATCTTACCGACGTTCCAGCAGACCTGACTGCGTTGCAGCTTTACGCAGTTGATGACAATGGTGTAGTCACCGCTCTCGGCCCGGTTGCGATTTCAAACGGCGTTGGCACGTTTACCACGACCACTCCGCTCTCCAGGTTCATGCTGGTCGCTTCGCCGGAGCCGGCGTTGACGGCTTACGATGCGAACACGACAGTTGTGTTCAGGAGCGCAGTACCGGAAGGCTTTGCCGTTATTCCCTTGACTAGTGCGGCGGGAGAAAAGGTTGCGGCTGTATCCGCTCCGGCCGGCACTACCACGGTAGTTACGCCATCAGGGACAGTAGCGACAACCTACACTGCTCCGATGCTGAACATTCCCTCTTACAAAAAAGGAGACGATACCAAAATCAAAGTCGATTTCACGGGAGCTTTGACTGGTGCTCGTGCGAACGTCTTCATTACGCCTCGGAAAGACGGACCGACCGAAGTCAAGATGCGTTTCCACGAGTTGAAGGAAGCGCCGGCGGGACAGAAATTCATTCTGTGGGCCGTCTCGCCTGACAATAAGTTTGTCAAACTCGGCCAGGTCGTGAACGCGCCGGGCAGGAATGAAGCTGAAATCAAGTCTGAAACCACGCTGCCGGACTTTGGCTTGGTTGTGACGATGGAAAACGCTGACGGAGAGATGCCGGTAGGCCCGACCATCGGAACGATTCATATTGTTCCGTAGCTGAACTCAGCATCGCTTTTTTTGGGGGCCGCTCGAAAGGCGGCCCCTATTTGTGTCAAATCTCTCACAAACAACTACCACTCGATGCGCATCTTGAGCTAATATGTCGCCGCTGGAGTTGCATCGTGCATCTTCAGGTCTCCCGACTGGCTCAGCTTCGAGCCTACATCTTTTCACTAACAACGAGATCCCCCGGCCGTGAGTCCCCTTCACGGACCCGAAGTCTCCGTTTTCGCCATTGAGTGTTGACGACATGAACAAGAGAACCTACTACCCCCGTATTTTCCCCATCGCATTGGTTTTACTCCTCACGTCCGCGGCTCACGCACAGGAAAGCCTTCCCACACTCGTCAAACGAGTAAAACCCGCCGTCGTAGCTATCGCAACTTACGACGCTAATGGCGAAGCGGTGATGACAGGTAGTGGCTTCTTTTTAAGGCCCGGCCAGGTGGTCACAAACCTTCACGTGGTTCGCGGTGCTGTCCGTGCAGAGATCAAGACACTGGATGGCAAAGGAAAGGTTTTTCCGGTAAATGGGACCCTGGCAGTGGATGAGGAAGGCGATCTCGCCCTGCTCAGCGTTGAAATGCCTCTCGAGCGTGCGAGAAGCAGCGAACTTGCGAGTGAGCTGCCGGATGAAGGTGAAACGATTTTCGTCATCGGCAACCCGCTCAAGCTCGAGGGTTCGGTAAGCGATGGAATCGTATCGGCGGTTAGAGAGGTCCCAAACAGTTACCGCATCATTCAGATCACCGCTCCAATCTCTCACGGCAACAGTGGAAGTCCGGTTTTTAATCTGCGCGGGCAGGTATTAGGAGTGGTGACAGTGAAGGTCACAAATGGCCAGAACATTAATCTCGCGATCGCTGCGGCGCGAGTTGAACAGTTGCGTGCAGGCAAACTGCAACCACTGGCAGCATTGACTGTGAAGAACAAGGGTGACGTGGCCGAATCGCTGTATCGATCGGGACTTGAATCGCTTTGGCTGGGAAATTACGACAACGCCGTTGGCTACTTTGAGAACGCAGTAAACAAGAATCCCAAGCGAGCCGAGGCGTGGGTGCAGGTTGGTTATTGCAAAGTAAAACAGGGAAAAATTCAGGAAGCAATTCGCGCTTACTCGCAAGCTTTACAACTCAAGCCCGCGGATGCTGAGATTCACAACAAGCTGGGTGACGCTTACTACTACTCCGGTCGTTTCCGCGAGGCGATTGAGTCGTATAGTGAAGCGGCTCGCCTGCGTCCCGATTGCGCGGAGACCTTTTACAATCTGGCGATCACATATTTCGAGAGTGGAAATCAGAGCATGGCAGCCGCGGAAGCGCGCGTTTTGCAGCGTCTGGACCCGAAGCTTTATGAGAAGTATCTGAGGGAAACGATGTGATCATTTTCCATTTGTCGTTTGACATTTTCCATTCATTTTGTTCGGTTACAGAGTTCGCAGCGAAAGACAAGCTCTCAAAATCAGACAAAATGAAAAATGACAAATGGAAAATAATTACCCTGCTTGTCCTGTAAACACACCCATATCCACGCTTCTCGGATTCCCAAGCACTACAAACCGAATATTCCGCATGTATTTCTGTGCGACGCGCTGAATGTCAGCCGGGGTCACTGCTGTCAGCCGCTCGAGAAAATTGACGGAGTTGCGCCAGCCACCGCCGATCAACTCGTATTGAGCCAACTCTCCTGCCTGAGCAGCGTTTGTCTCTTGCCCGAGGTAATAGGTAGTCAGATACTGCGCAACGACAGCGTGAATGTCGTCTGCTCCTACCGGTTCATTCTGCAGTCGAGCAATCTCGCTCAACATCACTCGAATCGATTGATTCGCATCTACTGCCGTCACGTAAAGACCGCCCACATTCGCGGCTTGCGTCCGCAAAAACGCGTCCGGCGCGTACGAAAGGTTTCTCTTCACACGCACCTCTTCAAACACACGGTCGCGCAGAAGTGAACTCGCAACGCGCATCGCGTAGATGTCAGGCGACGTCAGCGACGGAGCGGCGAACAATCCCTGGATGTAATTTGTCGGCAGCTCGCGTGGCGTAACTTCAACCGACGACCTGACGAACGCCAATGGCGGTACGGCTTCAGGTGTGTAGTTGCCGCGCGGTAACTTGCCGAAACTTGCAGTCACCAATTGGCGCACTTCTGTCGGGTTCAAATCACCGACAATAACCAATAGCAGCCGCGATGTTTCCATGAGTCTGGTGTGATAACTACGCAAATCGTCAGGGGTCAACTTTGCAACGGTCTCGGGCGTGCCGCTCGTGTTGTTCAAGTAAGGATGGCCCGCGTACGCAACACGCTCCTGCAGTTTTTGCAGATAGACATCGGGGTTGTCGGTATCATCGCTGAGCGATACGACCACCCTCTCCTGAACCAATGAAACGTCTTCCTTCGTAAACGAAGGCCTCAATACCACATCAGTAAAAATTTGCCACGATCGATCAAAGTGCATTCGCGTGGTGGCCAGTGAGAGCACGGAGTAATCGTTGTTCGAGCTGCTGCCAATCACCGTTCCCATGCGCGATAGTTCACTGCGCATACGCGCACGCGGAAAGTTTGTGGTCGCTTCAGTCGAAGCGCTGAGCATCAGCGTTTCAATGCCTGCGTTGTGGGCGTTTATGTTGGCCGCACCTCCGCGAATGAAGAGACCCGCTGCCACGGTTAAGCTCCCTTCGCGTCGTTTCAACAACACCTTCAGGCCATTGACATCAAATTCGCTCACGAGCGCAGCCTGCTTTGCGACAACGCTTTGAACGGTTTGTTGTGCCTGTCCCCTAGTTTGTTGGGTCGCTCGAGAAGAGTCTGTTCCTGTAACAACGACGATCGCGACTAGTAGGCAGGAGGCCACGCGGCGCACCCAGTTTGGAGATGCGGTGACAGGGTGACGCGGCGAAGGGGTGACAGGGTAACGCGGTGACGCGAGGAGGCTCAGCCCGTCTCCGCGGCTCCCCGTCTCCAGGTTGCCGTTTCCGGCTGACTGGCTTACGTATTGGCTCTTGGTCATAGCTTTGTTCACTGTCCAGTTAGCTCTTCCAGTTGAATTTTGATCCTTGCTTGCGCTTCATTCGACATTAAAGCGAGGCCGATGTGGGGCTTGCCCTGAATGTAAGTCGTGATGTAACGGCTGATATCGGCGCGCGAGGTGGCGCGCAGGCGTGGGAGATAGCCGCGGAAATATTCGAGTCCCGTCGATGCCCACCAGAAACTGAGCGTATGCGTGTAGTCGCTCAGCTTCTCACGTGAATAGAGATCGTCGGCTTCGAGAAGCGCTTTCGCGCTTTCGAGTTGTTCATCGGTGTAATAGTCTTTGTCGTTGAAGTGGGCCACTTCTTCGTAAAGAGCCTTGATTGCCGCGCGTGCTTTGTCTGGGGTTGTTTGCGCAATGAGGGCGATTGGACCAACGTTTCGTTGTGTGTAGTAGCTCAGATCGACGCCCGTCACTAATCCAGTGTCGACAAGGTTTCTCTGAAATCGTGAATTCGGCTGCCTCAGGATGAATGAAAAAACGTCCGCTGCGTAAGTGGCCGGATTATCTTTGCCAATCGAAGGTCCATGCCAACCAATATTGATTATGACATTCTGGACCGGTTGAAGAATCACAGCGCCCTCACTCTTCGGAAGCGGAGGATGTTCCACGAGCGGAAACTCGACGAACGGATCCTTTTCACGCCTCCCCCAGTCGCCGTAAAACTCCTGCGCCATCTTTAGAACTTCCGTGGGATTAACGTCGCCAGTCAACACCAAAGCTGAATTGTTTGGCACGTAGTAACGCTGCTGGATCAAACGCATCATGTCGGTTGTTGCCGCAGAAACGGTCTGCCTGTTTCCCAGCGGATTCTTGCGGCTGGTGTATTTGAAGAAGAGCCGGTTGTTCATTTCCTGACTCAAATAAAAGAACGGGTTCGACTCGTTGCGATCGATCTCGCCTATCACCACCTGCTTCTCGCGAACAAACTCGCGTTCGTCAAAAAGTGGATGCCTCGTAGCGTCTTTCATGAATTGAATTGCAGTACGGAGATTTGGGCTCGTGGTTGTGAAGTAATAATTGACTACTTCTTCGCGCGTTGTGCCGTTGTAGGCGATCCCCATCGAACCGATCGTTCGCAAGTAGTCTTCGGCGTTGGCAATTGCACGATTCTGCTTAAAGAACATGTGCTCGTACAGGTGCGAGAGCCCATTCAATTCGGGTGGCTCAGTGTAGGAACCGTTTCTTACCGCCAGCTCAATCGTGACAAGCGGAATGGAATGGTCTTCAAGAATTATTACTTCCAGGCCGTTCGGAAGCACCTGACTGAAAATTTTGGCTTCCGGCAATCGCGCGGGCGCGGCGGCAGTGGTCGATGGGCCAGGTCGCGAAGTGGTTGGCCGTGGCGCGCGCTGCTGCGTAACCACCTCAGCCGACAGGCTGGAAGGCAACAGCAGCGAAAGAAAAAGCAAAAGGACAAGAAAACTTCGTTTCACAGATAACTCCATATGGTTCAGATTGATGTTAATCGTGGGGAAAAGGTTATCTTGACAGGAGAAAACTCACAATTGCCGATTGCCAATTGCCAATTGCCGATTTTGACCACCCTGCTGATAATAAATCGGCAATTGGAAATCGGCAATGATTGTTTAATCCTTTCATCGCTTTTTGGCGACGATGGATCGAGCTTTCAGGCGGAGGGCGGTTCGATACGCGGCGGCATCCGTGCCGGCTGCGTTTGACAACCATTGTATTCGCGGCGCGCCGCGTGCGGTGGTTTCACCAGTCATCTGCATCGAGTAAGTGCGTTTGTCATTTGGTACAAACAAAATCAGGCGTCTTAGATTTCGGCTTCCGCTTGAATCTTTACCGCTGAAGAGCAGTTCCTGATAACCATCTTCATCGGCGTCGACCAGTTCAGCGTTCCAGCTCGCGTGCTTAAACCCTTCCATATCGAGACGGCCCTGAGCACTGAGTCGATATTTTCCAGCCCGCTTCTGAATGAGCAGGAAATTAGTGTTGCCCGACTTGCGTTGGTTGTTAACGACAACAATCGCCGGGCCCGAGTCAGTGTCCACCATTTCGAGATCGCCTACTGATCCACGAGCGAACCGCGATGCGATTCTGCGCGCTTGATCGAGTGAAAGCTGTTCTACGGGCGGCCGGGTTTCACGCGGTTGAGATGCGCCAATAACGGGAGAAACTCCATTGCTGCGCCAGGACGCTGGAGTCATTTGTATTTGAGAAGCAGCCACGGGAAGGGCTGTCGTTGGAATGCGGGACTCTGGGGCGCTCTCGCCCGTGTAACCCCACGCAAGGAGAGCGCTGAAAGTCGTCACCAAAACCAACGGCGCGCCAACGCGAAAGAGAAGACTGCGTCCTGCATTAGCCGCCGCCACCATAGCGGATAGCGGTTCCATATCAGGCAAGGTCCGCTCGGTCTGCGCGAGACTGCGTTCCAGAAGCACTCTCGCTAGTGCGGCAGTCCTCGGCCGTTCCTCCGGACGCTTCGCGAGTAAAGTGTGAACCGCCATCGCCAGTGGCCGTGCAATATCCTGCCGCAACCGTGGCAGCGGCGGCGCAGGCGCCGTTGCCTGCTTGATCAGCAACGCCGACTGAAGTGGATCAACAAATGGTGGGCGACCCGCGAGCATCTCGTACAACAAAACACCAAGACTGTAGAGGTCGCTGCGAGCGCCGACTCGCTGTCCCAAACATTGCTCCGGCGACATGTAACGCGGAGTGCCAATTAACTGGCCCGAACCCGTGCTGCCCTGTGTAGCGGTTGACTCATCCGATGAAGCCAAGACTTTTGCGACGCCGAAATCTAGAACACAAACACCCCGCCTGCCGAGCAGGATGTTTGAAGGTTTCAAGTCGCGATGAATGATGCCAAGACGATGTGCTTCTTCAAGGACTTCACAAATCTGCGTAGCGATGTTGACTGCCTTCGAAGCGGGAAAACGACCCTCGCGTGCCAGCGCTTGCGAGAGCGTCTCGCCTTCGACAAACTCCATCACGATGAAGTGACGACCATCGGGCAGATTTCCAGCGTCGAAGATCATTGCCGCGTGCGGATGACGGAGCTTTGCCATCGTTCTCGCTTCGCGGAAAAAGCGATCGGCAACGTCGGCATCGCCTGCGAACTCACGCCTGATGATCTTGACTGCAACTGGACGTTCGAGATCGAGGTGGGTGGCAAGGTAGACAGTACCCATGCCGCCGGTCCCGATTTCACGTTCTATCCTGAATCTGCCAGCGATAAATTGGGGGACATCCATATCTGACCTTCCTTCGGGTTAAAAGGTCGTAATCAACTTCGCTTTTGGTGTTGGTTGGGGAAGAGACCGACCCTAGCGTCGGTGCCGGCGTAGTTTAGCACCTTTGCTTGGGAAAACCGAGACATTTTCCATTTGTCATTTGTCATTTGCCCTTGAGCATTTTGGAGGAATTCACGAACAAAAATTGCTTTGCACAAAAAGTGGCTAATGCGACCACCACTTGGTCGACTTTTTTGTGCAAAGCCAACAAAAATGGAAAATGAGAACTGGAAAATGGAAAACGACAAATTAATCTTTTACTTATCCAATCCCGGATGAACCGACGCCACATTCGGAATCCAAAACACTTGTCCGTTAATTTCAATGCTTCGCAGACCGTGTTTTGGCAAGTCTTTTTCCTTCAAACCAAGGAAGGTGAAGTGAGGCAAGTCGCTCAGCACGGTTTGAAACCAGCCATGCTTGGCCATGATTTCGCGCACTCGGGGATTCTGAAACTCGTTGACATCAAATGCCAGCATCGCGATGTGTTGCGAAGTGCCTGGCGCTGCGATCGAATAAAGAACTGACTTTGAGAGATCCTTGCTGAAGTAAATTCCGCTCTTCTCGAGCTCCAGAACCTCTTCAACTTGTTGAGAAAGTGGCAAGTTCCTCAAACGAGTTACCTGTTCCGCAGTGAGACGACCTTTCGACAACCAATAGTCCAGCGCCGGCTGAAAACGAGAGTTCCACAGGCGAACGCTATCTTCGTAGTTGCGCCGTGCAGCCTCGGCGCCATCGCGTGGAGTAATATCCAGGCCTTCCTTCTGTGCTTCCTCGCGAGCCTTATTTAGTTTCTTGAGTGCTTCCGGTTGGAGTTCAACTTCATCATACCCGATGACCTCGGCCGCAAAACCGGCATCCTCCTGAAACTTTGTGACCTGTTCTTCATTACTGAAAATACAAACCGGCGGCGGAGTGACTTTTTTATCTGCTAAGAATATCGCTCCATACTCCTCGAGAATGCGGCGGGCTACTGGATTCGAAGGAGGGCAAAGAGAATCGATTTTTGTTTTCCGTTTTTTGAGAGCTTTCGCAAGCGCTTCGTAGAAAGGAGTTGATTTTTTGTCTTCAGAGTGTCGAATGGAGTTTAGAGTCATTGGCTGGGTTGACATGTCTTCCGGTAGTCGCATCACCCCGCTTGCAACCGTCGGACAGACTACGATCAAAATCAAAATCAGCTTTGGCAAATACATCGATGACGCACAACATTAAAGCGAGTCTCAGACGACCCTCCAAAAACAGAAAAGATGATAGTGGCGGCTTATTGGGGCGGTCAACCGCAGTTGCCGTGATCCGGGCAGTATCACTATGGTAGGCTCAGCAGTCGTTTATGAAGAACGCCGACCTGCTTATGGAGTTGGTTGCGACTTACCGCAAGCACGGATGGGAACTGCGGAGTGCTCTCATGCAACCGAAAACTCGGTCAGAACTTCACTCACAGGAAGCACAACTACTCGGCAAGGTTCCGGTTAAAGAGGCTGCCTTTGACGCGTTGTGGTTTTCGCGCCCCTCCCACAATGGTCGGGAGGCATGGGAACTACGTCTCCTGGCACAAACACAGTATGCGTTGTTTGAGACATTTGAACCCGACGAAACGAAAGAACAACGCGAGGACGTTAGACGTGAGATGGAAGCGCGATTGAGGGAATATGCGCTGCGCGAATGATTATTGGTCATATATCATTTCCATTGGTCATTTGGGAACCACTGACTTCTGACTTTCAGTCAATGACAAATGACAAATGGAAAATGATATATGACCAATGATCACTGTTTGCCCATTTTCACCGGAATTTCCAGTTTCTCCTTAACGTCACCCTCGCCACGCATCACCGCCAGATTCACAGTGCTGTAAGGCAGCGCGCGCCGCACACGCATCAGGAATTCGTCACTTGTGCGGATCGGAATGCCGTCAAACTCGATTACGATATCGCCCGCTTTGATTCCCGCGAGATCAGCCGGCCGGCTTCGCGAAATTCTGCCCAACCTGACCCCGTAAATACTCGTTCCCGGAACAGCCACTCTTTCAGCATCGCCGTCTTCGTAACCCAATTGAGCGCGTCCTTCCGGGCGACGGTCGAACGCTCTATCGAGTTGTCTGAACTCGTCCAGAGATATCGTGGTCAGCTTTGCAGTCTTCTTTTCACCGTCTCTCAAGTATTCAATGTCGACCGGTTTCCCACTGGGCGTCTTGACCAGAAGATCGTTTATTTGATCTTCGTTTTGAACCTGTTGCCCGTCGAAACTCAAAATCACGTCGCCGCCCACCAGGCCAGCCTTGTCGGCAGGTCCTTCGGGTACGCTCACGCAGTTAAGAATCACTCCCTGGTCAGTGTTATTGAACTCGTCAATGCCAATGTAAGACTTGACGACGGGCGCCCTTGCCTCCCTTACGCTATCCCGAATAGGCGACACCACAGCCGTAAACGCGGCTGCTCCGATGAAAAAGACTAGCAACCCGATGAAGAGCCACGTGAGGCCGCTCAGTCGACGCCGTCGTTTCGGTGCGGAAAGTGAAGTCCTGGTCCCCTCCTCAACGGCGCTGGACTGTCTTCCGGTATAGCCCCCCATCCCGTCCGCGAGTCGAAATCCGCAATTCCGGCAAAAACGTAGATCAGAGGGCATCGCCGAACGGCAGTTTGAACAGATCGTTTGATTTGCAGGTGGTGACATGGGCATTGATACTTCAGAATTATGCGTCATAGAAGGCTCAACTGTTTTGGTGTTAGGCGAAGAATACACGGCCAGTTTCTATACGCCAAATAATGTTTTCCGGTTGCACTGGGGTCGTCGATAGACTTCCGGGCAAGTAAAGGGCACTATTTAGCTCTAAATCATTAGCAAGTGCATCAAAATCCTCCGGGAGGAATGTTTATTGTGGAAATAACCAAAGCGCTCGCAGCTCTGCAACCACTTTATGGCAAAGACAATGTGGAGATCATTACCACAGATGGCAGACGCGTGCGGGGAACAGTTAGGAGCATGAAGACCACCCAAGCCCTCACGACACCCAGCGTCAAAATTCAGTGTGCTAACGGCCAGATCGTAAAAATACCCTTCCCAACGATTGCCGAAATCAAAGATCACAATTTGGCGGGTTAAGGACGCCATCTCTTGGAGCCACGGATTTACACGGATGATCACGGATCAAGTCACTTTCTCTTGAATCTATGATCCGTGATCATCCGCGTAAATCCGTGGCTTAATTTCGCGTTTCAGGCCTATTGGCGTATAGTACGCCGTTCTATTGGGACTCCAACCCTCGGGGGACTTTTTAATAGTTGCCTTCGCCTTTGATTATCGACGATTTCGGTAGCCGAATTGCCACCGTCTGGTCCGAGCTTCGGCCCGCAACACGCGGGTTAGTCGAACGTGCCCTGCAGGCTGCGGCAAGCGGAACACAGCCCGCACGTAACTTTCAGTACGATGCCCGTGCAGATCTCGAGCTCAGCCGGTTTCTCGCTGCGCTCGACGACCGTGCCGCGGAAAAAACCGATGCGCTCGATCCTGAGAAAAACGGCAAACTGAAATCCATTGCGGATACATGTGCCGCCGTCCTCCTGGAAAAAACCGAATCTGCCGAGGTCTTTACTCAATTAGTGCGTCGAGCTGAAATCCAAAAGGATTATCGAAGGATCGATACACTCGCCGATGCGTTGAATTCACGCTTTCCACCCAGCGAGGTTTGCGAACTCGCCCGCTCTGAAGACCTAATCGTCCGCGAGTTGGCGAATGAAGCACTCGCTCGCTGCCCGATTTCAGTTCTGGCTGGTTTGCTAAACGATCCTGTCGATGCTGAAACCGCTCGCGCAGCTCTAAGACGACAAGTTGTCGAGTATGGCTCAGAGGAAGCCCGCCAAATTGTGAATGCGCTTGATCAGGCGGATGAGATGTAAATATAAGGAGCAGGGGGCCGCGTGCAGGAGCAGGACTGCTGCTCCTGACACCTGCTCCTGCTCCTGCTCCTGATTCAGTCGCCCATCTGGTGGAGTCGTTCGACGACTTGATCGATTAACCAGTCTGGAGTTGAAGCACCAGCCGTTACACCAACTCTCTTCACGTTTTTCAAATCGGCCGGATTTATCTCAGCAGGAGTTTCAATCAGGAAGCTCTTCGCGCACTGCTCCTGGCAAACCGCTAACAACTTGACGCTGTTGGACGAGTGTCGTCCGCCGATCACGTAGAACGCATCTACTTGTCCGGCAAGCGCACGCGCAGCATCCTGGCGATCGCGAGTAGCCGAACAGATCGTGTTGACCACTTGTGGTTCCACATCAGCTTTCTCACGCACTGCTTCGGCGACTTCCAGAAAAGTTTGCAACTTGATCGTCGTTTGCGAAACAACCAACGGCGAGCGCAAAGGAGGAAGTGCAGCTACTTCACCCGCGTCGCGCACGACGTAAGTATTGTCTGGAGCATAGCCAACGACGCCGATCATTTCCGGATGATCGGGATTGCCGGCGACTACGACATCGCGTCCCTGGATCGCTGCTCGCTCGGCCAGATGCTGCACGCGAGTCACAAACGGGCAAGTTGCATCGATTACTTTGGCTGCTCGTCCTTCCAACTCACGCTGCACTTGAGGCGTGACTCCGTGTGCCCGGATCACCGCAATCGTGTCCGCACCGGCTTCGTCAGGTGAGTCGATCGTTGAGACGCCCTGGGCGCTGAGTCGTTCCATCTCCTGCGCGTTGTGAATCAGTGGTCCGAGAGAGCGAATCGGGCGCGCCCCCTCCTCGACTGCTTCTTCCACCATTTCAACGGCGCGCTCGACGCCAAAACAGAATCCGTATTCGTCTGCCAGTAAGACTTCCATAGTCTCGAAGTTTCGTTACGCTGCCGGTCCGGAGGTTGCGTCAGCGGATGTTTGTTGCCGACACTTTTCGCGCCACTCTTCTCTCAGCCTGTCACCACCGGCCAAGCGCTCATCAATCCACTCAAGTTCCCAATCAACAACACAACGAACCTGGCCAAGCACGGCTTTCTTGAGATCGCCGAGTGCGTGGGCCAGGTCCTTAGGCAAAATGGCGTATGAAAAGTCACCGATTTGTCGCAGGCCGTCGCAAATAGCATCGGCCGCGTTACGAACAGGGTCTCGAGGTTCTTGCATAAATCGTTGCCTCCAACTTCCGCTGGCATTCTAGCACCTTCTGCTTTACGCCTGCACGAAGGGTGGGGTTCGATCTTAGTCCTCGCGCGAAGATGCAAATGCGCAAAAGTTGGTTCTTCTTTGCGCCTTTGCGCCTTTGCGGGAAAAGCCGGTTCAGGTAGGCAAACCCTTTAGCGCAATTGTCTCCATCACGTTGCAGAAACGGTCGAGTTCGCCGAGAGTTGTGTAGACATTTGGAGTAATGCGTATACCCTTAAACTCCTCATGCACGATCGGAGTGGTGAAAATGCGATGTTTGTTAAACAGGTAACTGCCGATCGCGGTCGGATCGATACCTTCGATATTGACGTTCGCAATCGCACACGATTGACTGGGATCGAAGGAAGTATTGAAAGTGACCTTGGGAATGTCTTTTAACCGATTCATCCAGTAACGTGACAAATACCTCAGACGTGCTTCCTTACGTTTACCACCGATGCCGTTTTGAAACAGCAGTGCCTCTCCGATCGCCAGTCGAGGCGCCGCCGAGTGTGTGCCGATTTCTTCAAACTTACGTATATCGCTGGCTTGCTTCGACTCCGCTGCCATCAGCGGCCAGAGCCTCTCGACCTTGTCGCGCTTGACGTAGAGCAGTCCACTTCCCTTTGGAGCGTAGAGCCATTTGTGCAAGCTTGTGCCGAAGTAATCGCAGGCGATGTCTTTCTGTTTGAAGTCAAACTGCGCAAAAGAGTGCGCGCCATCGACGATGGTCTCAATTCCTTTTGCACGAGCCATTTCGCAAATCTCTTTCACGGGTGTGATCTGACCCGTGATGTTTACCTGATGCGAAACGAGAATAAGCCTGGTTCGACTCGTGATTCCTCGTTCGAAGGCGGCTGTGATCTCGCTGAGATTCTTCGCCGGAATCGGGATCTTCACCATCTTGAGTACGAGACCTTCACGACGTTCACGCTGGCGTAGCGTGGTCAACATGCGTGGATAGTCCTGTGTAGTAGTGAGAATCTCATCCCCGGGTTTGAAATCCATTCCCATAAGAAGAATCTCGAGCGATTCGGATGCGTTGCGTGTGATCGCAATCTCTTCGCGATCGCAGCCAAACATCTCTGCCAGGCCGGTGCGAATAGTTTCCGACTGTGGCTCGAGTATCTGCCACATCGTGTAAGCGGTGGCGTCTTCCTGTTGCCAGATATATCGAACAAGGGCTTCGGTAACGATCCGTGGGCTCGGAGACACGCCGCCGTTGTTGAGATTCACAATGCCGCGCGTGACAGAGAACGAATTCTGAATAATCGACCAGTAATCTTCGTTCATTGCAACTTGTTCAGGTGTGAGGTGAGCAACATTTCGCGTCGCGGCTTCAACTTCATTTATGAGTGCGCCGATGGTCGGAACGGAGAGCGCTGCCAGGCCAAGACCTTTGCCAGCTAGTGAAAGAAAGTCACGACGTGAATTCATTGACGCCCACCTCCAGTGCAGCCGCCTAAGAACTTCCAAACACAATTTCGCCGTTAATCACCGTCATCACACAGCGCGTCTTTAAGATATCCGGAGCCGGAATCTTCATGATGTCGGCGGAAAGGATTGTCAGGTCTGCGAGTTTTCCAACTTCAATCGTGCCGCGAAGCTTGTCTTCAAAGGCGGCATATGCGGGCCAAAGCGTAAACATCTTCAACGCTTCTTCACGACTAACCGCCTCTTCCGGATGCCACCCTTCGCCGGAGAAGCCTTTCTGATCCTTGCGCGCTACCGCGGCGTAAAACTCGATCATCGGCTCGCCACGTTCAACCGGTGCGTCAGATCCGCCAGGGACGACAATGCCGGATTTGATGAAACTTTCCCACGCGTAAGAACCCTTCAGCCGGGCTATGCCGACCCGGCTCGGCGCGAAAAAGAGGTCGCCGATCGCGTGCGACGGCTGCATTGACGGAATGATGCCGAGCTTCGAAAAACGCGGAATATCAGCGGGATTAACGATCTGCGCGTGCTCAATTCGCCAACGCGGATCTGCAACCTTTCTCTCGGCTGCCGGCACAGCCTTCAACGCAGCTTCATACTCATCCAGCACGAAGCGATTCGCAAGATCTCCAATCGCATGAGTTTCAACCTGAATACCCTTGCGCAACGCTTCGACTAGCATCGGTCGCAGCTCTTCGGCTTTCACCGTCAAAAATCCCGACGTCTCGGAAGCATCTGAATATGGAGCAAGCAGCGCCGCTCCACGGGAACCGAGCGCGCCATCCGAGACCACCTTGATAGTTCTAAACGTGAACCGGTTTCCATACGCGCCGATCGTGGCGCCTTCATTGAGTAAACGAGTCGCACTCGCACCTGGTCCATGGACCGCTTTGTAAATGCGGAGTTTGATGGTCCCTGCGGCGTAGAGTTTTTTGAAGATCTCGACGTCGGTGTAACTACCGCCTGCGTCCTGAACTTGCGTCCAGCCG
>Ga0268386_10000637_pt1 | contig 22539 bp, 17 predicted proteins | sample RVTome_15_FD_200260 | JGI IMG/M metagenome (GOLD analysis project Ga0268386, IMG submission 200260) | Soil microbial communities from uranium-contaminated site in the Upper Colorado River Basin, Wyoming, United States - RVT150D86... ...
TGCGTTGCTGTGCGGCTGGATAGTCACCGAGGCGGGACGACAGCCGTACACGGTGTACGGCTTCCTGCGCACGGCGGACTCCGCTTCGCCGATCGCACTGCCGGCGGTAGCCGGTTCGTTCGCCGCCTTCGTCGTGGTGTACACCGCCGTCTTCGGCGTCGGCGTCTTTTACCTCCTGCGGCTGATGCGCCAGGATCCTGCCGCCGGCGCCATTGACGAGGCAATCGAGGAAGACCGCGAGCGAACCAGCATGCTCCGCCGTCTCACCGCCTGGGTGAGGGACGAGCCGTGATGCCGGATCTCGACCTGGCACTCATCTGGGTGATTGTGCTGGCGGTCGCCGTGCTGGCATACGTGGTGCTGGACGGTTTCGATCTCGGGGTTGGGATGCTGTTTCCCTTCCTCGGCGGGGAGTCGGAACAGACGACCGCAATGAATTCCGTTGCTCCGGTATGGGACGGCAACGAAACCTGGCTGGTCCTCGGGGGCGGCGGACTGTTTGCCGCGTTTCCGCTGGCATACGCGGTCATCTTGCCGGCGCTCTATGCGCCTGTCATCGCAATGTTGCTTGGTTTGATCCTGAGAGGAGTCGCATTCGAGTTTCGCGGCAGCACCGAACGGCGGCGCGTGCTGTGGGATTGGTCGTTTTTTCTCGGTTCGCTGGTCGCGACCTTATGCCAGGGGATTATCCTGGGGGCGCTGGTGCAGGGCATCCCGATGGAAAATCGCGCCTACGCGGGAGGGTGGTGGGACTGGCTCACGCCGTTCAGCCTCGTCACCGGGATAGCACTTGCGGCCGGATACTGTCTGCTCGGCGCCGCGTGGCTCGTGCTCAAGACCGAGGGCGACCTGCAGCAGCGGGTGCGCGGCATGGCAGGGTGGTTTGCGTGGGCGACACTGGCCGGCATTGGTGTGTTCAGCCTGTGGACGCCGTTCCTGCAGGCGAACTACATGGAAAGATGGGTCAGCTGGCCGGCGCTCCTGTATACGGCGCCGGTGCCTCTGCTGGTGCTGGCCACGGCCTTTTTCCTGTTTCGCAGCCTGCGGCAGGGAAGTGACCTTAAGCCGCTTCTGTGTGCAGAGGGGCTGTTCTTCCTGTCTTTCATCGGTCTCTGGATCAGTCTTTACCCATACATCGTGCCGTCCTCGGTCACGATCTGGGACGCCGCCGGCCCCGACGTCAGCCTCGGCTTCCTGCTGGTCGGGGCGGCCTTACTGCTGCCACTTGTCCTTGCCTATACCGCTGGCGTTTACTGGGTATTTCGCGGGAAGGTGCGCCCCGGCGAAGGCTATTATCATTGACCGTTGTGGATTCGGCGCCGGAAGACGGGGCACTTGAGCGTTTCCGCCGCTTGCGGCGGTTCGGCTGGTTCGTTTTCTTCTGGCTGGCCGGAGTCGCGGCGGTCGGTGCCGTCGCGTACTTTGTCCGGTTCGCCCTTTCCTTTCCCTGAGCATCGACGGCGCGGCCATTCTGGCCTCGCCGCGAGTCGCCCCCCGAAGTCGTCGCTGAGCCGGGGGCGAAGCCTGTCACCATCTTGCGGGGAAGCGTCCGCCTGAGCAGCCGTTCAACAGCGGCGAGCATGGGATTCTCCTCCGCACTGACCAGCGACACGGCCTCACCCTCCTTGCCGGCACGTCCGGTACGGCCCACGCGATGGACGTAGTCCTCCGCGACATGTGGCATATCGAAGTTGACCACGTGCGGCAGCTGATCGATGTCGAGCCCGCGTGCGGCAATATCGGTCGCGACCAGCACGCGAATCTGCCCGTTCTTGAACTCGCGCAGGGCTCGGCTGCGAGCTCCCTGGCTCTTGTTGCCGTGGATGGCCGAGGCATTGAGACCGTCTTTCTCGAGCTGTGTCGCAAGCCGGTTTGCCGCATGCTTTGTGCGCGTGAACACGAGCACCTGGCGCCAGTTCTCCGAGCCGATCAGCCACGACAGCAACTCGCGTTTTCGCGCGCGGTCGACCGGATAGATCGTCTGCGCCACCGTATCGGCGGTCTTGTGCGTGCCTGTAACCTCTATCTTTGCAGGCGCCTGCAGGAGACGGCCGGCAAGCTCGGTGGTCTCCTTGTTGAAGGTCGCTGAGAACAGGAGGTTCTGTCGCACTTTCGGCAGCATCGCGATGATCTTTTTGATATCGCGGATGAAGCCCATGTCGAGCATCCGGTCCGCTTCGTCGAGCACCAGCACCTCGACGCGTGACAGATCGATCGTGCGCTGCGAAGCGTGATCCAGCAGCCGGCCGGGGGTTGCGATGACGATGTCGACACCCTTCCTCAGATCGGCGATCTGTGGCCGGATGGAAACTCCGCCGTAAATGGCTGCGGTCTTGATGGGTAAATACCTGGCGCAGTCGATCACGCTCTGGTCGACCTGCGCTGCCAGTTCACGCGTCGGCGTCAGGATCAGGGCCCTGATAAACCGCGTGCCCGGCGCGCGCACGTTGGCGCTGAGCCGCTGGATGAGCGGCAGTGCAAAGCCGGCGGTCTTGCCGGTGCCCGTTTGCGCCACCGCGAGCACATCGCGGCCTGCAAGGATGACCGGAATCGTCTGGCGTTGAATAGGGGTCGGCGTGTCGTAGTTTTGCGCGGACACAGCACGAAGTAGCTCGGTCGAGAGACCGAGTGATTGAAATGACATACGGATACTGCTCCAGGATCGCCCGCGCGGCATCTGACGCCGGGGCCGGTCCAGGCAAAAAAAGTTGGGGAAAGATTGACTCGAGACTTGCCCTTACGGGCGCCGCGAATGGCGAGATGCAGACCGGAAGTGCATCAGGATGGCGCGCACTGTAACAGAAGACTGCCGCAATGCAAGCGAGTGCCTCTAACTCGAATGGCACTTAGTTAAGCGTTTCGATGCCTCCTATCCTCGGCGCACCCTCCGTTGGCCTTATAGTTAAGCGCCATTCCCTCTAACTCCTGTCTGCGACTGCGGGAGGAAGGGTGAGGTCCAGGGATACTTTCCGAAGCTGCTCGTCCGAAACGCCAACGCGCTCGAGGAACTGCTGCCAGCGCGGGTCGTCGCGCAGGTTGTCGTACAGCAACATGGAGCGCCATTCGCCCCATCCGGCGGCGCCGAAAATCTCATAATCCTTTTCCAGCCAGTCGAAGGCTTCGTCCAGTTCGCCACGGAAAGCATGAACCTGGGCGACTTCCGATGGCCACTGTTCCCCCCAGCCCTCGATCAGTTCGCGAAGTGCTGCGTCCGACTCCTCCTGCCTGCCCAGCGCATGGGTTGCAACGGCCCGTCCCTTCACGCGGAACGCTTCGTCTTCTTCGTCCTCGAACGCCTCGAGCGCCGCGTCGGCGTCGCCCTTGAACAGCAGGATGGTTCCCAGGCGGTAGCGCGCGCTCGAATAGTCCGGGCTCAATACGAGGACTTTGCGGATGCTCGCTTCCGCCTCGTCGAGGCGACGCATGAAGTAGTAAGCCAGGCCGAGGTTGAAATGTGCCCTGGGATCGACCGGGGTTTGCGCCACGCTGTATTCCTGCAGCGCGATCGCTTCCTCCAGGCGTCCGAGTGACCCGACGAGCACGGAGGCATTCCCGATCAGCGTAGGATCGCCCGGCGCGAGTTCGACGGCGCGCTCGACGAAGCCGGCCGCGGCGGCGAGGTCGCCGTCGTAGGACTGGGCGATCCATGCAAGCTGCGCGTGGGCGCCCGCGTTCTCCGGGTCGTATTCCAGCGCCCGCAATAAATGAGCTCGCGCCATTTCATGACCCTCGTCCCAGGGCCTCAGGCCGGCGACGGTCTGGTTTATGAGCGCAACCGCGAGCGCGACGCGGGCGGAAACATAGCCCTGGTCGAGCGCGAGAGACTGTTCGAAAAGTTCGGTGGCCCGCGCCATGCTTTCAGGACTTCCCTGTCGCTCGAGGTAGCGGCCTTCCAGGAACAGGGTGTGCGCCGCAGGCGTCGTCTGCTCGGATTTCGGCATGTCGCCAAGCACCTCGATCGTGAGCGCATCGACGATGCTTGCGGATATCCTGTCCTGCACCTCGAAGATTTCTCCTGCCGGCACGTCGTAAGTTTCCGACCAGAGGTGAAAACCGTCCGCGGCGGAAATGAGCTGGGCCGTGATGCGCATGCGGTTGCCCGATGTACGGACGCTTCCTTCAAGGACGTGCGCGACGTTCAGGGTTTTGCCGATTTCGGCGACGGGCGTGTCTTTTCCCTTGAAGCTCCAGGAGGAAGTCCGCGCGGCAACTCGCAGTCGCGGAACTTTGGCCAGCAGATTCAGCAATTCCTCCGCAATGCCGTCGGAGAAATACTGCTGATCTCCCCCGGTCGACAGATCGAGAAACGGCAGCACGGCGATCGTGTTCTGCTGCAGCGGCGCGGGCGGTTCGAAGAGGAACTTGTCCAGGGCGAAGTAGCCGACCGCCAGGCTCAGAATGATGATGACGATGCCGTCGAGTTTGCGGCTGCTGCGTCGGCGCTCCTCCTGCCCGACGGCCGCATCGTCGTCCTTCCTTAATCCTTCCGGTGTCCACTCGAAAACCCAGGACAGGGCGAGGACCGGGACCAGGGCGATCGCCAGCACGATTACGACCCAGCGTATGCTGGTTTCAGGAATGTCGAAGATTGGAAACAGCGTTTCCAGCAGCTGTACCAGCAACCACGAAGCCGCGAGATAAGCGATTGCGGTACGAAATACGTGGCGCCGTTTCAGCTCACCGATAAACTGTCGCATGGAACCGAAGCCTGTTTAAGTGCTGCGCAAGATAACATTCTGTGCAATTCGATGTCAGCGAAAGCCTGGCTCGCATTATTCATGAGCCGCACACCACATCGTCGAAACGCTCATGAATAATGCGAGCGAGGCGCCCCCGCCCGAACTCGGACGTGCTATCGGGAAATTGAGTAACATCAGGCATGAGCAAAGAGAACGAGCACGCGCCGGAAACACTCGCCGCGCAAGGGTCGCACTACGTCGATCCGGTTACGGGGGCAGTGGTGCCGCCGATCAGTCCGTCGACGACATTCGCGCGGGACGACGACTACAGGCTCGTATCCTCCTCCCACAGCTACGCGCGTGACCACAATCCGGGGTTCGCGGTCGTAGAGCGGCTGCTCAGCAGCCTCGAAGGCGGTGCGGCGGCCCTGTTATTCAGTTCCGGGATGGCGGCGGCGATGTCGGTGGTCCAGGCACTGGAGCCGGGTAACCACATCGTTGCCCCTAAAGTCATGTACTGGGGTTTACGCAACTGGCTGGTGAAATTCTGCGATCGCTGGCAACTCGGTCTGACCCTGTACGACTCCACCTCGGCGGGCGATCTCCAGCTCGCGCTGGAGCCCCGCAAGACAAAGCTGGTATGGATCGAGACGCCGTGCAACCCGACGTGGGACGTCGTCGATATCGCGGAAGCCGCGGAAGCAGCTCACGGGATCGGCGCCATCCTTGCGGTGGATTCGACGGTGCCGACACCGGTGCTGACGCGACCTATCGAACTTGGCGCCGATCTTGTCATGCATTCCGCAACGAAGTACCTGAACGGACATGGCGATGTGGTGGCCGGCGCGCTGGTTACGGCCCGGGAGGATCACTACTGGGAACGAATCTGCGAAATTCGTGCAGAGGGCGGGGCGATCCTGGGTTCCTTCGAGGCGTGGCTATTGCAGCGCGGGATGCGTACGTTGTTTATCCGCGTGAGCAAGGCCAGCGAGAGCGCAATGCGGATCGCGCAACATTTCGAGGGTCATCCGCGCCTCGAGCGCGTGCTGTATCCAGGCCTCACGAGTCATCCCGGGCACGACATTGCCCGCCGTCAGATGCACGGCGGCTTCGGCGGCATGCTTTCATTGCTCGTGGAGGGTGGAGAGCAGACGGCAGTGGAAGTCGCGAAGCGATGCCGTGTCTTTTTCCGAGCGACGTCACTCGGAGGCGTGGAAAGCCTGATCGAACATCGCTATTCGATCGAGGGGCCGCTCAGTCCGATCCCGAAGAACCTGCTGCGACTCTCGATCGGCATAGAGTCGCCGGATGATTTGATCGCTGACCTCGAACGAGCCCTCGGCGCCGGGTAGGGGCTCCTACAGCGCTTCTACCCGGCGACTTTTCAGCGTCAGACCGCTCGCAGGTATTCTTGTATGCGCCGACGGGTCGCGGCGTCCGGCAAGCTGCCCGTGCCGGCGGCGGCATTGTCGCGCATGTGACGGGAGTTGCTCGTTGCCGCGAGCACGCATGTGACGTCGGGATTACCGAGGATGTACTTGAGGGAAAACTGTGCCCACGACTCGCAGTCGAATTCGGCGGCCCAGTCGGGTAACTCGCGGCCGCGCAGGCGGCTGAAGTATTCGCCGTTGCCGAAGGCACGATTGATCATCACCGCGACGCCGCGCTCGGCAGCGGCAGGTATCACGCGTTCGGCGGATTCTGGTTCCAGGGGCGAGTAATTCACCTGTACGAAATCAAGGTCGTGGGCGCGGATGAGCGATTCCATCTCGGCGAAGCCGCTGCGATCGGACGTCGTGATGCCGATGTACCGGACGCGTCCGGTATCCTTCCAGTCCTTCAGGTTGCGAAGCTGGGTTTCGGCATCGGTGAGGCTGTGCACCATCATCAGGTCCAGCGGGCGCTTGCCGAGCAGTTGCTGCGACCGCTCCATCGACCGCAAGCCCTGTTCGGCGCCCCTGGTTCCGACTTTCGTGGAGATGAAAAGAGTGTCGGCCAGGCCCAGTTCGGACACGAACCCTCCGATCACCTGTTCTGCGTCGCCGTAGCGCGGCGCCGTATCGATCAGAGTGCCGCCCGTTTCCACGAGTGTCGTGAGCACGGTTTTCAGTTCCCTGCCGCCGTCCGCAGGAATGTGGTCGAACTCGTGCGAAGTCCCGAGCCCGATCACCGGCATATCCTCGGTCGTGCCCGGAATGCGCCGCCGGTCCATGCCATTCTCCGCCAGAAGGGCGTATTCGGGCATGCTCGCTGCAACACCGGCGGCGGCGGTGAACTTGAGGAATTCGCGGCGTCGTAGTTTGTCCAGCGCAGTCATGTCGGCTCCATTACTCATTGCCGGATTCAAGATAACATGCCAAGAATGCCGTCGGCCCCGGCCGGCGAGCCGAACGAGACGATTCGCAGGTTGCCCGGGGCAGTGTAGAATCGGCGAGCGCCGGCGGGTGTAGTTCAATGGTAGAACATTAGCTTCCCAAGCTAAGAATGAGGGTTCGATCCCCTTCACCCGCTCCAGTTTCTTCGTTTGTCCGTCAGGTATGTCCGGGAAACCTTTGCAGGCAAACTGTCAGCGAAACGCCGGTGGCTTGCCGGAACTCCGGTCCAGGTAGCGATCGCGCAAAAGCGTCTGTCGGCTCTCCATGGGCACGGCTTCGCCGCCTATGAATACCTGCTCCGGGTAACTCGTCAGTTCCAGCGGGTCCTCGTTCCAGATCACCAGGTCAGCCCGTTTGCCGGCTTCGAGACTGCCGATACGGTCGGCGACGCCGTACATTTCGGCCGGCGCGAGCGTCAACGCTTTCAGCGCATCGTCCCATGACAGACCGTTTGCGACCGCGATTCCGGCGGCCTGGGTAATGTTCCGCGCGTTATGGTTCTGGCTGGCGCCGTCCCCTCCGATGGCGAAGCGCACTCCCGCACGGGCAAGAATGGCGGCCGCATCCAACCTGGCGTTGAGCTGCTCGAAGGAGTTCGGGAGGTTCGCAAGCGTGTCGAGAATCACGCTGGCGTCCGCCGCCGCCAGTTCGTCCGCAACCATCCAGGCTTCCGCGCCGCCCATGACGATCAGGTTGAACTCGTATTCGTCCGCCAGGCGGATCGCTGTGGAGATGTCGCTGGCCCGATGCACTTTGACGAGAAGCGGTTTGCTGCCGTCGAGCAGCTCTTGCAGCGCTCGTATGTCGTTCCGGCTCAGGGAGTACTTGCGTCGATTGCCTTGCTCGTAAGCCTGTACGTTACGCGCATAATCGCGTGCATCGTCGAGCGCCGTCCGCAGCACCATCAGTGCGGCAGCCCTCGATCCGCCGGCCAGCGTGCCGCCGGTTTCGCCAAGGTTCGCAACGAACGCGGTGCCGCGCCTGACAATGTAGTTCTCGTCGCTGAGCTGCACTACCGAAGCCAGCCCGGAAAAAACGCGGCTCTGGTTGCCGAATTCGTCCGCCTCCTGTCCCTCCGGGGCGATTACGGCATGAGTGATTCCCTCGATGCGATTGGTCGCTATGAGGGTCGAACGCGGGTTATATGCGTCCCCCGGGTCGAAGCTTGCGGAAAACTGGTCGCCGCGCTGCACGTAATCGACCGTTCCCTCTACAGCGTTGACTTCCACGAGCCCGATCTGGCCGAACGGGGTGATCAGACCCGGGGTCACGATCTTGCCGTCGGCTTTGATTTCCGTCGAGCCCGCGGGAACGGCAACCCCCGTACCGATGGCGGCGACGTTGCCGTCCCTGATCACGATGGTCGCATTCTCGATCTTTCCGGCGGGGCCGGCGGTATGGACGGTGGCGCCCGTAATCGCCGTCGTCTGCGCGGCGGATACGCATGCAATGAACAATGCGGCAAGCAACGTCGCCGTGTTCAGGAACCTCACTTTGCACCTCCGGTCATCGCCGCCGTACCCAGGCTGAAATCGGTTACCGGGTTCACCGCCGGGTCGTCGCGATCGAAGAGCAGCGCGCCGTCGATGTAGACACGCTCCACCCTGGAGTAAACGCTGAACGGACTGCCGTCCCAGACCGCGATATCGGCCATTTTGCCGCTCTCCAGCGTGCCGACCGAATCCGCAATCCCGAGCGCCCTGGCAGGATTGCTGGTGATCCACTGAATCGCCTTCTCCGGCGGAATGTCGATATCGACGCGCGCCGCGGCGCCCACTATCTTGGCGGCTTCCTGGTTGAGCCTTTGTATGCCGCGCTGGTCGTCGGAATGCACGATCGCGCAGGCTCCCGAATCGGCGACGATGGCTGCGTTCTCACGAATGCCGTCGAACGCCTCCATTTTGAAGCCCCACCAGTCGGCCCAGACCGCTGCGCAGATATCGTTCTCGGCGAGCAGGTCGGGAATCTTGTAGGCCTCGACTGCATGATGGAAGGCCGAGATCTCGTAGCCGAACTCCCTTGCGACGTCGATCATCACCGCCATTTCGTCGGCCCGGTAGCAGTGGTTGTGAACGAGAATCTCGCCCTCGAGAACGCCCACCAGTGTTTCGAGCTGCAGATCGCGCGCCGGCGCTTCGCCGTCGCCGTCATCCGCTTTCTCCCTCTTTTGGCGATAGTCTTCGGCGGCGATCCACGCTTTGCGATATCCCGCTACGTTGCCCATTCTCGTCGAGGGCGCCGCGCCCTTGCCCTCGCCGTAGACCCGCTTGGGATTCTCGCCGCACGCCATTTTCAATCCGTAGGGGGCACCCGGAAATTTCATGTCCTGCACCGAACGCCCGGGCACGTTCTTGACCGTGACGCTGCGCCCTCCGAACAGGTTGGCCGAGCCGGGGAGGATCTGCAGCGTCGTGATGCCGCCCGCCAGTGCCGTGACAAAGCCGGGATCCTGCGGCCATACGCTGTGCTCGGCCCAGACTTCGGCGGTGTTCGGGGCGGAAATTTCGTTACCGTCCGCATGCGCCATGACGCCCGGTGACGGATATACGCCGAGGTGGGAATGCACGTCGATGATCCCGGGGGTAATCCACATTCCGGCTGCGTCCACTACTTCCACGTCCTCCGCGGCCAGCTCGTTGCCGATCTCTACGACCTTGCCGTCCCGAACCAGGATGTCCGCACCGTCGAGGCGCTCACCGGTACCGGTCAGGATGGTGGCACCGGTCAACAACGTGGCCTTGGAAGGCAGCGGCTGATACCGGCTTGAATAGGCAGCAGGGGTCTCGGCAGCCTCGTTGCCGGCCTCGCCGTTCGCATCGCCGGTCCTGTCGCAACCCGTGAGCGCGGCACAAATTGCGCCCGCCAGGATCGTGGTCCTTTTCATCGACACCTCCAGTCACACGTTTGGTGCCCGCACTATACATGCCCTGCGGACACGGCGGTTAATCGGAGCAACATCCGAAAGCCCGGGCCGTTCTGATTTTGAGACGTGGCCGGATGCGCAGGAATGTCGATGTGCGATATCCTTCGTGCTGGCTGGTGCAACCGGAAAAATAGCGGTCTGAAATGAAAACGAAAACAGAAGTGATTACGGAAAATGACCTGCCGCCGGAGGTGATCCGGGCAATCGAGCAGGGGAGGAAAATTGAAGCGATCAAATTGCTGCGCGAGGCAACCGGACTCGGGCTGGCGAACGCCAAGGTCCTGGTCGACAAGGCGGGGCGGCAGTATGGCCCCAGGAACACGCATCCTAATATCGTCGACGAGCAGTCGAATCTTGGAAGGCTGCTGAAGACGCTGTTGCTCGTCGCACTGGCATTCGCCTTTTACCGGTACTACGCCGGCGCCTGACCCTCCGCCTTCGCGCGGCAGAAAACGCGGCCATCACCGAAAAGGTTTATCATACGGCCCAGACAACAGGCGCTGTTGACGGGGTGAGCGATGAACGAAGAACAGCCGCGAGATCACGTTCCCGGAGACGATCCGGACCTCGACGCCAAACCCGAACGAAGGGAATTCGAAGAACACATCAAATCCAGGACGACCTGGCTGCGCCTGGTCTTCATGGTCATTTTCGTTTTCCTGTACGGCATCTCCAGGTTCGTAATCGGCGCGGTCGTAGTCCTCCAGTTTTTATGGGTGCTCTTTACCGGCGAAACTAACGACCGACTGAAGTCACTCGGCCAATCGTTAGCCACGTATACCTATCAAATCATCCTGTACCTCACGTACAACACGGATTCTCGTCCTTTCCCCTTTGATGACGATTGGCCGTCAGGCAGCGCAACAATCACCTGATCACTGACGCCTCAGGGTTCTCAGATGACCGCGGAGCTGCTGAAGAGTCACTGGGCATTGATCCTCGCCTCGGCGACCGGCATTGTGCTCCTCGTGCTCGCCGCCGGCCAATTTGTGCGCGAGTCTGCGCGCGGAAAGCTGCGCCGTGTACGGAAGCTCCTCGCGAAGGAGCGGCGCAGCTATCGCAAGGCGTCGGTCGTGGCGGCGCGGGCGGAGCACCAGAAGAACCGGCTCCTGCAGCACGCGGAGCGGGTTAGGCCGCGGATCCTGAAGGAGGCCGCTGAGGCCCTTGCGGATGCCAAAGCACTCGAGAAAATTGCGGCTGACAGAGTACTCGTCGCGGAGAACCATGTGCGAAGGGTGATTCTCGAAGAGTTCCCTGCAACCGAACATGAGAAGTTGCGCGGCCGCTATCTGCCCGACCGCCCCACGGACAAAAAGCCGTTCACATTCTGAGGCCGGACGAGGCTGACGATACGGTCCGGTATAACCTGCGAGAGCCTGGACAGGTTCCAGGGGAGAGCGTATGTACAAAGCCGTTCTGCTGATGATGGTAGCGGCACAAGGCGCGGCGGGCGAAGTCCGGCCACCTGCGCATCAGCGCAGCGTCGAGCCGGTGCAGGCGAACGCCGAATGGCCGCTCAACGCCGGTAACGATCGCGGAGAACATTTCAGCGCGCTCGACCAGATCGACACGGAATCGGTTACCGGGCTGGGCCTCTTCTGGTCAACGGACATTCCCGTTGCGGATGGAATTTCCGCGACGCCGATCGTCGTCGACGGCGCGATTTACATATCCGGGCCATACTCGATCGTATTCGCTCTCGACGCCGCAACGGGAAAAATTCGCTGGCGTCACGACCCCGAGGTCAAAAAAGCGTTTGCCGACGATCCGTATCTGTCCTGGACCGCACGCTCTAACCGCGGCGTGGCATTCCTGGACGGTCGTGTCGTCGTCGCCACCGCCGATTGCCGGCTGGTGGCGCTGGACGCCGTGAGCGGCGAGCGGGCCTGGACGGCGCAAACCTGCGGCCCGGCGGACGGCTACTCCATAACGGACGCACCGCGTGTCGGAGAGGGGAAGGTCTTCGTCGGTAACGCCGGGTCCGAGTCGGCTCAGCGGAACCGTGGCTACGTCTCCGCGTACGACATCAGGGACGGCAGACTCCTGTGGCGGTTTTACACCGTCCCGGCCGCGGACCCGGAGCAGAACGATACACCCGCGATGAAAATGGCCGCGAGCAGCTGGACCGGCGATGCGTGGCAGGAGTTCGGGGGAGGCGGCAGCGCCTGGAACGAAATGACCTACGACCCCGAGAGCGGCTACCTGTTCTTCGGCACTGCCGGAGCGCTGCCGTACCTGCACCGGTACCGCAGTCCGGAAGGAGGGGACAATCTGTTCCTGTCATCCGTGCTCGCGCTCGATGCAGGCACGGGCGAGTACGCCTGGCATTACCAGACGGTCCCCGAGGACAGCTGGGAGTACAACGCCACGATGAACATCGTGCTTGCCGATCTGGATATCGGTGACAGAAAACGCAGCGTCGCGATGATTGCGCCGAAGAACGGATTTTTCTACGTGCTCGACCGGCTCACAGGGGAATTCATTTCGGCCCGAAGCTACGTGAAGGTCAACTGGGCCTCGCACATCAATGCCGAGACCGGGCGCCCGGTCGTCGATCCCGAGGGCGAGTTCTGGAACAGGCCCACTGGTAGCCAAAATGAACTGTGGCCCAACATGTGGGGCTCTCACAGCTGGAACCCGATGGCGTATCACCCCGGACTCGAGCTTGCCTACATTCCCGCGATCGATGCGCCGAGCGTGGTGACGAACCTAGGCGGGGGAGACTTCGAAGACCGGGTCACGCTGGTCACTGAAGTCGATGGCAAGCCTCACAGTCCCGGCAAGCTAATTGCGTGGGATCCGGTGGCGCAGCGCGAGCGGTGGTCTGTCGACCACGTGTTGCCGTTCAACGGCGGAGTGCTTGCAACCGGCGGCGGGCTGGTGTTCCAGGGCGATGCGACCGGCGCTTTTACTGCCTACGATGCCGCGGACGGCCGTCGCCTGTGGTCGGTCGACACCGGCTCTGCCATCAATGCCGCCCCGATCACTTATTCCCTCGATGGTCGACAATACGTGGTAGTGCCGGTCGGCGCCGGCGGCGGCGCCCAGTTCGTTTATCCGGAGCTTCACGCGACGGCGACTGCACACGGCCCGGCGCGCCTGATGGCGTTCGCGCTGCACGGAGACCAGGCCATGCCACAGCACAGCGGGATCGAGAAACGGTTGACGAACCTCGAAGCGACTGCGTCCGGTGAGATCATCGCCCAGGGAAAACGTCTTTACGCGGGAAACTGCAGCTTCTGCCACGGGACGAACGCAGTGGCGCGTGCCGACGGCAGCGTGCCCGACCTGCGCTACGCGTCCAACGAAACGCATCTGGCCTGGAACGGCATCGTCATCGGAGGAGCGCGTCGCGCGCAGGGCATGCCCGGCTCGGAGATGAGGCCGGAAGAAGCTGAGGCGATCCGGCAGTACGTGCTGCGGCGAGCGAGCGAAGGCGCCGGTGCCGACGGCTCCGGAAGCACAGTTCACTGACCGGGGCAGCCACGTTGCGTCGAAGTTTCCTCGGGGAAGTCTACTGGCGAAATCCGCTGCTGACGCTCGTCGGCTGGCTGCATGTCGTGCTGCTGCTCGCAACCGTTGTCGGATACGCAACGGACGACCGGCTGGTCCTGGGCGTGAACACATGGCTCAAACCCATGAAATTCATGTTGTCGATTGCCGTCTACGTCTGGACCATCGCGTGGTTCAGCAAATACATCCGGCGTCCGCGCTGGCTGCTCAGTGTTGTGAGCATCGTCATCGCCGTGACGATGCTGATCGAGTCGAGCTGCATCCTCCTGCAGGCGGCGCGGGGCACGACTTCGCACTTTAACCTTGCGACCGATTTCGATGCGGCGATCTTCCGTACGATGGGCATTATGATCGGCATCAACCTGTTCATGGTGTTTGTCGTGCTGTTGATGTTCAGCAAGCGCATTCGGCTGCACCCCTCCTATCTGTGGGGAATACGGGCGGGAATCGTCGTGTTTCTGTCCGGTGGCGTGATCGGCGGCCTAATGCTGGCGAACGGCGCGCACACGTTTGGAGCGCCGGACGGAGGTCCCGGGATGGTGTTCTTCAACTGGAGTACCGTCGCGGGCGACCTGCGCATCGCGCATGGGCTAGCGCTACACGCGCTGCAGATACTTCCCCTGGTCGGCTACGCTATCGGCTGCTGGTCGGCGGTGCCGAGAACCGCGAGCAAGATGATTTTGCTCGCGCTCGCGGTGTTCGTGTACGCGGCCGCGGTCTTCGCGCTCTACCGGCAGGCCATTGCCGGTGTGCCTTTGATGTAGAAGCTCTACCGGTCCTGATTCTGTGGCCAGCCTCGCCATCCGGATCCGCGAACTACGCGGCCGGGAGTCGCGCCGGTGTGTTCGCCGTCGCGAATCACCTGTACGCCGTTAACGAAGACATGTTCGACGCCGGTCGCATACTGATGCGGATCTTCGAACGTCGCGTGATCCTGCACAGCCTTCGGATCGAACACGACCACGTCAGCGAATGTGCCTTCGGCAAGTCTGCCGCGTCCGCGAACGCCGATGTTCGTCGCCGGAAGGGAGGTCATGCGGCGTATGGCTTCATGCAACGGGATGACACCTTCGTCGCGGGAGTACTTGCCAAGTACGCGTGCAAAGGTTCCATATGCGCGCGGGTGGGGGTTAGATTTCAGGAACACGCCTTCCGCGGCGGGGGCGCCGGCGTCGGAGCCGAAACTTATCCATGGCTGCGCCACTTTTCTGCGCACATTGTCTTCGGACATCATGAAGTAACTGACGCCGACGCGGCTGTCGTCCTCGATGACGAGGTCTATCGCGGTCTCGGCCGGGTCGGCGCCGCGCTCGTCCGCGACTTGCTTCAATGTCTTTCCGGTAAGCGGCTTCAGCTCGTCGTTCCTGAAGCTGAGCAGCAGGATGTTCTCAGGCCCGGCCTGCACGAACCGGTTCTCCCAGTCGGCGTCCGGATTCTTCATCTCCGCGACCACGCGCGCACGGATCTCCGCATCTTTGAGCCGTGCGATCCACGCGTCATGGCCGCCTTCCTGCACCCATAACGGCATGGATGCGTTCAGTCCTGTCGCGCTTGCAGGATAGGTATACATGTTTGCAGTAACTCGCAGGCCCGCCTGCCGGGCAGCCTCGATCATCGCGAACACATTCTGCAACTTGTACCAGTTGGGCCGTCCGGAGGCCTTGAGGTGATAGATCTCCGCCGGGGCTCCAGTGATGCTTGCTATCTTGATGAACTCCGTCACTGCTTCTTCCAGCCGGTCACCCTCGGAACGGATGTGCGAAATGTAGGCGCCGTCGAATTCCGCAGCCGCGCTGACCAGCGCGATCAGCTCATCGGTGTCCGCAAAATTGGCCGGTGCATATATCAGGGAGGACCCGACGCCGAGCGCGCCATCGCGCATTGCATCGCGCACCAGGTCCTGCATTCGCGCGAGTTCCGCCTCGTTCGCCCGTCTGTCCTCGTAGCCGATTTCGTGCACGCGAACAGTGGTCGCTCCGATGTAGGAAGCGACGTTCGGAGAGATTCCCTTGTTGACCAGGTATTCCAGGTACTCGTTGAGCGTAGTCCACTCGATGTCGTACTTGATATCCCCCTGGCGCGCGATCATTTCCTGTTTCATCGCATCGTTCAGCGGGCCCATGGAAAAGCCTTCGCCCATCACTTCGAGCGTCACCCCCTGCTTGAGATCGCTCATGCCGCGGCCGTCCTCGATCAGCGACACCGTGGCCCAGGACAACATATTGATGAAGCCCGGCGCGACCGCTTTACCGCGAGCGTCGATCTCCAGGGTTCCGTCCTGCTCCGTCAGGTCGCCGATGACCGCGATCCGGTCGCCAGTCATCCCGATGTCTCCGGTGTAGGGAAGGCCTCCTGAGCCGTCGTATAGGGTGCCGCTGCGGATGATGACGTCGAAGTCTCCGGCCCGGTCGCAGCCGGCGACGAGCATCACCAGGCCGCACGCGACAAACGCCGTGAACCTGGCAACGCATTCCCGCATCATCATCGGGTCGCCCCATGGACCTGGCGACACGTGTGACACTTACATCGATCGCGCAACGTTCTCCACCTCTCGCCATACGCGCAGCAGGTTCTCGCCAAGTATCTTCCTGACATCCGCGTCCTTGTAACCGCGGCGCAAAAGGCCCTCGACCAGGTTCGGGTAGCTGGACACGTCCTTGAGCCCGACGGGCAAGCTGTCCCCGACACCGTCGTAGTCCGAGCCGATACCGACGTGGTCGACGCTCGTCAGTTGAATAACATGATCGAAGTGGTCGAGGGTTTGATCGAGCGTGGCGTAAGGGTAGGGGCCGTGTTCCGCCGCGTATTGCTCGCCGAACTGCCGCCTCACCTCTTCGCTGTCTTCAAGGCCCGTCTCCTCCAGGTGCTTCGCGAACGCTTCCCTTTTGGCGCGGCCGTAGCCGAAGGCCTCTTTCGTCAGGAAATCGGAACCATAATTGATCATGATCAGACCACCGTTCTCCGCCAGCCGGACGATCATGTCGTCTGCCATGTTACGTTCGAACCCCGGAGTGAAATGGCGCGCGGAAGAGTGCGAGGCGATGGCCGGCGCTTTCGTCACTTCCATCACATCCCAGAATGCTTCGTCCGAGATGTGACTTACGTCCACCATGATCCCCAGGCGATTCATTTCCTTGACGACCTCCACGCCGAACTCGCTGAGTCCGCCCCATTGCCTGTTGTCGTCGTACGATGAGTCGGATATAAGGTTCGACGTCCCGTGAGTCAGCGTGATGTAGCGAACTCCGCGGTCGTAAAAGTGCGCGACGTTCGACAGGTCGCCTTCGACAGGGGCGCCGTTCTCCATGCCCATCGGCAGTGAGATCAATCCCTCGGTGAACTGTTTCTCGATGTCGAGCGGCGAATAGGCGATCGCGAACCTGTCGGGCGATTCCGCGACAATTTCGTTGACCATGTCGATCAGTTTTTCCGCGAGCGCCTTGGAGCCGCCTTCCTTCTGGAGCTCGGACGGCGTGTAGATGGACATGAAGGGCGCATTGAGGCCTCCGGCGACGGCACGCGGGTAGTCGAAATCTCCGCCGTCGGTCGCCTGGGAAACGTCGGCCCACTCTTCATCCAGGCGGTAGGGCACGTCGATGTGCGTATCTACGATGATGGAACTCATGGCCAGTTCCCTTGCGTGAGCACCGGCCTCGAGCGGTGCGGTTTCCTGCGCCTCAGGCTGCGCCGCTTGGGGCTCAGTCGGAGCCGCATCCTCGGACGGTCCGCAGGCGGGCAGCATTGCCACGAATCCGGTAGCCAGAAAGCACGCAAAGTATCCGGGATGTGTAATCGACGTTCCTGCGGACATGCTTTATACCCCACATGATGATGTTGTCCATCGTGATGAACCGCAGAGTATAGGGAATGTGGTGGCCCTTTTGGGCCGCTTCGCGTATTGCAGTTTGTCGAAAGGGGACAAGGCGCGGGGAAAACCCTATGATCGGCAACAGAGTGAATCTGCTTGCCATCATAATCATCCTTATTGCGCTGGCTGCGGCGGGCGCGGTTATCTATGTTGCCTGGGAGCTCTCCTCAGACAAACCGCCCGTAAGCAAAGACGGCGCAGGTGACACCGGCAGTCGAACGACACCCCGGGACGACTGAAGCTGAACGATTGAAGCTGAACGATTGAAGCTGAACGATTGAAGTGAACGATTGAAGCGAACGATCGTCCGCAAACGCGCCGCGATTCGCTGTCTGCTGTCTTCTATAACGGCGGGCCGCAGGTCGGGCGTTAGTGTTCCCGGGTGCGCGACGTGCCACTGCTCGACGAGCCCGAGCTACGCCTGGGTGCTGCGCGGGTTTCACGCGGCGACGCCGAACTCGCCTTGGGCGTTCGAGCCGGGGCACTTGCCGTTGGACGCGGCGCCGGCGCGCTCGTTCTCGGAACGGCGCGCGGACTTGCCTGCGGCCGGCTAACGCTCGGGCTGGCTGCCGGCGCACTGCGACCGGAGCTGGGGCGAAATCCGCTGGTCGACGGAGCCGGCCGCGCCGTCGGTACGGGAGCGGCTCGCGTTTGCTCGCGCACCGCCGTACGCTCGTTGCTGCGCGAACGTTCCGTAACCCTGGCCGGGGCGGCATTCCGCGACGCGCGCGAGATGCCGGTCGCCGCCGAGTCGGGGCGAGCGGCCGGCCGAACGGCAATCGTACCGGCACTCCGCTGCCGCGAGCGGAAACGGATGGAATCGTTGCTATTGCGACGATCGTTCAGGCGCGGCGTTCCGCTGCGTTCCACAGCCCCCGCTGCAGCATCGTCGCCGCGGCTCTGTTCCGACCGGCGCGTCACTGCCGCGCGCTCGCGCGGCCGGAACCGGACCGCATCGTCGCTGGTGTCGTCAGAGGCGCGACGGACGCGGTCGGCGGAATCCCGCGACCTGGCATCGCGGCGGCTCGCGGCGAAGCCTTCCCTCACGTCGTTGTCGCTTCGCACCGTATTGCCCGTTGCACCGCGGAAACCGGCGCGATTGCGCGTGGCGGCAGTGGCGTCGCGCGGCGGCACACGGTAGCCCGCCACAGTCCGCGTCCGCGGGTTGTCACCAAATCGCTCGAGCCTCGCACGGTAGTGGCCCGGTCGTGCGCCGCCATCGCGCGGCCGCCAGTAGTCGCCGACGCGATGGTGGTCGTCCGAGCGGTGCCGGTGGCTGTTGGCGTAGTACCGGTTGTACACGGTGATGCTCGGGCGCCGGTAGTAGTGCCCGAAGTACTGGCGGCCGTAATACGGGTGGCCCCAGTAGCTGTGGTGAAAAACGTGCAGGTGATCGGTGGCCCAGCCGATGTGGAACGCCGTGGTGACGCCCCAGAAATAACCCGACAGGAAAGAGTGGTGTGCAGGGTACGGGTAGTAGTACACCGGGTAAGGCCGTGGATAGTAGTAATACACCTGCCGCGGCTGGTAATACACTACGCGTTCCGGCTCGTAGTACGGAACGTAAATGACGTCTTCCTCGGCCGGCTGGATCTCGATCGCGCCGCCATTGTTGCTGACGGTCTGCCGCTCGTCCGACTTCAGGTTACCGGCGGCATAGGCGCGATCGCGAAACGCTTCGACCGCGGCGACGACATCCGCCTGCTGGCGTACGACGGCCTCGCCGAGGCGCCATGTCCAGTCGATGTCGTCGTTCATCATTTTGACGACTTCCGGATAGTTGAGAAGCGCCGTCACGGAATCGTCCCATGACTCGTCAGGCTTCAGGCTGCTGTCCGCCTCGAGTTGTTCGAGGAAACGCGCGGCCTGGACGATCTCGAGCGGATAGGTCGACGCAGGCAGCACGATCGCCAGAAGTTTGTCGGGATACAGCGCGATCGGTCCGACCAGGGTTTCCAGTTCTTCCTGCGTCAGGGAGGGAGCCTCTTCCACCGGGAGCGGCATCGTGACGGCGCCCGGTTCTACGGACTCGTCGAGCGCCTCGGCCTCGATCGGGTTGCCATCTTCGTCGACAGGCACCTGTGCCGGCAATGAACCGGACCACAGCAACGCGAACGCGACCAGCGGCAGCAGCATGAGCGGCACGCCAGGCAGTTTTCGATGCATCGCTTCCGTGTTCATAAGGACCTCCGGATCCATTATCCGCGTTTTTCCCACGCAGCGGGGCTTCATCGTGAGGCAGATACTAGCGATATCAAGCTGAACGGGCCCTTAACTGTTCCTGGCCTGAACCCGGGGTCGATTTTCGCGCGTCAGGGCGCGCAAACCGTTGTCAGTAATGACTTCAAAAATAGCTTGTAAGGTACTGATAATTAACTTGTGATCTTTGCCGATGCATCCGAGTGAGAGATTTCGTGCTCGTAGATCTGCGAAGTCGTGTGCGACGCCGTCAGGGCGTCCGAGAACGCGGCCTGTTCCTCCGCCCTGGCCCGGCCCCGGCGCAGGCGTCGTTGCAGCAGGTAAACGCACAGAAGCAGGTGTATCACGCCGGTAAAGGCGAACAGCCCGGCCGGGCCAAGAAAGTGCATTGCTACGGACGACAGCATCGGGCCGACGACCGCTCCAATACCGTACATAAGCAACAGCCCGCTCGATACGACCACGTACTGATTTTCGGCAGCATGATCATTGGAGTGAGCAATGGAGATCGCGTAAAGCGGAAACGCCGCCGAGCCCCAGAGGCCGCCCAGAACGATCAGGCCGGCGGGCGTGAAGGTGTCGGCGAAAAACCAGATCGCGACCGATACGGCAGTCGCGAGGGTCGCGGCAATCGCCATGACGAAACGGCGGTCGACCCTGTCCGACCAGGCTCCGAGTGGCCACTGGCTCGCGGCTCCGCCGATCACCGCCGCGGTCATGAACCACGCCGTCAGGGAGACGTTGGTGGAAAAGGAAATGGTGAACACTGGCGCGAGCGCCCAGAACGAGCCGTTGGCGAGACCGGTCGCGAGACTGCCGAGCATCCCGGCGGGAGACGTGCGGTACAGATAACCGATGTCGAGCCGCGTCTCACCCTGCACCTGGCGCGGCGTCGGCGCGGTCGAAAGCGCCACCGGCACGGCGGCCAGCGACACGAGCACCGAGGATATTGCGAACAGGGTCATGACCGCAGGGTCGTCCAGCAACATCATCTGCTGGCCCGCCGCCAGCATCGTCATATTGATCAGCACATATATGGAAAAGACGGAACCACGATTCTCGTTGGTCGAGGTTTCGTTGAGCCAGCTCTCGATCACGACGTAAAGAATGGCAAAACAGAAACCCGACACGAAGCGCAGCGTGCTCCAGGCCCAGAGGTCGATCCACAGCCCGTGCAGCAGGGGACTGGCAGAGGCGAGAGCAGTCATGGCAGCGAACACCCGGACGTGTCCGACCCGCTGCACGAGCCTGGCGCCCCGCCAGCATCCGACCGTGAACCCCAGGAAGTACGCCGCGCCGAATGTGCCTATGGCCACGGTCGAGAAGTCTTCCATGGTTGCCCGCACGGGCAGCAGCGTGCCTTGCAGGCCCTGGCCGGTAAGCAGAATGGCGACGCCAATAAGCAGCGCGGTGATGGAAGCAATGGCGCTGATCATGGAATGTTCACAGGAGTAGTGTCTACTCTGCTCGTTACTCCCGCGAACGCGGGAATCCAGCTGCTCCTTTTACTGGATTCCCGCGTTCGCGGGAATGACGGAAGTGCGGTAATCCGAAAGGCCTGGTTTAGCGACCGCGGCCGGCAAGTTCATGCACGGTACGTCCGAGCTGCCTGAGTCCTTCGTCGATCTTCTCGGTCCACGGGTGACCGTAACTCAGACGAATGAAGTTACGATACCGGTTGCAGGGCGAAAAGATGCTGCCGGGGGCAATGCTGATGCCTTCCTGAATAGCGCGTTCGAACAGCTTTTCCGCATCCACGGCTTCCGGCAATTCAAGCCACAGCACGCAGCCGCCAACAGGTTTGGACGTGCGCGTCTCGGGCGGGAAGTAACTTGCCACCGCGGCGATCAGCCTGCGTGCGTTGCACTGCAAAACCTGGCGAAGCGTCTTCAAATGGCGGTCGTAGTCGCCGCTGGCGACGAATTCGGCCAGGGTCATCTGCTGCAAGAGGCCCGATGAGCACGATAAGGAACGTTTGAGACGCACGATGTCGTCGTGATAGCGGCCGGTCAGCAACCATCCGATACGGTATCCGGGCGCCGCCGTTTTCGAGAACGATCCGCAGGTGAGAACGCGGCCGGTCGTCGAGTGAAATTCAGCGGGGGTAGGGCGGTGGCCGTCGAACAGAAGCTCGCCGTAAACGTCGTCTTCGATCAGGACGACTTTCCGCTCCTCCAGGAGTTCGACGAGCTTCTTCCTCTTGTCCTCCGGCATACTGGCGCCGAGCGGGTTGCTCAAGGTCGTGGAGAACATACACACCTTGACCGGGTGCGCGTCCAGGGTTTTGCGCAGCGCATCCAGTTCGACGCCTTCTTCCGGGCAGGTCTCGACTTCGATGGCGAGCATGCCCAAGGTCTCGATCAGCTCCAACTGCCCGTGGTACGTGGGCGATTCGACCGCGATGACGTCGCCGCGCCTTGCAACGGCAGTAAGTGCGAGTGACAGTGCTTCCTGTCCGCCGTTTGTGATGCAGATGCTGTCGGGATCGACGTTGCTGCCGACCGTGTCCAGGTAACGGTAGGCGATCTGTCGGCGGAGTCCGGGTTCACCGACGTTCGGTGCGTAGGCGAGGCTCCGTTCCTCGGCCCTCGCCATCACACGCTTCATGGTGCGATGCAGGGCCTTGGCGGGCGGCTTCGCCATGCTGGGATCTGCGATGCCGAACGGCAGGACGTTCGGTTGATGAATGCCGTCGAAAACCCGGTCCATGAGGGTGCGGCGTGACACCGGCACCGGTTTTGCCGAGCTGCGGAAACGGGGAGCGGGTCTGACCAGCTCGTTCGAGAGCAAGCCGCGCACGTAGAAGCCGGATTGGGGTCTCGACTCGACACGCCGCTGGCGTTCGAGTTCGACGTACGCCTGGCGCACGGTCGGGATACTGACGCCGATGCGCGAGCTCATGCGGCGCAGTGACGGCAAGCGGTCCCCCGGCTGCAGCGTTCCCGTCTCTATGTTTGCGGAAATCAGGTCGATGACCTGGCG
>Ga0268386_10000638_pt1 | contig 22534 bp, 20 predicted proteins | sample RVTome_15_FD_200260 | JGI IMG/M metagenome (GOLD analysis project Ga0268386, IMG submission 200260) | Soil microbial communities from uranium-contaminated site in the Upper Colorado River Basin, Wyoming, United States - RVT150D86... ...
GGCTGACTCGCTCCGCCATCGAGGTGGACCCACGGACGTCAGCGAAGAGGAAGGACATCTCGACCTCCGCTCCGCCGGGATGACTGCGGACGAAGAGTTCGCAGTTGTTACAGAAGTTGGGGTTGCCCTCGGAGGGTCGTAGCCCCCGCAGCCGCAACGCCCACGCCAACGGACCGCCCAACGGCAGGTAGCACTGTTTGCAGCGTGGCGACCCGGGAAGCCGCTTGTTGCGGCGGCGGACCCTGGCCAGCACCGAGGCGCTCCCGCTCACCATGCCTCGCCAGACTTCCTCGTTGGGAATTGTCCCAGTCATCTTCCTGTGACAGCCGAATCTAGCCCCCTGTCCGAAAAGTCCTGCGATAGGGTTGCCGGCGCATGAGGAGGTCTCGCCGGGACGGATCGGGTTGTGCCGGCCAGGCAGGTGGTGGGAGGATTGGTGTGGGGGTTACCACTCTTGGGTCCTGTTGGGCCTCCTGGCCAGTCGCCGTAGCGGGCTTCGCATTCGGTCTGGTTGGCCGCCGACATGCTGCGGTGGCCCTGGCGAAGTGGCCACTCCACCACCACACCTTCCAGCTGTTTTCGGTGGCCGAAGTCACGGACAAGGCGAGAATCTCAGTAGACGTTCATCTCCAAGGTCGGCCGCAATCGTCGCCCGCGCAAGCAGGGCAGATGCCAGCCGGCGCAGCTGAGCAGTCTCACTGGCGGGTGCAATCGCCTGTTCCGAAGCAGCGACCGCCAGCGGTTCTCTTCCCAGGTGAACGGCGGACCAGGATTGTACAGTGAGAGTCGGAACCAGGGATTGGGGCTGGCCTCGCCTCGTGTTATTGCAGGGCAAGGTCGAAAGCCCACACGGCGTCGAAGCGAACCGAGTCCCTCCGCACGATGCCGTCATTGCGACAGAGTGCGAACCACGTCTGCGATTCGCTTGGAACGGGTCTCCGGGCGTTTTGCACTGTAAACAGACCACAGAAGCTGCTTCTTGGCGGAATCGCCCAGACCCTCGTAGGCCGCCCTCGTCCCAGGGGCGGCATCGAGTGCGGCGTCGAGATCGGGGGGAATGATGAGAGCATCGACTTCGTCGGTCTGGGACCAGGAGCCGTCTGTCTTCGCCCGATCGATCACCGCCTGACCGGCCTCGGTCATCAACCCGTCCCGTTGCAGGCGCACGATCCGCTGCTTGTTGAGGGCCGACCAGAGCCCGCCCGGCCGACGCGGCGAGAACCATTGCAGCATGCGCTCCTCGTCCACCCGGTGGGTAACGGCATCGATCCACCCAAAGCACAGCGCTTCCTCCACCAGATCGTCGTACACGGGTCCCTCGAGACCGCTCGACTTCTTGCGATAGACGACCCACACACCGTCTTTCCGATCTGGGTTTGCCGCCAGCCACTCCCTCCAGTCGGCTCTCGTAGCTGGGGTGAGTACCTTTGCCCCGTTCGGTGAATCGGGCTCCATAAGGTCGACCGTTCTCGTCATTCGCCAACCATAAAGGCAGTCCTCGCAACGACACCGGGGCGACGTCTGCCGAGAGTGCCCCGATCAACGAACAGCGAGGTCGGTCCGGAAAAATTCTGAGTGATGATCGTCGGTCCCCCGGGGGACATGCACAAGATCAACGAGGGTTCCCGACGATCTCCCGGCTCTCCCCGACGGGGCCAGACACTGTGCAGCCGGGCCGGCATAGGTCGGGCTAGCTTCTTCAGGGAGCGGTCGCGTCGTTGAGGGCGTCGACCTCCTCGGCTGTCAACGCGAAGGCCAGGGCACCGGCGTTGGCGGCTGCCTGCTTTCCGTTCTTGGCTCCGGGAATGGGCAGCACCACCGGGTTCTCGATCAGCCACCGCAATGCCACCTGGCTTGGAGTCTTCGAGTAGCGATCGCCGATCTCGGTGAGCAGTCGGACCACCGGTTGCATCGCTTCGAGGGCCCTGGTTCGATACCTGGGCAGGACCCGTCTGAAGAACCCGCGAGGACGGTTGTCTGCCGAGTATTTGCCGGTCAACAGGCCTCCGGCCAGAGGGGTGTAGGCGATGAGGGTCACTCCGAGCTCTCGGCAGGCGTCGATGACGCCGTTGGTCTCGGGTTGGCGGTGAAGTAACGAGTACTCGACCTGGTTGGAGGCGAGCGGGATGCCGCGTTCGGCGAGTGCGGCGTGGGCCTCACGCATCTGTTCCGCCGAGTAGTTGCTGACGCCGACCGCCCGCACCCCGCCGGCTTCGACCGCGTCTGCCAACTGGTTCATCAGGTCCGGGATGGACACCCGTCTTGTCGGGAAGTGGTGCTGGTAGAGGTCGATGCTGGCACGACCCAATCTGAAGAGACTTGCTTCCAGCTCCTCGGGGAAGTCCTCGGCCCGGAAGCGGAACCCGGAAGGGAACTTAGAGGCAATCAAGACGTCTCGACGGGTGGCCAGCTCGCCGAGACGACGCTCCGAAGCGCCGCCGGCGTACATCGCGGCCGTGTCGAATAGGTCGACCCCAGCCTCCACGCTCACATCGAGGGCCCGTTTCTCCTCTTCATATCCGTGTGCGCCGCCGTAGGCCATCTGGGCGGGATGGAAACGGGCCAAACCTCGTGCCTCCCCCCAGGTCATGGCGCCCACGCCCAGTCGGGGGACACTCAGGTCGCTCTGTCCCAGGCGGTGCGGGTGTTCCATCCGGAGCCTCAGCGCATTCTGCTCGGGTCGAGATCGACGGCGATGGGGAGGGCGGTCTCCCGCCATGAGGTGAGGTCACCGACGAAGCGGGCGACGTACTTGTCGTGGACCGCATCGCGGGCCAGTCGATCCTCCTGCGGATCGGTCACGATACGAGCCGTCCCGGCGTACTCGTCGGCGCCGACGTGAATCCGGACGACAGGGCTGCGGGTCAGGTTGCGAACCCAGTCCGACCGGGTCCCCCCGCCGGAGAGCATGTAGAGGGTCGACCCGTGTCGTGCGAACCAGATTTCGATGGTGTGGGGACGGCCGCTCACTCTGCCCATCGTGGTGAGGTCGACCACAGAATGACGATCGTGACCCGTGGTGACGGTCATGACTGCTCAGCCCCCACGTCGGCGAGTTGCGGCATGACCTCGGCAGCCAGCAACTCGATGGCGTCGGGGTTGTGGACGTCAGCGGTGTTGACGATCACCTGCTGCACCCCGGAGTCGCCGAGTCGACCGAACCTGTCCACGAGCTGGTCGGCGGACTCGGTCGTGGGCCTCCAGGCGTTCGGACTGAACAGGCTGACCGACTGCAGGGTGGTGCGCTCGATCTCCTCGTATGGGCGCCCAACCGCCTCGCAATGCTCGGCGAGAATCTGGTACTTGTGACGGAGCTGGTCGGGATCGCCAAAGAGGTTGGAGGCGTCGGCGTAGCGGGCGACGAGGCGCAGCGTCTTCTTCTCGCCCCCTCCACCGATCATGATCGGCACCCGGGGTCGGGAGATCGACTGAGGCACGTTGAGGAGACGCTCGGCGGTGAACTGGCGGCCCTCGAACCGGGCTTCGCTCCCCCGGTCTCCCGCGAACATGGCATGGGCGATCTGCAGGGTGTCCTCGAGCATGTCGAAACGGACCTGGGTCTCGGGGAAGGGAAAGCCCAATCCCACCGACTCGGCCTGGTTCCAGCCGGCGCCGAGGCCGAGCCAGGCCCGTCCCCCGGAAAGCACGTCGAGGGTGGTGGCCGCCTTCACCCACAGCCCAGGGTTGCGATAGTGGACCCCGCCGACCATCAACCCGAGACGGGCCCGTTTGGTGTGTGCGGCCATGAACCCGAGGGCGGTCCAGCCCTCGAGCATCGGTTCGGTCTCCGAACCCGGTGCGCCGATCTGCCAGAAGTGGTCCATCACCCAGATCGAGTCGAATCCGGCGTCGTCGGCGGAGCGCACCACCCGGGCCAGGGTGGGACCGATCGCCTCCGGGCCGCCGGGCCAGGTGAAGGAGTAGACCTGGAGCCCGAACCTCATCGCACCACCTTGATGTTGAACACAGGGTTCTGGGTGGAGCCCATTATCCGTAGCCAGAGGGGCAGGTACATCTCGTTCCCCGTGAGGTGGTGATGTCCCCCAGATCGACGACGTCCGACCAACCCAGCGACTCGAGCAGTTGGGTCACCTCCGTCTTGGCCTCGGAGTCGTTGCCGGAGACGAACGTGGTGTGGTCACCGCCGGCCAGCTGCTTCGGGTCGACCATAAGGTAGGCGTTCATGGTGTTCAACGCCTTCACCACGCGGGTGTCAGGGAATCGGCGTTGGATCTGTTCCCCCAACGAATCGGTGTTGGCCACGAACAACGATGGCGGCATCCCTTGGGAGAAGTCCAACGGGTTGGCGATGTCGATGAGCACCTTGCCAGCCAGGTGCTCCTCCCCCGCCGCCTCGATCGCCTCGATCGATCCCACCCCATTGGTGGCGTTCACCACCATCTCTGCGCCAGAAGCAGCATCGGCAAGGGTGGCCACCGACACCTCAGGATGCTGTTTGGCCCATTCGGGGAACGGCGGATTCCCGAAGTTGTCGGGTTTGCTGCGGGCCATCGCATCTGCAACGCTCCTGGTCCCGACGGACACCTCGTGGCCCAGCTCTGCCAGCTTGGCCGCCATCGTCTGACCCACCGGTCCGGTGCCCAACACTGCGATTCTCATGTCGTGTCCCTCCAAATGAGACAGGTCTGTCTATCAATCGCTTGAAAGGTACAGACAAGTCTGTATCATGTCAATCCTGATGACCACCACCCAGGACCTGCCGGTCCGGCAACGCATCCTGGAGACGGCGCAGCGACTCTTCTATCGCGACGGGTTCCGGGCGGTGGGGATCGACACCATCATCGCCGAGGCCGGAGTGGCCAAGATGAGCCTCTACCGCCACTTCCCCTCCAAGGACGACCTGATCGTCGCCTACCTCGAGGAGTCCAACCGGCAGTATTGGGAGTGGCTCGACGACGCCGTCGACCACCTCGACGATCCGGAAGCGAAGCTGATCGGCATGTTCGAGGCTATCGAAAAGCTGGCCACCAGCCCCGAGTGCCTGGGCTGCACCTTCCAGGGCACCGCCGCCGAGTTCCCCGACCGCGACCATCCCGGACATCAGGTCGCCCTGGCTCACAAGCGGAAGGTGCGGGACCGGTTCGCACAGCTCGCCGCTGATGCGGGTCTGCGTGACCCCGAGGAGCTCGCCGACCGTCTGCTGCTGCTGATGGACGGCGCATGGGTCGCCGCCCGCATGTACGGCCCGGACAACCCCGCCCACGGTCTATCCGCAGCTGCCGGGACCCTCATCGACGCGCACCGATGACCAGCCAACACCAGGAGACTCCGATGGCAATCACCCGTATCTCGGCAGGCCACTTCCATCCGTGGAGGTCGGCGCACTGGCGATCGACACGGGTCGCCAGTCCGAACCCCACGCGTGTGGAGAACGATCCGGACGAACTGGCCGGCCGGAAGGCCCCCGGCGCGTCGCCAGTTGTACGGCCACGAGTAGTTCGCGGAGTTGAAGTCTCCCCTGAGGATGTTCTGCTGGTCTAACAGCAGGATCGGCACCGCTTGCGCTCTCAGTGTCTGACCGGCGGGTTCTCCCTTCGCGGTGTGACCACCCGCGACTGACGGCGGCGGGCCCTGACCTCCGGGCCGAGAAGATCGCACGGTCTCACCGCGCCGGTGAGTCTTGCCAACAGCAGAAGGGCGACCACGCCTGCCGACCCCATATAGAGGCCGATCATCACTGGCGTCCTGGTGTCGGTGCCAGCCGACACTCCATGGATCAGAGAAGCCAGGAAGACACCCAGACTGCTGAAATGGATGAGTCGCCAGGTCTTCTGCCCGATGTGCTTCTTGATGTAGAAGCTGGCCACGACGATGACCAGGGCGTATAGGGACATGACGCCGAACGCAACCGCTCCCGTCCGCCAGTCTGAAGCTCCTGGGACACGGCTTTGATCGTGACAGCGGGCGGGGTGGCGGGGTCGTTCGCCCTTGCTTGGCTGCTTCTCGGCCGCGTCCCTGGGATGGCCCGCATTCTGTAGCGCTGACGAACTCATCGCCGACCCCACCATCGCCCAGATCACGTTTGCGAGCAGGAACGCCCAGTTCACCTCGGTACGTCGGCCCTTCACAGTCGTGAGGATGTCTTTCGTCAACAGGACGAGACGTCGACTGGACGGACAGGCTGGGCGCAGCGACCGGGAAGGACTCGATTTTAGACGAATCCGGGGTGCGGTTGGACAACACGGTGGACTCGCCTACATCCGACATTCCAATACGGATTCCATCCGGCCCGCTGGAGGTGGCTCGCCGACGCGCCGTCACCGTCGGCCTATATGGTTCCATGATGAACGAGCCCAGCGCCGAGGAGGGGCCGAACCCGGGCGGTCCCGTCCCGGATGAGGTGGTTGTGGCCGCAACCCAGGTGCAGCTCACGCGCAGTGAGCGACCCGACTGGATCGACCGCTTCGTCTGGCAGTCACTATGGAAGGTGGTGGTCGTCGGACTTGCCACTACCGCCATCGCCTGGGCGACCTGGCAGATGCGGCAGCTCCTCCTGTTGGTGACCGTGTCGCTGTTCTTCGCGTTGGCCATGATCCCCGCCGTCACTCACATGCATCGCCGATGGGGATGGAGGCGAGGTGCCGCCGTGGGCGTGATGTACGCCGGACTGGCGATCTTCGTCGTCGCACTCGTCTCGGTGCTCATCCCGGGCATTGTCGAGTTCGCCGACCAAGTGCGGACGAGGGGCAGCGGGTGGGTGGACCAATTCAACGATTGGGCGCAACGCAACCTTGACGCCAGATTCATCGATCCGACCAGCGCAGCCGAAGCCGCTTCTACAACTGGCACGAGTCTCACGGAGTGGGCGGAGAATGTGCTCGGTCTGGCGTCGTCCGGGATTGGTTTCGTCTTCAACCTTGCCACGATCGCTGTCTTCACGTTCTACTTCGCTGCAGACGCACCCCGTATCGAACGTACCCTCCTCTCACGCATGCCGCCGCATCGGCAGCAGAAGTGGGGTTGGGTATGGGACACGGCCGTGGAGCAGACCGGCGGCTACTTCTACTCGAGGCTGGTGCTGATGGCAATCAACGGCATCTTGTTCTTCGGGGCCATGGCTCTCGTCGGGATGCCGGTCGTCTACGCACTGCCGCTATCGGTGTTCCAGGCCTTCATGGCCGAATTCATCCCGGTCGTAGGGACGTACATCGGAGGCGCGGTACCGATCGTCGTGACGCTCGCCGTCCAGGGGTTCGGCGCCGCAGTCGTCCTCCTCATGTGGACCGTCATCTACCAACAGTTTGAGAACTTTTTCCTGAGTCCACGTCTCGCGGCGAAGACGATGACGATCAACGGCGCTGTCGCATTCGGTGCGGCTCTGGCCGGGGCCGCCCTGGCCGGTCCGATCGGGGCCTTCATGGCGCCAGTGGGTGCCGCGTTGATCACATCGATCGGCTCGAATAGCGGCAAGGCGTACGACGTCGTGTACCGGTCGAAGTATGAAGAACCGTTGGGTGACGGTGAAGAGGTGGTAGCGACGTGACCGGCATCGGCATCGGGTCCTGATTGCTTGGCTGGCTCACCGGGCCGAGTCGGACCGGGCGAGGTCGGAGCTCGTGTCAGGTCAGGCCCGTTGAGATTCGTGGTCTGGGGGAAGAGTGAGGATGAACTCCGTGGCTTCGTGGGACTTGACGTGCGAGATGTCGCCGTCCATGAGACGCGCCAGTGTGCGGGCGACACTGAGCCCGATTCCTAGAGGTCCTGGGCTGTCCCGGATCATGATGAACGTTCTGATATCTGGTGAAGAGCCACACGTGCAGACTTCGAGGTGCGCGCGCCCCAGCTCGAAAAGCGCGTCGAACCTACCGCGGAAGAGGCCGAGAGCACTGCGGAGGCAGCAGTTGCGTTGGCAGCCTATTGCTTGAACGTTGCCGAATGGGCAGTCGTAGACGCCGCATTGGCGCGTGCCGAGGCAGAAGATGCGGCGGAAGTGAGCTTACGAACCCACCGGCGTCGGGTCGGCACGGCGCCCGCCCAGTCCGACCGGATTAACCCGGCGCGCCTGCTTCGTTGATCACCCGCCCTCGGGTGGAGCCTGCATCGTCGCGGCGAGGAGCATGTCGATCAAATGGTCGATCAGCATGTCGAGCACAGCTGGATCGGAGAAGTCTGCGCCGTATAAAGGGCTCTTCACCCGCTCCACGCCTGCGGTAGTGATCAGCACGTCGACGAACATGCTGATGAACACATATGGCGGGACCTCTCGAAGGGTTCCTGCAGCCATCAGGTCTTCCAGGAGGGCCGTCAGCGCCTCCACTCCAGGGCGGAGCGCCTCTTCCACCTCCCCCTCGAACTTGGGGTGCATCGACGCCTGCAACATGAGTCTCGTGACCACCTCCTGACCCACGATGACCTGCCCGAGCCGTCTCAACACCACTCTGAGCGAGTCGAGTTTGGACAGATCCCGAAGATCGTCCCCGACGTCGATAGCGGCGACCCATTGTGAGCCGCAATGCCTGATGACGTCCTGATAAAGCTCCCGCTTCGTTCCGAAATGGTAGTTCAGAGTCGGCTGGGTGACCCCTGCCTCCTTGGCGATGGCCGACAGAGACGTGCCGTCGAACCCGTGGTGGGAAAAGAGGTCGATGCTGGCTTCGATCAATCGCTCGCGGGTCACCATCGCTCGGTCACTCCTGGTCGATTCCGCCCTGGTCTCAAGGCGAGTGGACCACATATTTCCAGCGTGCGAGTCGCTCGTCCAGCGCTTGAGCTCCGCAGTCTCCAGACCTGAGCAGGGTTGATGCCGCCCGAGCCCTGACGAGCTGGTCCCCACCAACGACTCAGTTTGCTTATTGACACATCAGTCATACTGATGATATTATCAGCATGACTGATTAACTGATAAGCTTCGTCGGCCCCAGCAGGGTCGGCGCCCATGAGGCAGCAGAGGTACGTCCATGAATTCACCAGCCCAATCACCGCTCGAATCACAATCACCGGACATAGCCAAGCCAGAAGTCGACAAGGGTGGCGACCGGATCGAGGGCGCCCTGAGGCAGGCAGCGCCGCGGCCGCAAGCGCATACCCGCGTTGAGCAGTTGAACGACTCCTACCCGTCTTTTATGCCCTATCGGCCGAGCTTCGCTCAGGACGACTTGGGACCAGGTTCTCGGCCCCTGCTTATAACGGACGCTGGGAGACACAAGAGAGCTTTTCAGAATGAGTCCAAAGACCCTGGGAATGGGCTTGAAATGGACAAAAGGTCGCCACATGAAGCCGGATCCGGCCGCACACCCGCGGGGGCCGATCGGCGGCATGTAGGAGGAGCCGCGATCAATGATCACGGCGAAGGAAATACCGCAACAGAAAGGAGAAGACGATGACCAAGCTGTCAGAGCAACTGAGGCTTCTTGCCGACCGTGCCGCAGCCATCGAGCGTCGCGCCGATGCGGCCCATGAAGAGGCCGCCGAGAAGCGGGACGAGAAGGTGGCCGAGGCTCAGGCCCGGCTCAAGGAGCAACAGGATGCGTTCTCTGCGCAGGTGACTGGGATGTCAGAGGATGCACAGGCCGCATGGAGCGGTGTCAAGGACTCGCTGAAGAGTGCCGGGGACAAGATGCGCTCCAACGTCGAGAAGGGCGTCCACGCTCTCGAGGCGAAAGACGCCGAAGCCTCTGCCGACTGGGCAGAGGTCTACGCGTACGACTCAGTCGAGTTCGCGTTACTGGCTGTGGCTGAGGCCGACGCGGCCGTGATGGAGTCCATCGCGGCGCGGGCCCGGGCCAACGAGCTTGCCGCGGTCTGAGAAGCCAAACCCGACCCGGCGCTCAACAGTGCGAGAGCACAGGGCGCCGGGCCAGGGTTCACGTGGCACCGTGACCAACCATCCGGTGCTGATCGTGAACCCGAGAAGCGGCGACGGCCGGGCCGCGGCCATCGACCTGGTCGCCACAGCGCGACGGCTAGGCCTCGAGACAGTGACCATGCAGCTTGGCGAAGATCTCGCTGGCCTGGCGAGAAGCCTTGTGGACCGGGGGTGCGACCACTTGATGATGGCTGGAGGTGACGGTTCGCTGGCGATCGTTGCCGAGGTGGCAATGGCCCTCGACCTCCCTTTCTCCTGTGTACCGATGGGCACCCGCAACCATTTCGCCATGGATCTCGGCCTGAACCGCAGCAATCCCCTGCAGTCCCTCGACGCCGCCGTCGACGGCGTCGAGAGGCTGATCGACGTCGGCATCGTGGCCGGGCAGGTCTTCCTCAACAACGTGTCCTTCGGCCTCTACCCCCGAGCCATAGCCGATCCCGATTACCGCAGCCACAGAGCCCGGAGCATCGCCGACGCCGCCGTCGACACGGTCAGTCATCTCGAAACCCAGCTCACACTCACCTTGCCCGACGGCCCCGTCGTCCCAGACGTCGAAGTGCTGCTCGCCTCGAACAACCCATACCGCTTCATCGGTCCCCCCGATTTCGCACACCGCTCCGCTCTCGACACCGGCACGCTGGGGATCATCCTTGCCGACCGCCGCTCGCGGCTGAAACGCGGCCCTGCCGCATTCACCCGGTGGGAGACCCAGACGCTCACCGTTCACGCCGATCCTGACAACATCCAGGCGGGCGTGGACGGAGAGCTGAGAACGTTCCAGGCTCCAATCGAGGTAACGCTTGCGGCGAAGTCGCTGCGGGTTCTCGTCCCGAGACAGACCCAATCGAAGAGTTTCAAGGAGTCGATCGAGCAACTCAACGAACGCGCAATCGTCCATCTGAGCGGCTTGTCGGCTCTGCCCAATCGCGATGAGGTGACCGCCCGATCCCCTCTGCTCCAACGGCTGCATGAGGTCGACGAGGAGATATTCGAGCAGGTATCCGGATGGGAATCGCCCGCGATGGACCACATCATGCCTGCGTTGTCGCAAGCGGCATCGCACTCCAAGATCTGGATGGCGGTGGCGGTCGTCCTGTCGCTCGTCGGAGGCAAGAAAGGCCGCAGGACCGCGGTCCAGGGTCTCGCGGCTGTCGCCATCACCTCGTTGCTCGCCAACCTGGTGGCGAAGGGCCTCTTCCGGAGGCGGCGACCGACCGATCAAGTACCCGAGGAGCGACGCCTCCCGAAACCCGAATCGTCGTCGATGCCATCCGGCCACACCGCGTCGGGCGCAGCATTCGCTCGTGTGGTCGGTGCCGCGTACCCGGGTCTGCGAGTCCCGCTCAATGCCCTCGCCGCCGCGATCGGATTCTCTCGGGTCTACACCGGAGTTCACTACCCCGCCGATGTCTTGGCCGGCTGGCTCCTCGGCAAAGGTGTCGCATCCTTCACACAGCGGACCGCGGCGCCTGCTAGGCATGTTCTTCGCGCAGCTAGCCGCCACCGAGCCCGGGGGATTCACCGGCCATGATCGTCGACTGCGCCCTGTATCGGGCCGGGGTCCGAACGAGCGAGCCCTCTACGGTCGCCGAAGCCGCCAACCTGGCCAAGAAAGGGCCGACATTCGTGTTGCTGGCTCTCAGCGAGCCGAATGCTGAGGAGATGAAGCAGCTCGCAGGGGCATTCGACCTGCCTCCACTAGCCGTTGAGGATGGGCTCGAGGGCCATCAGCGTCCCAAACTGGAAGATTACGACGACTGCGTGTTCGTGGCCGTGAAGTCTGTGCGCTACGAGGAGACCACGATGCAGATGGAGATCGGTGAGCTCGACATCTTCATCGGTGCGACATACGCCATCGTCATAGCCCGTTCTGCCCTCGACATCATCCACGGGACACGCATCCGCCTCGACGAGCATCGCCACGTGGCAGCGCTCGGCCCGATGGCGACCCTGTGGGCGGTGCTCGATGCCGTGATCGATGACGGTGAGCGCGTGGTCGACACCCTGAGCGATCACGGCGAACGGATCGAGCAGACAGTCTTCGAGGGCGACCTCGATCAGAGCGAGGCGATCTATCTCCACCGGCGCCGCGTGGACCGTGTGATGCGGAGCGTCCACCCGGTGCTTCCCATGCTCGACACGCTGGAGCGTGGCGAGCCCGTCCCTTCGCCCACATCCCTGCAGCCCTACCTCAGGGATGTCGGCGACCATGCCAGCAGACTGACCGAGGAGCTGGGACAACTGTCGAGCCGTCTCGATGGGCTGCTCAACGCCAACCTGGCCCGGGTGACCATGCGACAGAACGTGACTGTGCAAAAGGTATCCGCCTGGGCCGCGATCGCCGCTGTACCCACCATCATCACCGGGATCTACGGGATGAACTTCCGGTACTTCCCCGAACTAGGCTGGCCCTTCGGCTATCCGCTGGCGATCGTGATCATGGTCGCAGCCGTCGTCGTCCTGCGATGGCACTTCCGGCGAATCGGGTGGCTGTGACGGCGGACTCGCCACCACATGACCCCACGGGCTACCAGATCGCTGCAGGCACCTCGGCCTGGCTGGTGGATTCAGCAGTCGTTGCTCGAGAGCTGAACACAGATCCGTCTGGAGGCTTGACGACTGCCGACGCGACGACGCGCTTCGACACCATCGGTCCCAACCGTCTGAAGCCGAAGCCCCGGGTGCCCGCGTGGCGCAAGCTGCTTGCCCAGTTCGCCAACCCCATGGTGTATCTGCTGCTCGTGGCGATTGCGATCTCGCTTGCAGCGTGGATGATCGAAGGAGCCGAAGGGGTGCCGTTCGAGGCGATCGTCATCGGTGCGATCGTCGTCGGCAACGCCCTGCTCGGCTTCGCCCAGGAAGCGAAGGCCGAGGAGGCAGTTGCTGCCCTACAGCGGATGGCGGCACCGGTATCGACGGTGGTGCGCGACGGGATCGAGGTTCGCGTCCCGTCAGAGTCTGTCGTCCCGGGAGACGTGCTCATCCTCAATGAGGGCAACGCCGTAGGCGCAGACGGGCGGCTCGTGGAAGCGGCTTCGCTCACCGTGGCCGAAGCCGCCCTGACGGGGGAGAGCGAACCTGTCCTGAAGGAGACCCGCACCCTGGAGAGGACTGTCCCCCTCGGTGATCGTACGAACATGGTGTTCGGGGGAACGGCGGTGATTCGCGGTCGGGGGCGGGCGATCGTCACCGCCACCGGGATGTCCACCGAGATGGGTCGCATCGCCGAGCTCTTGGAGCGAACCGAGGACGAGCCGACCCCCTTGACGCGGGAGATCGACCATGTCGCCAAAGTGCTCGGCGCTGTCGTCCTGGTGATCGCCGCAATCGTGGTGGCTGCGATCCTGTTGACCTCGGACATCGACAGCCCCGCCGAATTGGTGGATGTGCTCCTGGTGGGGGTGGCGCTCGCAGTGGCGGCCGTTCCCGAAGGTCTACCTGCGATACTCACCGTGGTCCTCGCTCTGGGCGTCCAACGAATGGCGCGCCAGAACGCCATCGTCAAGAAGCTCTCCTCCGTCGAGACACTGGGGTCGACCTCGGTCATCTGCACGGACAAGACGGGCACCCTGACACGCAACGAGATGACGATCCAAAGGATCGTCACCCACTCGGGCGAAGTCACGGTGTCCGGCACCGGGTACCGCCCGGAGGGGGAGCTCGTTGCCGGTGCCGTGGCGCCCTCAGGTGCGCTCCTGGAAGAGGTGCGGGTCGTTGTGTCTGGGGGCAGCTTGGCGAGTGATGCCACCCTCCAGAGCGCGGACGGCGAGTGGTTGATCACGGGCGACCCAACGGAGGCCGCCTTTCTCGTCGCCGACCGGAAGGCCGGCTTCACGTCGGAGCGTGACGGCCGCTTCCAACGCGTCGGTGAATTGCCCTTCACCGCGGAACGAAAACTGATGAGCACGCTCCAGGCCGAGACCGCCGCCGGCGGCGCCGTCGGCATCGTCACCAAAGGGGCTCCGGATGTCCTCCTGACACGATGCACCCACGAATTGGTGGGAACCGCTACCGAGCCTCTGACAGCTGAGCGATCAAGGGAGATTCTGGCCGACGTGGACCACCTGGCGGGTCAGGCGTTTCGGACGCTGGGTGTGGCGTACCGCCTCTTGGATCACGCACCCGTCGACGTCGGCGACCATCTAGAGCACGGGATGGTCTTCGCCGGGATGGTGGGGATCATCGATCCATCCCGCCCCGAAGCGGGGGCGGCCGTCGACGAAGCTCATCGGGCCGGCATCCGAGTGGTGATGATCACCGGTGACCATCCACGGACCGCCGGCCGCATCGCCAACGACCTCGGGATCATGGAACCCAAGGGGCGGGTGGTGACCGGTGCTGACCTCGATGGTTTGGACGAAGTCACACGCCGGCAAATGGCGGTCGACTCCTCCGTCCACGCCCGGGTCGCCCCGGAGCACAAGCTGCTGATCGTCGACGCCCTACGAGGCGACGGGAGCATCGTGGCGATGACCGGAGACGGAGTCAACGACGCCCCGGCGTTGAAGAAGGCGGACATCGGGATCGCCATGGGAGTCACCGGCACCGAAGTGGCCAAGGAAGCCGCCGACATGATCCTCACCGACGACAACTTCGCCACGATCGTCGCCGCGGTGCGTGAAGGCCGGGGGATCTTCGCCAACATCCGGAAGTTCCTGCGCTACCTGCTGTCGTCGAACATCGGCGAAGTTCTAGCCATGCTCCTCGGCGTCATCTTCGCCGGTGTCATAGGGCTCGATGGTGTTCCGGGAGCTCTAGCCGTGCCGCTACTCGCCACGCAGATCCTCTGGATCAACCTCCTCACGGACTCGGCCCCAGCATTGGCCTTGGGGGTAGATCCACCGCCGGACGACGTCATGACACGACCTCCCCGAGGTGTCAAGGATCGGGTCATAGACCGAGAGATGCTCACGGACGTGCTGTTCGTCGGTCTCGTGATGGCGGTCGCCACCCTCCTCACGCTGGATGCCGGCCTCACCGGCGGTTTGATCGAGGGGCAGCAGGGGATCACCGAAGCCCGCACCATGGCGTTCACGACGCTGGTGCTCGCCCAGCTGTTCAATTGCTTCAACGCACGGTCGGATCGGGAGAGCGCATTCCACCACCTGTTCACCAATCGCAGCTTGTGGGCTGCCATCGCAGTGTCGCTGCTGCTTCAGATCGCGGTCGTCTACGTCCCGTTCCTCAACGCCGCCTTCGACACAAGCCCACTAACCGGCTCGGAGTGGCTGCTATGTGCGGCAATGGCGAGCAGCGTCCTCTGGGCCACCGAGATCTGGAAGCTGGCCAAGCGCCGTCGGCGACCTTCGCAACGAGGGCCGTCTCGGGACACCGAATGAGGAGGATCGGATGGACATAGCAAGTTTGCCACGCCTGTGGGATTCGTACTCGGCGGTGGCGGCCGCCTCAGAGCGGTCCACGTCGGCATGCTGCAGGCCTTCGGCGAACACGCTGCCGCCTCGGATCTCGTCGCCGGGACATCCATCGGTTCAATCAACGGCGCAATCCTTGCACTAGACCCAAAAGGGGCAGCCAGCCGGCTGTCACACGCCTGGCCGAAGATAAAACGCGAGCACATCCTCCCCGGCGGCCCGCTCGACCAGGCACGCACCCTGCGGCGGACCAAGCCCTTCCCCACAAAGGGCTCGCAACCGTCATCACCGACTTCCTCGGTGAAGACAAGACCTTCGCCGACCTCGAGATGCCGTTCGCCGCGGTCACCATGTACGTCGCCACCGCCCGACCCTATTTGGTTCGAGAAGGGAGGCTTCTCCCCGCACTCTTGGCGAGCGCGGCCATCCCCGGAGTTTGGCCGCCTGTGGAGCACAAAGGCCGTCTCCTGTACGACGGCGGCGTCGTCGCCAACGTTCCATTGCGTCAAGCCCACGACATGGGGGCCCGGTCTCTGGTGGTCCTCGACTGCGCCTTCGCCGGCTGGCTCCCCGAGGCGCCCGAGACAATCGTCGAACTGCTCCTCTACACCGGGCTCGTGACAATGCGGGCGCAAGCTGTCCTCGAAGCACCGCCGGTCGCGGCCACACGTCCCGTCGTGTACCTCCCGGGACCCGAACCACGCCCCATGTCGTCACTCGACTTCGATCACACCACGACCCTCATCGAGGCCTCCTATGACGCGGCTCGATCATTCCTTCAACATCTCGACATCAGCGGCCCAGGTCTGTACGGGTCACCATCGGTGTAGCCGAGCACAGGCCAGACCACCAACTGGCCGGTCGCAACGAAACTGACCGCGGCCTCGGGTGCTAGGCGCTGACAAGTTGGGTGACCCCGGCACTCTGTCTTCTGTCTTCTACCGAGAACCGGCGAATGCCGTGTGAACATGACCACAGCGGTACGGCTAATCGCCGATGTCCGGGGAGGACACCTGGGACCAGCACCTCTTTGGCGCCAGGCAGATGCGGGTCAAACCCGACCGGTCTCGTAGGCCCAAATCGCCAGCTCCACCCGGTTCCGGGCGCCGAGCTTGGTCATCAGACTGGAGAGGTGGGCCTTCACCGTGCTCAGGCTGATGTGAAGCGTCTCGGCGATCTCGGCGTTGGTCAATCCCTGGGCCACGGTGGCCAGGACCTCCTCCTCACGGTCGGTGAGAGGCCAATTCGGCTGGGCCGGCTCGGGCCCCGATCCCACATGGGCGAACTTCTCCAGCAGGCGAGCGGTCACGTTGGGGGCGATGAGGGCATCGCCGTTGGCTGCGGCGTGTATCGCCTGGACCAACAATGCGGGCCCGGCGTCCTTGAGCAGGAACCCCCGGGCGCCCGCCTTGAGGGCTCCGTGCACATACTCATCGAGGTCGAAGGTCGTGATGATCACGATGGCCATCGGGTCGACGACATCGGGCCCGGCGAGCAGACGGGTCGCTTCCAGCCCGTCCAATTCGGGCATACGGATGTCAAAGAGGCAGACGTCGGGGCGCAGCTCCCGAGCCATCTCCACTGCCTGGCAGCCGTCGACGGCCTGACCCAGCACCTCGACGCCCGGCTGTGCGTCGAGGATCATGGCCAGCCCGGTGCGGACCAACTCCTGGTCGTCGGCGATGACCACGCCGATGCTCATCGAGGCGAGCCGTCCTTGGGCAGCACCGCACTGACCGCCCATCCCCGCTCCGGGCCGGGCCCCGTTGCCAGGCTCCCTCCGAGGAGCTTGACCCGCTCGCTCATTCCGATCAGCCCGAACCCCCGCTCCGGGATCGCGGTGTGGCGGGACTCGCCGTCGTCACGGACCGTCACCCGCACGAGTCGGCTGTCGATGGTGACCGTGACCTCGATGGTGGTGGCGTGGCGAGCGTGACGGAGGGCGTTGGTGATCGACTCCTGCACCAGCCGATAGATGGCGGCGTCTACGGCTGGCGCGATCCCGTCGACGTCTCCGGAGATGGCGACCCTGGTCTCTGGCCCCTCGCCGATGTCGCCGGCCAGCCGTTGGATGTCGGCGACACCGGGCATCGGTGTCAGCTCCGGGTCCTCCCCGCGGCGCAGCGCTCCCACCATCGAACGCATCTCGGCCAGCGTCTTCGACGCCTCCTCTTCGATCACCTGAAGGGCCTCTACCGGGGCGTTCGGGTTGGTCCGGGCCAGGGTCTGGCCGGCTTGGGCTCGAATGGCGATTGCCGAGACGTGATGGGCCACCGTGTCGTGGAGCTCCCTGGCGAGCTGTTCTCTCTCCTGGAGCACCGCCCGGTCCCGGTCCCGCGCCCGTGCGAACGACCGGTAGCGCACGGTTGCTCCGATCAGGGCAGGGCTCATCGCGAAGACGAACCCGGCGATGGCCTCGCCGATGTCGACGAAGTCGGCGGCGATGCCGGTCCCGAACCCGATCAGGATCCAGACCAGCCCGATGAGGATCTCTCGTCCCGAGCCCCATCGGAGCAACGCATAGGGGAGGACGAGGATGAACGCCATGGTGTAGAGACCAAAAGTGGTGTCGCCGCGAACGAGAGCGGCGATGTTCATCACGGTGATTGCGGCGAAAGCGATGGTCACGATGGTCAGGGGATGAGTCCGTCGCCACAGCAGGGTGACGGCGAGGGCCACGGCCAGTGTGATCGCCAGCGGCCGCCACAGCACCGAGTCCCCGCGCACCACGGCCTCGACGATGGCTGAGGCAACGAGCCCCGCCACCAGCCACCGATCCCACCACAGGATGCCCGGGTTGCCCGGAGCTCTCGGCTCCGACCAAAGCGAGCGCAACGCCTTTCTCATCGACTGCTCACGTTAGGGAACGACCCTCTCCGGCGAATCGGCCGAAAGTCTGATTTCGGAGCCCCCCGAAGAGACAGGCCAATTCCGGCCCATCGCCTGATGTGGCAAACGGTTCGGTCCGACACGATCGCTCCGAGAGATCAGTCCGACCGATTGGAGGAACAGATGTCAAGCCGTCTCTACCGAATGGGCCGTTTCGCTGCCCGCCGACCCTGGGTGATGATCGCCTCCTGGGTCGCCATCTCGCTGCTGGTGATCGTCGCCGCGGGCGTCTTCGGCCGGGAGCTGGAGGACTCCTGGGAGGTGCCGGGCCTCGACTCCCAGGCAGCGATCGATCTGCTCGCCGCCGCCGAGTCGGCCTCGGCGGGGCTCACCGCACAGGTCGTGGCGACACCGCTGGATCAGGGCGCCGGGTTCGTCTCGGTGACGGAACGGGCCGCCCTCGCCGAGCTGCAGTCGGGCCTCGGAGAGTTGCCCAACGTGATCAATGCCGCAGAGCCGGTCGTCTCCGCCGACGGCACGGTGGCTTTGATCCGCATTCAGTATCCGGTGCTCGAGGAGCTGAGCGCCACCGACCTAGAGAACCTGAAGGCGTTCGGCGAGAGAGCCCGGGAGGGCTCGGCACTGCAAATAGAGATGGGTGGAGACCTGTTCTCCTCGTTCGAAGAGGCCCCCACCGGCGTCGGTGAGCTGATCGGCTTGGTCAGCGCCGGGGTCATCCTGCTGCTGGCATTCGGCTCGGTGATCGCCATGGGGCTTCCCATCGGCATGGCCCTCTTCGGGCTGGCCCTGGGAATCACCTCGATGGGGCTGGTCACCTATCTCATCGAGATCCCCAGTTGGGCGCCGGACATGGCCACCATGATCGGGCTCGGAGTCGGCATCGACTACGCCCTGTTTCTCCTCACCCGGCATCGCGAGTTCCTGTCGGAGGGACATGGTGTCGTCGAGTCGGCGGGACGTGCCGTGGCCACCGCGGGAAAGGCCGTGATCTTCGCCGGCGGGACGGTGGTCATCGCCATCCTCGGATTGGCGGTGGCTGGTCTCCCCTTCATGACCGCCGCCGGAGTCGCAACCTCGGTGGTGGTGGCGGTCATGGTGGTGGCCTCGGTGACCCTGGTCCCTGCCTTCCTCGGATTGGCCGGAGAGCGAATCAACCGATCGCGGATCCGTCGGCGCTCCGCCGGTGAGATGGGTCGGGGCTGGAGACGGTGGGGCGAGCATATCTCCCGGAACGCCTGGCCATATGCCATAGGAGTCACGCTGGCCCTGATCGCCCTGACCGCCCCGGTACTCAGTCTCAGATTGGGTTTCCCCGACGAAGGCACCTACCCGGAGACCCGTACCGAGCGTCGTGCCTACGACCTGGTCGCCGAGGGATTCGGCCCCGGGATCAATGGGCCGCTGCTCGTCGCCGTCGATCTCGCTGATGACGCCTCGGTGGTGGAGCCCCTCATGTTGGCCATCGCCGACGATCACGGCGTGGCCGCGGTGGCACCGCCTGACGTCGACGGCGACGCCGGCATTGCCACCCTGGTTGTCTTCCCGACCACCGCACCCCAAGACCGGGCCACCGTGGAGACGATCGAACGGCTGCGTAGCGAGGTGTTCGCGACGGTGCTCGAGGCGAGCCCGGCCTCGGCCCACATCGGCGGGGGGACGGCGGCCTTCAGTGACATGAGCAACCAGGTGCAGGACCGGCTGCCACTTTTCATCGGCGCGGTGATCCTGTTGTCCTTCCTGCTCCTGGTCGTTCTCTTTCGGTCCATCCTGGTGCCGCTCAAGGCGGCGGTCCTCAACCTGTTGAGCATCGGCGCCGCCTACGGCGTGCTGGTGGTGGTGTTCCAGTGGGGCTGGGGCAAGGAGCTGATCGGACTGGAGACGACGGTGCCCATCATCTCCTTCCTACCCATGTTCATGTTCGCCGTCCTCTTCGGGCTGTCGATGGACTACGAGGTGTTCCTCCTCTCCCGTGTCCGTGAGGAGTATCTGGCCACCGGTGACAACGACGTCTCGGTGATCCGGGGCATCTCCAGCACCGCCCGGGTCATCACCTCGGCGGCGCTGATCATGATCTCGGTGTTCCTCGGCTTCGTGCTCGGCGACGACCCGGTGATCAAGATGATGGGTCTCGGTCTGGCCACCGCCATCTTCATCGACGCCACCGTGGTCCGCATGGTGCTGGTCCCGGCGACGATGAAGCTGATGGGCGACGCCAATTGGTGGCTGCCGGGATGGCTCGACCGCATCCTCCCCACGATCGACCTCGACGGGGTGGGGGAGACCGAAGACACCAAGGTGAGAGATGCGGCTGCCGTGTCCTGACCGAATCTGTGGAGCGCGGACTGGCCTGCCTCAGATCGAGGCGGGCCCATCCGCGTCGAAAGTGTTCGGCCTGGCTCGGATGGGGACCAAATGGCCCCACAACGAGTCGCCCACACAGAGAGGGAATCGGCAGGATCAGGGAGTTCCACACCGGCCCGTTCGACGCGATAGCCGGCATCGACGGCTCAGAGGAGTCGATCACTGCGGTACAGACGGCGCTGAGCCTGCTTGGTGAGACACTCAACAGTCTCACCCTGGTTACCGCCCTCGATTTCGAGGACAGCGGGAGCTTCACAGGAATCGTCTCCCAATCCCACGCATACTCTCGATTGGCCGACGTGGCGTCCAAGCTGGAGTTCGAGCCTATCGAGATGAGGCTCCTTTACGGATCTCCGGCAGAGACAATCGCCAGGTTCGCACAAGAAGGTGGGTTCGAATTGATCATCCTGGGTGCCAGAGGACACGGCATGTCCAAAGTTCTGTTTGGAAGCGTCACCGCCAAACTGATTGGCAGCACTCCTGTCCCTGTGTTCGTCGGCCCGAGTGTGTCGTCTCAGCTCATCAATGAGGCGCGAACTGGACCAGCCGGTCGATAACCCCGGCAGACGAACCGCGTAATACGGCAGAAGCCCTGGTCGGCAACGCGCTGGCCAGCGCTTTTCCGAAACGGAGCTCTATTCGCTACCCATGGAGCCGAAGAATTCGATGATCCGCTGTGTGTCATCGGAAAATGCCCATCGCTCCGTGAGTTTGCCGTCCTTCATGTGAGCAATCTCGGCGGTACGATAGGTGAAGCCCTGGCCACCCATGTTCAGCGTGGTCGCCACCAGTCCGATGACGTGCTCGTCGTTGCCGACGACATCGTGGACGTCGATAGTGAAGGCGTCCGCTCCGAACTCCTCCATGGCCGACATGCTCGCCACCACGGCATCCTTACCGTAGAGGGTCTCGGCGCCGAGCTGATGCCAGACAACATCGTCGTCGAGAGCGTCGAAGGCCGCCTCGAAATTGCCTTGTTGGAGTTGCTCGTGGACCCCTCGATAGATCGCCACGTGGGGATGTTCGGCCATGATCGTGCTCTCCTTTCTGAGCATCATCAAGCTACACACACAGGGAAGGCGATCGGCGCGGCATCGTGATCGGGGTCCGTCGCCCGGCTGCCTTCCTCGGCCGTCCTCCCTGCCACACACTGGGACCATCCGATCGCACCCCCGTTCGTGCGATGGGCCCGCTTTGGCAGCCCACACGGAGTTCCTCAATCTCGGGCGCCCTCGTTAGCCTTCCGCACGGCGCATACCCCCGAGGTGACGTCCCTTGCTCAAAGTCTCTAAGTGGAGGCTCTTCTTCACCATCGTGGTCCTGGGAGCCTCGGTCTACGCCGTCACAGAGTCCTCGGTCCGCCTCGGGCTCGACTTGCAGGGCGGCACCCAGATCGTCCTCGAAGCCCAAGACACGGCGGACGTCACAGTCGATGCGGACGTCACCGCCCGGACTCTCGAGGTGTTGCGTCGCCGGGTCGATGCGCTGGGCGTTTCCGAGCCGACCCTCCAGGTCTCCGGGGACGATCGGATCATCGTCGAGCTGCCCGGTCTCGACGATCCGGACCAGGCGGTGGAGGTCATCGGCCGTACCGCGCAATTGACCTTTCACCCGGTCGTCGACTCCTATGCGTCGGGGACCGTGGAGGACGTCGCAGGGTTGGTTCTGCCCGGTGACCCCGGCGAGGACCTGGTTCTCGGCACGACCGCGGTCTCCGGCGAGCAGGTCGAGAGCGCGGCCCCGTTCTTCGACAGCCAGGGCAGCGCCCAATGGGTGGTCACCATCCAGTTCTTCCCCGAGGGTGAGCGAGCCTGGGCCGAGCTGACCGGCGTGGCGGCCTGCGCCGACCCCAACTCTCCGATGCGTCGCATCGCCATCGTCCTCGACAACGAGGTCATCTCCAGCCCGGGGGTGGCGCTCGACGTCGTCTGCAACGTGGGCATCACCGGGGGCGGCACCATCATCACAGGCGCGTTCACGGAGGAAGAGGCGGCGGAGTTGGCCGCCTTGATCCAGGCCGGCGCCCTCCCGGTGCCTGTCGAGGTGATCGAGCGGGGGACGATCGGCCCGACTCTCGGTGAGGCTGCGGTCGAGGCGAGCATCCAGGCGGCATTGATCGGTG
>Ga0268386_10000639_pt1 | contig 22522 bp, 16 predicted proteins | sample RVTome_15_FD_200260 | JGI IMG/M metagenome (GOLD analysis project Ga0268386, IMG submission 200260) | Soil microbial communities from uranium-contaminated site in the Upper Colorado River Basin, Wyoming, United States - RVT150D86... ...
CGGCCAGCCCGCGTATACCGCCGGCGACTGGGACGCCTGCCGGCGCGTCGTGCGGCACGCGCTCGAGGTGTTCGCGGAGGACGTGCCTGTGGTGTCGCCCGCCGGGAGCTGCGCGGCCGCGATCTTCCATGAGGCGCCCATCGTCTTCGAGGACCATCGGGAGGCGCCCGCCGTGCGCGCACTGGCCAAGCGCACCTGGGAGCTCGCCGATTTTCTCGTCAACGGGCTGCGCGTCGAGTCCTGGCCGGGCCGGCTCCAGGCGCGCATCGCCGTGCATCCGGGCTGCCACAATCGCGGCACGCCGACCGTGGCGGCCGCGGAGCGGCTGCTCGGCTCGATCGACGGCGTGGAGCTCGTGCCCGTCACCGACGCCGACCTTTGCTGCGGCTTCGGCGGCGTATTCAGCGTCGGCTTTCCGCACATTTCGAGCGCCATGGGGCGCCGCAAGGTGGCGGCGCTCATGGCCGCGGCGCCGGACCTCGTCGTGTCGCCCGACATGAGCTGCCTGATGCACCAGCGCGGCCTCGCCGAGCACGCGGGGGAAAAGTTTCCCGCCCGCCATCTGGCGCAGGTGCTGAGGGACGCGCTGCCTTGAGCACGCAGCGCCTCGATGCCCATGCCGCGGCGCTCGACGCCCGCGTGCGCAATGCCGTTACCGCGGGGACGCTGGCGACGCACCGCAACCGGCGCCGCATCTTCGGTGAGGATTACGCCGATTCCGATGCGCTGCGCGCCGCCGGCGCGGCCATCCGGCAGCACGCGCTCGATCACCTCGACGAGTACCTGCCCGCCGCGGAGGCTGCGCTCGTCGCGCACGGTGTCCGCGTGCATTACGCTCGCGACGCGCGCCGCGCGTCTGACGTGGTGCTCGATATCCTGCGCGCCGCCGGCGTGACGCGCGTCGTGAAGGCCAAGAGCATGGTCAGCGAGGAGGCCGGCCTCGCCGCGCGACTCGCCGGCGCCGGCATCTCCTGCGTGGAAAGCGACCTGGGCGAGCTGATCGTGCAGCTCGACGGGGATCACCCGAGCCACATCGTGCGGCCGATCATCCATCGCGACCGCGCGGGCATCGCTGCGACCTTCGCACGCCACGGGCTCGGCGACCACGACGAGGATCCGCAAACCATCACGCTGCGCGCGCGGCGGTTCCTTCGCGAGCGCTTCTTTTCGGCGCAGGCGTCGCTGTCCGGCGCGAATTTCGTCTCGGCCGAGTCGGGCCGCGTCGTGGTGCTCACCAACGAGGGCAACAACCGCTTCGGCGCCGCCGCGGCGCCGTTGCACGTCGTCGTGACGTCCATCGACAAGGTAGTGCCGACAGACCGCGACCTGGGCGTGCTGCTGGCGCTGTTGCCCCGCTCGGCCACCGGCCAGCGCGCGACGACCTACGTCGAGCTCATCGGCGGACCGCGCCCGGCGAACCGGCCGTCCGGGCCGGAGGTGGTGCAGGTCGTGTTCGTGGACCACTTCCGCAGCGACATCCTCGGCTCCGAATGGCACGAGATTTTGCGCTGCATCCGCTGCGGCGCCTGCATGAACGCCTGTCCCGTCTATCGCGAGGCGTCGGGTCACGCGTATCGCGGCGTCTATCCGGGACCGCTCGGTGCCGTAATGGAGCCGCTGCTCGGCGACGCGGCACACTACGCCGAACGCGTCGACCTGGCTCGCGCCTCCTCGCTGTGCGGCGCCTGCGCAGACGTCTGCCCGGTGCAGATCCCGCTACCCGACCTGCTCGTGCGCCACCGGGCGCGCGCGACGCGTGAGCGCCTGGCCGCGGCCAACGCCGCCACGCCGCCCATGGGCGGCTATGCCTTCCTGGCCAGCAGCCCGCGGCTGTGGGGCCTGGCGCTGCATGCAAGCCGGCTCCTGCGCTTCGTGCCGCTCGCGCGGCTGCGCATTCCTCTGCTCTCCGCGTGGCTCGCAACCCGCACGCTGCCCGACTGGCGCGGCGGGCGCTTCCGTGCCTACATGCGGCGCCGGAGGGGCGGATGAGCGACGACCGCGCGCACATCCTCGCCGCCGTCGCCGCCTCGCTGGCGCGCCGCCCGACGCGCACGCCGCGGCCTGATTACGACCCGGCAGTGGCCACGGCGCGGGGCCGCCTCACCGGCGGGGACCTGCTCGCGGATCTCCGGCGCAACTTCGAGGCGGCGGCCGGCAGCTGGCTGACGTCGCCCGCCGCCCTCGCAGGCTGCTTGCGCGAGCACGGCGCGCACGCCGGCTACTGCGACCCGGCCCTGCCGGCAGAGATCCGCGCGGCGCTGACCGCCGCGGGGCTGGCCTGCGCGGGGCACGTCGTTCGCGCCGACATCGAGGCGCTGGATTTTGCCGTCACCCGCGCCACTGCCGCCATCGCCGAAACCGGCTCGCTGGTGCTGACCGATGCCGATACCCCGGATCGGCTCACGGCCATCGCGCCGTGGATCCACGTCGCCGTGCTCGACCCGGCCACGATCCGCGCGAGCCTCGCCGACATGCTCGCGAGCCTGCCCGACGATCCCAATATCGTGTTCGTGACCGGCCCCTCGCAGACCGCCGACGTCGAGGGCATCCTGATCCGCGGCGTACACGGGCCCGGCGTGCAATGCTGCCTGCCGATGGACAGCCATCGAAGCCAGGAGACCGCGACTTGAAACCCGCCAGCCGGCAACCCGCCATCCGCGTGATCATGATGCCCAAGGACACCAACGCCCTCGGCTCCATCTTCGGTGGCGTCATCCTGTCGCTGATCGACCAGGCCGCCTTCGTCGAGGCCAGCCGCCAGGCCCCGCACAAGTACGTGACCGTGGCGATGGACAAGATCGAGTTCCACAAGCCGGTACAGGTCGGCGACATCGTCAGCCTGTGGGCCGAAACCGCGAAGATCGGCTCGACCTCCATCCGCCTGCGCGTCGACGTCCTCGCCCGCTCGCGCTCCAGCGACGACGACGTGCGCGTCACCAGTGCCGAGGTCACCATGGTCGCCATCGACGAGCGCGGCAAGCCGATCCCCATCAACGCCTGAGCCGTGCGAACCCGCATCCCGTCGCCACGGGTCGCGGGACGCATACACCTGCACGCGGGATTCATGAGCGCTGGCATCGTCACTGCAGGTGCTTCGGATGGCGAGCCCTCTGCGGGGCTGTGGAGCCCCGAATTGAGCACGGCACTCTCAATCGGGTCGCCCCGGCTTCAACTCCTGCGCCTGGATGGCCGTGATGGCGACGGTGTTGACGATGTCGGCGACCGTGCAGCCGCGCGAGAGGTCGTTCACCGGCTTCGCGAGCCCCTGCAGGATCGGCCCGATGGCCACCGCGCGGGCGGAGCGCTGCACGGCCTTGTAGGCGTTGTTGCCCGCGTTCAGGTCGGGAAAGATCAGCACGGTAGCGCGGCCGGACACCTGGCTCGCAGGCAGCTTCGCGCGCGCCACCGCATCGTCCACCGCGGCGTCGTACTGGATCGGCCCGTCCACGGGGAGGTCCGGGCGGCGCTCGCGCACGATGCGCGTGGCTTCCCGGACGTGGTCCACCTGCGCGCCGGCGCCCGACTCGCCGGTGGAGTAAGACAGCAGCGCGATGCGCGGCTCTATGCCGAACATGCGCGCGCTCTCGGCGGAGCTGAGCGCGATGTCGGCGAGCTGCAGGGCCGTGGGCTCCGGCACGACCGCGCAATCGCCGTACACCAGGACGCGATCCTCCAGGCACATGAAGAACACGCTCGAAACCGTCGACACGCCGGGCTGCGTGCGGATGATCTCCAGCGCCGGTCGCAGGGTATGCGCCGTCGTGTTCACGGCACCCGATACCATGCCGTCCGCCTCCCCGAGGTGCACCATCATCGTGCCGAAGTAGCTGCGGTCGCGCATGGCGTCCAGCGCGCGCTCCTTCGTGACGCCGCGGTGCCGGCGCAGCCCGTAGTAGACGCGCCCGTACTCCTCCAGCCGCGGCGAGCGTGCCGGGTCGATGATGGGCACGTCGCCGAGATCCAGCGCGAGACCCGATATGCGCCGGCGGATGACCGTCTCGTCGCCCAGCAGCACCAGCTCGACGGCGCCGCGCCGCAGGAGGATGTCCGCCGCGCGCAGGATGCGTTCCTCCTCCCCTTCCGGCAGGACGATGCGCTGTGGATCGCGCGCGGCGCGGCGCACCAGCTCATACTCGAACATCAGCGGCGTCACCCGGGCCTCGCGCGTCAGGCGGATGCGCGCCTCCAGCTCCTCGACGTCGACACCTGACTCGAACACCCCCAGCGCGCGGGCGATCCTGCGCCCGTCGTCGGGCGCCAGCGTCGCGCGCACGTCGTGGATGCTCGTCGCGGCCTCGTAGGTATCCATCTCCACCGCCAGCACCGGCAGGGACTCGTCCGACAAGCCGGAGATGAGCTTGCGGATCTCGACGCCCGGCAGGATGCCGCCGGTCAGGACGATCCCCGCGATGCCGCCCGAGGCCAGCGAGCGGTTGGCGACGAAGCTGCCCACCAGGATGTCGGCTCGATCGCCGGGCGTGATCACGAGTGCGCCGGGCTCCAGGTGGTGGAGGAAGTGCGACAGCTCCATGGCCGCGACGCGGACCCGCGCGATGTCGCGGCGCAATGACTCGGCCGTGCCGTGCAACAGCCTGGCCCGCAGCGCGCGCGCGACGTCGCCCACGGTCGGCATGCCGAGCGCCGCGTCCTCCGCGATGACGTACAGGGGTTCCCCGTCCGTGGCCGCGGGGGCCAGTTCCGCGCGCAGCGCCGCCGGGTCGTCGGCGGTCGCACGGTTCACGACGGTCGCAACGACGTCGCAGCCGCGCTGGCCAAGCACGCCGCGCGCGACCCGGATCGCATCGCGGATCTCGGCGGCGCTCCGTTCGCGGCCCCTGATCACGCTGAGGACGGGGCTGCCGAGGTTGCGCGCCACGGCGGCGTTGAAGTCGAACTCGAAGGCGGACGACACGCCGGTATAGTCAGTGCCCTCGCAGAGCACGAAGTCGCAGCGCTCCTCGACCTGCTTGTAGGCGGCGAGGATCGCCTGCAGGAGCTCCGCCTGGCGACCCGCCGCGACCTCGCGCTGCGCCTGCTTGCTCGTGAATGCATGTACCGCCGTAACGCCCGGCTCCAGCGCATAGCGTCCGGACAGGAGCGCGATGTCGTGATCCGGCGCGTCGCCGCGCACGACGACCGGGCGGAAGAAGCCGAGTCGCGCGCGCCGGCGCGAGAGCATCTCCATGACGCCGAGGGCCACGACTGACTTGCCGCTCCGGGGCTCGGTGGCGGCGATGTACAGGCTCCGGGACATACCGGGCCTCAGGTTGAGGGCAGCGGCTCGGGAGGCCGCAGAATCCTCGCCTGCACGAAATCGACGCCCGCCTCCGCCAGCACCGCCAGCGCCGCCGGCTCCGGCACCTTCTGCGCGATCACGTGCACGCCCATCGAGTGCGCGGCCGACGAGAGCGCGCGCAGCATCGCGATGCCGCGCCCGTCGGCGACGAGGTGCCCGAGCTGGCGTGCATCGACTTTCAGTGCGCTGAAGCCGCCGCGGTCGAGGTGGTCCAGGCAGCCGAAGCTGCCGCGACAGTCATCGAGCACGATCCGGCTGCCGAGACCGTGCAGTTGCGAGGCGACCATGCGCGCCTCCGTGAGCCGCGCCTCCCAAGCCGCCTCGCGTATCTCGAACCACAGCTCGCCGGGTGCCGCGCCGGTGTCGGCGATGAGCCGCTCGATGTCCGGCACGAGGCGCGCGTCGCACAGCGCCTCGCGGCTGAGGTTCATGGCCAGCGGCGCCGGCTTGCCGGCCGCGGCCCAACGCGTCATGGCCGCCGAGATGACCTGGCGGTCGAGCATTGCCATCAGGCCGTGCCGGCGCGCGATCGGCAGGAAGCTCTCGGCGGGCATGAGGCTGCCGTCGCGTCGCGGCAGGCTCGTCAGCACCTCGCGATACAGCGGGCGGTCGTCATGCGCCTGGAGCGGCAGCACCGCCTGCCAGAACAGCACGAGGCCGCCGTTGTCCACCGCGTGGCGCAGGGCCGCGGCGGTGAGCCGCTCACGCAGCGACAGCGCGGTCACTTCCTGATCGGGGTCGTACAGCTCGACGCGTCCGCGGCCGTGGTACTTCGCCCGCAGGCAGGCGCGATCGGCCTCGGTGAGCAGCTCGGAGGGGTCCGCCTTGCCGGTGACACGCGTCATGCCGATGCTCACGCCGACGGGAAAGCGCTCGCCGCTCCACTGGAAGCGGAAGCCGCCGAGCGAGTCCACCAGCGAGCGGCAGATCGTCCACGCGTCGTCGACGGAGCAGTCCTCGAGGAGCAGCCCGAACTCGTCGCCGCCGATGCGCGCCAGCGTGTCGCGCGAGCGCAGATTGCCGCGGATCAGCCGCGACACCTCGCGCAGCGCCGCATCGCCCGCGGCGTGTCCGGCGGTGTCGTTGATCTGCTTGAAGTGGTCGAGATCGAGGAAGCAGAGCGCGTGCTGCACGCTGCGATCCTCGGCGCCCTGCGCCGCGCGCCCGAGGCGCAGCTCGAATTCGCGCCGGTTGACCAGCCCGGTGAGCGGGTCGTGCGAGGCGTGGTGGCGCACTTCCTGCGCCGCGCGCCGGGCTTCGGTGACGTCCCTGAGCGCCAGTACCCGCCCGCTGCCCTCGTCCTCCAGGTCCGCGACGGTGAGCAGCACCGGCACTTCGCGCGCCCAGCGGTCCACGAGCACCAGGTCGTGGTTCGCCGCCGGCACCGTCAGCGGATCGAGGCGCTCGTCCGGGGCACCCTCGGGGCGCAGCGCCACCACCTCGGACGCCGCGCGGCCGATGGCTTCGTCGCGCGTCCAGCCCGTGAGCCGCTCCGCGGCCGGGTTGAGGAAGCTGACGCGCCCGGAGTCGTCCGCGCAGATGACGGCCTCGCCGACGCAGTCGAGGATGAGGTTCGAGCGCTCGCGCTCGCGGGCCAGCTCCCGCTCCTGGTCGGCGCCGTAGACCGCGCTCGTGAGCAGGCCGCCGACGGTGCGCAGCACGCCCACCTCCGCCGAGGACCAGATGCGCGGCGCCTCCACCGAGTCCAGCCCGATCCAGCCGACGAGGCGGCCGCGCAGCAGGACGGGCGCATTCAGGTAGGCCCACACACCGAGCGTCTCGCAGGAGATCCGCTCCGCCTCCGCTTCCGGCGGCAGGACGTGGCCGTCGACCACGGCTACCTCGCGGCCGGCGAGGAAATAGCGCATGGACCACGGAAACCGCGACACCGGCATGCCCTGCAGCGCGCTCAGGTCGTGCGGCTTGACGTCGCGCGCGGTCCACTCCCAGACGCGGTCCACCGCCGTGCCGTCGGGAGACAGCATGAAGAGATAGGCGCGGCCACAGCCGCCGGCCCGGCCGACCGCCGCCAGCGCGCGGAGCACGCCGTTCTCGACCTGGTTGAACGGCAGGTTGAGGAGATAGCGGGAAATGAGTGCGACGAGGGCGGCGTGATTCGCGGGCACCGCGATTTCCATCTGCCGCTCCGGCGCCAGGCTGCCGGAGCCCTCGGGCCCCGCCGCGGCGCGCTCGTGGAAGATGGCGAGCAGCAGGGCCTTGCCCAGTTCGCCGGGCAGGGGGGCCATGCGCAGATGGACCAGCACGTCCGCCTCGCCGCCGCCGGGGCCGTGGGCGCGCGCCGGATAGGTCCATTCGCCCTCGCGCGCGACCTTGTCGCGCAGCGCGGCGATCCCCCCCGCGCCGTCCTCGGGCACGAGGACGGAACAGAAGTCGCTGCCGAGGGCCTCCTCGCCGAGCATCACCCTGCCCGGCGGATTGAGCCAGGACACCGTGCCGTCCTCCTGGCACAGCATGGCCCCGTCCTCGATCAGATCGCAGAGGGCGCGCAGCGTATCGTCGGGGCGTCGAATCACGCCCTGAGCGTCAGCATGTCCCAATGCGCCGTCCTCCCTGGGTCTCAGGCCGCGCCAAGCATGACCTCCGAGCTACGGTCGGACAAGCCTGAAAGTCAGGACGCCGACAAGCGGTTGTTGCTGTCCGCCGAGCGGGCTATCCTCCCGCCGCTTCGCCGGCGGAGGGTCCGCCGCACGGCCCCGCGGAGAGCCCGCTGGAAGCGTTTCCGGCGTCGCAAACGTGCCGGTCATGTTGACCGGGCGATGGCTGATGAGCCGGGTGCCGCTGGGCTGGGCGCGTGGCCTGGCTTTCGCCCTGTTCCTGGGCTTCGGCGGCGCGGCCGTCATGATTTGACAGCCCCGGATACCCCGCGGAGAATCCGTCCGCTTCGCCCGGCCGCCGCCGGCCGGATGCCCGAATCCCCACAGGAGATCCTTAGTGAAGGTACCCCTTCTGCATTCGCTCGGCCTCGGCCTGGCCGTGGCGCTGGCACTCGCCGGCTGCCAGAACGAGGACGAAGCGCCGGGCGGCGAGGCGGCCACGGCCCCGGCCACGGGCGCGGCGGCGCCGGCCGCGACAACGGCAGCGGTTCCGGCCACCAGATTGCCGCCGCTGGCGCGGTTCTCGCCGGCGGACCTCGATATGTCCACGAACGCCTGCAGCGGCCTGCACGAGTTCGTGAACGCCAGCTGGCTGGACGCGAACCCGATCCCCGCCGACCGCACGACCTGGGGCAGCTTCGAGATGCTCGACGAGCGCTCCCGCGCCGTGCGTCGCCTGCTCGCGGAGGAAGCGACTGCGAAGCCGGACGCGACCGGCGTGGAGAAGCTGGTCGGCGACGTCTGGGCCACCGGCATGGACGAGCAGGCCATCGAGGCGGCGGGCGCGAAGCCGATCGAGCCGCTGCTGGCCGAGATCGAGGCGCTGGACTCGCCGTCGGCCATCGCCGATTTCCTGCGCGCCCGCCACGCCCGCGGCCAGGCGATGCTGTTCGGCTTCGGGCCGGAAGCCGACTTCCGCAATCCCGACATCAACATCGCCTACGCGGTGCAGGGCGGCCTGGGCCTGCCGGACAAGACCTACTACTTCGACGAGGACAAGGCCGAGAAGCGCGACGCCTACGTCGCACACATCGCCCGGGTGCTCGAGCTGAGCGGCGTAGGCGCGGAGGACGCCGCGACCCAGGCGAAGGCCGTGATGGCGATGGAAACCCGCCTCGCCGAAGTCTCCAAGTCGCAGGAAGAGCTGTCCCGCGACGTGTCGCTGTACTACAACCCCGTGAGCGTGGCCGAGGCGGACAAGATCTCGCCGAACTTCCCGTGGTCGACCTATTTCGAGTCACAGGGCGTGGCCGCGCCGGAGACGTTCTCGCTATCGGTGCCCGGCTTCCACAAGGAGCTGAGCGCGATGCTGGCGGAAGTGTCGCCGGCGGACTGGCGGGCGTACCTGCGCTTCCATGCCGTGGATGGGCTTTCGCCGTACCTGTCCGACGAATTCGCCAACGAGAACTTCAACTTCTACGGCAAGGCGCTGCGCGGCCAGCAGGAAATCAAGCCTCGCTGGAAGCGCGTGCTCGACACGATCGAGAACAACGTCGGCGAGGCGCTGGGCCAGATCTACGTCGAGGACAACTTCCCGCCGGAGTCCAAGCGGCGCATGGAGGAGCTCGTCAGCAACCTTTCCGACGCGCTGAAGGTCCGCATCCAGAACCTCGACTGGATGAGCGACGAGACGAAGAAAAAGGCGCTCGCGAAATGGGAGACGTTCACGCCCAAGATCGGTTATCCGGACAAGTGGCGCGACTGGAGCGGGCTTTCCACCTCGCGCGAAAGCTATGTCGGCAATATCCTGGCCGCCACCGAGTTTAACTACCTCTGGGAGCTGTCGAAGATCGGCAAGCCGGTGGACAAGGCCGAGTGGGACATGACGCCGCAGACGGTGAACGCCTACTACAACCCGCTCAGGAACGAGATCGTGTTCCCGGCCGCCATCCTGCAGCCGCCGTTCTTCGATCCCGAGGCCGACGATGCCCTCAACTACGGCGGCATCGGCGCGGTCATCGGGCATGAGATGACGCACGGCTACGACGACCAGGGCAGCCGCTTCGGTCCCACGGGCGCGTTCGAGAACTGGTGGAGCGAGAGCGACGCCAAGGGCTTCAAGGCACGCACCGTCAAGCTGGTGAGCCAGTTCGACGAATACGTCGCCATCGACGGCCAGCACGTGAACGGTAACCTGACGCTGGGCGAGAACATCGCCGACCTCGGCGGACTCGCGGTGGCCTACGACGCCATGCGTCTCGCGCGTCCCGATGATTACGAGGACCCGATGATCGACCGCTACACCCAGGAGCAGCGCTTCTTCATGAACTGGGCGACGGTGTGGCGCCGCAACTTCAAGGACGACGAGCTCAAGCTGCGGCTGAAGAGCGACCCGCACGCGCCGGCGAACTTCCGCGCGATCGGCGCGCCGTCCAACCTGCCGACCTTTGCCGAGGCGTTCGACTGCGAGCCGGACGCCCCGATGGTGCGCAACGGCGATTCGCGAGTGGCCATCTGGTAAGGCCTTACGGCAACTGACCCGGCGGCCGGGGCCGCGGTGGCATCCGCGTCCCCGGCCGTTTACAATCGCCGCCCCTCGCAGGCCCGATGCTGCCGGCAGTTCGACCCCTGCCGGACGACGCCAATGCACCGGCGCGGGGGCACGCAACGTGAAAGCCTTCAGTTTCTGACGGCGCGGAGGGGTGCCGGAGTGGTCGATCGGGCTTGACTCGAAATCAAGTGTAGGGTTCCCCCCTACCGTGGGTTCGAATCCCACCCCCTCCGCCAATTAAAGAATCCCGCATCCACCATGGGATTCGAACCCACGATCAATAAAGCAAGGGTTCGAGGCGAAGGCGCACCAGCGCCGGAGCCGGCGTGCCAAAGGCACGCCCCATCCCATCCCCTCCGTCAAATCAGGAGCTTGCACGAAACCGGCCGCGCCGCTCGGGACCACTCACTGCACGCAGCCCAACATAAACCAGTTGTACGACACGTTACGGATTAACAATGCAGCCCAAGCTGCATCCTGTACACCGCCTTACGCTATGTCGTGTAGCGACTTCTCGCTGAGTCGTTAAGCTGCGGCCGTAAGACACACTCAGGCATCAACGCTCTGCGAAGCGTGCCGGGCAGGTCGTAATGCCACCGCCTATTCTCGCGAAGAACGGGCTTACGGCCGGGTCCACCTGATTCCGCTGAATCCGCCCAGGCGTCGACTCGAACCAGTAGAACCTCGATTGCGTGCCCTTTTGCGCGTTGTATGTGCACTTCAGAACGAGAGCACCTTCCTGGTCGATCGAAGCGATTTCACCGCCGGCCGTCGCCGAGAGATTCGGCGGCAATCCGGCCATCATGAGGTCCAGCTCCGTCAGGACGGAAACGGACATCGATTTGAGCTGCCGTGCTCCCGATCGCTTGAGGAAACGCACCTGCAGCGGATGCCTGCTGCGCGCGTCTGCCGGCAACGGGGGCACGAAGTCCGCAGCGACGTCCCCTTCGTAGTCGATCATCGTATAAGCGCCGCTTCGCCACTCGCGCGGACCGACGCGAACATCGGCCACGGCGCCGCTTCTGCCGCAGTCCACTTCGCGATATCCCCATTGGCGCGACGAAATCTCGGCCGGGCACTGCGCGGCGGTCATTGTGAACTCGCCCCACGCGCTGCGATAGCGGCACTCCTGTTCGCCGCCGAAACCCGGCCTCTGCTCCGTCAGGCAGGCGGTCGGACGTGGCGCGCGTGTCTCGCTCCATTCGCGCTGTCCCCTCAAGGTACTTGCACAGTCGAACAGCGCGCCGCCGCCGGCAACGTTGGTGACAACCCACGACATATAGGTCGAGCCGTCGACGAACGGATTGTTGGCCAGGTCTGCGAGGCTTTCGCGGCCGGGATTCAGGGCGTGCAGCGTCCGGACGTAACATCCGCACCACGCACTCGCATGGCTGTCGATAGACCGTCGGGCGCAGTTCTCGAAGATCCTGCCGTAAGCGATGCCCTCCGGCGTACCCGGTCCCGGCATTGTTTCGGTGAAGTGCATTCTCGCGTGCGCAGTACGGCCGAAGTCGATGAGCTGTCGGGAGAGATGCCGCGCTTCGCGGCTTGTACAGGCATGCCGGCCAAGAAAGACCGTGACGTCGATTGCCGCATCCAGCGAAGGCAGCACTGCCATGTCGCGGCTGTCGCCTGCGGCGGCGTCGCACTGCGCCTGCGCGAGCTCGCGCGACTCTCTGGACGGATCGTAGCGGCAGGCCCAGTGCTGCGTAAGGCCGAGCATCGCCATCCAGGCCGCCTGCAGGACCTCCGACTGGCTGAGCTGGCCGCTCTGGAATCGCTTCACGAGATCCGTCACGCCGGAGGCAAGGTACGGCACGATCTGGTACTTCGCCCGGTCCAGGTCGAGATTCGGGCATCGCGATGCGAGATCGGCGACCGTCTGCGAAAAGTACCTGATGTTGTTCAGTCCGGTCGCCGGGACGAGCTCGAACTTGCCCTGGTAGATGTAACCAATCATGTCGGAGCGGCGGTAACCGGTCAGGTCGAGCTCTGAGGCGTCGTCTCGTGACCGTGCCGGTCCGGCGTCGTAATCCTCGAGTATCCTGGAGCTCGCCGGATGTCGGAGCTCCGCTGCTCGTGCGGACCCGACGCAGAGCACGAAGAGCGTTGCGGTGACAAGGATGCGAAGCACCGGCAATGGATTGTGCGGCGTCATTTCACGCTGGCCCTCGTCATCAGAACCGCAGGTCCTGCTCCTTCCCGCCCGGGGCGGGGAACGCGATGTCCGGCTGCTCCGCGATCCAGGCGGGATCGAACATGACCATCGATGCGTCCTGCACAGCATCCCCGGACGGCCCGCCGAAGCGCGCGATCACGACCACGCCGCAATCGGCGAGCGCGGCAAAATCGGCGCGGGCCGCCCCGGCGGCCACGGTCGGCGGCGCGAGCTTCGAGATCCCGTCGTCGCGGCCGGACATGCCGTTCCACTGCGGGTCCCCAAGCATGCCCGCGAGCTTGCTGCACTGCTGCAACGCGGCACCTTTTTTCGCTTGCCCGTTCCCGTCGAACGCCCACAGCACGTGGCGACCGTCACGCCACACCGGAGCGCCGTATTTCGCGATCATCGACTCCAGCAGCGCGTCGGCCGGCTGTCCGCCGCCTCCGAAATGGATTCTGCGTCCGATCACGGCGGCAAGCGGTTGCCCGAAGTTGTCGAGGTTTTCGATAGCCAGCAGGTGGCTTTGGTCCGCGGAGAAATAGATCGTCCCCTGCTCGAACAGTGGCGACTTGGCGGCCGGCCGCATCTGACCGCTCCGGATTTCCAGCTCGCGCCGGCGGATCACATCGGCATCGCCGCGGTTCATACCCAGCCGCAGACCGAGGATGTCCGGACCGTACGCCGCGCGTTCAGTCTGCGACAGACAGTTCTCGATGGCACCTTCGTACTCCGGCGATGCCTCCGTCAGGCCCCATCTCATGCGCGCGTGGCTCTTGCAGTGGACGCGATGTCCGGCGGATCTGCCAGCGGCCAACGCTTGCGCCCCGTTGAGCTCGAATTTGGCGTGGCGTACTCTTGTGAAGCACTCGTAATCGCCCTTTCTAGTGGCGCAGAACTCCTGATAGCAGGCCAGGCGCGCCGCAGCGCCCGACGCTTCGCGATCGCAGGCGGCGAGCCCCGCTTCGCGGGACGCTTTCGCTTCCGCGACGCTGGCCGCCTTCGCGGCCGCCTGTTCCGCGGCCGCCGCGGCGGCCGCTTCTTTTGCCGCCCGCGCCTCGTCCGTGGCCGCGCGGGCCGCGGCCACGGCGTCCGGAAACGCTGCTGCCTCCAGCGTGGCGACTGGCCGGCCGTCGTGCGTCGTGACGAGCACGCGGTCGAGACGTGCAAACAGTACACCGCGCTGGCCGGGTCCGGCGCGTCGGATCTTGTCGATCTCGAGCACGATGACTGCGCGCAACGACTTGCTGTAGTCGGTAGCTTCCGCGATCAGCCGCTCTGCCGTCGCGGGGTCGATCGGTATCCGCGGGTAGGACAGGCGGCGATCGAGCGCGAGCGCGTTGGGATCGTCTCTGCGCTCGCCGCGGAACCAGCGCACGCTTTCACGCCAGGCCGACCCCTGCTCGCTGTGCTGTCCGCCCTTGGCCGATTTTGGCCTGAGCGAGGTTGCCATCAGCGGCTGATTGTCGGCCACCGCATTCTCGATGCTGTAGAACGCCAGGCCCTCGGCGTCCTGCGGGGCCACTGTCGTCGCCCTGGACCGGGATTGCTGGGCCTCCCCGGGCGCCAGGTACTCGACGCCCCCATAGATGCCAGTGAGTAACTCGGCGCCGCCGGGCCGGGGCATGCTGCTCGGCGCCGGCTCCTCGAACGACAGCATCTTCTGCGCGTGATCGTATTTCGGCTTCTGCAGCCTGCGAGTGATGTATACCTTCTTCGGCAAACGCGCAGCGGCGGCCTCGATGGTTCGCCGGTAGACCGGCGCCATTTCCGCCGCGGCGAATTCCTCCTGCCGTCCCGCGATCTTGTCCCGCGGGAAGACCAGCAAGTCGACGCAATGATCGGCCACCAGACCGAAGCGCGTCTCTGCGTTGAGGAAAGACCAGTCTGCTGCCGGATCGAGAAGCGCGTCGAGCAGCGGACCGCTTGCGAGTTCGGGACGGGCAGTCGCCCATTCGAACACCGAATGTTTCTCGCCGCATTTCGCGCTCATGAAACCGGGATCGATCCTGAACTGTTCCTGTTTGAGCAGGTAGCTCGTTCCGGTCACGACGGCCTCCTCGTCGAGGAAGCCGTCGAGATCGCGCACGGCGTACAGGTTCGGCAAATGCGGCAGAAACAACGTGGCCTCGAGGCTTACGGTCTCCTGGACGGCTTGCTTCTCGATTGCGTATTCGTGGATGGGTCGCGTCAGCAACGGATCCTCGAACAGGCCGATCGAGCGCACCCCGACGCGGGTTTCCGTTGTGCCGTTTCGCGCTACGCTGAACTCGGTGATCGCCAGGCGCATACCGCGCCAGATATACCGGATGGGTGGCAGATTGCCGCCGGCCGACGGTCCGCGCGCGTCCGGGATGCGCGCCAGCAGCGCCTCCGCGCGCGTCGGCTCCATCGGTAGCGACGGTGGCACATCGATCCGCGGCACGCTCGCAAACTTGATGGCGCCGGCGAAAGAATGCAGGCTGATGCGGTCGCTCTCGCCCTGGGGGTTCGAGATCGGAAACCTGTTTTGCGCCGCATCGTAAGTGCCGAGCAATACCTGTTCTACGTACACGAACTCGAATGGCAGGGTCGGTAGTCCCGCCTGCAGCGAGGCGTCGTAGCGGGCCAGGAACTTCTCGAGAAGCGCCTTGCGCTCGAATTCGTTGCTGCCGAACGTCGTTGCCCGGTCGCCGGCAAAGAACTCCTTCGATGCGCGCTCGTCCAGGTAAGTCCTTGCAAAGGATTCCGCGAACGACATCCCTTGCAGCAGCTTCGGTTCGGCGCGCAGGCGCAGCGCCCCCATCAGGCGACCGAAATTCGTGTCGACGTCCCCCAGGTCCAGTTGTTCCCAGTTCTGCGGATTGAGCTCCCCGTGCCGGTTGGTGACCGGATGCCCGGTCACAGGCACGCCACGCAAGCCGACAAGGCGAATCGGTGCGAAGCCTTGCGGCATCGAAACCTCGATGAGCTGCCGGCCGCCGGGTCCGTTCAGGACGCGCATCTGCCCGGCGGCAGGCGTGCCGGACTGGCTCTGCGCCAGGGCAGTTGCCGATGGCATTGCGCACCAGCCGACGCATAGCGCGACGGCGGACAGGGACGGGCCAAGGATGCGGATTGTTCTGGTCATGGCAGGCTCCAGTAATGCAGGGCGGCCGCCGGCGAGGACGCACCGCTGGTTGGCATCAGTTCATTCGCCACAAGCTGAACTCGTAAATCTCGCGGCGCAGGTCCGGATCGGCGTATAGCGCCGCTTCGTCGAGGGCGAGCTGCAGTCGCGGACGATCGAGCAGCGGATCCCAGTCCGGCTCGCCGAGCGACACCCTCAGGCCGAGATACGTGCTTCGATCCGCGGTCTCGATCCGTTCCAGAAACGCGCCGGCATCGGCCAGCTCGACGAACACCACGGCGGGCGCGGACCATCCCACGTCCATGCCGAGCGGCGCGGCGGCGCCGAGCGTCGCGAAAACGGACGTGTGCGGCTGCCCTCGCAGCGGAAAGCCGCGACGGGCTTCGTCATAGGGTTGGACATTGACCTTCAACACTTGCACGAACCGCAGCGGGAATTCCGCCGCGCGGCTGACCAGCCGGGGGAGGTAGGTTGCGGTGAATTCCCGCCAGGTGTCGGCACGCTCGAACTCGTTCGCGCCGGCCCAACCGTCGTAGGGTGTCGTCGTGCTGCAGCTGCCGTACCGACAGCCGGCGACGAAACGCGACAGGATCTCCCCGGCCAGGAAGCGCCGCGCGTATTCGTAGGCGATGCGGTCGTCGTCGAAAAGTGCCGGCCACTGCCGGAGCACGGCCAGATCGATGTGCAGCGCGAGGTCGACATGCGATTTGACGCGCTCCAGATGACCCAGTTTGGTTTCGGCCTTGTTGAAGCGGCCATGCGTGAGCGGATATCCGCTGACTAGCCGGTCGCCGAACAGCACCGGATCGACGGACCGTAATCCCGCATCGATGGCGATCTCGGTGCCGTTGCCGCCGGTCGCCTCCTCGGCGACGGCCGACGAAGCGGCGCACAGCGCGAGCGCCAGGGCCAAGGTAAGGCGCAGCGACCGTGGGGCGCTTCCGGGTCCGGTCTTGCGATATCGTTGCGGTTGCATTCGACTCTCCCCAGGGTTCAGCCAAGCGCTCGCCGTCGCCATCAGCGAACCCGTATGAGCGCAAGGCCCATCGGTCCTTCGAGCTCCTCGCCGCGCCTGAGCAGCACGGTCGTACCTTCCGGCCCGGTGATCAGCACCCGGTCGCCATCGAGCTCGTAGGTCGCCGCGGTCATCGTTCCCATCACCGAGATGAAAACGCGGCCGCCGGGCTCGAACTCATAGCCCGTGACGCCACGCGGGTCCCGGTACTCACCGGCCAGCCCCCCGCCGCCGCAGCCGGCCGCCCCCAGGACCAGCAACAGGCTCGCCAGCAAGCTCGCGCGCCGCCTCATGCCATCACCCGGACGCGGCTGCCGACTTCGCTCGCCCGCAACAGCCCACGGCACGCGACCACGATGGCGGGGCGGAACACCGGATCCGGAATACGGTTGCGGCCGGTGTTCGGCGCCGAGCCGGCTCCAGAAATTCCAGCCGGCGCCGGTGTACTGCTCTTCGATGTAGTCCCCGAGGTCCTTACCGCCGTTCCTGCTCATGTGTCCCTCCTGGCGCTGGACTGCAATCTGCCGCAGTGAGTCGGCGACGGCGCCTGCAGGTTTTGCAGGTTTGGGGTAGTTAAGGCAGGATGGGGCGAAACCTCTATCGCCCAGGGAGACCGCGAGAAGCTCCCGTGCCCACACACAGTAAAAAGCGCTCGCGGCGCCGAGGTGTCAGGGCTTCCCGGGTCAAGTTGGCAGAAGCGCTGACGGCCGCCGGGATCAAGACGCAGGCGGCTCTCGCCGAGCGCATCGCCGATCTCGAAGGCCTCGACACGGCACCCCGAGACGCCGTGTATCGCGTCTTTCGTCAGCAGCCGGTCGACATGCACACGCTGACGCGGGTGGCGCGCGCCCTCGACCGCCCCGTCCATTCACTGCTGCTCAGCGCCGCGGAAGCCGAAGGCGAGGCGCCCGTGCCGCAACACGAGCACGACAGTGGCGGCGCTGTCCCGCCGCGTCGCTGGCCGCGGCGGCTGACCGTGGCGGTAATGCTCGCCGCGATTGCCGGTGTGGCCTGGTATGCGGCCGTCAGCACGTTCCGGGCGCCGGACAAGCCGGGCGCCGAACCCCAAACCGTCGCGCCACGTGACTTGACCGACCTCGCGATCGTGGTTCGTCGGTTCCAGGGAGATGGCGACATTGCCATTGCCGAGACCCTGCGCGATGCGCTCGCGGCGCATGCCCGTGTCGCCACGGCGGGCGCCACGGCCATCGAGCCCGCCGACAGCGCCGCCACGATTGCCGAGCGCCTGAATGCCGACCTGATCGTGGAAGGCGAAGTCATGACGTTCGGCCGGCATGTGGGCATGCGCGTTTTCGCCTGGAGTGAAGGCGAACGGCGTCCTGTCTGGACGAACAGTCTCGTGCGGCGCGTGCTCGGTGGGGATGGAATGAAGGGAATCGCGAACGACATCGTCCGCGCGCTGCGAACTGGCGGACCCGAGCATCTTCCCGACCCGCCACGCGCGTCGTCGCACGAGGCCTATCTCCGCGGCCGCTTCGACCTCGATCAAAGCCGCACCGAACTGAACGTGAAACGCGCCATCACGCGTTTCGCAGCGGCAGTTCGTCATGATCCGGACTACGCTCGCGCCCGCGCCGGGCTATGCCACGCACTCGTGCAGCAGAGCGTGATCAGCAGCGAACCGGGTACGCTCGTGGATGCCGAAAAGGAGTGCTCGCGCGCGAACGAACTCGCACCGAACCTGCCGGCAGTCAGGCGCGCGCGCGCCGCATTGGCCCGCCGTGGAGGGCGCCACGACGAGGCCGCTCGGATCCTCACCACCGTGCTGAAGGACGATCCGTTCGACACCGACGCGCTTCTGGAAATGGCCGAAAATGAGCTGGCGCTCTATCGCGCAGGGGGTGACGAGCAGGCCCGTCTCGCCGCCATCGAGTTCGCCACGCGTGCGAACGAAGCCGAACCGGACTTCTGGAAGGCTCCGTTCACGCTCGCGCGCATTCACTTCTTTACGGGCGACGTCGATGCCGCCGTTTCGGCCGCGGAAGCGGCAGTCGCGGCCGATGCCAACGAGCACTCGGTAACCAACCTGGGCACGTTCTATTTCTGCCGGGGAGATCACGATCAGGCGCTGGCACTCTACCTGCGCGCCAAAGACATCGCACCCGATGCTTCCCTCGGAGCGGAACAGATGTGCGTCGCTCACTACTTCGCGCGCGAGTTCGACCGGGCCGTCGAGTTCTGCACGGCTGCGGTGGAACTCGACAGCGCCGGCGGCAGCCCCGCGACCCACGAGATGTGGGGCAATCTCGCCGATGCCTACCGTCAGGCTGGGCGCCTGACAGATGCCGCGGATGGGTACGCGCGCGCCACGGAACTTGCCGAACGGGCGCTGCTGACGGGTGGTCATTCGCCGAACGTGCGCGCGCACCTCGCTTACTACTATACGGCGCTGCGAGCGCTCGACGTGGGACGCGTACCGGTGTCGATTGCCGAGAAACTGCCGGGCGACCTCGAAGAGTTCTCGAAGTCGGCGACCGACCCGCAGGCGTTCATCCGTATCGCCGCCGCCTGGGCGCTGCTCGGCCGCACCGAGGAAGCCCGCACGGCTTACGCGAAGGGGACCGCGGACTGCGCCGGCTTCGGCGCGACACCGGATCTCGACGCGATTAGGCGGCATTGAAAGCGATATCACCGACCCACGTCGGGCAGGAAAGTCGCACCCACCCAGCGCATAGTTCGTCCAGATGCCCCGACAACATCGCGGGACTTCTGTTCACGACGTGATGTCGGAGGCCACGAAGCTCCGGCAGACACCCGTGCAGTGAAGCTCGAAGACTGCCTCGCCGCCGCCGCCCTGAACATGGACGTGGGCTGGCCGGTGGCCGTTCGTGTACACGACGACCCTGAAGCTGCCCTCCCGCAGCAACGTCGGCATGGCTTAAAACCACCATAACCCAAGCGCTTTGGATACCGATCCACTCGGGCTCCCTTCAGGCGACGGGCCAATGAGCGCATCGCATCAGTTATCCGAGGATGCCCGGATTTGATCGTATATCGATATTGCAGTTGACGACAAACGATATTTATATTATCGTTTATCAGTAAATCACCCCCCTTCTTGTAGAGAAGCCTCCCACATGCCCCACCCCTACCCCCGCGCGCTGTCCCTCTCGTGGCGCATCCTCCGGGCGCTCGTCGTCCTGAACGTCGTCTACGGCCTCGCGATCCTCGCCCTGCTCGTCGCGAGCCTCGTCGCCGAGGGGCCGATGGTGGCGGCCCTGGGCGTCCGTCCCGCCGAGGGGCGGGACGTCCTCGTCCGCGGGATGCGCATGATCATGGTCGTCGGAATCGCGTCGGTCCCGGTGGCCCATATCATCCTCACCCGGTTGCGGGCCATCGTCGACACGGTGCGCGCCGGCGATCCCTTCGTCATGGACAACGCCGCCCGGCTTCAGACGATCGCGTGGTCGGTGCTCGCGCTGGAGCTGCTGCATCTGCTCGTCGGTGCGATCGCGGCAAGCTCCGCGTCCTCGGCGCAGCCGCTGGACGTGAACTGGAGCTTCTCCGTCACTCCCTGGATCGCGGTGCTCCTGCTGTTCGTGCTGGCGCGCGTGTTCGAGCATGGAGCGCGCATGCGTGCGGACCTCGAGGGCACGATCTGACATGGCGATCACCGTCCGGCTAGACGACCTGCTGCACGCCCGGCGCATGACGCTCACCGAGCTTTCGCAGAAGGTCGACATCACCCTCGCGAATCTGTCGATCCTGAAGACCGGCAAGGCGCGCGCGATCCGCTTTTCCACGCTCGAGGCGATCTGCGCCGCGCTCGACTGCCAGCCCGGCGACCTGCTCGCCTTCGATCCCGCCGTCCCACCCGAGAAGGACTGATTCCATGTCGATAGCCCGCATCTTCCGGCCGGACCATGCACGCTACCAGGGCGTACGGCCGATCAACATCTACCTCCTGCGGCTGTTGTACTTCCTCATGGCCGCGTTGGTGGCGACGGATGCCTGGCGTTCGATCATCACTCTGGAGGGGCCGTGGGACCACATCCGAGCGGTAGCCACCTGCGTCTGGGCGACGTACCCGACGCTGCCGATTCTGGGGCTGATCCATCCGCTGCGGATGCTCCCGATCATGTTCTGCGCCATCGGCTACAAGGCCATCTGGCTCGCCGTCGCCTATCCGTTGTGGAGCGCCGGCGCGCTCGCCGGCTCGCCGGCGGAGGAGATGACCAAGGCGTTCCTGTGGCTCCCGCTCGCGATCATCGCGGTGCCGTGGGGGTATTCGTTCCGCCGGTACGTGATCTGGCGACAAGCCCGGCGCCCGCGTAGCATTCCCGGCCCCGCCACGCTGACCAAGGAGCGACATCGATCCGCTGACGGCGGCGCAGCCCGGTGAGGTGCGTAGCTCGCGGCGATACTCCTTTCAAACACCCCGTACACGCTGTCGCGCCAGTGTTTCGCCGGCTGAGGGGCGGTGGCGCGGGCGTCGTTGAATGCCAGGGATCGTGCAGTCACGGCCGGGCCGGCCGTAAATCCCGCCGATGGGTTCGGGCAAAGAGGGCAGCCGGTTATCCGCGGAGCGCCAGACGATGTGGATCCAGGTAGCCGGCGTGCAGGACGGCGAAGAGGCCCGCACCCTTTTGGCCTGCGGCATTCGCCACCTCGGCTTCCCGCTGCGGCTGCCGGTCCATCGGGAGGACCTGTCGGAGGCCGAGGCCGCCGCCATCATCCGCTCGCTGCCGGACGACTGTACGGCGGTGGCGATCACCTACCAGGACGACGCGGACGAGATCGTGGACTTCGTGGATTACCTCGGCGCGACGGCCATCCAGCTTCACGGTGACATCGCTGGGCGCGAGCTCGCGCGTGTGAAGACGCTGAAGCCGCAGTTGCTCGTGCTGAAGAGCCTCGTCGTCGGCAGGTACCCGGAGCATCGACTGGCGTCCACCGTCGAATCGCTGTCGCCCTGGGTGGACGCCTTCATCACGGATACCTTCGACCCGGTCAGCGGGGCGAGCGGCGCCACCGGCCGCACGCACGACTGGCAGGTGAGCCGGCGGCTGGTGGAGTGCTCGCCCAGGCCGGTCGTGCTCGCGGGCGGGTTGACGGCGGACAACGTGGCAGACGCGATCCGCGGGGTCCGTCCCGCTGGCGTGGACAGCCACACGGGTGTGGAGGATGCATCCGGAAGAAAGAGCGCCGACAAGGTCCGCCGGTTTGCAGACGCCGCCCGCGCCGCGTTCGCGGAGCTCGGCCACCGCCGGTTGCTCCGCCCGATCGACGGCTCCCGCGACTGACGAAAACGTCCGGGCCCGCGACGAGTCATGGCATCGCGACAGCGCTCGCGGGGCGCGCCGCCCGGGTCAGTCGAAGGAGATACCCATCTCCGCGCCCATGCGCGCCATTTCGTCCTCCCAGGTGCCGCCCCACGAGCCGAGCCCGCCGGTTCGCCCGCCCCGGGAGCCGAGCGGGTCCATCTGCGACCGGTTGACTGCCTCGTTCACGCCCTGGACGACCGAGGCGTCGAGTTGTCCCGTCACCTGCGGCCCCAGGATCTCTCGGAGCACGCGGACGGTCGGCGCCGGATCGACCGGCAGCAGCGGCCGACCCGCGCTCTGCTGGTAGGCGACGTTGACCTGCAGGAGAAAGGCGTGAGCAAGGTAGGCATCGTCGAGCAGGCCGAGCGTGCCCGCGTGGTCGGCGACCAGGTCGCGCTCCTCGAGAAAGTAGCCGGCGACCTGCTCTGCCAGAGGAGCGACGAGATGGGCGACACCGGCCTGCTGCGCCGCCAAGGTCATCTGCTCGAGGATCGCAGGGATGGCATCGACGGCGGCGTTGAGCGCCTGCTCGCACTGGGCGCACTGCGGATGG
>Ga0268386_10000640_pt1 | contig 22504 bp, 20 predicted proteins | sample RVTome_15_FD_200260 | JGI IMG/M metagenome (GOLD analysis project Ga0268386, IMG submission 200260) | Soil microbial communities from uranium-contaminated site in the Upper Colorado River Basin, Wyoming, United States - RVT150D86... ...
CGCAGCAGGCCACCGAAGTCAAGCGCATGCTCACCGGCCTTTTCCAGAAGCTGACCGCTGATCGCTGATAGCTGACCGCTGCCGCCGTCAAGATTTCAAACTGTCCTTGGCTATTGCTAGTGCTCCCTACGGGACCCTGACCGCAGCGGCAGCGGGGGTCTTCTCGATCTTCACTTTGCTGATCCGGTTCTTCTCGACGTCCACGACCGTGAGCCGGTAGTCGCCCATCGCCACGACCTCCCCTCCCTTCGGGACCGAGCCGAGGCGGTCCAGCATGAAGCCGGCCACCGTCTCGAACTCTTCGGATTCCGGGATCGGGACCTCGTAGGTCTCGCGCAGGTCGCCGGCCGAGAGGGTGCCGTCCACCACCATCGAGCCGTCGCGCAGCCGCTCTACCGGGCGCTCTTCCCAGTCGTACTCGTCCTGGATCTCGCCCACGATCTCTTCGATGAGGTCTTCGAGCGTCACGAGCCCGGTGAGCGAGCCGTGTTCGTCGATGACCATGGCCATGTGGGTGCGCCGCTTCTGCAGCTCCTTCAGCAGCTCGCCCACCTTCTTGGTCTCCGGGACGAAGTGGACCGGGTGCAGGATCTTGCGCAGGACCACGGGCTGTCGCTTCTCCAGGAGCCGAAGCGCGTCCTTGATGTAGACCAGCCCGATCACGTTGTCGACCGAGTCCTCGAAGACCGGGATGCGCGAGAAGCCGCTCTCCACCATGAGGCGCTCGACCTCTCCCGGCGGGGTCGCCGCCTCCAGCGCGAAGACCTTCGGCCGCGGCACCATCACCTTGCGGACGGGAGTCTCGGAGAACTGGAAGACGCTGTGGATCAGCTCCACCTCGGACTGGTCCAGGACGCCCTGCTGCTCGCCTTCCCTGATCAGGTGCTTGATCTCCTCGTGCGAAACGAAGGTGCGGCTGCCGAACTCGCGGATCCCGAAGACCATGAGCACGGCGCGGGTGGAGGCGGTCAGGAGGGACACGAGCCAGTGGGTCGCCCGGGCGAACACGCTCAGGGGCCAGGCCACCACCAGCGCCACCGTCTCGGTGAAGCGCAGGGCCAGCGCCTTGGGAACCAGCTCCCCCAGGATCAGCTCGACGTAGACGATCCCGGCGCCCACGATGGCGCCCGCGGCGACGGAGGGCAGTATCCACTGGCCGAGCACCCCGGCCGCCAGGGCGGGCTCCAGGTGGCGGCTGGCGAGGTACCCGCCGAGCACACCGGCGAGGGTCCCCATCAGGGTCACGCCGATCTGGACCGTGGCCAGGAACGTCTCGGGGTCGTCCTGCAACCGCTTGACGCGCTGGGCTGCCCGGCTCCCCTCCGCCACCTTTGCCTCGATGCGGCTGCGACGCGCCGAGATCAGGGCGATCTCGCTCCCGGAGAAGAACCCGTTGCCCAGCAGCAGGAGGAAGATCGCGCCGATCAGGAGGCCCGCTTCACTCATGGGGGGGCGCAGCGATTCTACCAGAGCAGCGCCCGGAACGCGGGCGGCGGCAGCACAGGCCGCACAGGCACGGGCGGACGGCCCAGATGGCAGGCCGTGAGGGCCGGCCGCTTGCCTTGCCGCCCCCGGTGGGCTTTGATAGCGTCTGGTCTCCGCTACGCTCGCCGGGTGGGACGCGCCCGGCCCGGTCACCGTGGCAGGGCCGCCGGACGCCCTGCCGTCCCACGTTCAGCGAGGAGGTATCTTGGCCAACGGTGAGACGTTCGACCTGACGGTCATCGGGAGCGGACCGGGCGGCTACGTGGCGGCCATCCGCGCCGCCCAGCTCGGCCTCAAGACCGCCGTCGTCGAGCGCGATCCGGCGGGCTGCGGCGGGACCTGCCTGCTGAGGGGATGCATCCCGACCAAAGCCCTGCTGCACACCGCCGACCTCTTCCAGGACCTGAAGAACGGGAAGGAGTTCGGCATCGTCGCCGAGAACGTGAGCCTCGACTTCCCCGCGGTGATGAGCCGGAAGCAGCGCATCGTGAACCGCCTCAGCAAGGGCATCGAGACCTACTTGTTCAAGAAGAACAAGATCACGCTCGTCAAGGGACACGGCCGGCTGGAGGGTGCGGGAACCGTCGTCGTCAAGGGCGAGCGGGAGGAGACGAAGGTCGAGAGCAAGGCCGTTCTCATCGCCACCGGCTCGCGTCCCCGGAGCCTCCCCGGGATGGCGCCGGACGGTAAGTCGATCGTGACCTCCGACGAGATCCTCGAGATCAAGCAGGTGCCCAAGAGCCTCGTGGTGATCGGGGCGGGGGCGGTGGGCATCGAGTTCGCGTCCGTGTTCGCCCGCTTCGGCTCCACGGTCACGGTCATCGAGCTGCTGCCCCGGGTCCTGCCCCTGGAGGACGAGGAGATCTCGGCGGAGGCGGGCAAGCTCCTGGCGAAGCAGATGACCATCCACACCGGCGCCAAGACCGAGGCGGCGCTCAAGACGCAGGGCGCGGTCGAGGTCGCCTTCCGCGCCGGCCCGGGAGAGGCGCAGTCCGTCACCGCCGAGGTGCTGCTCGTGGCGGTGGGGCGCGGGCCGGTCACCGACGGCCTCGGTCTCGAGAGCACGAAGGTCCAGCTCGACCGCGGCTACGTCAAGGTCGACGCGCGGATGGAGACCGGCGAGCCCGGCGTCTACGCGATCGGCGACGTGGTGACGGTGGAGGGCAGGCCCCACCCGCAGCTCGCCCACGTCGCCTCCGCGGAGGGGATCGGCGTGGCGGAGCGGCTGGCCGGCAAGCACACCGAGCCGGTCAACTACGACCGCGTCCCGTCGGCGACGTATTGCTCGCCGGAGGTGGCGGGGGTGGGCCTCACCGAGGCCGAAGCCGGCAAGCGCGGCCACGACGTCAAGGTGGGCCGCTTCCCGTTCGGCAACATCGCCAAGCCCCGCATCCTGGGGCACGACGGGGGCCTGGTGAAGGTCGTCTCGGACGCCCGCTACGACGAGGTCCTCGGCATCCACATGGTCGGCCCCCACGCCACCGACCTCATCGCGGAGGCCTGCGTCGCGCTGCAGCTCGAGAGCACGGTGGAGGAGATCGCCCGCACCATCCACCCCCACCCCACCCTGTCCGAGGCACTCATGCAGGCCGCGGAGGCGGTGTACGGCCAGGCCATCGACGCCTGAGCGGCCGCGGGCGCGGCGGAGCCAAACGGAATGTCCTCGCCCGCGCTGACCGGCAAGCCGCCCGCCGAGCGGCTCTCCGGGGTCCAGCTCCTGGAGCTGTACCGCTTCATGAAGCTGAACCGGATGGTGGAGGAGCGCCTCACGAACCTCTACCGCCAGGGGAAGGTGGTCGGCGGGCTCTACCGCAGCCTCGGCCAGGAGGGCTGCTCCGTCGGCAGCGCCTACGCCCTCGAGCGCGGCGACCTCTTCACGCCGCTGATCCGCAACCTCGGGGCGATCTTCGTCCGGGGCGGCCGGCCCCGCGACGTGTTCGCGCAGTACATGGCCAGGGCCGGCGGACCCACCGGCGGGCGGGACCTGAACGTCCATTTCGGCTGGCTCGGCGAGGACGGCAGCATGCCCTCCGTGATCTCGATGCTGGGAGAGATGGTCCCGGTCCTCACCGGCGCCGTCCTGGCGGAGCGGATGAAGGGCAGGGCCACGGTGGCCCTCACCTGGATCGGGGACGGAGGCATGTCCACGGGCGCCTTCCACGAGGGCTTCAACTTCGCCTGCGTGCAGAAGGCCGCCCTGGTCGTGATCGTCGAGAACAACAAGTACGCCTACTCGACCCCGACCCGGCTGCAGACGGCCAACCCGCGCTTCGTGGAGCGGGCCCGGGCCTACGGCTGCCACGGCGAGCAGGTGGACGGCAACGACGTCCTGGCCGTGTACGAGGCCACCCGGCGGGCGGTGGAGCGGGCCCGCGCCGGGCACGGGCCGAGCCTCATCGAGGCGGATACGATGCGGATGCGCGGGCACGCCGAACACGACGACATGAAGTACGTGCCCCGCGAGCTGTTGGAGGAATGGGCGGGCCGGGACCCGATCCTGCGCTACGAGCGGCACCTGATGGAGGCCGGCCTGGTTGCGCGCGCCGAGATGGAGGAGGTCGTCGCCGGCATCGAGGCGCAGCTCGAGGAGGACCTCGCCTGGGCCGAAGCGAGCCCCATGCCGGACCCCGAGAGCGGGCTCGACCGCGTCTACGGGGACCGGCCCACCCGCCCCCCCACTCCACCCCTCGTCCTCGAGTGGGAGCGGCGGCGGCGCTGATGGCGGTCCTCACCTACCTCGACGCGGTGCGGCTGGCCATGCTCGAGGAGATGGAGCGCGACGAGCGTGTCTTCGTCCTGGGAGAGGACGTGGGGACCTACGGCGGTGCGTTCCGGGCGACGGCGGGCTTCCTCGAGAAGTTCGGCGAGAGGCGCATCGTCGACACGCCCGTCAGCGAGACCGCGATCGTGGGGGCGGCGATCGGCGCCGCCCTCATGGGGATGCGGCCGATCGCGGAGATGCAGTTCATCGACTTCATCTCGTGCGCGTTCGACACGATCGTCAACTACGCGGCCAAGAGCCGCTACCGCTGGGGAGGAGGAGTCCCCATCGTCGTGCGGGGCCCGTGCGGCGGCGGCGTCCACGGGGGCCCCTTCCACAGCCAGAACCCCGAGTCCTACTTCATGAACGTCCCCGGGCTCAAGATCGTCGCCCCGGCCACTCCGGCCGACGCCAAGGGCCTGCTCACGGCCGCGATCCGCGACCCAGACCCGGTGATCTTCCTCGAACACAAGTTCCTGTACCGCCGGATCCGGGAGGAGGTCCCCGACGGCGAGCTGGTCGTCCCGATCGGCGAGGCGCGGGTGGCGCGCCCGGGCCGCGACCTCTCGATCATCACGTACGCGGCGATGCTCCACGTCGCCCTGGAGGCCGCCGGCGCGGCGGAGAAGGACGGGATAGACGTCGAGGTCCTCGATCTCCGGACACTGCTGCCGCTGGACGAGAAGGCCATCCTCGCCACCGCCGCCAAGACCGGCAAGGTCATCGTCCTCCACGAGGCGACCCGGACCGGAGGGCCGGGCGGCGAGGTGGCGGCCCTGATCGCCGAGCGGGTGTTCGAGCACCTGGACGCGCCGGTCATGCGCGTGGCGCCTCCCGACACGCCCGTCCCGTACTCGCCGCCCTTGGAGGAGTACTTCCTTCCGAACGCGGAGAAGGTGGGCCGGGCCGTCCGGGCGCTCTATGATTACTGACGAGGTAACACCATGACCGACGTCGTCATGCCGCAGATGGGAGAGTCCATCGCCGAGGGGACGATCACCCGCTGGATGAAGCAGGTGGGCGACAAGGTCCAGCGCGACGAACCGCTCTTCGAGATCTCCACCGACAAGGTAGACGCGGAGATCCCGGCGCCCGCCGCCGGCGTCCTCAAGGAGATCCGGGTCCTGGCCGGCGCGACGGTTCCCATCAACACGGTCGTGGGCGTCATCGGGGCGGAGGGCGAAGCCGCGCGCCCCTCGGCGCCCCAGGGCCAGCCGGCCGCCTCGGCGGGCTCGGCAGGGGCCGCACCGCCGCCTCCTCCTGCCGCCGCCCGCGCACCCGAGCCCTCCCCTCCTCAGGCGCCGCCCGCTCCGGCCGCGCCGCCGCAGACGCCACCCCCGGCCCCACCCGCCGTTCCCACGCCCGCTCCCCAGGCAACCGCGCCCACTCCGCCGGCCACCCCAGCGGCACCGGCGGCAGCACCCGGACCCGCACCCGCGCCGGCCGCGCCCGAGAAGCCCCGCAGCGAAATGACCGTCGACGAGCTGCGCCAGACGCGGTCCTCGCCGCTCGTCCGGCGGATCGCCGCGGAGCACAACGTGGACATACGCGAGATCCCGGGCACCGGGATCTCGGGACGGGTCACCAAGCAGGACATCCTCGGGCACCTCGAGGGCCGCACGGCGCCGGCCGAAGCCCTCGCGGCTCCGCCTGGCGAGGCGCAGGCCGAGCCGCCTCCCCCGCCGGCCCCCGCCCAGGCGCCGGCGACGGCCGCCTCCGGGCCGCCCTCCGCCGCCTCGCCCGTCCCCGCCTTCCGGCCGGGCGAGCGCGTCCAGGTCGTGCCGATGTCGCCCATCCGCAAGAAGACCGCGGAGCACATGGTGCTCTCGAAACGGACGTCCGCCCACGTCACGACCGTCTTCGAGATCGACATGACCCGGATCGACCAGCTCCGGCAGAAGTATCGGCAGGCCTACGAGGAGCGCAGCGGCGTCAAGCTCACCTACCTGCCGTTCATCGTGAAGGCCACGGTGGACGCCCTCAAGGCCTTCCCCGTCGTGAACACCAGCGTGGACGGCGACTCGATCGTGTTCAAGCAGGAGATCAACGTCGGCATCGCGGTCGCGCTCGACTGGGGGCTCATCGTCCCGGTCGTCCGAAACGCCGACGAAAAGAACGTCCTGGGCCTGGCCCGGGCGGTGGGCGACCTCGCCGAGCGCGCGCGCTCCCGCAAGCTCAAGGTGGAGGAGATCCAGGGCGGTACGTTCACGATCACGAACCCCGGCGTCTTCGGGAGCCTGTTCGGGACGCCCATCATCAACCAGCCGCAGGTGGCGATCCTGGGCGTCGGGACGATCGAGAAGCGGCCGGTCGTGCGGGACGACGCGATCGCGATCCGGACCCTGTCCTACTTCGCCCTGAGCTTCGACCACCGGATCGTGGACGGCGCCGACGCCGACCGCTTCATGGCCCAGATCAAGAAGGGCCTCCAGGAGTTCGACGAAGCGGCCCTATGAGCGCCCCGCCCGCCCTCGGCCCGCTTCCGGCGGCCTCCCCGCGCCCGGTCGACGTCCGCCGCCTCGGCCGCATCGGCTACGCCGATGGCCTGGCGCTGCAGGAGCGCCTGGTGGCCGAGCGTCAGGCCGGCCGCATCCCGGACACCCTGCTGCTGCTCGAGCACGACCCGGTCTTCACCCTGGGCCGCAGCGCCCGGCGCGAGCACGTCCTCTTCCCCGAGGAGGCGCTACGGGCCCGGGGCTTCGAGGTGTTCGAGAGCGGCCGCGGAGGCGACGTCACGTACCACGGCCCGGGCCAGGCCGTCGGCTACCCGATCCTCCAGCTCGCCCCCGACCGCTGCGACGTCCACCGCTACGTGCGCGACCTCGAGGAGGTCCTGATCCGCACCTGCCGCGACCACGGCGTCGCCGCCGGCCGGATCCCCGGATTGACGGGCTGCTGGGTCGGCCAGGAGAAGATCGGGGCGATCGGCGTGCGCATCGCCCGCTGGGTCACGTCGCACGGCTTCGCCCTGAACGTCTCCAACGACCTCGAGCCGTTCCGGCTCATCGTGCCGTGCGGGATAGCCGGCCGGGGCGTCACCAGCCTCGAGCGGCAGCTAACACGACCGGTCGACCCCGCGGGCGTCTTCGCGAGCCTCACACGCCACCTCGGCGACGTGTTCGGCCGTCGGACAAGCGACGGTCGATGAGTCGGTCGATGGTCATCAGTCGCCCCGCCGCGCTTCCTCGAACTCCCGGGCGGTCCTGAGGGCGACCACCAGGTAGTCCGCCAGCGTCTCTCCCACGGCGACGTCGTCGAGAGCGAAAGCGGACGGGAAGGCCGACTGGAAGTCGACGGCCCCCACGGCCTCGCCCTCCTCGAGGAGCGGGATCACCATCTCGGACCGCGTCCCGGGCACGTCGGCGTGGTAGTCGGGATCCTGGGCGACGTCGTCCACGACCTGCGGCGCCTTCTTCCGGAGAGCCCGGCCGATGATGCCGCCGGCGGGCCCCTGAGCCCTGCCGGCGCTGCGGCGGCCGACGCCGGGGCGGCCCGCCCAGCGCCCCACCACGATGCCCTCGTGGTCGAGGACCACCACGGCGACGTAGTTGTGGCTCATCCGGGACTGGATGGTCTCGGCGGCGGCCTGCATCAGACGCTCCGGCTCCAGGATCCCGGCGATGCTGCGAAACACCGAGCCCAGCAGCTCTACCTGCTCCGCCCGACGGCGGCTCTCCTTCTCCGACCGGCGGAGGTCGTCGTTCGCCCGCGCCAGGTCCCGCGCCTGCTCCATGGCGCGCGCCGCCTGATCCTGCGACTCGACGAGCCGGCGGGCGGCCTCCTCCTCCTGGGCCCTGAGCAGCGCCTCGAGCCGCAGCGATCCCAGCTCCCTCACCGCGGCCAAGGTCCGCGTCAGCTCCTCACGGCTCCGGGAAGCCTCGGCCAGGACCGGCACCGCCGAGCGGTCGAACGCGCGCACCGCGAGCGCCAGGGGCAGCAGGCTGACGCCCATCCGGATCGCCTCGGCCGCGGTCTCCGCCTCGTCCTGCAGCAGGCCCGCGGCATCCCCGTTCGCCAGCCTGTCCAACATCGGACGGAGCGTTCGGCGGCAGTGGCTCTGGACCTCCTCCGGCGGCGCGGGCGAGATCTCGAGCAGCGCGCGGGTCCAATCCTGGATCAGGGCCTCCGAGTGGGGCACGAGCCGCATCGCGGCGTCGCGGAGCAGCTGGACCACGGGTGCGGGGACGCCGCCGTCGCCCGCGCTCACGCCGCCTTCTCGCCGCGGTACAGGCAGGCGATCCCGAAGCTCAGCGGCTTCCGGGCCAGGCGGCGGAACCCGGCGTTCTCCATGGCCGCCAGGAACCGCTCCGGCTCGGGAAAGCGGCCGACGGAAGCGGGCAGGTAGGCGTAGGCTCCCGCGTCGCCGCTCACCAGCGCCCCGATCCGGGGGAGGACGTGCCGAAAGTAGGGGCGGTAGACGGCCCCCAGGGGACCCGACGGCATCGAGAACTCCAGGACGACGAAGCGTCCGCGCGGGGCGAGCACGCGATGCACCTCGCGGAGGGCCGCTTCGATGTCGCCGACGTTGCGCACACCGAAGGCGACGAGGGCCGCGGTGAAGGTGCTCTCCGCGAAAGGCAGCCGCTCGGCGTCGCCCCGGGCCAACGCGGCGCGCTGGGAGAGCCCTCGCCGCCCGAGCTTGCCCTGCCCCCGCGCCAGCATCGCCGCCGAGAGGTCGACGCCCGCGCCGCGGTTGCCGGGGTCCCGGCCCACGGCTTCGGCCAGCAGGTCGGCCGTGCCCGTGCACAGGTCGAGGACCTTGAGGGGCGGCCGCAAGTCCAGGAAATCCACCGCCGCCCGCCGCCACCGCACGTCCGTGCCCGCGGAGAGCAGGCGGTTCAGGAGGTCGTAGCGCGGGGCGATCCGGTCGAACATCGACCGCACCGCCTCCTTCTCGGGAGCGCCCGGCGTGGGCGAGATGGGGGCCGGGCCGGCCTCGCTCGCCCCGAGGGCCGTGGGGGCCGGTTCCGGCCGGGTGGACGCGGGCATCGTGTCGCTCGGGATTATATCGTCAGCGCAGGACCACGGCCGCCACCGTGGCCGCCAGGTACCCGACGCCGATCCAACCGTTCACGGTGAAGAACGCGACGTCGATCCGGGACAGGTCGTCGGCGCGGACCAGGGTGTGCTCGTAAGCGAGCAGCAGGGAGGCCCCGGCCACCCCGGCCAGGTAGATCGGGTGCAGCGGCACGAGCCAGTAGAGCGACGCCAGCAGCCCGGCGGCCGCCAGGTGGAGCCCCCGTGCGGTGCCGAGCGCGCGCCGGATGCCCAGCCGCGCGGGCAGCGAGTGCAGGCCCTCCCGGCGGTCGAACTCGGCGTCCTGGCAGGCGTAGATGACGTCGAAGCCGGCCACCCAGGCGAGGACTCCCAACCCCAGCACGATCGGCGGCCAGTCGAACCGGCCTCGCACCGCGAGCCAGGCGCCGACGGGCGCGATCGAGAGGGCGAGGCCGAGGAAGACGTGGGACAGGGCGGTGAAGCGCTTGGTGTACGAGTACCCGAACACGACGCCCAGGGCCACCGGCGAGAGGGCCAGGCACAGCGGGTTCAGCAACGCCGCGGCGCCCACGAAGATCGCCGCCGAGGCCGCCACGAACAGCGCCACCTCGCGGCGCGACAGGGCGCCGGCCGGCAGCTCGCGGCCCGACGTTCTGGGGTTGCGCGCGTCGATGGCGTGGTCGGCCAGGCGATTGAAACCCATGGCGGCGCTGCGCGCGGCCACCATCGCGACGAGGATCCAGGCCACCTGCTCCCAGCGGATACCCTCGACCGCCGCCAGGGCCGCCGAGGCCAGGGCGAAGGGCAGGGCGAACACCGAGTGCGAGAACCGGATCATCCGCCCGTAGACGGCGGTGCGCGCGGCGAGGCCGCTCACGGCTCGACCCGCCGGGGCCGGGCCTCGCCGCTCACCAGGAACCCGAGCGGGTCGGAGACCCCGCTCCCGGACTCGGCGAACGCCATCGCGGCCCGGAACCCCCGGGCCAGCGCACCCAGGTCTGGGAAGCCGAGGGCGAGGGCACCACCGCGCGTGGCCATCTCCACGATCTTTCGCGGCTGCAGGACCGGGTGCTCCCGGTGGAGCGCCGCCATGTCGTCGACCAGCTCCAGGCTCTCGACGCTAGCGAGGCTGTCGGTGCCCAGGCACAGGCGGACCCCGGCGGACAGGAGGTCCGGCACGGGCGCGGGGCCGGCACCCAGGTTGCGGTTGCTGCGCGGACAGAGCGCCACGTGCGCGCCACGGCGGGCGAGCAGCGCCGCGTCGTCGCCGTCGACTTGAACGCAGTGCGCGGCCACCAGGCGGGCGTGCAGCGCCCCCAACGAGTCCGCGTATCGCACCGGGCTCAGGCCCGGGGGGACGAAAGCCACGCGCCCGAACCCCCGCCGCTCCAGGAACGCCCGCCAGGCCCCGTCGCCGGAACGCAGGAACCGGGTCTCGTCGACCGATTCCGCCAGGTGCAGCGCCGCCGGCCCGCCGCAGGCGACGACGCCGCGGAGCAGATCGGGCGAGACCGAATACGGCGCGTGCAGCGCCGTCTCGACCCGGATCCGTGCGTCGCCCGAAGCCAGGGCGGCGACGCGGCCCCGCGCCTCCGCCAGAACGGCCTCTTCCCGCTCGAGGATCGCCGCCGCGCCGGCCGGGTCCCAGCCGAGCAGTTCGTGGAAGACCACCGCGTCCAGCCCCGCACCCGCAAGCACGTCGAGATGCGCGAGCGTGTTCGACACGTCGGCTATGGCCGCCGTTCCGGAATCCACGACCTCGCGAATCCCCTCACGAGCCGCCGCGCGAATCGCATCCGGCCCGGCTGAGCCGCGGCGCTCGACGAGGTCCTCGACCCAGGGTACGAACCCGCCCTGTCGATCGAGCTTCCCCGCAAGATGCGACAGCTCCAGGTGGCAGTGGGCGTTTACGAGTCCGGGCATCAAGACACCCGCGCCCAGGTCGCGGCGCTCGCCGGCCGGCGCGCCGCGGTCCGAGGCACGTCCGACCCACGCGATCCGGCCGCCCGACACGGCGACCGCGCCTTCGGGGATGGGGGGGCCCCCCACCGGGACGACCCAGGCCGCCGTCCAGACCACGCTCAAGCGAGCGGGCAGCCCTTTCGTACGAAGCGCACGGACATGGGGCGTGGCACGTTCAAGGAGCGGCTCCGATCTAACCACGGCTGGCTCGCTGCCGCAAAAGACGGGCGCCAGTGTCCACGGCGCGCCGCCCTCGGCTCTGCCATAATCGAGTCCCAGGAGGAAGCATGCGGCTCACGAGATTCGGTGCCCGCTTCGGTCTCGCCTCGATCCTGTTCGCGGCCGCGGGGACGGCGTCGGCCCAGGACTGGAAAGGCATGGGCCGCCTGGAAGGCAAGGTCCTCGATCCGGAAGGCAAGCCCGTCGCCGGCGCGACCGTCAAGCTGGACCTGCCGGAGCGAGCGGGCGGCACCACGGTGACCACCGACAAGAACGGCCGGTGGGCGGTGGGCGGCATCGCCGCCGGCGCGTGGAACATCGACGTCCAGGCCGACGGCTATGCGCCCCGGGCGGCCACCCTAAACCTGCCGAGCGAAGGCGCGCGGGTGGCTCCGATCGAGATCACGCTCGAGCCTGCGGCGCCGACGGGCCCGCCGCCGGAGGTAATGGCGGCGCTGAAGCAGGGCGACGAGGCCTACAAGGCCGGCCGCTGGGCCGAGGCCCGGGTCGAATACGAGAAGGTCCTGGCCAGCCTGGAGGACCCGACACCGGAGACGCTGCGGGAGCTGCGGCTGCAGGTCGCGCGCTGCCACAAGCAGGAGGGGAACTACGAGAAGGAGCTCGAGGTCCTCCAGCAGGTGGCGGACGCCAACCCCGCCGACACGGAGGTCAGGGCTCTGATGGCGATGGAAGCCATCGAGGGAGGCATGCTCGACCGCGGGGTCGAGCTGCTCCGGGCCGTCGAGGGCTCGATCAAGAGCCCGGACGTGTTCTACAACGTCGGCGTGGCCTTCCGGAACAAGAACAAGCCCGAGGAAGCGGTCGCCTACTTCAGCCGCGCGGTCGCCCTGGACCCGGCCTACCTCGACGGCTACTTCCAGCGCGGGCTGACCTACCTCGGCCTGCAGAAGCTCCCCGAGGCCAAGGTGGACTTCGAGAGAGTGCTGGAGCTGAGCCCGGACGGTCCCCAGGCCGAGACCGCGAGGAAGGCCCTGGAGTCCCTGAAGGGGTAGGCGCCGGTGCCGGGCTCAACCCGCCAGCGAGGTGGCGGCGGCGGGGCCGGCGGGCAGCGCCGGCACCTCGTGGCTCCAGCACCACGGGTCGCCCACGATCTCGTATCGCATCGTCCGGCGCTTGGGGACGAACCCCGCGTCCTGGATCGCCCGGGCGATCTCCGCCTCGGTGAGGCGGAAGTGGGCGCCGGCCGCCGAGACCACGTTCTCCTCGATCATCAGGCTGCCGAAGTCGTTCGCCCCGAAACGCAGCGAGACCTGCCCGATCTTGCCCCCCTGTGTCACCCAGGACGCCTGGAGGTTCGGGAAGTTGTCGAGCATGACCCGGGCGACGGCGAGCGTCCGCAGGTACTGGACGGACGACAGCTCCTCCCCACCGATGGCCGTGTTCGAGGGCTGGAAGGTCCAGCCGATGAAGGCGGTGAAACCGGCGGTGCGGTCCTGCAGCTCCCTGAGCAGGACCAGGTGCCCGATGCGCTCCTCCAGGGTCTCGACGTGGCCGAACATCATCGTTGCCGTCGTCTTCATCCCGAGCCGGTGGGCCACCTCCATGACCTCGAGCCACTCCGCGGTCGAGCCCTTGGCGATGCCGATGACGCCACGGACGCGGTCGGACAGGATCTCGGCCCCGCCGCCGGGAATGGAGTCGAGCCCCGCCGCCATCAGGCGCCGCAGCGCCGCTTCGGTGGTCAGGCTCGACACCTTGCAGACGTGGTTCACCTCGGCCGGCGACAGGCCGTGGATCCAGATCGGATACGTGGCCTTGATCCAGCGGAACAGCTCCTCGTAGTACTCGATGCCGAGGTCGGGGTGCAGCCCGCCCTGGAGCAGGATCTGCCGGCCGCCCAGGGCGAGCGTCTCCTCGATCTTCGCCGCGAGCTGCTCCCGGGACAGGAGGTACCCCTCCCGCGAGGGCAGGTCGCGGTAGAACGCGCAGAAGGCGCACTGGGCGGTGCAGACGTTCGTGTAGTTGATGTTCCGGTCGATGATGTAGGTGACGACGCCTTCGGGATGGAGCCGCTGGCGCACGGCGTCCGCGAGCATCCCCAGCTCGAGCAGGTCCGCGTCCCGCAGGAGGGCGAGCCCTTCCTGCCGCGAGAGCCTCCCTCCCGACAGGACCTTGCCGGCCACGGTCTCAGCGATCGCCATGGAACCTCAGCTCGGGGACGCGGGGGATGATCCCCGCCTGATGGGCGCGGCGGAGGAACTCGCGGAGACCCCGCAGCTCCACCTCGCCCATGTGGAAGAGGACGTTGGAACGCAGGTACGACTCGTTCTGGGCCCCGCGCCCGGGACCCCACCCGTTGTAGCTCTGGGCGATGGACGGGATCGCGGCCAGGCCGTCGACGAGAGCGCGCTGCAGGCGCCGCACGGTCTCGGGCCCCGCCACGCCCCGGGGTCCCGCCCAGAAGGCCCACACGAACGGCAGGCCCGTCCAGGCCGTCCATTCCGCCCCCAGGTCCAGCCGTTCGGCTTCCCCCTCGAAGTAGAGGGCCGGGTCGCCGATCACCAGGGCAGCGTCGGCCGATTCGAGCATGGGGCCCACCGGCGGGGGCATGGACACGTACTCCGGATCCAGCTCGAACCGCTGGCGCATCAGCACCCGGAGCAGGGCGACGCTGGTCCGGCTGGAGGAGTCCAGGGCCACCGTCCGGAGCGAGGCGAGGGGCTTGCGGTGGAACAGGTTGACCGACCGCACCGCTCCGCGGCTTCCGATCGCCAGGCCCGGGACGATGGCGTAGTCCCCCGCCGCGTACTCGATCGAGGGGATCATGCCGAGGTCCACCTCGCCCGCGTGGAGGAGGTCCGCCACGCGCGCCGGCACGGCGCGGACCAGCTCGAAGCCGGGCTCGCGCTCCAGGCCGTGGACGAGCGGAGCGGCGTTCAGGTAGGACACGACGCCCAGGCGCAGCCGGCCGCCCGCGGCGCTCACCATTCCCGGACCACGTTGAAGACGGTGTCGCGCTCGACCGGGCGCCGTCCCGCCTCGCGGATGAGGCGGCACAGCTCGTGGACCGTCATCGACTGGGCGGTGGGCGCCCCGGCGTCGTGGGCGATCTTCTCCTCGGTGACGGTCCCGTCGAGGTCGTCGGCTCCGAACGAGAGCCCCACCTGGGCGAGGCGGGGACCGATCATGATCCAGTAGGACTTGACGTGCGGGAAGTTGTCGAGCATCAGCCGGCCCACCGCGATCGCCTTGAGGTCCTCGAACCCGGTGGTCTCCGGCAGCTTCATGGCCGGAGCCTCCCAGGGCTGGAACGCCAGCGGTATGTAGGTGACGAACCCGCCGGTCTCGTCCTGGAGCTCGCGGAGGCGGACCAGGTGGTCCACCCGGTCCTCGACGCTCTCGACGTGGCCATAGAGCATCGTCGCGTTCGTGGGGATGCCCTGCCGGTGGGCCTCGCGCATGACGTCCAGCCACTGGGCGGCGTCTGCCTTGCCCTTGATGATCCGGTCCCTCGTCTCCGGCGCGAAGATCTCGGCGCCCCCGCCCGGCATCGAGTCCAGCCCCGCCTGTTTGAGCTCCGCCAGCACCCGCTCGACGCTCATGCGATAGAGCCGGTGGAAGAAGAAGATCTCGACCGCGGTGAAGGCCTTGACGTGGATGTCCGGCCGGACGCGCTTGATGCCCTTCACCATGTCGGTGAAGTACGACCAGGGCAGCTCGGCGTGCAGCCCGCCGACGATGTGCACCTCCCGGACCGGCCGCGGCAGGGCCTCGACGGTCCGGAAGATCTCGTCGAGGCCCATCGTGTAGGCCCGCGGCTCGTCCTTCCGGGCGGCGAACGCGCAGAAGTCGCAGGTGGCCACGCAGACGTTGGTGTGGTTCAGGTGCGTGTTCCAGACGAAGTAGCCGGCGTCCCCGTGGCGCTTCTCGCGCACGTGGTTCGCGAGCCAGCCCAGCCCGAGGATGTCCTGGGTGCGGTAGAGAGCGAGGCCGTCCTCGAAGCCGAGCCTCCGGCCCTGCAGCACCTTCTCGCGGATGCCCTCCAGGGCGGTGTCCCGGAAGCGGCTCTCGAGCAGCGCAGCTGGCATGGAGTTGTGATCCTCGGAAGCACCGGCCGGGCGGCGCAGACGCACCGAGAGGAAGGTTAACACCCGGCGCCGCGGGCCGGCAAACCACAGGCGGGGAAGACGGCCGGGACTCACTCCGCGAGAATGGGCCCGCGACGGCGCGCCTTGCCGGCCGCGACGCCGCCGGCCCACAATGGCGCGCCCGAGCGCAGCGATGGCCGAGCCGACCTTCCCCGACCTGAGGACATTCCTGGACCAGCTCCGCCGGGACGGGGACCTCGCCGTCGTCGAGGCGCCGGTGGACCCGCGGCTGGAAGCGGCGGAGATCCATCGCCGCGTCGTCGCCGCGGGCGGGCCCGCGCTCCTGTTCACGCGCCCGACGGGCGCGGACTTCCCCCTCGTGACCAACCTGTTCGGCACCGCGCGCCGGGCCGAGATGGCCTTCGGCGCCCGGCCGATGCGCCTGGTCCGCCGGCTGGCGGAGCTGGCGCAGACGCTGCTGCCCCCTTCCCCCTCGAAGCTCTGGGCCGCCCGCGACGTGGCCAGGGACCTGCTCAGGATCGGGACCCGCCGTCGCCGCCGCGGCCCGGTCACGGAGGTCGTGACCCGGGACGTGCGCCTCGACCGCCTGCCCGTGCTCACCTGCTGGCCCGAGGACGGCGGCCCCTTCGTGACCCTGCCGCTGGTGTACACGGAGCATCCGGGCCCGGGGCCATCCCCAGGAGCCGCACCGCGGCCGACGGGAAAGAGCAACCTGGGGATGTACCGCCTGCAGGTGCACGATCCACGGACGACCGGCATGCACTGGCAGATCGGCAAGGGAGGCGGGTTCCACTACGCCGCGGCCGAGGCGAGGAGCGAGGCCCTGCCCGCGACGGTGTTCCTCGGCGGCCCGCCCGCCCTGATCCTGGCCGCCATCGCGCCGCTGCCCGAAAACGTCCCGGAGCTGATGCTCGCGTCCCTGATCGCCGGCGGCCGGCTCCCGCTGTGCGACGGCCCCGGTCCTCATCCCCTTGTCGGCGCGGCCGAGTTCGCCCTGGTCGGCCGCGTGCCCCCCGGGGCACGCCGGCCGGAGGGACCCTTCGGCGACCACTACGGCTACTACTCGCTGCGGCACGACTACCCGGTCTTCGAGGTCGAAGCGGTCGCCCACCGCCGCGACGCGATCTACCCGGCCACGGTCGTCGGCAAGCCGCGCCAGGAGGACTTCTACATCGGCGACCTGCTCCAGGAGCTGCTCTCGCCGCTGTTCCCCCTGGTCATGCCCGCGGTCGAGGCGCTGTGGTCCTACGGCGAGACCGGCTACCACTCCCTGGCCGCGGCGGTGGTCAGGCAGCGCTACGCGCGCGAAGCCATGGCCAGCGCGTTCCGGATCCTCGGCGAGGGACAGCTCTCGCTCACCAAGTTCCTGCTCGTCACCGACCGGCCCGTGGACCTGCGGGACTTCCCCGCCACCCTCGAGCACGTCCTCCGGCGCACGCGGACCGAGACCGACCTGTTCGTCTTCGCGAACCTGTCGATGGACACCCTGGACTACACCGGGCCGCGGGTGAATGAGGGCTCGAAGGGGGTCTGGCTGGGGCTCGGCGAGCCCGTACGCGACCTGCCCCGCGAGTTCCGGCCGGGCACGGGCCTCCCCGCCGGCGTCTCGAGCGTGGAGGCGTTCTGTCCCGGCTGCCTCGTGATCGGTGGCCCCGCCTACACTGCCGAGCCTGAGGCAGGAGCACGGCTCGCGGGCCATCCCGCCTTCCACGGCTGGCCGCTGCTCGTCCTCACCGACGAGCCGCGCCGCGCCGCCCGGAGCCCGATCAACTTCCTCTGGACGACGTTCACGCGGTTCGAGCCGGCGGCGGACATCCACGCCGCCTCGCACGCGGTCGTTCGCAACCACGTGGCCTTCACCGCCCCCGTCCTGATCGACGCGCGCCTCAAACCCGGTTTCCCGAGCGAGCTGTCCTGCTCCGAGGACGTCGCGGCCACCGTGACCCGGCGCTGGCGCGAGTACTTCCCCTCCGGGGTGGAGATGGGAGACGCGGAAGCGGCGCACCTCGACCGGGCCTGACCACGGGAGCATTCGTCGTTGCCCCTTGACCGTGGGGCCAGAGCGACTATACTACCGGCGGCCCCAGGGAAGCTGGGGTCCCCAAGCGTTTGTATGAGGACCCCGCTCTCCCGCGCCCTCGGCGCCGCCACGCTCTTACTGCTTCCAACGCACCTGCCGGTCTGGATGGACGCGCCGGCCCGCCTCCTGGAGACGATGCAGCCCGCCCCCGACGTCTTCCGGGGCATCATCCGCCGCAACGTCACGCTCGCGCAGGCACTGTCGGAGAAGCTCTCCCCGTCCGCGATCCACCACCTCGTGGAGGCGGCGCGGCCCGCCTACGATCTCGCCAGGGTGGCGGTGGGCCGGTCCTTCCGTCTGACCCTGGCGCCGGACGGGGTCCTGACCGCCTTCACCTACGAGATCGACGAGCTCCGCACGCTGCGGGTCGAGCGCGAGGGGGAGGCGCTGAATGCGGAGATCCACCGCCGGACCTACGACGTGCGGACGGCCACCGCGGGAGGCGTCATCTCCTCGAGCCTGTTCAACGCGGTCGGCGAGGCTGGTGAGCAGGACCAGCTGGCCCTGGATCTGGCCGAGATCTTCGCCTGGGACGTCGATTTCAACACCGAGATCCAGGCCGGCGACTCGTTCCAGGTAGCGGTGGAGAAGATGTACCTCGACGACCGGTTTTGCCGGTACGGCCGGATCCTGGCCGCCGAGTTCGTCCGAGGCTCCCGCACCCTCCGCGCGGTCCGGTTCGACGGCGACCGCGCCACCGGTTACTACGCCCCCGACGGCACGCCCCTGCGGAAGGCCTTCCTCCGCTCGCCGCTGAAGTTCTCGCGGATCAGCTCGGGCTTCTCGCGCGCGCGGTTCCACCCCATCCTCAAGACCGTCCGGCCGCACCTGGGAGTCGACTACGCGGCGCCGGTCGGGACACCCGTGCACGCGGCCGGCGACGGCGTCGTGACGCTGGCCGGCTGGAAGGGAGGCTACGGCAAGGCGGTCCGCATACGGCACGCCAACGGGTACGAGACGCTCTACGGCCACCTGTCGCGCATCAGCGTGAAGAGCGGCCAGCGCGTGTCCCAGGGCCGAAGAGTGGGCGCCGTGGGCCGGACCGGCCTGGCGTCCGGCCCCCACCTGGACTACCGGATGGTTCGCAACGGCGTCTTCGTGAACCCCCTCAAGGTGATCTCGCCTCCCGCCGAGCCGGTGCCGGCCGCCGAGCGGACGGCGTTCGAGAGGCTGCGCGACACCCGGCTGGCGTTTCTGGACGGCGGCTCCCCGGCTGCGGCGCTCGCCGACACGACCGGAACGCCGAGGCCTGACGGCGCCCCCGCGGCGGCCGGCGCCGGGTCCTGATCCCGGACCGGCCCGGCCGACACGGCGCGGCCGTGTGTGGAAAGCGGGGGCCTGTGGACTTACACTGAAGTATGCGGGTGCTTGGGGGCCTTGCGTTGCTGGTGCTGGCCGGCGCCTCCGCGCGCGCCGGCACGGTGGAGGTCCGGTCGACGGAGGCCGGGCTCGATGTGAGGGCCGACGCCGCCCCGCTCTCGGACGTCCTGGAGCGCATCTCCCGGCAGACCGGGATGAAGGTCGTGTATGACGGTGCCCCGGCCCGGAACGCCGTCACCGCGACGGTGGAGCGCGCCAGCCCCGCCGAGGTGGTGATGAGCCTCCTGGAAGGGCAGGGGGTCAGCTACGCGCTCGTGATGGACCCCACCGGCACGAAGGTGGAGACCTTGATGCTGGTGGCGCCTTCGTCGGGCGGCGTGGCCCGGTCGACGCCGGCCGCCGGCGTTCGACGGCAGTCGCCGATCCGGCTGCCGGAACCGGTGGTCGAGGAGCCGCCCCCCGAGTCCGAGGAGCCGCCGGTCGAAGAGGAGGCCGTTCTCGGCGTCCAGCCGGGTGCCGAGCCGCCGTTGACCGAGCCTCCGGAGCCGACCGCGACCCCCTATCCCGTTTCGCCGTTCGCGCCCCAGCCGGTGCTGCCCTTCGGGCCCGCTCCGGGTCAGGCCGGGATCCCGCTCCAGCCCGGAGCCCCGCAGCCCGGAGCCCCGGGTCCGACCGAGGGGGACTCCCCGGAGACGCCGCCCACTCCTCCCCCTCCACCCGAGGCGCGCTGAGGGGCGGCGCCGGGTCGAGTCACGGCCTCAGCGACGGGGCCGGAGACGGGGGCCGAGTACCACCTGGCCCGGCGCCCACAGCCATGCCGGGGCTGCGCCCGACGACCCGCGGCTGGCCGGCCACGAAGAGCCACTCGTCGTACCGGGTCCGGCCGTTGAAGATCCGGAGGCTCTTCTCCTTGCTCGTGCTGGCGACGCCCATGATCGCTCCGAAACTCGTCCCCGTGCCCACTCCCGGCCCCGAGGAGCCCGGGCTGGGTGAAGGCGTCGGGCTCGGGCTCGCCCCGGGCGACCCCCCGGGGGCCGGCCTCGAGGGCGCCACCATCTCACCCTGCCGGATCAGCCGCCATTTCCCGTCCTTCGAGAACGGGTCCTTGAACTCCTTGCGCAGGAACTTCCCCTTGACCAGGACCTCGAGGGACGGCGGGGCCGCGTTCGCGTTCTTCTGCTGGTAGCGGACGATCGCGTCGGCGATCTGTCCCCCGCGGAAGATCAGCTCCTCCTCCCGCATGTCCTTCATCACGTACTGCCACGACGGGACGGCCGCGCCCATCATGACGAGCATGATCGTCACCCCGGCGGCCAGCGCCACCAGTGAGAACCCGGACTCGGAGCGTGAACCGGTCACCGCCGGCCCTTCTCGTAACGCCCCAGGACCTTCTTCACGTACTGCCTCGTCTCCGCGTAAGGCGGAACGCCCTTGTGCCGTTCCACCGCTCCCGCGCCGGCGTTGTAGGCGGCCAGCGCACGCTGGAGGTCGCCCCCGTACTGCGCCACCAGGGCGCTCAGGTGCCGGGCCCCGCCGTCCAGGTTCGACGCGGGGTCGAAGACGTCGGCGACGCCGAGCGAGCGCGCGGTGGCGGGCATGAGCTGCATCAGCCCTTGCGCCCCTTTCCGAGACACCGCGGTGGGCTGGAAGCCCGACTCGACCGCCACCACCGCCAGCACCAGCTCCGGCTCGAGGCCGTGCCGCCGCGCCGCCTCCGCGGCGAGCTCTTGCAGCCCTTCCCGGTCCCGCGAGCCCGCGACCTCGTCCAGGACCTCGTCCGGAACCAGCCCGCGCACGGCCGACGCCGGGAGGCCCACCTCGCCGCCCCCTTTCAGCGTCAGGAACAGTGTGTCCCCCTCGGCCCGCTGCGCGCTGACCTTCAGGATCATCCCGTTGTCCAGGACGGCGATCTCCGCTCCGGCCGCGGCGGCGGCCAGCAGCACACAGAGGGCCAGGGACGCGCGTATCAGCATCAGTTGATGGCCACGATGAAGCTGCCGCTGATGCCGTTGGCGGTGGTGGCGGTGACTATGACGGTCTTCTGCAGCGCCTCGCGCGCCCGCCGCGTCCGCAGCACGTCCTCGGCCCGCCCGTTGTTGTCGGTGAAGATCGGGTTGCCGCCGCTATCGAAGAACTCCTCCACCAGCGAGGTGGGCGGCGAGGGCGACGGCGCGGGGGAGGGCGAGGGGTTGGGATCGGGTACCACGGAGCCCGTCGTCACCGTGAAGAAGACGGGGACGTTCGCCACCGGGTTGCCGACGGAGTCCAGGACGTTCGCGAACACGTGGGCGGACCGCGAGTCGGTGATCCGGCTCGGGCTGGCGTTCACGATCACTCGGGCGGGCAGGGCGCTGCCGATCGCGATCTGCACAGATCCGGAGCCCGTCCCGCCGCCGCCGTTGCCGGGGCTGGGGCTGGGGCTGGGGGCGGGGCTCGCGGGGGTGGGCGCCGCGGCCGCCGGCCCCCCCGAGATCGCCGTCACGGTGGCCGTCCCCGACCGCGCATCGGAGACCAGGTTGACCCGGGCGACGCCGTCGTTCGTCTTCCCCTGCTCGTCGATCCGGCCCAGCGTCGTGAAGAACTGCACGACGGTGCCGTCGGCCACCGGCGTGCCGGCCGGCTCGATCACGACCGCGGTGATGACCGACACGCCCCCGTGCGCCGGGATGAAGGGGGGGTTGGCGAACAGGGTCAGGCTGGAGCCCGCCGGCGCGGTGAGGATCGCCTGGTGGCAGGTGAAGTGCAGGCAAGCAAGGGCCACAGCCGCGGCCTTGAGTTTCACCATGGCGAGCCTCCGTCCAAGGGGGTGTGGACGACCCGACGACCGCAGCCGGAAACGTATCACGGCAAGACCACGATGCGCGCCGGGGCCGGCGGCGCGGGCCGTCCGGACCCGCCCGGCGTGGTGACGGTCAGCGATTCGACCGCCAGGGACGCCGTTCCGGGCCGGAGCCCTCTCAGCGACACCGACGCCACCACGCCGGACCCGGTGACGCCGGTCACGCGCGTGAAGCTGACCCGCACGCGCCCCGGTTCCAGCCCCCGCTCGACTCCCACGCTGGCGCCGTCGAGGGTCAGGAGCGATCCCGACGACACGTCCAGCGCCTCGAGGAGAGCCGGATCGTAGACGAGGGCCAGGTCCACCCGGTTCACCTCCCGCGCCTGCATGACGACGACCTGCACCTGGGCCGTCTCCCCGACCTTGACCGTCACCTCGGGCGGGCTGAGCAGCGCCCCCACCTCGGCCGCCTCGTCCGGGACCGGTCCAGGGCCGGCGGGAGGTGTCGGCGAGGGAGCTGGCAGGGGAGAGCCGCCGGGAGGCGGCACGACGCCGGCCGGCACGCCCGGCTCGATCCCCGGCGGGACGGCCGGCGACGGCTCGGCATCGGGCTCACCGAACAGCGGCGGGCGCGCGCCCGGCACGCGTATGACCTCCTGGGTGCCGGTGTAGAGGGGGGTGAGGTCGACCTCGGTCAGCTTGAGCGCACGGACGACGTGCGGAGTGATGGAGATGAGGATCTCGGTCTCTTCTTTCGTCTTCTGCGTTGAGTTGAAGATCTTGCCGATGATGGGTAGGTCGCTCAGACCCAGGGCGCCGCGCATCGTGGC
>Ga0268386_10000641_pt1 | contig 22500 bp, 23 predicted proteins | sample RVTome_15_FD_200260 | JGI IMG/M metagenome (GOLD analysis project Ga0268386, IMG submission 200260) | Soil microbial communities from uranium-contaminated site in the Upper Colorado River Basin, Wyoming, United States - RVT150D86... ...
GCGAGCATCACGAGGTAGAAGGCCCAGACGGCGAGGCCCGCGGGCCAGTGCCGGCGCAGGAGCCAGACCGCGGCGGTGATGCCCAGGGCCCCGGCCGCGCTCAGCAGGTAGGGCAGCTCGAGCGGATGCACCCGCGGGGGCAGCTCGTAGATCGGGCCCAGCTTCAGGGGGGCCGCCGTCTTCCACATGTGGAACCAGACGTTGTAGGCGACCATGCCGATCCGGCCCGCCGCGTCGACGGGCGTGAGATGGCCGGCGCTCCGCTGGGCCAGGTACGCGACGGCGGCGGCGCCGAGCGCGAGGAGCGCGAACGGGATCTTCTCTCGCCAGACCGGCCAGGCCTGCGCGCTCCACCAGTCCCGGGCGCGGGGGCCCAGCCGTCGCAGCGGGTACGCGTCGAGGATGAGCAGGACGAGGGGCAGGCCCATCACGATCGACTTGGAGGCGAGCGCGAGCGCGGCCGCGCCCAGCGCGGCCAGGCGAAAGCCGGCCCGCACCGCCGGGGGCCGCTCGTGCGCCTTGAGGTACGCGAGGATCGCCAGCAGGAAGAAGAGGCCCGACGTGAGGTCACGCCGCTCGGTGATCCACGCGACCGACTCGACGCGCAGCGGGTGCACCGCGAACGCGAGCGCCGCGGCGGCGGCCCCGAGGGTCAGGGCCCCGCGAGGGGCGGCCGGCATCGCGAGCCCGAGCAGGCGCCGCGCAACGAGGTAGAAGAGGGCCGCGCTGACGGAGTGGAGCAGGAGGTTCGTGAGGTGGTAGCCGAACGGGTTCATGCCCCACACCGCGAAGTCGGCGCCGAGCGTCAGCCACGTCACCGGGATCCAGTGGCCCATCACGGTCGCGGTCAGCATCCAGCGGAGCTGCCGCCATCCGAGGCCCCGGTAGTCCGGGTTCTCCAGGAGGTTGACGGGGTCGTCCCAGTTCACGAAGCCCGCCCGGAGGGCGGGCAGGAAGACCACGGCGGTGGCGAGCGCGATCCCGACCGGGACGGCCCAGGCGGCGGTGCGGGAGGGGGACATCAGGGCGGCGTCACACCGCGGCTAGCCGCCCGTCGATCTCAGATGCTGCTCCCACGCCTCGAGCGCCGCGGTCCCCACCGCGGTGTCCTGCTCGCCGTTGCCGCCGCTGATCCCGATGCCGCCGACCACCTCGCCGTCCGCCTCGATGGGGAACCCACCCACGAACACCGCGAACCGGCCGGGATGCATGGCGTGGATGCCGAAGGCCTCGTTGCCGGGCAGGGCGGGTCCCTTCGGCGGCTGGTTGAACTTGTGGGTGGCCCGGCGGTGCCCGGCGGCGGTGAAGGCCTTGGCGATGGCGATCTCCACCCCGGTGATGCGCGCGCCGGTCATCCGGTGGAGCGCGATCGGGTGGCCGCCGTCGTCGCAGACGCAGATGGTCTCGGCGACCCCGATCTCGCGCGCCTTCGCCTCGGCGGCGGCCAGCAGCACGAGCGCGTCCTCCAGGGTGAGCCGCTTGACCGTGATCACGGCAGCTCCACGAAGATCGCGCCCGCGTCCACCCGCACCGGATAGATCGGCACGCCCGCGCCCCGGCCCGGGAAGAGGCACTGGCCAGTGCGTACGTCGTACATCCAGCCGTGCCACGGGCAGGCGAGCCGGCTCCCGGTGAGCTTGCCCTGGCTCAACGGGCCGCCCCGGTGCGAGCAGACGTCACCCAAGGCATAGACCGCGTCGCCGACGCGGGCGAGGACGATCCGCATCCCGTCCAGGTCGACCAGCTTGGGCTGCCCGGCCGGCACCTCCTCCAGCGAGGCGACCCGCCGGGCGCCGCTCACACGTCTTCCTTGAGGACGAAGGCGCGGTGGAGGCCCGTCATGTACTGCCAGCGCATCTCGGTGGCCTCGCGCACCGCCAGGGCGGCCTCGCGCTGCTTCTCGGGCGTGGTGCTGTGGCGCTCCACGATCTGGTAGCCCCGCTCCCCGTGGATCTCGTCGGCCTCGATGTGGATCGCGAAGAACTCCACCTCGTGGTCGGTGAAGCCGTAGTGGGTCTTGAGCGGGGGGAGATTGCGCTTGTAGATGCCCGGCACCTGCGATTCGAGACCCACCAGCAGCCCGGCTGCCGCCACGTGGAAGGGCTGGCGCGCCGTCTCGTAGCACCAGGCGGTGAGGCCCCGGGTGCTCGGCAGCTGCCGCGCGCCCTCGACCTCCGCGCGGCTCACCCCGCAGGCCTCGCCGAAGCGGATGAGCAGGTCCACGTGCTTGGTGCCGGACTCCTCCTCGATGATGTTCTCGAGCAGGAAGTCGCGGGCGTCCGGATCCGGGCAACCCCCGTAGACCAGCGCGCACCAGCGCGCGAACTGCGAGACGTACTGGTAGTGCTGGCAGACCCACTGGCCGAGCTGGGCACGGGTCAGCTCGCCGTTGACCCACTTCTCCGTGAACGGGTTCATCCGGCTGTGGCGGGCGTTGACCGCCTGCTCGAGCTGGGTGCGGAACGGGCTCATGGTCGTCATGGCATGCCTCCGTGGCGTGCTCGCGCTATGTGCGCGGGTCGGTCTGTCCCAGCAGGGCCTGCGTCTGGGCGTCCCGATACTTGCGGAGCGCCGTGCGGATGTGGGGATGCTTGATGGCGAGGATGGCGGCGGCGAGCAGCCCCGCGTTGGTGGCCCCCGCGTTGCCGATGGACAACGTGCCGACCGGGACGCCCGCTGGCATCTGCACGGTGGACAGCAGCGAGTCCATCCCGCCGAGCGCCTTGGACTGGATCGGCACCCCGAGGACCGGCAGCAGAGTGCGCGCCGCGCTCACCCCCGCCAGATGGGCGGCCCCCCCGGCCCCCGCGATGATGACCTCGAGCCCCCGCTCCTCGGCGCTGCTCACGTACTCGTCCACCAGCGCCGGGGTGCGGTGGGCCGACATGACGCTGACCTCGTAGGGGATGCCGAGCGCGTCGAGGGCCTTGGCCGCGTGGGCCATCGTCTCCCAGTCGGACTTCGACCCCATGAGGATGCCTACGAGCGGCGCGACGGGGCCCGGTGGCATGGCGGCCCATTCTAGCAAGGCCTCGAGGACTGGCAAGGCGTCGAGCGGCGGCCCGCAGGACCCGGGCCCGGCCCCGTTGGCACGGCCGATGCAAGTTGTGCGTGCCTACGGACCTCTACCCGGGACGAGAACCCTCGCGGCGAGAAGCCAGTATCGCCAATAACTCTATGATTTATAAAAACAAAACTTTCTCTGTGAACCGGGTCGGGACGGCCGCGGGACGCCGGGAAGGTAGCTGGCGGGTGACCAAGAGCGTCTTGGACGGGACGCTCCTCGTAGTCCGGATCACGCCCGGTTCCGGGGATTGGAGATAGCTGGTGACGATGACGACCGATTCGAAGGTGGATCTGCTGCGCAGCATGCTCCGCATCCGCCGGGTCGAAGAGACGTTGGCGGATCTGTATCCGTCGCAAGAGATGCGGACGCCGACGCACTTCTCCATCGGTCAGGAGGCGGTCGCGGTCGGCGTATGCGCCGCGCTCCGACGCGACGACATCGTCTACAGCGGCCATCGCTGTCACGCCCACTACCTGGCCAAAGGTGGCGACCTCGCGCGCATGGTGGCCGAGCTCTACGGACGAGAGACCGGCTGCGCGAGAGGACGGGGCGGCTCCGTCCATCTCAACGATCCCGAGGCGGGCATCGTCGCCTCCTCCGCGATCCTCGGCCAGACGATGGCGGTGGCGCTCGGAACCGCCCTCGCCTTCGCGATGGACGGCCGGGACCAGCTCGCGGCCAGCTTCTTCGGCGACGGCACCGTCGAGGAGGGGATCTTCCACGAGACGCTGAACTTCGCGGTGATGCGCCGGGCCCCGGTGCTCTTCGTGTGCGAGAACAACGGCTTCTCGACCCACACGCGCCTCGAGGTCCGCCAGCCGGTGACGGTTCCGATCCACGCGCGGGCCGCCTCGTACGGCATGCCGGCGCGCCTGGTGGACGGCAACGACGTCTTCGCGGTCCACGACGCGGCTCGCGAAGCGGTCGCGCATCTGCGGCGGGGAGACGGACCGTTCTTCCTGGAGTGCACCACCTACCGCTGGCGGGAGCACGTCGGCCCGCTGTGGGACTACGACAAGGGATATCGCACCAAGGCCGAGGTGGATTCGTGGATCGCCCGCTGCCCGATCCGCCGCGCGTCCGAGCGGCTCGTCGGCGCCGGCGCGTGCACACCCGCCGCGATCACCGCGATGGAGCGCGCGAGCCAGGCCGAGGTGGACGAGGCGGTCGTCGCGGCGCGCGCGGCGTCCTTTCCGTCGGTCGAGGACCTGACCACCGGCACGTACTGAGGACCCATGAGACGACTGACCTACGGGCAGGCCATCAGCGAGGCGACCGTGCAGTGCATGGAAGCGGACCCAAGCATCTTCGTCGCCGGCATCGGCGTCGACGACTTCAAGGGGATCTTCGGTACGACCGCGGAGGCCTACCAGCGGTTCGGGCCCGCGCGCGTCTTCGACATTCCGAACGGCGAGAACGCGATGACCGGCATCGCCATCGGCGCCGCCGCGGTCGGCAAGCGTCCGCTCGTGGTGCATCCCCGGAACGATTTCATGTTCCTGTGCATGGACCAGCTCTTCAACCTGGCCGCCAAATGGCGGTACATGTTCGGCAATCGGGGCGGCGTGCCGGTGGTCTTCCGAGGCATCGTCGGCCGCGGGTGGGGGCAGGGGGCGACACACTCCCAGAGCCTGCAGTCGGTGTTCGCCCACTTCCCGGGCCTCTACGTCGGCCTACCCGCCTCGCCCGCCGACGCCAAGGGCCTGCTGGTCAGCGCGTTGCAGGGTAGCGGCCCCGTCGTGCTGCTCGAGAACCGCGCCCTCTACGAACTCGAAGGCGACGTGGCGGAGGGCCTCGAGGCGGTGCCCTTCGGGAAGGGCAGGATCGTACGAGCGGGCACCGACATCACGATCGTCGGCGTCTCGCTGATGGCCTACGAGGCCGCACGGGCCGCCGAGATCCTGGTCGAGCACGGCGTCAGCGCCGAGGTCATCGACCTGCGCAGCGTGCGCCCGCTCGACGAGGAGATCATCCTGCGCTCGCTGCGGAAGACGGGACGCCTGGTGGTCGCCGATACCAGCTGGGCCCTCTGCGGGGTCTCCGCCGAGGTGGCGGCGATCGCGGCCGAGAAGGGGTGGCACCATCTCAAGGCTCCCGTGCGGCGGGTCACGCCGCCCGACTGCCCGGCGCCGGTCTCGAAGCCGCTGGAGGACGCGTTCCATCCCAATCCGGTGACCATCGCGCAGGCCTGTCTCGACGTGCTCAAGGCGGGGACCCCGCTCGAGACCGGGGTCGCCGACGTGCAGGCGACGTTCGCGGGGCCCTACTGAGATGGCGCCCGAGCGCCGGATCAGCGTGTTTCTCCCCGCCTACAACGAGGAGGGGAATCTCGAACGGTCGGTGGCGGACATTGTCTGGGCCGCCGAGCGGGTGACCAGCGAGTACGAGATCCTGATCATCAACGACGGCAGCACCGACCGGACCGGGGAGCTGGCCGAACGCCTCAGCCGCCAGAACCCTCGGATCCGGGCCGTCCACCAGCCGCGCAACATGGGGATCGCGGCCGCCTATCAGCGGGCCCTCGACGAGGCGAAACTGGATCACTTCAGCTTTCTCGCCGCCGACGGCGAGATCGCGCGGGACTCCGTGCGCGACATCTTCGCGGCGGTCGGCCGCGCCGACATCGTGGCGCCGTACCACCAGAACCCCCGGGCGCGTCAGTTCCATCGACGCGTCCTGACCTGGGCCGCGACCGCGCTCGTCAACGGGCTCTTCGGCCTGCGCATGCACTACTACCAGGGCCCCTGCATCTATCCGGTCGGACTGGCGCGATCACTGCCCAAGACCGCGGGGGGTTTCTATTTCCTGACCCAGATGCTCATCCACGCGCTCAACGCCGGGTACAGCTACGTCGAGGTCGGGCTGACCCACGTGGACCGCACCCACGGCCGATCGAAGGCCGTATCGATCAAGAACATCCTGAAGGCGTTGCGGGTGATCGCACAGACGTGGTGGGCCATCCACGTCCGGCACGAGCTCGTGGCGCGGAGGACCTGAGATGGCGACGACGCGACCGACGGTGCTCGTGACCGGCGGCGGTGGATACGTGGGAGCGGTGCTCGTCCCGAAGTTGCTGGCCAAGCGCTACCGCGTCCGGGTGATCGATCTCTTCCTGTTCGGCACCGACGTGCTGTCCCGTGACCCCTCCCTCGAGCTCGTGAAGGCGGACATCCGGGATCAGCACGCATTGGGCAAGGCCGCCGCCGGGGTGGACGCGGTCATCCATCTCGCCTGCATCTCGAACGATCCGAGCTTCGAGCTGAATCCGGGGCTGAGCCGCTCGATCAACTACGATTGCTTCGAGTCCCTCGTGACCATCTCGCGCCGGGCGGGCGCGAGCCGGTTCATCTACGCCTCGACGTCGAGCGTGTACGGGATCAGCGACGCCCCGGATGTCACCGAGGACCACCCCCTCGTCCCCCTCACCGACTACAACAAGTACAAGGGGATGTGCGAGCCGATCCTGCTCGGCTACCAGGCCCGGGACTTCACCACCGTGATCATCCGCCCCGCCACCGTCTGCGGCTACTCGCCGCGGCAGCGGCTGGACCTGACCGTCAACATCCTGACCAGCCTCGCGGTCAACCAGCGGCGCATCACCATCTTCGGCGGAGCCCAGAAGCGCCCAAACATCCACATCGAGGACATCAGCGATCTCTACGTCGAGCTGCTCGACATGCCGGCGGACATGATTGGGGGGAAGACCTTCAACGCGGCCTACCAGAACCACACCGTTGCCCAGCTCGGCGAGCTGGTGCGGGGCATCGTGAGCCGGGAGATGCCGCAGCTCGACCCCATCACGGTGGAGACGGTGCCGAGCAGCGACACGCGCTCGTACCACGTGTCGTCGGAGAAGATCAAGCGGGAGCTCGGCTGGGCGCCCCGGCGCACCATCGAGGACGCGGTGGTGGATCTGTGCGCCGCGTTCCGGACGGGGCGTATTCCGGACCCCCTTAACGACATCCGCTATTACAACGTCAAGACGATCCAGGCGTCGGGGCTGGCCTGAGCGATGCCGCGCGCCGTCGTCACCGGAGGGGCGGGATTCATCGGCAGCCACATGGTCGATCTGCTGGTCGAGCATGGCTATTCGGTCGTGGTGATCGACAACCTCGTGACCGGCCGCGCCGAGAACCTGGCGCAGCACCGGCGCGAGCCCCGTGTCGCGTTCCACGAGATCGACATGTGCGCGGTGGCGGCGGACTCGCGGCTGTTCAGGGGCGTCGACTACGTCTTCCACTTCGGCGGCATCGGCGACATCGTGCCGTCGATCGAGCGGCCGCTCGAGTACATGCGGGCCAACGTGGACGGTACCCTCGCCGTCCTGGAGGCCTCCCGGCACTCGGGGGTCCGGAAGTTCGTCTACGCCGCATCGTCCTCCTGCTACGGGATGGCCACCGAGCTCCCGACCACGGAGGGAGCGCCGATCCGCCCGGAGTACCCGTACGCGCTCAGCAAGTATCTGGGCGAGAGCGCGGCGCTCCACTGGGCCCAGGTGTACCGGCTGCCCGTGATCTCGATCCGCATGTTCAACGTCTACGGCCCTCGCGTGCGCACGACCGGCGCGTATGGCGCGGTGTTCGGCGTCTTCCTCGCCCAGAAGCTTCACGGCAAGCCGTTCACGGTGGTCGGCGACGGCTCCCAGCGGCGGGACTTCGTGTTCGTCACCGACGTGGCCCGGGCCTACCTCATGGCCGCCGAGGCCGTGGAGAGCAACCAGGTGTTCAACCTGGGCTCGGGCGATCCGCAGACCATCAACCGCCTGATCGAGCTGATGGGGGGCGACGTGGTGCACGTGCCGAAGCGCCCGGGCGAGCCGGACTGTACCTGGGCCGACATCGGCCGCCTCCAGCGCTCCCTCGGCTGGAAGCCCGAGGTCGCGTTCCCGCAGGGGGTCGCCGCAATGCTCGGACAGATCGAGGAGTGGAGGGCCGCCCCCCTGTGGACGCCCGAGAAGATCGAGGCGGCCACCCGGACCTGGTTCGAGCACCTCGCGCGATGAAGGCCGACTACCGGCAGAAGGTGAAGACGCTTGAAGAGCTGGCCACCGCCATCGGCCCGCGGCCCCGCGCGAAGAGCGTGATCATGTGTCACGGGATGTTCGACATCGTGCATCCCGGCCACCTGCGCCACCTGATGTACGCGAAGGAGAAGGCGGATCTCCTCGTGGCGAGCCTGACCGCCGACGAGCACGCGACCAAGGCGGCCTTCCGGCCGTACGTGCCGCAGGAGCTTCGCGCGGCCAACCTGGCCGCGCTCGAGATGGTCGACTACGTGATCATTGACCCCAACGCCACGCCGATCGCGCACATCAAGTATCTCCAGCCCGACTACTTCGCCAAGGGCTACGAGTACTTCTCCGAAGGCGTGCCGCCGCGGACCCAGGAAGAGATCGACACGCTGGAGAGCTACGGCGGCGAGATCGTGTTCACCCCCGGCGACGTGGTCTACTCCTCGTCCCGGCTGATCGAGGCGGCTCCGCCGAATCTCGGAGTCGAGAAGCTGCTGGCCCTTATGGAGTCCGAGGGCTTCGACTTCGACCGTCTCCGCGAGACCCTCGGCCGCATGCGGGGGCTGCGGGTGCACGTGGTCGGCGACACCATCGTGGACAGCTATTCCTCCTGCTCGCTCCTGGGCGCCACCGCCAAGTCGCCGACCTTCAGCGTCAAGCACGAGCGGACCGATGTCTTCGTGGGAGGCGCCGCGGTGGTGGCCAAGCACGTGAAGGCGGCGGGGGCCGAAGTCTCGTTCTCGACCGTGCTCGGCAATGACGCGATCAAGGACTTCGTGCTGAAGGATCTGGAGGAGGCCGGGGTCGTGGTCCACGGATTCTTCGATCGCACCCGGCCGACGACCCAGAAGGAGCGCTTCATCGCGGACGGCTACAAGATGCTCCAGGTCGACCGGGTCGACAACCGGGCGGTGTCGGACCGGGCCCTGCGGTTCCTCAGCGAGTCGATGGCGGATAGCCGCCCGGACGTCGTGATCTTCAGCGACTTCCGCCACGGGATCTTCCGGTCGAAGAGCATCCGGATGCTGCGGGAGCGCGTTCCCGACGGCGCGATCAAGGTGGCGGACAGCCAGGTCTCGAACCGCTGGGGCAACATCCTCGAGTTCGCCGACTTCGACCTCCTGACCCCGAACGAGCGCGAAGCGCGCTTCGCCTTGGGCGACCAGGACTCGGTCGTCCGGCCGCTGGCCCTGCAGCTCTTCCGGCTCGCCCGATGCAAGCACCTGATCCTCAAGCTCGGGGAGCGGGGCATCCTCGGCTATCGCACCCCCGGCCACATGCCGCGCGAGTTCTTCACGGTGGACAGCCTGGTGGACACCCTCAAGGATCCCGTGGGAGCCGGCGACGCACTCCTGAGCTACGCCGCGCTCGCGCTGGCGGCCACCGGCGACATCGTGATCGCGTCCGTCCTCGGCTCGGTGTCGGCCGCCCTGGCCTGCGAGCACCAGGGCAATCGGCCGATCACGCCGGAAGAGGTGGCCGAGAAGATCCACCGGATCGAGAAGCGGGCCCACTTCGAATGAGATACCTGCTCGTGGGTCTCGGCAATATCGGCGGCAAGCGCCGCGCGGTCCTGGGCGGCAGATGTGTGGCCACCGTCGATCCGTTCAATCCCGCGGCCGACTTTCGCCAGCCCGACCAGTGCCCCGACGAGCGGTACGACGCGGCGATCCTGGCGGTGCCGAATGACGTGAAGGTCCGTCTCATGGAGTACTTCCTGGCCCGCGGCAAGCACGTGCTCGTCGAGAAGCCCCTGATCCTGGACGCGGCGACCGGCGAGCAGCTCGCACGGCTGGCCCGGGCCTCGGGCGCCATCTGGTACACGTCCTACAACTTTCGGTTCGAGCCGAATGTGGTGGCGCTCAAGCGCCACCTGGACGCGGGCGCGATCGGCCGGCTCTACCGCGTGCGGATGTTCTACGGGAACGGGAGCGCTGGCAACATCGTCGGCACCTGGCGGGACAGCCCCCTCGGCATCCTCGAGGACATGGCCTCGCACCTCATCGACCTCACCGGGTTCGTCTTCGGGCGCTTCGGATGCGAGTTCCGGGTATGGGAGCGCCACCGCCACGAGCTGAAGGGCTTCGACCACTGCCTTCTCGCGACCTCCGATCGGACCATTACCATCGAGTGCAGCTTCCTCTCCTGGAAGAATCGGTGGCGGATCGAGGCCCTCGGGGAGGAGGGCGCGCTCGAGATGAACGGGCTCACGAAGTGGGGCCGGAGCGAGCTGGTGATTCTGCGCCGGCGCCGGCCCAGCGGCGTGCCCGACGAGAACCGCGAGATGGCGCACGGGCCCGACCCGACCTGGGCGGCGGACATCCGGCACTTCGAGGCGATGGTCGCGACCGGGGTCACCTCGGGTAAGAACGACCTGTGGCTGTCCCGGACCGTGCAGGCGGCGGCCGCGGCCCCCCTGGATGGCGGCGCGTGAGCCTCCGCCCGACCGGATTCCTCGGGCTGTCCCACCTCGGGATCATCTCGAGCATCGGGTGGGCCTCGCTGGGCTCCCCGGTGGTCGCGGTGGACCTGGACCGCGAGGCGGTCGAGCGGCTCGATCGCGGGGAGCTGCCAGTGCACGAGCCCTCGCTCCCGGAGCTGTTCGCGGCCGCCCGCGATCGAATGCATTTCTCGAGCGATCCGGCCGCGCTCGCCGAGTGCGATCTCGTCATCGTCTCGCGGGACATCCCGACCGATGCCGACAACGGAAGCGATCCGGAGATCGTCCATCGGCTGATCGAGGCCGCGATCCCCCATCTGCGGCCCGGGTCCACCCTGGTCCTGATGAGCCAGGTGTCACCGGGTGCCACCCGCGCCCTCGCCGACCAGATCCAGGCCCGCCGCCCGGAGAGCGGGATCGCGGTCTACTACTGGGTCGAGACCCTGATCTTCGGCAATGCGGTCGAGCGTTTCTTGAAGCCCGAGCGCCTCATCGTGGGTGCCGCCGATCCCGGCCGGCCTCTTCCCGCCGAGCTGGATGAAGGGCTGCGCCGGTTCGGGTGCCCCATTCTGCCGATGGGGTACGAGAGCGCGGAGCTGACCAAGACCGCGATCAACCTCTACCTCTTCGGCGCGGTGACCTACGCCAACACCCTCTCCGATCTCTGCGAGGCGGTGGGCGCCGACTGGTCGGAGATGGTCCCGGCGCTTCGGCTCGACCGCCGCATCGGTCCCGCTGCGTACATCCGCCCCAGCCTGGGGGTGGCGGGCGGCAATCTCGAGCGCGATCTCGTGACCCTGCGCGGCCTCGGGCAGCGGCACGGCGTGGACGTTGCCTACGTCGACATCCTGCTCGCGCACAATGCGCGCCGCTATCGCTGGGTCCACCGGCAGCTCGAGCGGCGGGTCCTCGACGGAAACGCGACCGCGGTCGTCGCGGTGTGGGGGCTCGCCTACAAGAAGAACACGCGCTCCACCAAGAACTCGATGGCGTTGCGGGTGATCGAGAACCTGCGGGGCCGCGCGGAGGTGCGTGCCTACGATCCGCTGGTCAAGGCGCCGGGCGCGGACGTGGCCGCCACCCTGGTCGCGAGCCGGGACGCCGCCCTCGTCGGCGCGGATTGCCTGCTGATCCTGACCGACTGGGACGAGTTCGCCACGCCGCCCGGCGGCGGGTTCGGCGCCATGCGGCATCCCGTCGTCATCGACTGCGTCGGGGTGATGCACGCGGGGCACGCCGAGCTCCGTGGGGTGGAGTACGTGGCCATGGGCCAGGCGGGGCGCCGGTGAGCGGGCGGGCCGCGTTTCTCGACCGAGACGGCGTCCTGGTGGAGACGCTCCTCCGGAACGGTCGGGCCCACGCCGCGGTGACCCTCGAGCAGTTTCGCATCTGCCCGGACGCGCGCGAGCAGGTCGGCCGGCTCCGGGCGGCCGGGCTGCGTCCGATCGTCTTCACCAACCAGCCCGAGATCGCCCGCGGCACGCTCAGCCCGGAGACCCTCGAGACCATGCACGCGCGCCTGCGCGAGACGGTGGATGTGGACGACATCCTCGTGTGCGTGCACGCGGATGGCGAGGGCTGCGCCTGTCGCAAGCCCCGGCCGGGCATGCTCGAGGAGGCGGCGCGGACCTGGGGGCTCGATCTGGCCGCCTCGTTCGTGGTGGGCGACCGGTGGCGGGACATCGACGCGGGACGCGCGGTCGGATGCTACACGGTGCTCATCGAGCGCCCTTACAGCGAGTGCCGCGTCGCGGATGCGCGTGTGGCCGATCTGGCCGGCGCGGTCGACACGGTGCTGGCCCGGATCGAGGATCTCCCATGAACTTCGTCGCCCAGTTCCTCGCGGAGGCCGCGCAGGTGGCGGCCCGGATCGATCACGCAGCCGTCACGAGCCTGGTCGACCTGCTGGCGGACACCCGCGACGGCGGTGGCCGTCTCTTCGTGCTGGGCGTCGGCGGGAGTGCCGGCAACGCCTCGCACGCGGTGAACGACTTCCGGAAGATCTCAGGTTTCGAGGCCTACGCGCCCACCGACAACGTGTCGGAGCTGACCGCCCGCATCAACGACGACGGCTGGGACACCACGTTCGCCAACTGGCTCAAGGTGAGCCGGGTCGGCCCGCGGGACTGCGTGCTCGTGTTCTCGGTGGGCGGGGGAGACCTGGCGCGGAAGGTGAGCATCAACCTGGTGCGGGCGCTCGAGCACGCCAAGATGGTCGGGGCCCGGATCGGCGCCATCGTCGGCCGCGACGGCGGTTTCACCGCCACCGTGGCGGACGCATGCGTGATCATCCCCACGGTGAGCGCCGAGCGGGTCACCGCGCACGCCGAGGCGTTCCAGGCCGTGGTGTGGCACATGCTGGTCGCCCATCCGCGCCTCCAGGCCGCGCCGATGCGCTGGGAGAGTCTCACCCAATGAGCGGGATGCAGGAGCGAGTCGTGATCCTGGGCGCCAGTGGTTTCCTCGGCCGGGCGCTCCACGCGCGGCTCGAGCGCGACGGCGTCCGGGTGATCGCGCATTCCTCCCGGACGCTGGACCTCACCCGGGCCGATGCCCTGGCCGCCCTCGACGGAGTGCTGGGGCCCGAGACCGCGCTCGTGTTCGCGTCCGCCCTCACCCCGGATCGAGGCCAGACCCCCGCGACGCTGCTGGCCAACACCACGATGGCCGCCAATCTGGCCGGCTACCTTGAGGGCCGCCAGGTCGGCCGTCTGGTCTACGTGGGCTCGGACGCGGCGTACGGGTTCGGTGGGCCCCCGGTCACCGAGGAGACGCCGGTGTCGCCCGCGGGCTACTACGCTATCGGCAAGTACGTGGGGGAGCGGGTGATGGAGAGCGCGGCCCGACTGGGCGGCGTTCCGCTGCTGACGCTTCGGGTGACCGGAGTCTATGGGCCCGGCGATCCGCACGCCTCCTATGGACCGAACGCCTTCGCGCGGTCCCTGGCCCGGGACCGAAGCGTGCGGATCTTCGGGGCCGGGGAGGAAGAGCGCGACCACCTCTACGTGGACGACGCGGCCCGCGTGATCGCGGACCTGCTCCGGAACGGGGCTGACGGTGTCTACAACGTGGCCACCGGGCAGAGTCAGGCCTTCGCGGACGTGGTGAAGACGATCCGCGACCTCGTGCGCTACGAGGTCACGGTGACGAGCGCAACGCGGAAGGGGCCGATCACGCACCGCCGGTTCGATACCGGCCGTCTCACCCGCGCGCTGCCCGGGCTGCGCTTCACGCCGATCCGAGAAGGCCTCCGGGCAACCCTCGCGTCCTTTGGGGCGATCGCGAATGGCTGAAGTGAATCTCCTCGACCGCTATCCGCGCGTCACGCGGGACATCGGAACCCGCGCGGCCGCGGCTCCCGCCCAGCGCGAGGTGGCGAAGCGGTTCGCCCGCGAGTACTTCGACGGCGACCGCGGCCAGGGTTACGGCGGGTACCGCTACGACGGGCGCTGGGAGGCGATCGCGGCCCGCATGCGCGACTTCTATCGGCTCGGGGCCGGCGATCGCGTCCTCGACGTCGGGTGCGCCAAGGGGTTCCTCCTTCACGACCTTCGTCGTGTGGTCGCGGGAGTGCGGGTCGTGGGGCTCGACATCTCCGCCTACGCGATCAGCCAGGCGATGGACGACATCCGGCCGTACCTCGCGCTCGGCTCGGCGGAGCGACTGCCGTTCGCGGACCGGGCGTTCGACCTGGTGGTGTCGATCAACACCATGCACAACCTCGAGCGCGCGGACTGCATCCGCGCGCTCGGCGAGATCGAGCGCGTGGGCCGGCGCCACCGCTACGTCCAGGTGGACTCGTGGCTCGACGACACGCAGCGCGAGAAGTTCGAGCGCTGGCAGCTCACCGCGCTCACCTATTCGGATCCGGAGGGCTGGCGGCGTCTGTTCCGCGAGGCCGGCTACACCGGCGACTACTACTGGACCGTGACGGAATGACGGCGCGGGTCCTGAGGGAGAGGTCATGAAGATCTTCGTCGACTCGGCGAACCTGGTGGAGATCGAGGAGGCGCTGGAGCGTGGTTTTCCCGCGGGTATCACCACGAATCCGTCCATTCTCGCCAAGGAAGAGAAGGCGGACTTCCGCGAGCACATGAAGAAGATCATAGAGCTCGTGCAGCGTTACGGCTACGATATTCCGCTGAGCGTCGAGGTGTTCTCGACCCAGCCGGAGGAGATGATCGAGCAGGCCGAGAACTTCGTGCGCGAGTTCGGCCACTATCCGAACCTCAACGTGAAGATCCCGGTTGGCTGGGACGAGCTGGCCGTGATCAGCGAGCTGCGGCGTCGGGGCATCCGGGTCAACTGCACCTGCTGCATGTCCTACGGGCAGGCGGTGATGGCGGCGGCGGCGGGGGCCAACTACGTGAGCCTTTTCTACGGCCGCATCCGGGACGTGGGCTACGACGCAGCCTTGGTGGTGCGCTCGGTCCGCCAGACCTTCCTGGATCGGGCGGTCCCGTGCGAGATCATCGTGGGCAGCATCCGGCACATCGCGGACATCAGCGAGGCCTTCCAGGCGGGAGCCGACATCGTCACGGTGCCCCCGAAGTTCTTCCGGGCGATGGTCAGCCACCCCAAGACCGATGAAGCTGTGCGCCAGTTCGTGACCGACTTCCAGAAGTGGATGCAGTAGGCGCCGAGCGCCAGCACGCTATGGCCCTCCGTTACTCGACCGACCTGGGCGTCCTGGACCGTTTGAAGAACGATCTGGCCTTCCGGGTTCGGAAGCGTATCTTCGCTCGCTTCATGCAGGAGTTCACGCCACGATCCGACGCGCGGGTGGCCGACTTCGGAGTCTCGGGGCACCGGGATCACCCGGCGCACTACTTCTTCGAGAGCCTCTACCCGCATCGTGATCAACTCACGGTCATCGGCCGGGCGGCGGAGGATGCCGGGTGGTTTGCGGAGGCGTTTCCCGGTGTGAAATTTCTCGAGGCTGATCTGCGCGCTATCCCGCTGCCGACCGGGTATTTCGACTACGGAATCTGCAATGCAGTGGTGGAACACGCCGGTCCCACCGGGCAGCAGGCGCTCCTCGTATCCGAGGTCTGTCGCGTCTGCCGATGCGTCCTGTTTACGACGCCGAACAGGCGATTCCCGCTCGAGCTCCATACGTGGCTGCCCGTGCTTCATTGGCTGCCGGACCGAGCGTATCGGTTGGTGCTTCGACGTTTCGGGTTCGCCTATTTTGCCGACATCGAGAACCTGAACCTGTTGGATGCCTCGTCATTCCTCTCGCTGTTTCCCGGGTCCCGCCGGAACAAGCTGATACGGGTCGGCTTGCCGCTCCTGCGCTCCAACCTCCTATGCGTGTCGCGAGAAGTCGGGTCATCCGCGATGTCGCACCGACCGGCGGGCTCGAATGTAGCCGGCGAGGTCCGGTGATGGCGGTCGATCTGGAGGGGCGTGTCCACCCGTCTTCATTTCCCGGAGTGCCGGTGCTCAGCCGGACCCGGCAGATTGTGCTGGCCACGGTTGTCGCCGCCGTGTGTATTGCCATCATCCATGTCAGCGCACTCGGGAATGGCTACTATCAGATCTACTACGGTCGTTTCGGATGGGGGCTGCCGGAGGTCGCGTTCTTGCTGCACTATCTGCTTTTCGGCAGCGTCACCGTAGGGTGTCTCGCGTGGGCTCTGTCGCTCAGCGTCGGTGACGGGTGCTCGATGATCTTTGATCGGCTCGGGGCGTTGTCGAGGCGGGGCACGATCATCTTGGTGGGGGTCTCCGCTGGTCTCACCTTCTCGGCGGTGACGCTCGTCCGGTACGGTCTGCTCCGGGACACCGCGATCACTGACGACGAGAACGCGTATGTGTTCATGGCGCGGGTCTTCGCGAGCGGAAGGCTCTACCTGCCGTCGATGCCGGCGGAGATCCGGCCCTTCTTCGACAACCAGTTCATCATCAACGACGGGAAGTGGTATGGGATCTACTTTCCGGGGCATCCGCTCGTGCTCGCGCTGGGGGCTCTGGTCGGGGTGGAGCGATGGATCCCGTCTCTGGTGACCGTGCTCACCGTGGTAATGGGATTTCTGGTGGCCAGGCGCATATTCGGCGGACGGGCGGCGGCGATAGCCGCGCTCCTCTTTCCGGTCACGGTGTACATGGTGTTGCCGTCAGCGACGCTGCTCGCGCACTCGACAGCGGCCCTTGCCCTCCTTACGTTTGTCTATGGCGCGATACGGATCGGCGGAGCCCCGGAATCGGTACGCTGGTGGATCGTGGCCGCGATAGGTTTGGTGTGGGCTGGAGTGACGCGTCCGCTGGGGCCGGCTGCCTTCGCGGTCCCCTGGCTTGTTTGGCTGGCGATATGCGTCCGGAAGAGTGGCCGGCCCCGGGCATGGGCGGGTGGGCTGGTGTTCTCCGCGATCTGCCTCGTGAGCCTCGTCCTCTTCTGCGGGTACAACTATGCGCTGACCGGGAGTCCCTTCCAAACCGGATATCAGCGCTCTACCGAGCTCAGCGGCCACGTTCTCCTGGCCGGGCGGCTGCCGGCCCCGTGGCCATTGCCCACAGTCTATGAGGTCGGGCACACCATTCTACGCATGAACTTCTGGGAGTTTGGCTGGCCTCTGTCTCTTCTGTTCGTGCCCTTCTTCCGCCGAACCGTTCCAGGCATTCTCCTGCTCGTGAGCAGCTGCGCGGTGCCGCTGGCCTATGCCCTGATCGGGATGACAAACGTGTATGCGCTTGGCCCCACCCACTACGCGGAGATCGCCGTGTTCGTTGCCATCCTCTCGGCCAGTGGGCTGGAAGTGCTGGTGGATCGGGCGCGAACCTGGTCGGCGGGGGAGCGGTGGTCCCGCTTCGTCATGGCGGTGCCCATGGTCAGCGTGGTCTGCATGCTCCTCGTATTTCTGCCCATCCACGCCGCGTCACTGCGGGAAATGTCGCAGATCACCCGCGCGCCGTATGAGCTCGTAGAGAGTCAAGGGCTGGACCGGGCGGTGGTGTTCGTCCACAGTCTGCCCGCCCTGGTGGTACCGCCTGGGGCGTGGGTCTACTTTCATCGCAATCCGAGGCCGGACTTGCTGGACTCGGTGCTCTTCGTACGTGATCTCGGGCTGGATCGCGATACCCAGCTCATGCGATCCTTCCCCGACCGGAAGGCTTACATCATGGGTATGCGAGACGGCAAGCTCATCCTTTCCCCGGTCCGACCTTGACGCGGATCCGGGCCACCCATCTCTCGGGGAGCGCAGAATGCAGGATTCGCAAGTGCCCGGAGTAAGTCATCCGTCGGAGCGGCGGGCAGTGGTCGCTGATTCTGCGGAGTTGGCGAGCTCCGTTGAGAAATACCTGGCGTGTCCACGGTGTCACGCCTCCGTAACCGTTTGCGAGCACGATATCCGGTGCGCCCAGCCTGGGTGCGGCTTCACGGGCGAGATCACGGGTGGGATCCCGGTCATGAGAGGGCAACGCGACCAATCGTTTTTCGACGACAAGCACGCGGTGATGGAGCACGGCTCCGCCGAGCCCGGAGTGAGACAGTGCTGCTACGCCGAGCAAGCCGCCATCATCGAGTCGCTGATTCCTGAAGGGACGGTTGTGGTCGACGTGGGATGCGGACCCACTCTACCCTATCATCGTTCAAAGCCCTGGTTCTTGATAGGTGTCGACATGTCGTACGAGTCGCTGCGCGCCAACACCGATGTAGACCTGCCCGTCTACGCATCCGCCGGTGAGTTGCCGCTGGCGGACCGCTCGGTTGATGCGATCGTGAGTCTCTACGCCATCCACCATTTCGGTGGTCAGAACCGCCGCGAGAATCAGCTTCGCGTCGCTAGGGGATTCTCCGAGTTTCGGCGCGTCCTCAAGCCGGGCGGGGGACTCTTCGTCTTTGAGTTGTCGCCCTGGTGGCCGGTCTGGCAGCTTCAGCGCACGACGTGGAACCTGGTGCGGAAGGTCATGCCGGGCATGGACATCTTCTTCTGGCGAGAAGGGCCGTTGCTTGATGTCGCGGCGGCACAGTTGGGACACCAGGTGACGTTACGACGCGTGCGCTTCAGGGCCCCGCCGCTGACGCCGATTCCGCCCGTGTTCGCGTGCCCTGCCCTCAAGATCCCGCGTCTGTTGTTCCCGTTCCACGTTCACCTGTACCACTGGACGGTCTAGCAAGCCGCCACACCCTGGTGAGCGTCTACGTCGCCGCGCGATCGGTGGTAGGACTCTCGCTCGGACGGAGGTACGAGGAGACGAAGGTCGCGGGATCGCCCGGAGACGCGGGGGAGCCGAAGCGATCCAGCCGGAACGGCGCCGGGCTCACCGGTGATCGTGCACCCGTGACCAGGGCGGCCATCATCTCGCCCACCGCAGGGGACAGCTTGAAGCCGTGGCCGGACATGCCCGCCGCGATCCAGAAGCCGCGCACCGGCGATTCGTCGAGAATCGGCATCCAGTCCGGCGTGATGTCGAAGGCCCCCGCGTAGCCGCCGCTGAACCGTGCGTCGGCCAGCGCAGGGATGGCTCGGGCGGTGCGGGCCAGGACGCCCGCGGCCTCGTCGAAGCCGGCTTCGCTGCCGAGCAGCTCCGGGTCCATCGGGTGCTGGGTCTCGTCGTCGGTGAGCGACCCGGTCAAGGTGAGATCGCCGGTCTCGGGCCGCACGTAGCTGCCTCCGGCCAGGTCCAGGTAGACGGTGTGCGCGGGGCCGAACCGGGCATTCCGCGCCACCGTGAAGACGGGATGACGCCCGATCACGATGGGCAGCTCCACGCCGGCCAGCCGCGCGACCCGCGGCGACCAGAGGCCCGCCGCGTTGATCACGACCGGCGCGTCGATCCGTTCGCCGGTGGCGGTGTCTACCCCGACGACCTGGTCGGCCTGGCGGCGAATCGCGACCACCTCGACGCCCTGCTCGATGACGGCGCCGCGGCGGCGGGCCGCGCCGGCGAAGCCCGCGGTCACCGCGCTGGGATCGCCGTAGCCGGAGCCGGGCTCCCACAGCACTGCGCCGAGCCCGGCGGTGTCGATGCGGGGCTCGATGCGGGCCAGGTCGGCGGGGTCCACGATCTCGGCCTGGATGCCGAGGCCCTTCTGGAGCGCCAGCGTCCGCTCGAGCGTCGGCCGCATGGATGGTGAGACTCCGATGAGCGCGCCGGTGCGGACGAAGCCCGCCTCGCCGCCCACTGCCTCGCCGAAGCGCTCGAAGATCGTCAGCGAGCGGAGCACCATCTCGCTCGTCTCGCGGGTCGGGTAGAGCTGCCGGATGATGCCGACCGACCAACCAGTGCCGCCCGAGCCCACGGACTTTCGCTCGAGGACGAGGACGCGCCGCAGGCCCGCTCCCGCGAGCTGGAACGCGATCGAGACGCCCGTCACCCCGCCGCCGATGATGACGGCGTCGGCCGTCCTCATCGAGCGCCGAGCAGCGACGAGGCCTCGTCCTCGGTGAGGAGCCGGACGGGATCGCCGCTCGTCAGGAGGCCTTCCCGGAGCACCCGCGCGTACACGCGGCTGTCTCCCGGGTGACGCTTCTGGGAGACGCGTGAGTACTCCCCGTCACGAAACGACGCGGTGATGTTGAAGCAGGGCGCGGTATAGCGGGTCACCTGGGCGACCACGTTCTCCCCGAGCCGCAGGTAGGCGCCCGGCCTCACCGCGTTCCAGTCGATGCCCTCGATGGTGAGGTTCTCGCCGATGCTCCCCGGCGTGATGGGATGCCCTTCTGCCTGCAACGCCTGGATGCGCTCCTGGGAGAAGAGGCAGAGCGCCCGCTCCGGGCCGCCGTGATGTTCCAGGTCGCGCTGGGCGTCGCCCTCGAGCCCCAGCGCGGTGACCTGCGCGGAGGGCACGGGCCGCTTCGGCACGCCGCCGCGCGACAAGCTGATCTGCACGATGCGGGCGCTTGAGGTCATGGCCTCAAGTATCCACCACCACCCGGGGTTTCCGGATGATCATCGCATTTCCCTCCCGATACGGGCCCCCGATCGGGCCGACGGCCACGTACCGGACAGCCCCGCCGCCGCCGCAGCGTCCAGCGATTTGAGCACGCCGATCTGCGCCTCTGCTTCGAGCGGCCTGTCCGCAAGCTGGTAGGCCCGCGCCAGCCAGAACCGCTCGGCTGCGCCATCGGGGCGGAGCGCCACGGCGCGCTCGAGCGGGGGAACGGCCTCGGTCACCTTCCCGTGCTCGATCAGGGCCTGGCCGAGATTCCGCCAGAAGGTGGCCTCTGTCGGCAGGAGCTGGGCGGCCTCCGTGAAAAGAGCGACCGCTTCCGCAGGCTTGCCTTCCTGCGCGAGGTCGATCCCGGCGTTGTCGAGGGCGAACGCGAGGTTGCCGCGCGCGCCGAGCTCCGGGCTGAGGACGACCGCTTGGCGCATCTCGGCAATGGCCTCGGCGTACCTCCGTTGCCGAGCATAGAGCGCACCCAGGTTCGCGACGCCCTCGGCGTAGTGTGGAGCCAGGCGGATCGCCTCACGGAACGCCGCCTCGGCCTCGCCGAGCCGGCTCTGCTCCACGAGGAAGACCCCGAGGCTGTTGTGGGCGGTCGGCCGATCCGGCCGTAGCGCGATGGCGCGGGTGAGCTCGGCTTCCGCCTGTCGATGAAGGCCGGCGGCCATCAGGACGTTGCCGAGCTTCTGGCGGCAGAGCGCACATGTGGGATGGGCCGTGACGGCCGAGCGCCAGAGGCTCTCGGAGTCCTGCCACACCCGGCTCTGGACCCAGCTACCCGCGCCGAGTCCGGCCAGGGCGAGCGCCACCGCGGTCACGGTCGTCGCGAACACCCACCGGCTGACTCGACCGCGCGCCCGCTGACGGGCGAGCCACATCACCGCGGCTCCCGCGAGTACGGCGAACCCGAGCCCGGAGAGATAGCTGTAGCGGTCGTGGGCCAGCTGGTGTCCGGCGTGGGCGATGCCGCTCACCGGCGCGAGCACGATGATGGACTGAAGCCAGGCGGCGAAGGCGCCCGGGAGGCGATGGCGCCCGAGCAGCAATATGGCGGTGACCGCCACCACGCCGACGGTCGGCCAGAGGAACTGGGCGTCGAGGAGACGGATGCGGGCGGGGAGCTCGTAGAGCGGAGAGAGCTTCTCCGGCCAGATGAGCTTCGACGGATAGAACCAGAAGCTGTAGCCGGTCATGGCCAGCCGAGCCTCGAGCCCGTAGGCGTCGTAGCTCGTCCAGCCCGCCCCGCGGGTGATCGCCCAGCTCGCCACCGCCGCGCCGATGGCGGCGAGCGCGAAGAGCCCCAGCTTCTCCCTGACGAGGGCCGGCCAGCCGAGGCCAAGGCGGCGGAGCGGGTAGACGTCGAGCACGAGCAGGGTCAACGGAAGCGTCATCGCGATGGCCTTCGAGCCGAGCGCCGCCGCGAAGGCCGCGAGGGATGCCGCCAGCCATCGCCCGGAGAGCGTGCGCTCCCGTGTCGCCCCCTGAAGGTAGGCGAGCACGGCCAGGAGATAGAAGAAGCCGCACAGCACGTCTCGCCGCTCCGTGACCCACGCCACCGACTCCACGCGCAGGGGGTGGAGCGCCCACAGAAGGGCGGCGGCGGCGGCGCCCAGGGGGATGGCGGCGCCACCTTCCTGCTGGTGCATCGGGTCATCCGTGCCGGCGACCGCCAGGAGGCGGCGCGCGACGAAGAAGAGGAGCGCCGTGTTCGCGGCGTGGATGAGAAGATTGCCCAGGTGATAGCCCCACGGCTCCATGCCGCCGAGCGCATGGTTGAGCCCGAGGCTCAGCCACGTGAGCGGGATGTAGTGCCCCATCAACGTGGCGGTGAACATCCACCCTAGCTCTCGCAGACCGAGGCCACGGTATCCCTCGTTCCACAGGAAGTTCCGATCGTCGTCCCAGTCCAAGAATCCTGCGTCGAGCGCGGGCAGGAACGCGACGAACGCGAGGACGCCGACGACAACCGGCAGGGCCCGCAGCAGGCGGGTCATCGGCCGAGCTCGGGGTCGTCGCCCGCAAGGGGCGACGCTTCCAGCCAGAGCCGCGCCGCCTCGTCGAGCCGGCCCACGCGCGCGAGCTCGATG